>RCNA010000116.1_pt1 | contig 11462 bp, 9 predicted proteins | sample 2041331 | NCBI WGS metagenome assembly RCNA01 (sample SAMN09708233, study PRJNA481090) | Marine sediment metagenome, whole genome shotgun sequencing project. | reverse complement strand
AACGTCCCACCTCACTTGTTTTGAATTACAACTTTAATTGCATAGACTACATTAAAATTTTGCTTTAAAACTTTAAGCTATAAATAACATGTTTAGACCCCATATAGTAAGTCTAGCGGGCAACAAGTGCCCCACATTTTGACCTACTATTGTAGTTTAAGGTTTTAAGTTAATCAAACTAATAGCCTTCAAAGCTATAAATGGAGTAGTATCTCCAAACCTTGATGATGCTAACCGACATCTTTTCAGCCTTTGACCCCGCTACATCCTTTGTATATTCACAACTCCCCTTCTCCCTTTTTTGACTTTTAAACTTTTCCATCCTTGCCTTTCTCCACTCTTCATTCTGAGTCTCGTCAAACCGAGTTTTTTGACTAACCTCCTTTCCCTCTGACTTTATGACCAACCAAGTTACCCAAACCCTTGGTTTTCACATTAAAGGCTTCGCAACAATTGTGACCCCCTTATTTCTTATATTAATCTCGCTAAACCTCGTTGGAATAATTCCTTACGTATTTAGAACAACCACACACCTAATCTTCACATTCTGCTTTGGCCTTCCTCTCTGATTAGCTTTGATTATTTCATCGGTTACCCATGCCCCTAAAGCCCTCGCAGCAGGCCTTCTCCCCACCGGAGCGCCAGATTGGCTAAGGCCCCCGCTTGTTCTTGTAGAAACCCTAAGGACTCTCGTCCGCCCTATTACTCTCTCTTTTCGACTCGCTGCTAACATAAGAGCCGGGCACATTATTTTAGGCCTTGTAGGAATCTACAGTGCCTGTGCCCTATTTTCGTCCTGGTCAGCTATTCTGTTAGTAATAATTCAAGTAGGCTACACTATATTTGAATTTGGTATCTGCCTTGTCCAGGCCTATATTTTTTGTCTTTTACTCTCGCTATATTCAGACGATCACCCAGCCCATTAATCAAAGGGCAGGAGCATATTGCATTACGGTTTCGGCCCGTAAAGTGGAAGACAACTTCCCTTGCTTGTCAAAATAGTTTATTAAAATATTGAATTGTGGTTTCAATGATGCCAACCTATGGCTTTTGACCATGCACTCACTTCCCTTAATAGCCAGTCGAGGTCTCTGGATCCTAGCCTTCTTTCTTTTTCCCACTAGACTTTATCTCACCGTTCTCAATAAAACTATCATTTTTTCTTGAGAAATTATTTTAGTTCAATCATGCCCTGTTTCATGCCTAATGATCGCTGACCCAACCGGGGCCCTATTTGGCTCAGTAGTAATTGGGATTTCTGCTAACGTGCTCCAATTTGCGAACACCTACATACACGGCGACCCCTTTATTCAGCGCTTTATTCACCTCGTCCTTCTATTTGTTTTATCAATAAACTTGTTAATTTTTATTCCTCACCTTATAGCCCTTCTTTTAGGCTGAGACGGCCTTGGCCTTGTGTCGTTTCTCTTGGTTATTTATTACCAGAACCCGAAAAGTCTCGGAGCCGGTATAATCACTGCTCTCACTAACCGAATTGGTGATGTCTGCCTCCTCCTAAGAATTGGTTGGGCATTAAACCAGGGTCACTGACTTATTCTAAATATATGGAACTCCAGGTATTCTTCCCTTCTGACATTTTCCATTATACTAGCCGCTATAACCAAAAGAGCTCAAATACCCTTTTCAAGCTGACTTCCGGCAGCAATGGCCGCCCCCACCCCTGTTTCTGCCCTAGTTCACTCCTCCACTCTTGTAACCGCGGGGGTATTCTTGATCATTCGATTTTTTCCCTTTCTAGAAAAAACCAGTTGGTTCAAACCAGCTCTGTTGTTTATCGCAACCCTTACCATATTAATAGCCGGTATAAGGGCGATAACAGAATGTGATCTCAAAAAAATTATTGCCCTATCTACATTAAGCCAATTAGGTGTAATAATAGCAAGCCTTGGATTAGGCTTACCCAATCTAGCCTTTTTTCACCTCGTCACACATGCCATATTTAAAGCTCTATTATTTGTTTGTGGTGGGGCCTTAATTCACTTCCACCAGCACTCCCAAGACCTCCGCTCTATGGGTAATCTCAGACTCCAGCTCCCAATTACAATAAGGTCTCTTACCCTAGCAAACCTCGCCCTATGTGGGGCACCCTTTATAGCAGGGTTTTACTCTAAAGATGCTATTCTAGAGAGATCTTTATCCTTTCCAACTAACACCCTTATCGTGTTCTTATTCTTTTTTGCTACAGCCTTAACTGCAGCTTACTCTATGCGAATAACAGTTAGAGCCCTATGGTCCCCTTCAAGAAGTCTCCCCTACAGAAACGTATCCGACACAGACTTCAACCTCACAACCCCTATGACTTGCCTTACTTTAGGGGCTATTTGTGGTGGTAGTGCCCTTAACTGGTTATTTATCGCCCCTATCCAAGAAGTTCCCCTCCCTATTGTTATAAAAACTGCCGCTCTCTCCGCTACTATTCTGGGTGCCACAGTAGCTTTTATGTCCTCCTCAAAAACAACTTCGTCAGAATCTCCGGCCCCCTCGATACCCCTGCTTTACTCAAGCCTCTGTTATATGTGATTTTTAACCCCCTTGTCCTCCCAGGGTTCTATTGCCCCATCTCTTTCACTGGCCCACCAGTTTTCGAAATCCCTGGACCAGGGTTGATCCGAGAATATTGGAGCCAGTGGTATACACTCAATTTTAAGAAAAAAATCCAGAAATATTCAATTATGGCAACAAAACTCCGCAACTACTCACCTATCCCTCGCCCTAATCTTAATTTTGCCCCTTATTATTCTAACAATATGCTTAGATAGCTTAATGTTTAAAGCGTAGCGCTGAAGATGCTAAAATGGTTATAAACCTCCAAGCAGCCTCCTGAGTATTTTAAGTACGGGTGCCTTCCAAGCACCAAGATTAAGCCTATCTTAAAGGAGGCAATGATCCGACAACCCTTCCACTTAGTTGAATTTAGTCCTTGACCTTTAACCGGTTCTTTCGGTGCCTTTATAACTGCTGTAGGATTGGCCGCATGATTTCATGGGTATGGTATATCCTGCCTCCTAGCTGGCCTATTCTTAATTATTATTACTATGATTCAATGATGACGTGACATCATTCGTGAGGCCACTTTTATGGGCTTCCACACCTCCTATGTTACTAAGGGAATGCGCTGGGGAATGATCCTGTTTATCGCATCCGAAGTTCTCTTCTTCTTTGGGTTTTTCTGGGCCTTCTTCCACAGAAGACTCGCCCCTACCCCAGAACTTGGTTGCTGTTGACCCCCAACAGGAATTATGCCTATTAATCCTTTTGCGGTGCCCCTTTTAAACACTGCTGTCCTCTTGGCCTCCGGTGTTACTGTTACATGGGCCCACCACAGCCTGATAGAAGGTAACCGTCAAGAGACAACCCAAGCCCTGACCTTAACCGTAATACTCGGAACCTACTTTTCTTACCTTCAAGCCACTGAGTACCTAGAAGCTACTTTTACTATTGCAGATAGAGTATACGGCTCCACATTCTTTGTCGCTACCGGCTTCCACGGACTGCATGTATTAATTGGATCAACCTTTTTGTTGGTCTGCTTAATTCGTGTTCTTCTCCACCACTTTTCATCTGGTCACCACTTCGGATTTGAAGCTGCTGCCTGGTACTGACATTTCGTAGACGTAGTCTGAATTTTCCTCTACCTATGCGTTTACTGATGAGGCTCCTAATGTTGTAAGCTAGTGTACGATGCACATGGGCCTTTGAATCCCAAAGATTAGGTTTAACCCCTCTGCTAACAAATGATACTATCCTTTATTTTCCTGCTCACTACCACTTTCGCCATCGGCCTGGCCCTGGCATCTTCCCCCCTAAGATTAGGCCTATGAATTCTTCTTCTAGCTAGTTTAATTAGTTGCCTTTTAAGTACTTCTGTTTCGTCTTGGTTCGGCTTTGTTTTGTTCTTGATTTACATCGGGGGACTGCTAGTAATGTTTGCGTACTTCGCAGCTACTACCCCCAATCAACAACTCTCTATGTTGTCAATATGAGGGATTACGGCCATTTCCTCCTTCTTACTTATAATCCCCCTATCAATATCTGCCCCCTTAATAATCCCCAATGCACCCCCGTCCCAGACTAGGTCTCTTAGACCAACGTTTTTGTTAATAAATGATAGCCTCCCCATTTTATCCTTGCTAGCGATGGTCTTATTTTTTGCACTGGTTGCAGTTGTAAAAATCTCGTTTCGGGCCCAAGGGGCCCTTCGGCCCTTCTCTTAACAGCTTCACTTTAAGCCCTACTTCTGTAACAAGCTTCGCACTCCTTATGTTTAGACCCATCCGAAAAACCCACCCAGCTATTAAAATTATAAACGGCTCACTTGTTGACCTCCCAGCCCCCGCTAACCTTTCAGCCTGATGAAATTTTGGCTCCCTATTAGGATTATGTTTAGTAATCCAGATTCTCACGGGTTTATTCCTTACTATACACTACACACCACACGTAGACCTTGCATTCTCATCAGTTGCCCATATCTCTCGAGATGTAAACTACGGGTGGCTCCTTCGTAACCTTCATGCCAACGGCGGCTCATGATTTTTTATCTGCATGTACCTCCATATCGGGCGCGGAATTTATTACGGCTCATTTTTGTCTGTTGAAACATGAAATATTGGGGTCATTCTTCTTATCCTGACTATAGCCGCTGCTTTCTTAGGTTACGTGCTTCCCTGGGGCCAAATAAGATTCTGAGGAGCCACAGTTATTACTAATATTTTTTCTGCTATCCCCTATATTGGCAAGGCACTCGTAGAGTGGCTATGGGGTGGGTTTGCTGTTGATAACGCTACCCTTAATCGATTCTTTGCCCTCCACTTTCTCGTCCCCTTCATTATTGCTGCCCTCTCAGCTTTACACCTTCTTTTCTTACACCAGTCTGGCTCTAATAATCCCTTAGGGATAAAATCGGACACTGACAAGATTCCCTTCCATATTTATTACTCCACAAAAGATATGTTTGGATTTATTCTCCTTCTAGCCTCCCTAACAAGAGTAGCCTTGTTCGCCCCCAATTTATTAGGGGACCCCGAAAATTTTATTCCGGCTAACCCCCTGGTCACCCCCGTCCACATTCAACCCGAGTGGTATTTCCTCTGATTATATGCCATTCTGCGATCTATTCCCAATAAACTTGGGGGAGTAATTGCTATATTTGCAGCAATGCTCGTGCTTCTTACACTACCCTTTACCTCCACCCAAAAGCGACGCGGAAACCCCTTCTACCCTGTGAATCAAATTATATTCTGGTCCCTGACAGCTAACACAATTCTTTTAACCTGGATTGGTGCCCGACCTGTGGAAGACCCTTATATTATACTGGGTCAAACGTTTACAGTGTTGCACTTCCTATTCTTCTTAATTAACCCAATTATTTATATTATCTGAGATAACCTTCTTACACCCCGAGATAAATAGTAAGATGGCCGAGCAGAGGCAGTAGATTGTAGCTCTTCCCACGGGATTAATACCCTCTTACTGTAGACGTAGTATAACCAATTACCCTAGCTTTTCACGCTAGAGATAAGCATATTGCTTCTTCTATTCAGAAAATAGTTTAAAAAATATAAGCTTTGGGAGCTTAAGATCTAATTACTATATTAGTTTTCTGACCGCCGCAAAAGCTAAAATCTAGCATCGGTCTTGTAAATCGAAGGTTGGGAGTCTCCCTTGTGGCTTATGCCTCTTTCATTAATTCAGCTCATCCCCCTTACCACAATTAGTGCTATACTCACCCTCTCTATCCAACGAAAGCACCTTTTGATGGCCCTTTTGTCCTTAGAGGGTATAATTTTAACTCTGGCCCTCTTTATTAGCTTAACCAATGGGTATGATATATCTATAAACACCTTTATCATCATGGTAATTTTAACCTTTGGTGCCTGCGAGGCAAGACTGGGCCTCGCCCTAATAGTTTCAATAACACGGTCCTACGGCTCGGATAATATTAGGTCCCTATCTCTAGTAAAATGTTAAAAATTCTTTTTCCTTTGTTATCTTTGCTCCTACTCCCAAAATCAAAATTTTTATGACACCAAATCGCGATCTCTATGGCCGTAATGTCTTTACCTATATTACTTATTTTTCCAAATAATCTTTTTGCCAGGACATTCAACTCAATTATATCCCTGGACTTATTATCAGCCCCTTTGATCCTACTGACTATTTGAATCTCCAGATTAATACTCCTAGCTAGATACAAAATTTACCAGATAAACCAAATAATAGTACCTTTTTTATACGCAGTAACTATTTTGTGTGTGGTCCTCCTAGGCGCCTTCTCGACTAATAACTTAATTATATTTTATATCTTATTTGAGGCCTCTTTAATTCCCACCCTAATTTTGATTCTTGGGTGGGGTTACCAGCCGGAGCGGTTACAGGCCAGGTTTTACCTTATACTGTATACCATTACCGCCTCTTTGCCATTGTTAATTAATCTATTAGTGATGTCTAACAACAACAACCACCTATCTATTTTTATCTCTGAATGAATCCCTTCTTCTTCTCCTGCGTCCCCCTCTGCCCAAATGCTATGGTTCTTCACAATCATAGCATTCATGGTTAAAATGCCTCTTTATTTGACCCATTTATGGTTACCTAAAGCCCATGTAGAGGCTCCCGTGGCCGGGTCTATAATCCTGGCTGCAATCCTCTTAAAACTGGGTGGGTACGGCCTTCTTCGAGTAGCATCTATTTTCCCGATACTAAACAAATCCCTCGCCCCCATATTTACCAGAATCTCAATGTGAGGGGCCTTTATTACAGGTATAATTTGCTTGCGGCAAACTGATGTAAAGTCCTTAATTGCTTATTCATCAGTTGGCCACATAGGACTTCTTATCGCGGGGGCTATAACCGGTACTATTTGAGGGTGATGGGGCTCTCTTCTTATTATACTCGCCCATGGACTATGCTCTTCTGCCTTATTTGCCCTCGCAAATATAACGTATGAAACCACCCACACCCGAAGTATATTTCTAACTAAGGGGCTCCTAAACTTATTCCCGACAATGTCTCTCTGGTGATTTTTAATGGCTGCAGGTAACATGGCTGCTCCGCCGACCCTGAACCTGGCGGGGGAAATTATATTACTCTCAAGGATCCTGTCCTTCTCTCTCAGATCTGTTATATTAATTGCCTTCACAAGATTCTTGGCTGCTGCTTACTCCCTATACTTATTCACGGCAACCCAACACGGGTCCCCCCTCATTTACTCAAGGCCCCTCTCCCTTACCTCCTCCCGAAACGCGACTATCATCATATGCCACGCTCTGCCCCTTTTTATTTTAATTACAAAATTAGACCTATGTTTATTTTGAATTTGGCTCTATAGTTGAAAAACAACATTAAATTGCAGCTTTAAAAGTGTAAACCCTTACTAGAGCTTTAAGTAAGATAAGCTAAGCTATAAGCTATTGGGCTCATACCCCAAACATGAGATCAATCTCTCTTACTAATAGTTTGATTCTAGCTACCCAGTTGACTTTATCACGAAAATACACATGCTAGTCATTGCACCCCCGCAAAGATATGAATAAGTCACTAAAGGTGTTATTATTCTATAAAGTTTAATTTTTATGATAATCTTTTATGATATTTGCGACTGCAGTGTAAAACCCTGAGACACTATAAGAAAATATGATCCGGTCACCGATATTAGGGCTGGCCAAATTCGTGCCAGCAGCCGCGGTTAAACGATGGGCCCGAGTCAACTTTATCAGTTTTATGGTATCAGGCAACTCAGGTGTAAACAAGGGCTATAGAGGTACAATTTGACCACCCCACCCCAACCCATACACACCTACGTCTGTAAACCATGAAAGCCAGAGCAGAAACAAGGATTAGAAACCCTTTTATTTCTAGCTATAAATTTATAAACTTGGGCACTACGAACACATGTTTAAAACCTAAAGAACTTGGCGGTGCCTCAACCCCATCGGGGGAACCTGTACGTTAAACCGATAATCCACGTTTCACCTAACTATTTCTTGAATAACAGCCTGTGTACTGCCGTCGTCAGCTTACCCCGCAAGGGTGTAGTAAGCCCAAAGGTACCTTTAACCCCTACGTCAGGTCGAAGTGCAGCCTATGAAATTGATGTTATGGGTTACAAACCTCACCCAGGGACACGGATTAAGAATGAAAATTACTATGAAGGCGGACTCGAAAGTAACAAGAAAATACATATGTTCTTGTAAATATGGCAATCTGAGGCGTGCACACATCGCCCGTCGCTCTCGTCGAAAGATGAGATAAGTCGTAACACAGTGGGCGTAACGGAAGTTGTGCCCATCCAAAGTATAGCATCTCCTGTATGCCCCCCACTTACGCTGGGAAGAGGGCCGATTCGGCCTGCTTTGAGGATATACCCCCTTAATTTTTTTCCTTCAATAATAGAAGTATCTAACTTATTACCCACGCACCACCCTCCAATATATTTATCCTCACAGGACCAAAACAACCCCTATAAAGTTATGATTTTATCCTGTACCTTTTGCATCATGGTCTAGCAAGCATAACCCAGACCCAGGCCGCCCCCGAAAAGTGAGCGAGCTGTAATATACCCGTTAAGAACCCACTGCCGGTTGTTGTAACACCCTCAGAAGAGTATATTACAGAGGCTACATACCTTCCGCGCCACTAAATAGCTGGTTCTCTCCGAAAAATGTTTTAGCATTAACAACAATTTAACATTGTTTTCACCCTCATCAAGGGATAAGCCTTATTGAGAAATTCTCTATTATGTACTCTAAATTCATTTTATTTGTAGGATTAAAACCATCCACCAATTACTAACGCGTTATAGCTATAAATTACAAAAAATAATAATAACTCCCTTATAATGAGATTTTTAGTAGAGCACCTACTTTAACCCCTATAGTAGTTAGATTTTGCTAGAATTAGTATTTTATCACACCCATAAATAACACACAAAAAATATTTTTCCCCATTGATATTCATAAACAGCAAAAAAGGAACTCGGCAAATATGAATTTCGACTGTTTACCAAAAACATTGCCTTTAGATTAATATATTAAAGGTTCGTCCTGCCCAGTGACACATGTGTTCAACGGCCGCGGTACCCTGACCGTGCAAAGGTAGCATAATCACTCGCCTTTTAATTGGAGGCTTGTATGAATGGATAAACGAGAATTCGACTGTCTCTTTTGCTCAAATAAAAATTAACCTTCAGGTGAAGATGCCTGAATACTCATACAAGACAAGAAGACCCTTTTGAGCTTTACTTTACCCCTTATACTACAACTTACTAACAGAAAATTTATTTAAGGGAAAAAGTTTTGTTGGGGCGACAAAGGAATTTAATAATCTTCCTAACCTACCAAGACTATGCGTCTCATAAATGACCCTACATTGATCAACAGAATCAGCTACCATAGGGATAACAGGCTAATCCTCCTTGAGAGCCCTAATTGACAGGAGGGATTGGCACCTCGATGTTGGCTTGGGGTATCCCTCGTGTGCAGAAGCCCGAGACGGTGGGTTTGTTCAACCCTTTAAACCCCACATGAGCTGAGTTCAGACCGGCGTAAGCCAGGTTAGTTTCTATCTGTATGAAAACACCCACCCTATTGACTGATAGTACGAAAGGACCTCAGGACAATAAAAAATTTATCTCTACCGACTTTTTCTAACCCAAATATAACTTTATTTTCTATCGACACCATAGTTTAACTAGAACATAAGATTTGCAATCTTGAAGTGGAACCTTTTTCCTGGCGCCATGGGCCCTCGTTTCGGAAACAAGTGACTTTGAAAGTCACTATCAGGTGTTCAACTCACCTAGGGCCTTAATCAGTTGGCAGATTAGTGCCTTTGATTTAGGATCAAAATATAGAGCTTACCCTCTACTGATTGTAGGGGTGGCAGACTAGTGCCCTAGGTTTAAGCCCTAGTTATGAATAAACTTATTCCCCCTATACATGACCCTACCATTCGTAACATCTATTATTTTATCCTTTGTTCTTGCACTTCTGGCTATAGCATTCTACACCCTTCTGGAGCGTAAAGCCCTGGGTTACTTCCAAATCCGGAAAGGCCCCAACAAGGTCGGGCTGTCTGGGCTCCCCCAACCTTTCGCTGACGCCCTTAAACTATTTGTAAAAGAACAGAGTAAGCCCACTCTAGCTAATACATTTCCTTATATAGCAGCCCCAGTCTCTGCCCTTTTTTTGGCTCTCTTAATATGGTCTCTTTACCCTCACGGTGCGCCAGCCTACTTTATAACATACGGTATTATATTTTTTCTTTGTATCTCCAGACTAACGGTTTACTCAACCCTTGGCGCGGGATGAGCCTCTAACTCTAAGTACGCCCTCCTGGGGGCCCTCCGTAGGATTGCTCAAACTATCTCATACGAGGTCAGTATGGCACTTATTTTGCTCGCCACTTTATCAATTATTTTGTCGTTTAATATATTCCAAATAACGGCCTCTCAATTCACTTGGCCCTTATGAATAACTCTCCCATTGTTCACCGCCTGGTTTACTACCACTTTAGCTGAGACTAATCGCACCCCGTTTGATTTTGCGGAGGGTGAGTCTGAACTAGTTTCCGGATTTAACGTCGAATACAGAAGGGGTGGGTTTGCCCTTATTTTTATAGCAGAATATGCCAGAATTATTATTATAAGCGCCATCAGCGTAGCTCTCTTCTGCGGTGGCACCCAATTATTTTTATCTGACATTCTATTTACCCTAAAAACCCTATTTATGGCTTTTCTGTTTATTTGGGTCCGCGCAACGTTTCCCCGGATACGCTATGACCGCCTAATAAACCTAACCTGAAAAAGATTTCTGCCACTCTCTCTATCAGCCATTGTTATTACTACGCCTATCTCATCTATTATCTAATGGTATTGCGCCGGGTCGAACGGGTAACTCTGATGACGTTAATCACAGGAGCTTTATCTCCTCAATACCTCCTTGGAGAGCTTGTATTTTTAAGCATCGGCCTTTTAATCCGGAGAAAATAATTTTATTTCCAGGGAATGAACCTGTCCATTTTTTGTCTTTTATTAGCTGCTTCTCTAGCAATCGTAGTCGCCACATTAGCCTGGTCTCTTGCCTCTCGAAGGCATGACGACCGAGAAAAATGCTCCCCCTTTGAATGTGGATTTGACCCTAAAAACTCAGCCCGCCTACCATTCTCTTTACGATTTTTTCTCTTAGCAGTTGTATTTCTAGTTTTTGATATTGAAATTGTGCTCATTATACCAATCCCTATAACTATTAGCATGAGCCTGGCCCACCAAATAATGCCTGCCTGCTTAATCTTTATCCTAATCCTCATGCTTGGACTCTTACACGAGTGAAATGAGGGCTCCCTAGATTGAACCGAATAACCCGACAGATAAGCCACTTGGCCCGGGCATGAAAGCCCCCAATGTTAGTATAACCTAACTCTCTCGTCTCAATTAATAACCGCGT
>RCNA010000115.1_pt1 | contig 11478 bp, 10 predicted proteins | sample 2041331 | NCBI WGS metagenome assembly RCNA01 (sample SAMN09708233, study PRJNA481090) | Marine sediment metagenome, whole genome shotgun sequencing project. | reverse complement strand
CTACGTCATCCTCTTTATCTTCTTTGGCGCCTTCCTGCACAAATCAGGTGCCGGTAAATTTTTTATCGACTTCCCGCTGGCCCTGGCCGGCCGCAGCACTGGTGGACCGGCCAAGGTAGCCGTTATTGCATCAGCATTCTTTGGTTCAGTTTCCGGCAGCGCTATTGCCAATACCGTATCCACCGGAGCCTTCACGATTCCACTCATGAAACGAGCCGGCTTCAAACCACATGTTGCCGGGGCCATCGAACCGGCCGCTTCAATTGGCGGCATGTTCCTGCCACCCGTTATGGGTGCTGGTGGCTTCCTGATGGCTGAGTTGACTGAGATGCCTTACTCCTACATCATGATGATTGCCATATTCCCGGCCCTGCTCTACTTCTTTTCGGTCTTTTGTATGATTCATTTTGAGGCTAAAAAACAAGGTCTGAAAGGCATTGATGATGACGAGTTTCCGCACTGGAAAGACGTCATAAAAAAACAATGGTACTACTCTCTACCACTGGTGATCATCACAATTCTGATGATCATGGGAAAATCTCCTGGGTTTGCTGCTTTCTGGGCCACCATCACCTGCGTTGTCGTCAGTTGGGTCAGACAGGACAGGAAAACCACCATGGGTGACCGTTTGGTTTTTTTACCTATTACAATCCTGTTCACATTGATTGTCTCTCTCGATTCTATCGGATTATCATCTCAATCCTTTTTCGGATTTAAGATCTCATTTTATATCACTTTGTTGGCAACCAGCTGGTGTCTAGTGGTTAGTGCATTCCGCCGAGATATTGCGATGGATCTGAAAGGCATCTGGGAGGCGATCCTAACCGGTGCTAACAACACCCTGATCATCGGCGCCACCCTGGGTGTCATCGGCATCATTGTCGGCACCATCTCATTGACCGGGGTCGGCCTCAAGTTCTCTGACATCATCATCTCCCTGGCCAATGGCAACCTGCTCGCAGCTATTTTCCTGGTCGCCCTCGCTTCGCTGGTGCTTGGGATGGGCGTTCCGGTAACGGCGGCCTACCTTATCACCGCGGTACTGGCTGTTCCTCCACTTATGGATATGGGTGTACCTTTGATTTGCGCTCACATGATCGTCTACTGGTTCAGCCAAGATTCGAACATTACGCCTCCGGTCTGTGTGGCGGCTTATGCTGGAGCTGCGATTGCCGGCTCGGACCCATGGAAGACCGGGTGGACCGCTTTCAAATTTGCCAAGTTGCTTTACGTTATGCCGATCCTCTTTGCGTTCACCCCGGCAATCCTTTTCCAACCCCATACGGCAAATGTTAAGATACCGACTTTTGCCGACGACTTGCCGTTTGCTACAGTCATGTCAGTCGAGGTTAAAGAAGGGCAAAGTTTTGAAGCTGGTGATGTGGTGGCCAAAATCATGGTCGGTGACGAGATTGTCGATATCAAGGCCGACCGACACGGCAACATCAATGAAGTAAAAACCTTTGCCGGAGGCATGGTCAACCCGGGCGAAACGATCATTGAAGCTGTTGACCCGGCCACAGGACTGCAGACGTTGTCTTCCTTCTGGTCAGCATTTCTCGGCACTATCGCTTTCTCGGCAACCACCATGATGTTCTGGTTCCGTCGTACGACTCTACCCGAATGGTTAATGCTGGCTGTCGGCACCTTATTCCTCTACTGGCCGACATTGGTGTCTGATGGAATTGGCCTCGTTCTGGTTGGTTTTGTGATTTTTATGCAAACCAGCAAAAACAAGAAGGAGTTTGGTTCAGCTATAGCTCCAACGTAACAACAGAGGTTTAATCATGTCCCGAAGCATTTCTAATATCCTTTTTGCAACAGACTTCTCTGACTCGTCACAGCCAGCAGCAGACTATGCTGTCACTCTGACGAAACTAACTGGAGCTCACTTGCATGTACTGCATGTGATCAACGAACTGGACGAACATCAGCGCGTTATGATTCCGCGGGAAGCATTTCTGGTTTTGGAAAAGGAACTCGGGGTTCAGGCAGTTAAAGCACTCGATCGTTTCTGTAAGGAACAGGCGGAAGGACTGGCCACAACCACTCACGCTGAGGTTGGCGTGCCTTTTCTTAAGATTCTAGAGCTGGGTGAGAAAGTGAACGCCGACCTGATCGTAATGGGCACTCACGGCCGTACCGGCATAGAGCACGTAATCGTCGGCAGCACGGCTGAGCGGGTTGTCCGGCGCTCCAGAATCCCAGTCCTCACCGTACGTGGTGAGGACTGCAGTGATATAAATATCTGACAAAAAAGGCGGAGCCATAAGCTCCGCCTTTCTTGTCGATGATGTTTGGCCAAAAGCAGGCCATTGTTATAGACACTCACAACCAACGCCAAGCAGTGCGCGTTTGCTAAATAAACTTATATCAGACTGTTTCCGAGCATACAGCTGGCAAGCTGAAGGTGAACCGTGTGCCACTTCCCGAATTTGACTCGAAGTGAACATCTCCTGAGAGGAAGCGCCCCAAAAGCTGCATACTGTAAGTCCCAAGCCCTCTGCCAGAACCTTTTGTTGAGACATCCCTTTGGAAAACCCTCTGTCGGTATGAAGCCGGAATAATCGTACTGTTGTGCACCCAGAAGTCTAGTCCTGTTGCGGTGACATCAACACCAAGCGTCACGACATCGCCAGTCGGAGACGCTTCTAAGGCATTTTTAACCATATTTCCCAAGATGCGTCTAAGCAGAGTTTGATCACTTATGAAGGGGACCGCAGCTGAGGCAGGATCAATTTGCAGCGACCGTTTGCGAGCAACCTCCTGGCCTTCATAAAGGTCAACAATATCGCTAAGAACCTTATTACTGACCAGCATATGGTTATCGACTTTCAATTCGCCTTTCTCGACTGCAAGCAGAACACGCTGAGCATCAATTTCGTCTATGACTCTTTGTGCCGCCACCTGGATACGCCGGCTGACCTCCAAGGGGTCAACATTATCATCGATCTCCATAAGTTCTGCAAAGCCGCGAATACTTCCGACCAGATTGAGAATATCGTGGAAAAAAGTCCGCTCCAGAGCCAGTCTACGGCGCTCATGGCTAATATCCATACCAGCCAGAACGGTAAAATCTTCGTCACCATAACGGAGAGGCGCAGACCAGACCCGCAGGGTAAGGTTCCGCATAACAACTCCATCATGATGTGTCATCATGCACTCTTGAACACTCTCTTCACCAGCCAAGCCAGAGAGCATGGCTACCAGAGCTCCACATGTCTGACATGACTCACCCGTACCACAGCCATCTGCAGCTTCACCAGCCACGTGGCATAAAAGCGTGTCTCCGACTTGCTTACCGATCAGACTTTCTGTAGCAGGTCTTGCCGAAAGTTTGTAAAATGAAAGATTGGCAAAAACAATCTGGCGATGACAATTGAGGACCAGAACCATTCCAGGCATAGCGTCCAGAAGATGACGAGTCATAAACACATCAGCGAAATAAGCCGACTGGCGTATCAGCTCTTGCGGTGAGGCGAACTTCTTATTTTCTACAGGGCTATTGATATCAGCAGAATGAATCTGGGGCATTTTTCAGTTTAAAACTCCACAATGTCTTCATGAAACCAAAAGCTTCCTTGAAGCAGGGATAATCCCAAAGCACAAGGAGATATCAAGCCTCATCAAAACTGGTCCCTGCAATTAGCGTTACAGGTGCTTCTAGATAGCTCCTCAGAGAATCGAGAAATTCCGCAGCGTCCGCGCCATCAAGAACACGGTGGTCAGAAGAGAGTGTCACACGCACCATAGGTGCGACCACCAGTTCCTCATGTTCGTCGACCACAACTTCACCCTTGACTGTGCCAATGGCCAGGACAGCTGCCTGCGGGGGCGTAATAAGCGCAGAGAAAGCCTCCACCCCAAGCATGCCCATGTTAGAGAGAGTAAAGGTCCCACCTTCTTGGTCCTCATCAGAGAGCTGACCGAGATGCGCCTTTTCCGCCAGATTTGCGGCAGATTGACCGAGTTGTTTCAGGGAGAGCCGTTCAACATTTTTAATCACCGGATAGTACAATCCGCCCTCCGTGGCAACAGCCATTGCCAAGTTGATCTGAGCCTGCTCAACAGCTTCTCCAGCAACCCAGTGGCTGTTCACCCAAGGATGTTCTTTGAGAGCGGCGGCAGCCGCTGCCATGATAAAGTCGTTGATTGTGATCCCAAGGTCCTTGCGGAATCGGATTACATCCGTCATGTCGATTGCGATAGTCACAAAGAAGTGTGGCACGTTTTGCCAGCTATCTACCATTTTGCGTTCAATCAAACGACGGATGCGCACCACCTTCTTATCGGTCACATCAGGTTCCACTGAGGGGCGAGCATCATGGTCTTTCTCAGCCATAGCAGTATTCCTTTTTAGAGCCGCAGAACGTAGGTAGGAAAACCCTTACCAAAAGTTATCAAGCACGAACTACATATTACATTATTTTAGAGAAGGCAGTCATTAATTGCGACGACAAATAGACAAAATCCGAGATGATATATCTTGGCAAGATGACATTACATCGGTTGGGCACTAGGGAGATGACCGGTCGCAAACCCAGCTGTTTGGCCCATATTTCAACTCCTTTTCAGCCCATAACTACTGCTATAAGCTCTCAAACGAGACAAAATCTGTTCTCAAGCTTCTGGATTATAGCTTCGGCCCCTATTTTCGGACAGGCTCCGAGGCATTGTCATATTTTCCTTTAAACAATCGAAAGAACAAGAATAGTCTGCTTCACTCATAAACTTAAAAAGCCCGGAACAAATAGTTCCGGGCTCGGGGTTCTTAGTATTAACCTTCTACTCAACCGAGGAAGACATTATGACTACGAGCTCGATTTGCTAGAATAGTCGAATCTACAACCTCACCACATGAGCAACACTTCCAGGCATCAAAGGCGCGAACGAAATCATAATATTTCTCTGCATACATACGGGCTTTACATTTAGGGCATGTCACGACATTACCTCCTATTTACATATTCAGGAAAAGCATAATTTTGAAAATGTACATAAATATAGGTAATACACGAGACATGCCAACTTAATAAATCCGTCGCAAGTGAACGAAACGGCTTTGCCTTTAAGTTATTTACTCCTTACAATACAGCAACTTATACATCTTCAAAAAAATAACGCCAGTTAGCAATTCTCTTTTTACCAATACCTTTCACTCTCATTAGAGCATCAAGACGGCCGAAATCGCCATTTTTTTGACGGTCGCTCTCAATTCGTTCCGCAATAGATTCACCGATACCAGACAAAACAGTCCAATCCATTTGACTCATGCGATCAGGATGTAATGGAATTGCCATTGCAATACGATGACTCGCCGTCATCCAACTTCGTCGGAGAATACTAATTTGCCGATCTTTTTTTAAAATTCTTACACTTTCTCCGCGGCGCAACGGGTCAAACCAGGCAAGATCCTTAGTCAAATCGTCAATCAACGAAGGCTCCGTCAATTCTATGACGTCATACGGAGTCAAACCGTCAGAAAATTGATACACACCTTTCAGCAAGCCACCGCCAGCCAGTTCGACAGAAACAAAACTCTGCTCATAAGGCAAAAAAGCCGGGAGCTCTTCCGTTACGGAAGCCTCCCGGCTCAATAATAGACTCAAAAGGACCAGCACCATCAATACAATAGAAACAGGCGGTGATGACAAAAAGAGCTTAATCCGCATGATCGCGCATCAGCTTGTATTGTACCGCGTCCACCAGGGCATGATAGGAAGCATCAATAATGTTATCACTAACACCGACCGTTCCCCAACGTCCCGTCTTGTCTCCAGACTCAATCAAGACCCTGGTCACCGACGCGGTCCCTTTTCCTGCTGGCAAGACACGTACTTTGTAATCAAAGAGTTTCATCTCTTTCAGCTGCGGATAGAATTGTTCAAGAGCTTTGCGTAAAGCATGATCCAACGCATTTACTGGACCGTTGCCTTCAGCTGCCGTGTGTTCAATTCGTCCACCGACTTTGACCTGGATAGTCGCCTCAGAAGTCGGCATTTCATCTTCATGACGTTTAGTGTCTATAACCCGGAAACCGATAACAGAGAAGAAATTACGCAACTCACCTGTTGCACGCCTCATCAACAGCTCAAAAGATGCTTCTGCACCTTCAAATTGAAAGCCTTGATTCTCAAGTGTTTTTATCTCTTCAAGAATTTCCAATGTCACAGGATCTTTACTGTCAAGGTTGACATTGAACTGCTCCGCCTTTGCCAGAATGTTGGCACGCCCAGACAAATCAGAGACCAGAATACGCGTCACATTGCCAACTTTTTCTGGCCGCATGTGCTCATAAGTTTCAGGATGTCGCTGGATAGCCGATACGTGGACACCACCTTTATGAGCGAACGCTGAGTTGCCAACATAAGGTTGGTGTTTATTCGGTACCAGGTTGGCAAGTTCATAGATATAACGCGAAGCAATACGCAAGCTTTGTAGTTGTTCATCAGAGACGCACTCGCGCCCCATCTTTAATTTAAGCGCCGGAATAATTGAGCAGAGGTTGGCATTACCACAACGTTCACCAAAACCGTTGATTGTCCCCTGAACATGAACTGCACCTTGTTCGATCGCCACCAAAGAGTTAGCTACAGCACACTCGCTATCATTGTGGGCATGAATACCGAGCGGCGTCTTGATACTTTTCTTGACCTTCTTGATAATTTCAGAGACTTCATAAGGCATCGAGCCTCCATTAGTATCACAAAGCACAATACAATCGACACCGGCCTGCTGCGCAGCTTCCAGTGTTTTGATGGCGTACTCAGGATTCGCTTTATAGCCATCAAAGAAATGCTCGGCATCATAGACAACTTCAGGAACGTTCTCTTTCAGGTAGGCCAGCGAGTCATAGATCAATTCGAGATTTTCTTCCAAACTGATCCTCAGTGCCTCGCGCACATGAAAATCCCAGGTCTTGCCAAAGATCGTAACGGTGTCAGGTTCCGCCTGGACCAGAGTCTGGATGTTATTATCCTTGGCCGGGGTCGTCTTGGCCCGGCGGGTCGAACCAAAAGCGGCAACTTTGGCATGATTCAGAGTAATCTTCTTAATATCTTTGAAAAACGCAATATCTTTGGGGTTGGATCCAGGCCAGCCGCCTTCGATATAGTCGATACCAAGTTCATCAAGCTTCTGTGCAATGCGGATTTTATCCGCAACCAGAAAGGAAACGTCTTCAGCCTGCGTACCATCACGCAAAGTCGTATCGTACAGAAAAACTCTACTCATCAATCCGCTCCTAAATCATTGGTTCAAAGAATAACAATACCTATTCCTGGGCAACCTGTCCCTTGTCAAGCTCGAAGGCCTCATGCAGAACCCGAACAGCAAGTTCAGTGTATTTGTCATCAATAACGCAGGAGACCTTAATCTCACTGGTCGAAATCATCTGAATATTGACACCTTCTGTGGAGAGTGTCTCGAACATTTTACTGGCAATACCTGAGTGAGAACGCATTCCCACACCTACGATCGACACTTTGGCAATGTTTTCGTTACTCTCTACACCGGCAGCGCCGATTTTGGCTGCGGTTTCCTCCACGATCTTGAGCGCTTTTTTAAAATCACCCCGAGGCACCGTGAAGGTCATATCGGTAGAGCCTTCGTGCGAAACATTCTGGATAATCATGTCCACTGTAATATTCGCAGTAGAGAGCGGCGAGAAAATTTGCGCTGCAATTCCAGGCATATCCGGGACACGCATCACGGAAATTTTTGCTTCATCTTTATTATATGTGACTCCTGAAACCAGGACCGTTTCCATATCAGCATCCTCCTTCATCACCAGGGTTCCTGGATTGTCATTTAGGCTAGAACGTACGTGAACAACGACATTATATTTCTTGGCAAATTCGACAGATCTAATTTGCAAGATCTTGGATCCGAGTGAGGCCATTTCCAACATTTCATCGTAAGAGACCTTTTCTATCTTTGTCGCCTCAGGGACAATGCGTGGATCCGTCGTGTAGACACCATCGACATCAGTGAGAATTTCGCAAACATCTGCTTTCAAAGCAGCAGCAACAGCGACTGCCGAGGTATCTGAACCGCCGCGCCCTAAGGTGGTAATGTTGTTATCATGATCAATGCCCTGGAACCCGGCAACAATAACAATTGTACCATTGTGCAGATCTTCACGGATGTTGGCATCCTCGATCTTTTCAATACGCGCTTTGGAAGAGGAGTTGTCAGTATGGATCGGTATCTGCCAGCCAAGATAACTCTTGGCCTTGTATCCCATTGATTGCAGAGCCATCGACAACAAGGCGATTGAGACCTGCTCTCCTGCAGCGACCAGAACGTCATACTCACGTTCACTTGGGAACTCGCACATTTCCTCAGCCAGAGCGACCAGTTTGTTGGTCTCGCCAGCCATAGCCGAGACAACAACAATCATGTCGTTGCCCTCATCGTAAGTGCGTGCAACCCGTCGGGCTACATTCTGTATCTTCTCGACGGATCCAACAGAGGTACCGCCATATTTTTGAACCACTAGTGCCATATGTGGTCAATCCTTCCCGGTCTGATTCCTCAAAGGAACCGACCAATTTGAGATATGCCCCTACGGGGTCGATTGCTTTTAATATCAGTATTCATGTTGCCCGTCAAAGGTTTTCACGGTGTCTCACGCGGGTTCATCGCCAATCTGGGCAGTTCCTGCAAGTTGGGCCAGGAGATCTCTACCTCGATCATCCAGTGCAACAAAACAGAGTTTGCGATGCTGTTCAGTAAGATGTTCAATAAAAACGTCGACAGACGCCGCCAGCGCATCTGTCATGCGATCAGCCCATTCGACCAAGGTCAAGCCATCGCCCTCGGCGAATTCATCGTAACCAAGGTCTGCAAGGTCATCGACTTGCGAAAGACGATAAAGGTCAAAATGATAGAGGGGAAGACGCCCAGAATGGATGTTCAGCAGGGTATAACTCGGGCTGGTGACTGGTGATGCCGAAGAAACCCCCAAGCCGCTGGCCACCCCTTGAGCAAAGCAGGTTTTGCCTGCACCCAGGTCTCCATTCAAAAGCACAACCAACCCGGCCGCAGCAAATTCGCCAAGCAGTTTTCCAAGCTCACGGGTTTCTTCCGGAGCTCCGGTTGTCGTCTCCCAACGCTCCAAGACTAAACACTCATACTGCGAATGATGTCAAGACGAGCAATGACTCCAACCATCCGTTCGTTTTCAACAACAGGTATCAAGTGCACCTTGTTGTCAACCATCAGACTGGCGACTGTGGCAACGGGCGTCTCCGGTGAACAAGTCACCACTTCTTTCGAACAGATCTCTCCGACCTTACGCGCTGTAACTTTACGCACCTCTTCCAAAAACTTTTTCGGGCTTTCCAGATAGATGACCCAGTCAAAGAGAGAGATTACGGTGGGAATATGCATAGGTTTGTCCTGCTCGACAAGATCGGTCTGAGTTACCATGCCAAGCAACTTGCCATCATCATCTACGACGGGCATGGCATTGACATTGTGTTCAACAAACGTTTTCGCTAGAGCTTTGATCTCAGTATCCAGATGAACGGTGTGGATTTTCGTCGTCATAATATCAGCAGCTGTTAGCATTTAGTACTCCTCTGATAAAGCCCGCCGAGCAGCGGGGATTTCATATATAACATCATTGGCCAACAGTCCGGCGTCACCAAAGGTTGCCAACAGTCGATCAGCAGCGAGACCATGCAGATAGACACCAAGAGTTGCCGCATCCAAAGCGTTAAGCCCCTGAGCCATAAGGCTACCAATCAGTCCGGTTAAGACATCTCCCATACCTCCACTGGCCAAACCTGCGTGACCAGTACTGTTAACATGGACCAATCCGTCTGGTGAGGCGACCAAAGTTCGGGCCCCTTTGAGCACCAGCACGACATTGTGACGGACGGCAAAGTCACGCGCTACGGTAAAACGATCTGCCTGGATATCAGCGACCGACAGACCCGTCAAGCGTGCCATCTCACCCGGATGGGGAGTCAAGACCATTTGACGACCCTGACGCTCGAGAATGTTGATGTGCCCACACAACGATGACAGAGCATCGGCATCAATCACCATCGGTAAGTCAGAATCCTGAACCAGATGACGAATCAGATCACCCGTCTCTTTACCGACCCCGAGCCCTGGTCCGATAGCCAGGGCCTGCTTGCCCTCAGTCAGGGCCTGTAAATGGCCCAGAGCGTTCAGATTGACTTCTCCCCGGGAATCAGACAAGGGGGCAGTCATCACTTCAGTAAGTCTGGAGGCGATGTTAGGCTGGACACTCTGCGGACAAGCCAGAGTTACCAAACCAGCACCGCCCCGCAAGCCAGACTCTGCAGCCATGACTGCGGCACCACACTTGCCGATTGAGCCAGCTACGACCAGCAGATGACCAAAGGTCCCCTTGTGACCAGCTTGATTTCGTATCGGCAACAACCGGCGAGCCTCATCAGCGCCAATCAGTAGACAGTCTGACGAAACCTGCCTGGAAACATGCGCCGGGATGCCAATATCAACGATCGACAACTCGCCGACCAGACCAGCACCCGGGTAGCTGACCTGACCAATTTTAGGGAAGGCAAAAGAGACTGTCAAAGTTGCACTTACAGCCGTTCCCATAACCCGTCCAGTCGAGGCGTCTATACCGGAGGGAATGTCAACAGCAACAACTGGAGACACCTGCTGATTTATCCATTCAATGGTCTTCAGAAAGAGACCGTGCGCTGGTTTGGAGAGTCCGGTGCCGAATATGGCGTCTACCAGCACCGTAAATTTACCAAAAGTGGCAAGGGATGATTCCAGAGCCTCGTCATCTAAGATATAGGCAACCTGCCCTCCACAGTTTTCCAAGGCTTTCAGATGTACTGCAGCATCGCCCTTGATAGCATCACGCTCTGCCAAAACCAGGGTTTTTACATCCCAGCCCTTATTCTGTAAATGCCTGGCTATCACGTAACCATCACCACCGTTATTGCCTTTGCCGGCCAGAACAAGTGAGCGAGGTGAATCCGTCGCAGAGAATCGCTGAACAATTTCTTCGGCGACACCTCGACCGGCGTTCTCCATCAGGACAACACCAGGAATCCCGATCTCGTCGATTGTCTGGCGATCAACCGCCTGCATTTGTGCAGCAGTCAGAACTTTCATAGACGTTCCAGAATCACGGTAGCAACGGCATAGTCACCGTCATGGCTATAGGACAAGTGTACCATTCCAACTTGCTTTGTGTCCGCTATCTCGGCCGCGCGCCCGGAGAGCATCAGATCAGGACGACCCAACTCATCGGGAACAACTTCCATATCGTGCCAACTGATGCCCTCTCGCCAACCCAGTCCGAATGCTTTCAGGCAAGACTCTTTGGCTGCAAAACGTGCCGCCAAATGCGGAGCAGGGTCTTTTTTAGTAAAAGCATACTTGCGTTCGCCATGGGTAAAAAGCCGCCCCAAAAGGGCGGCCTTATTGTCGACAACAAATCTCCTAAAACGCTCAACCCTGGCC
>RCNA010000276.1_pt1 | contig 11479 bp, 9 predicted proteins | sample 2041331 | NCBI WGS metagenome assembly RCNA01 (sample SAMN09708233, study PRJNA481090) | Marine sediment metagenome, whole genome shotgun sequencing project. | reverse complement strand
GCTCATCACCTCCATTTGCAATTAAATCGCCTGTTAATGGATGATATATATCGTGTAGGGTAGTTCTACCAAGAATACGATCGTATAAAGTTTCTACAATTTCTTCGTTTTTCTTTAGCGAAGTTGTCCGCAGTCCACGAAGTGTACCACAGTCCTTTTCAGTAATTACAACATCCTGGGCAACATCAACCAGCCTCCTTGTAAGATATCCAGCATCCGCAGTTTTAAGGGCTGTATCAGCTAAACCTTTCCTTGCACCGTGAGTAGAAATAAAGTACTCAAGAACCGAAAGACCTTCCTTAAAGTTAGAAAGAATTGGGTTTTCAATAATTTCACCACCACCGGCAGTAGATTTTTTGGGTTTTGCCATCAAACCACGCATACCAGTTAACTGACGAATTTGTTCTTTAGAGCCCCTTGCACCAGAATCAAGCATCATATAAACAGAATTAAATCCTTGTTGGTCTTCTCTTAAACGCTTCATGGATAGTTCTGTCAATCTATTGTTTGTAGATCCCCAAATATCAATAATCTGATTATAACGCTCTTTGTTAGTTAACATACCCATGTTATAACTAGCTGTAATAGTATCAACTTGATCATTGGCTGCATCGATCATTGAAGATTTTTCTTCAGGAATAATTATATCTCCTAAACTAAAAGATAAGCCACCTCTAAAAGCAAACGAATATCCCATACCTTTAATGGCATCCAAGAACTCTGCTGTAGTCGGTACATTCGTAACTTTTAGTACATGACCAATAATATCACGTAATGATTTTTTAGTCAAAACTTCATTAACGTATCCTGCTTCTTCAGGTACAACCTCGTTAATTAATACTCTACCAACAGTAGTTTCAATTATTTGAGATACGAGTTCTCCTTCTTTATTAAAGTCCTTAGTTCTAACCTTAATAACCGCATTTAAATCAACTCTTTTCTCATTAAATGCAATAGTTACCTCTTCCGGAGAATAAAATGTTGTGCCTTCTCCTTTGACTTTATATTCTTTAGTTGACTTACGTTCCTTAGTCATATAATACAACCCTAGAACCATATCCTGAGAAGGTACAGTAATAGGAGATCCATTTGCCGGATTTAAAATACTATGAGAAGCCAGCATTAATAATTGCGACTCTAATATAGCTTCTGGTCCTAATGGTAAATGTACTGCCATTTGATCACCATCGAAATCCGCATTAAATGCGGTACATACTAATGGATGTAATTGTATTGCCTTACCTTCTATTAGTTTAGGTTGAAAAGCTTGAATACCCAAACGGTGTAATGTTGGAGCACGATTTAATAATACCGGATGGCCTTTTAGAACATTTTCTAAAATATCCCATACTACCGGCTCTCTTTTATCGATAATTTTCTTCGCAGATTTTACTGTTTTTACAATACCTCTTTCTATTAATTTTCTAATTACAAAAGGTTTGTATAACTCAGCAGCCATATCCTTAGGCAAACCACATTCAGATAATTTTAACTCAGGTCCTACAACAATTACAGAACGTGCAGAATAATCAACACGTTTACCTAATAGGTTTTGACGGAAACGACCTTGTTTACCTTTTAACGAATCAGATAATGATTTTAATGGTCTATTAGACTCCGTTTTTACCGCTGAAGATTTACGGGTGTTATCAAATAAAGAATCTACTGATTCTTGCAACATACGTTTCTCATTTCGCAAAATAACTTCAGGAGCTTTAATTTCCATCAATCTCTTTAAACGATTGTTCCGAATAATAACTCTTCGATACAAATCATTCAAATCAGAAGTCGCAAATCTACCTCCATCAAGAGGAACAAGAGGACGTAATTCCGGTGGAATGATCGGAACTACTTTCATGATCATCCACTCAGGTTTATTTTCTCTATTTAGATTTGCATCTCTAAAAGCCTCAACAACATTTAAGCGCTTTAGCGCTTCCATTTTACGCTGCTTAGAGGTTTCAGTATTAGCCTTTTCATATGATAGTTCATCTAAATCTATTCTCGATAATAACTCAATCAAACATTCTGCTCCCATTTTAGCTATGAACTTATTAGGGTCAGTATCATCTAAATATTGATTTTCTTGTGGAATAGATTCTAAAATATCTAAATATTCTTCCTCGGTTAAGAAATCCATTTTTTGTAATGGCTCGCCTTCGATATTTTTAGCATCTCCTGGTTGAATTACTACATAACGTTCGTAGTAAATAATCATATCTAATTTCTTCGATGGTAATCCTAATAAATATCCCATCTTGTTAGGTAATGATCTAAAATACCATATATGTGCAATAGGTACAACCAAATTAATATGACCTACTCTATCTCGACGCACTTTTTTCTCAGTAACCTCAACTCCACATCGGTCACATATAATACCTTTATAACGTATTCTTTTATACTTACCACAAGCACATTCAAAGTCTTTGATAGGGCCAAAAATACGTTCACAAAATAAACCATCTCTTTCTGGTTTATGAGTACGGTAATTAATTGTTTCAGGTTTTAAAACTTCACCTCTAGATTTTTCCAGAATTGATTCTGGAGAAGCTAGGCCGATTGAAATTTTATTGAATTTTTTTACAGTGTATTTATCTCTTTGTTTTGCCATGATATCTTAATGCAATCAATTTAAATGTAAAAATGTATTGTAAAAGATGTGAAGGAGAACCTTCACATCTTATGTATTATTCTTCTAATCTAACGTCTAAGCCAAGTCCTTTTAACTCATGCATTAACACATTAAATGATTCTGGTAATCCTGGTTCTGGCATTGGTTCGCCTTTTACGATAGATTCGTAAGTTTTTGCTCTACCCAATACATCATCAGATTTAACGGTTAAGATTTCTCTTAATGTACTTGATGCACCATATGCTTCAAGTGCCCAAACTTCCATTTCACCAAAACGTTGTCCACCAAATTGTGCCTTACCACCCAATGGTTGTTGTGTTATTAATGAGTAAGGACCAATTGAACGTGCATGCATTTTATCTTCAATCATATGACCTAGTTTGATCATATAAATGACTCCTACAGTTGCAGGTTGATCAAAACGCTCACCAGTACCGCCATCATATAAATAGGTATGACCAAATTCTGGCACATTAGCTTTCTTTGTCAATTCAGTAATTTGATCTATAGATGCACCATCAAAAATTGGTGTTGCATATTTTTGACCTAAATTTTGACCAGCCCAGCCCAATACTGTTTCATAAATCTGTCCAATGTTCATACGAGATGGCACACCTAATGGGTTTAAAACAATATCAACAGGTGTTCCGTCTTCTAAGAAAGGCATATCTTCTGCTCTAACTATTCTTGCAACAATACCTTTATTACCATGACGACCCGCCATTTTATCACCAACTTTTAGTTTACGTTTTTTAGCAATATAAACTTTAGCAAGTTTTACTATACCTGCTGGCAATTCATCACCGACAGTAATGGTAAACTTTTCTCTACGTAAAGACCCTTGTAAATCATTAACTCTAATTTTATAGTTATGAATTAACTGATTAACCAATTTGTTAATCTTCTTATCAGTGGTCCAGATTCCTTTTGTTAAATATTCAAAATCATTTATAGTATTTAACATTTTCAAGGTGAATTTTTTACCTTTTGGGAATATTTCTTCACCTAAATCATTCAGTACGCCTTGAGAAGTTTTACCGTTTATTAAAGTAAATAGTTTTTCAACTAATTTATCTCTTAAATTACTAAACTTTAATGAAAATTCAGCTTCAAGTTTAGCAATATCTTCTTTGTCTTGGCTCCTTTTTGCCTTATCTTTTATTGTTCTTTGGAATAATTTTTTATCAATTACAACACCATTTAAAGAAGGTGAAGCTTTTAATGATGCATCTTTAACATCTCCAGCATTATCCCCAAAAATAGCACGTAATAACTTTTCTTCTGGTGTTGGATCTGATTCTCCTTTCGGAGTAATCTTACCGATTAAAATATCTCCAGGCTTAATTTCTGCACCTATCCTGATCATTCCATTTTCATCGAGATCTTTAGTTGCTTCTTCACTAACATTTGGAATATCATTTGTTAATTCTTCAGCTCCTAATTTAGTATCTCTCACATCCAGTGAATACTCATCAATATGTATTGAAGTAAAGATATCTTCTCTAACAACTTTTTCAGAAATTACAATTGCATCTTCAAAGTTATATCCTTTCCAAGGCATAAAAGCAACTTTCAAATTTATACCAAGAGCCAATTCACCCTTTTCAGTTGCATAACCTTCGCAGAGCACTTGCCCTTTTGTAACTTTATCACCTTTTTGAACTATTGGGTGTAAGTTTATTGAAGTTCCCTGATTGGTCTTTCTAAACTTAATCAATTTGTAAGTTCTATGATCTTCATCAAAACTTACTAATTTTTCATCCTCAGTTCTTTTATAAGTAATTGTTATTTTATCAGAATCAACATAATCTACAACACCGTCACCTTCTGCGTTGATCAAGATTCTTGAATCTGTCGCAACTCTTCGCTCTAAACCAGTACCAACAATTGGAGACTGTGGTCTCATCAATGGCACTGCTTGACGCATCATATTTGATCCCATTAAAGCACGGTTTGCATCATCATGCTCTAAGAACGGAATTAATGAAGCCGAAATAGAAGAAATTTGATTGGGAGAAACATCCATATAATTAACTTCCTGAGGAGTCACCAATGGAAAGTCACCTTCCATCCTAGCTACAACTTTTTCTAATATAATATTACCTTTACCATCTAAATCTAAATTAGATTGAGCAATTTTCTTTTCTTCTTCTTCCTCAGCACTTAAATAAATAGGCTCTTTAAGTATATCAACATTACCATCAATAACTTCACGATATGGAGTTTCTATAAATCCAAGGTTATTTACTTTAGCATAAACCGCTAATGAAGAAATCAGACCAATATTTGGCCCTTCAGGAGTTTCAATAGGACATAAACGTCCATAATGTGTATAGTGAACATCACGAACCTCAAATCCTGCTCTTTCACGTGATAATCCTCCGGGTCCTAATGCAGATAAACGACGTTTGTGCGTAATCTCAGCCAACGGATTTGTTTGGTCCATAAATTGAGATAGCTGATTAGTACCAAAGAAAGAATTAATAACAGAAGACAAGGTCTTAGCATTAATTAAGTCGATCGGTGTAAATACCTCATTATCTCGAACATTCATTCGTTCACGAATAGTACGAGCCATACGTGAAAGTCCAACTCCAAATTGACCTGCTAACTGCTCACCTACCGTCCGTACACGTCGGTTTGATAAGTGATCAATATCATCAACTTCAGCTTTAGAATTTACTAATTTTATCAAGTTCTTGATAATAGTAATAATATCTAGTTTTGTTAAAACCTCTTGATCAATTGCGATATCAAGGTTTAACTTTTTATTCATTCTATATCGTCCTACTTCTCCCAGGCTGTACCGTTGTTCAGAAAAGAATAACTTATTAATAATACCTTTGGCAGTTTCATAATCTGGTGGTTCAGCATTACGCAACTGACGATAAATATGTTCAACCGCCTCTTTTTCAGAATTTGTAGGGTCTTTTTGAAGAGTATTATGGATAATTGCATAATCACCCATTTGATTATCTTCTTTATGTAATAAAATAGTTTTCGTATCTGCTTCCAGAATCTCCTCAACATGTTCTTTTTCAAGAATAGTATCTCTGTCTAAAATAATTTCATTACGTTCAATAGAAACAACCTCTCCGGTATCTTCATCAACAAAATCTTCATGCCAAGTTTTTAAAACCCTGGCAGCAAGTTTACGACCAAGCACCTTTTTAAGCCCGCTCTTTGAAACTTTGATTTCGTCAGCAAGGTCAAATATTTCAAGAATATCTTTATCCCGTTCAAATCCGATAGCACGGAAAAGTGTTGTTACCGGTAATTTTTTCTTTCTATCAATATAAGCATACATTACTTGATTGATATCAGTAGCAAATTCTATCCAAGAACCTTTAAAAGGAATTACTCTTGCAGAATATAATTTGGTACCATTAGCATGGAAAGATTGCCCAAAAAATACACCAGGTGAACGGTGTAATTGGGAAACTACAACCCTTTCGGCTCCATTGATAACAAAAGTACCACTATGTGTCATATAAGGAATTGTTCCTAAATAAACATCTTGTACGATGGTTTCAAAATCTTCATGTTCAGGGTCTGTACAGTAAAGTTTTAATCTAGCCTTTAACGGTACACTATATGTTAAACCCCTTTCTATACATTCTCTAATTGAATATCTTGGAGGATCAACAAAATAATCTAAAAACTCTAAAACAAACTGGTTTCTAGTATCTGTAATTGGGAAATTATCTGAGAAAGTTTTATATAAACCTTCATGACCTCTTTCAGATGCTTTCGTTTCTAATTGAAAAAAATCTTGAAACGATTTTACTTGAATATCTAAAAAATCTGGATAATCAGTAATTAATTTAGCAGTTGCAAAGCTTGCTCTTTCGGTACTTTTTATTGTTGACAATGGAGGAAATTTTAAATTAAAAACCTAATAAAATTATAAGAACTAATATATACGCAAAATGGTCTAGGCCATTTGAACTCATTGTTCAAAGACCTAAACCTTAATTGTTTAAGCTTTTGTAAGCTTATTTAAGCTCAACTTCAGCTCCTGCTTCTTCCAAAGATTTTTTAAGACCCTCAGCTTCGTCTTTAGTAACTCCTTCTTTGATTGCTTTAGGAGCATTATCTACAAGTTCTTTTGCATCTTTAAGTCCTAAACCAGTCAATTCTTTAACTAATTTTACTACTGCTAGTTTAGATTGGCCTGCAGCTGTAAGAACAACATCAAATTCTGTTTGCTCTTCTCCTGCAGCTTCACCTCCACCAGCAGCTGGTCCAGCTACAGCAACAGCTGCAGCAGCAGGTTCAATACCATATTCATTTTTTAAAATATCTGCTAATTCGTTAACTTCTTTTACAGTTAAGTTAACTAATTTCTCTGCGAAATCTTTTAATTCTGCCATTTTACTTTTGATTTAATTTTTTATTATTAGTTTATGTGTGTACAATTTACTTTTCTGATAATGTCTTAATAATTCCAGATAACTTATTACTACCTGACTGCAATGCTGAAATAACATTTTTAGCTGGCGACTGTAATAAGCCAATAATCTCTCCAATAATTTCTTCTTTAGACTTAATATTAACAAGTAGATCTAATTGGTCATCACCAACATAAATTGCCTCTTCAATATAAGCCCCTTTTAATAAAGGTTTATCAGATTTTTTACGGAACTCTTTTATTACTTTAGCAGGAGCATTACTAATTTCAGAAAACATTAAAGAAGTATTTCCTTTTAATATTTCTGGTAATTCTCCAAACTCTTTATCAGATTTTTCCATTGCTTTTGAAAGCAATGTATTTTTAACGACTGCCAATCTTACGTTAGCCTTAAAACAAGATCTACGTAATTTTGATGTGTTTGATGCATCTAATCCTGATATATCAGCTAGATATATTGTGCTATTATCAGATAATTGGCTCGTTAAATCGTCTATTACTTGTGCTTTTTGTTCTCTAGTCATAATTTTCTAAACTTTTAACTTGCTAATCAACTGATTTAGCATCTACTTCAATACCCGGACTCATCGTACTAGACATGTAAATACTTTTAATATATGTCCCTTTCGTTGTTGATGGCTTTAACTTAATGATTGTTTGTAACAATTCATGAGCATTACCTTCAATTTTATCAGCATCAAAAGATGATTTTCCTACAGAGGCATGTATGATTCCAGTTTTATCAACTTTAAAATCAATTTTACCACCTTTTACATCTTTAACAGCTTTCGCAACATCCATAGTTACAGTACCGGTCTTAGGGTTTGGCATTAAACCACGAGGTCCTAACACCCTACCTAAAGGTCCTAATTTACCCATAACACTTGGCATTGTTACAATTACGTCAACATCTGTCCATCCTCCTTTTATTTTTTGAAGGTATTCATCCAATCCAACATAATCAGCACCTGCTTCCTTAGCTTCTGCTTCTTTATCTGGAGTTACTAACGCTAAAACTTTAACATCTTTTCCGGTTCCATGTGGTAATGTTACAATACCACGAACCATTTGATTTGCTTTTCTAGGATCTACACCTAATCTTACAGCAACATCAATAGATGCGTCAAACTTTACAGTTGTAATTTCTTTCACTAAAGCTGAAGCCTCTTTTAAAGTATAAGCTTTTGTGGCTTCTACTTTAGCAATTGACTCTTTTCGCTTTTTTGATATTTTTGTCATTTTCTATAAAATTATAAAGTTTAAGCAGGAGCGTTTCCTTTTACTTTTAATCCCATTGAACGCGCAGTACCAGCAATCATTTTCATAGCTGACTCTACTTTAAATGCATTTAAATCAACCATCTTATCTTCAGCTATGGTTCTAATCTGATCCCAGGTTACTGAACCAATTTTGTCTCGATTTGGCTCACCTGAACCCTTTTTTTTCTTCGCAGCTTCTAATAATTGTACAGCAGCTGGTGGAGTTTTTACAATAAATTCAAATGATTTATCTTTATATACAGTGATTGCAACAGGTAATATTTTACCCATCTTATCTTGAGTTCTAGCATTAAATTGCTTACAGAACTCCATGATATTAACTCCGGCAGCACCTAAAGCTGGTCCAACAGGTGGTGAAGGATTTGCTGCTCCTCCACGAACTTGTAATTTTACAACCTTACTAATTTCTTTTGCCATCTTTTAAACTTTAATTTAGATAATAAACATATGGAAGCATGAATACTACCCTAAATATGTAACATTTATGAAATTTTTTCTACTTGCATATAGCTTAATTCCAATGGTGTTTTTCTACCAAAGATTTTAACCATAACTTCAAGCTTACGTTTTTCTTCATTAATTTTTTCAATAGTTCCATCGAAACCATTAAAAGGACCATCAACAACTTTAACTGTTTCACCTTTAATATAAGGTATAGCCACATTTTCATTCTGAACAGCTAATTCATCAACTTTTCCTAACATCCTATTTACTTCTGATTTTCTCAATGGCACAGGATCACCACCTTTGACTTCACCTAAAAATCCTATAACTCCAGTAACCGCTTTAATTACATGGGGTAATTCCCCTGTCAAATTAGCCTCTATCATTATGTAACCAGGAAAATAAACTTTCTCTTTGTTAATTTTCTTTCCGTTACGGATTTGTATAACTTTTTCTGTAGGTACCAATACTTGATCAACAAGATCAGAAAGGCCTAATCGAGCAATTTCATTTTCGATATAGGTTTTTACTTTATTTTCTTGACCACCTATAGCTCTAACAACATACCATTTCTTTACAGAATCAGCCATAACAACTTTTAATTAAAATAGGTTAAAATATTGCTCTAAACCTAATTGAAAAACTTTATCAACCGCAAAAACTGCCAACGAAAAAAGGATCGTGAAAATAGCTACAACTACTGTAGATTTTTGTGCTTCAGGAAGCGACATCCAAGTCACTTTCGTGTTAAGTTCTTTAAAAGATTCTTTTATATATGTAACAATACCCATTATTTTTATTTTTGCACGGGTGGAGAGGCTCGAACTCCCGACACCCGGTTTTGGAGACCGGTGCTCTACCAACTGAGCTACACCCGTATAGAATACAAGGTGCTCCTCAGTTCTAAGAAGCACCTGATATTTAATATTTATCTTTAATTGAGATAATTACTTATAGTATCTCAGTTACCTGTCCGGCACCTACAGTTCTACCACCTTCACGGATCGCAAAACGTAAACCAACATTCATAGCAATTGCTTGATGCAAATCAACGGATATAGTTAAGTTATCACCTGGCATAACCATTTCAACACCGCTTGGTAAATTAATTGTACCTGTAACATCAGTTGTACGTACATAGAACTGAGGGCGATAATTATTATGGAATGGTGTGTGACGACCACCTTCTTCTTTTTTAAGGATATAAACCTCAGCTTTAAATTTATCGTGAGGAGTTACAGAACCTGGCTTACAGATTACCATACCTCTTCTGATAGCTTCTTTATCAATACCTCTTAATAAGATACCAACATTATCTCCAGCTTCACCTCTATCTAATATTTTACGGAACATCTCAACACCTGTAACAACAGAAGTTAATTTTTCAGCACCCATACCTATAATATCTACAGCATCACCTGTATTAGCAACACCAGTTTCTATACGGCCAGTAGCAACAGTACCACGACCAGTAATTGAAAACACATCTTCAACCGGCATCAAGAAAGGCTTATCAACATCACGTTTAGGCAATTCAATCCAAGTATCAACAGCATCCATCAACTCCATAATTTTATCCATCCATTTAGGCTCTTTGTTCAAAGCTCCTAAAGCAGAACCAGCAATTACAGGTGTGTTATCTCCGTCATACTCATAAAAAGAAAGTAATTCTCTAATTTCCATTTCAACAAGCTCTAACAACTCGTCATCATCAACCATATCCACTTTATTCATGAATACAACCAATCTTGGAATACCAACCTGACGACCTAATAAAATATGCTCACGTGTTTGTGGCATTGGTCCGTCTGTTGCAGCAACAACGATGATAGCACCATCCATTTGAGCAGCACCTGTTACCATATTCTTAACGTAATCGGCGTGACCAGGACAGTCAACATGTGCATAGTGACGATTTGCCGTTTGGTATTCTACGTGTGCAGTATTAATTGTAATACCTCTTTCTTTTTCTTCAGGTGCGTTATCGATTTGGTCGAAACTTGTAATTGTAGAAAGTCCTTTTTCTGCCAATACTACAGTAATAGCAGCTGTTAGTGTAGTTTTACCGTGGTCAACGTGTCCAATAGTTCCTATGTTTAAGTGTGGTTTGGAGCGATCAAATTTTTCTTTAGCCATGATTAATAAGTTTTAAAATCCTTAGTTATATATATATTTAATGTTAAATTCTATTTTTTCTTTGAGCCAATGACGGGAATTGAACCCGTGACCTCTTCCTTACCAAGGAAACGCTCTACCCCTGAGCTACACCGGCTTAAAAAAGAGCGAGAGACCGGGTTCGAACCGGCGACATTCAGCTTGGAAGGCTGACGCTCTACCAACTGAGCTACTCTCGCAATATTTTTAATAATCCAATTAGCAAATTTGTCCAGCATTATCATGCAAAGCGAGATTATCCATTTTGGCTTACCTCGCTTTTCTCGGTGCTAAATCCTAAAACATCATTAAGGATTACCTTGCTAACGCTCGATGATCCTTAAGGGGAACCTCTTACATATTTTTTCAAGCGGTTTACAAAAGTAAACTTTTGATACCTCCCTTAAAAAAATATGTGGGGAGAGCAGGATTCGAACCTGCGAAGGTTTCCCAACAGAGTTACAGTCTGTCCTCGTTGGCCGCTTGAGTATCTCCCCGATACAAATTTTATTCAAAGAACTGAGCCGATAGAGGGACTCGAACCCACGACCTGCT
>RCNA010001484.1_pt1 | contig 11519 bp, 14 predicted proteins | sample 2041331 | NCBI WGS metagenome assembly RCNA01 (sample SAMN09708233, study PRJNA481090) | Marine sediment metagenome, whole genome shotgun sequencing project. | reverse complement strand
CCGTAGTACTAACCTGGCCCGACGATGCTTAACTTCGCTGAGCAGACGGGAAGCGGTGCTGTCATCGTGGTATGGTCGTTCCTGATTGGACGAGAGCATTAGTGGTATACAAACAACAACTCAATGAGTGAAAAATTCGAAAAAATCAAACATCAATCATGTGAGACAAGGACAGGATAAGTAAGTATTTTGTTCTTTCCACCAATGGCAGTAGTAGGCAGAGATTCAATTTTGAATATCAAGGTTGTTCGTTTCTTGCATTTGACTTATGACTGGTCTGCAATCATAATACAACACGTACTGCAGGTTGATTGATGAGGAAATGATCCACCCATGCGTTAAGTTGCCAACATTATGATCTCAAAAAAGAAAAGAAGGAAGACAATAAACAACCACTTTCTTCACTTAATTGTTCTTCTATTAGTTCTACTAAGAGAAAACATTACCCCCATCCATGCCTTCTTTGGGTTGGTAGAGCTTCACAATCAAAGCATTCTGCCACCAGAAGACGGACAAGTCAAAGAACCAGCCACCGTCCAGTCCTTGTTTCAACTGCTGCCACCAACACTGATGACCTTATTGCTTCCGATGAAAGCAACCAAGTATTAGTCTCATCGTCCACCCGTGTGATTTGTGACTTTGGAAATACCCGCCCATTTGCATCTAGCAAGAAGGCCCTGTTTAGGCACCTCTGGGCAGATTTGCCCATGCATTTTTCGGGACTGCTGTTGGTTTCCGACACAATGCGCGAAACAGCCGAGTTGAGTGTGGGTACGCCACACGAGAGATTTTTCAAATGCCTGGCTGATCTGGACGTGATGGATCAGCTAAAGTTTGATTCAGAGTGTCAAAGCATTTTGATTGACATGCTGAAACTGCTTGATGAAGCTACACAGAAAAACAACAAAGCAGAGCGATCTTAAGTGTACCAGTTGTCGCACTACAGAACGGACGAGAAGTTCAAACAAGCCATCAAGAAACTTTCAGATGGAATGAGAGAAAGTCGGTGTGCTGCAGCCACAGCATTTGTGATGTTATTGATATGTGTATGCGATGTAGTACACCGTGGAGGATCCCAATGAATTGCTGGCTGAAGAAAAGTCCGGACAGGACGAAGTTGTATCGCTTGTGGACCAGAGAAAAGAAGTCATGGATTTATTGGTTGGGCAATTTGTAAAACACGCCGAAAGTGGGTGAAGAAGCATTCAAAGTGAACGAGACAGAAATTGAAGAAGTCCTTGCCTTGATCGGAGACATGCCAATTTTTCATCATGAAGCAATTGCCGATGCCGAGTACATGAGGGAATGCTATGCAAGATCTGACCGGATCAGGAACAGTGGCATGACACTGGTGGCACGACCATATTTCAAGTTTGGGTTGGCATTGATGTTCTCGGAAGATTCTTTCAATGAGCTTGAGATTGGTACAACAGAAGATACATTGACGCGTGTTGTGAAACTTGGGTATTGGAAGTTGTCTAACGACGATGTTTTTCTTTATATGAAGAAGATTGTATTAGCAATGAGCCGATGGAGCTGCTGTCACTCAAAACCGACAAGAACAAGTCAGTAGAACTGTAGCGTGGGAAGTTTGTCCGTATCTGTCCCGCCAACAATGAAGGTTGCAGCATACTGTACTTCACGAGAAAAAGAACAGAGGAGCATGTATGTCCTCCATGCCAAGACAACAATAGAAGACGGAAACGCGCACGCAAGAGTGACGAAACGGATGACAATGTGAAACGGCATTAGTTTAAACTGTTCCAGTATATGGGTGACTAATAACTATGGGAAGCCTCCGCAAGCTTGCCCGCCAAAACAAACTTATCAGGCAAAAACATAGTCGGATGAAGAAAAAGTTGGAGGCAATGCCAACAATTTCAGTGTATCCAGAAACAGACGATAATTGACATTGCAACGTATGTCAATCAGTGTCGTTTCCGGTCCACCAACAATAAGACGCATTCCGGTGAATTCTTCTTTAACAATGGATCCCTCTCTGGTGAGGAGCTACTCCGTCAGGTTATACATGTTACCATCTACTATGAAATGATTGGAGTCCGTATTTATTGACTGTTGTGCGATGCGGACAGCAACAATGCCCGACTGTTCAAGTACCTATGAGGCTTGAAGGATACAGGAGATTGCATCTGGCTAGCGGCGGATATTGTATCACTCCCCATCCCTGTTGATCCCAGCAGGAGAGTTTCCCAATGGTTCTGCGGTCAATGCACAATCAGAACAGCAGACGAAACAACAATATGTTTAGAAGCAAACCGGAGGGTTCACATAGCTTCTGTCGTCAAGTCGTCCAGTTTGGGTGGCAGCAGGTTGTTGATGTATACGAGTGAGATTCCAAAAGGAGCGTACCGGACAATGACATTAGAAAAGCAGCAGCTCTCCCCGACAGCTGGAGCATGATGAATGTTGGCTTTTCTTTGGCACCCTTTTCATACCGTACTCTGAGTGAACAGTTTGTGTACCTTTCGACAAAATTCAACTGCGAGAAGCAGTTTGAGACATTGGATGACAATGGAATCCATAGACAAGATATCCCTGCAATCTACGTGCATTGGATAGATATCTTGGACCCACTTGTCGCAAGTGGTGAGCGCATTCGTTTCAGTGAAAGAGACGAGATGAAATGGGCATTTGCAGCGTTGAAATTCTGTTGTGTGGTTGGCAGCCATTATTTTCCCAGGTTCTTGGTATGTTCAAAGACACCCCCAAGGATATGCTTCTGCAGTTGTTACTACTGATACCAGCAAGGCACTTATTCACCAATCGCTGTGACTTCACTGTTTTCCCATCCCTTGTTCGCCAGCGCTATTGAGTCTCCTCGTGGCTTGTCAGGCGTCATGTCCTGTACGTCAATACCTCCATCCCCATCTAGAATGACATCCTCTTCTGAGTCTTTCGTATTCATGACCACGGAATGGTATCATGGCTCCTCATCATATTCATTGGGGAATAAATTCCTCACCTCAGGTTCATCACTATCAAGCACACTCAGTTTCACAGATCCATTATGTTTGCTTGCTTGATTCGTGAATCCAACGCGTCCAGTCGCCGTTTCTTCCTTCTTGTCGGTGACAATGTATCCAGTCACAGCTTCGTCCGTCCTGGCGGAATTATCGAAGACAACTTATTCTTCTGGGTACCTCAAAGGATTTGACTTGAATGTGTCAAAGACACTCTTGCGCTGTGATCCAAAATTTTGTGGTGGGCGTTCCTGACTCGAGATTACTAAATTATCAATACCTTGCATTATCTTCTCCTCTATTGTCGTGAAAGTGAGATCGAACCCTCGGAACGGTGACGAAACCTCGTCTAACCACACGTCCGGTTCCACCGCCTCATCGGTCGTATCCGTGTCATGCCATACGTTACCGCCGTCAGGATTGGCGAGGACTATGGCGGTGGCATGTTCTACCACTGTTGCATCAGATTGTGGCTGCTCATCGATCCATTTCTGGACTTTCGCTCCCATAGTAGCATACCAGACTTCACTGTTATCGGATTTGGGGAGAACTTCTGTATTGTTGTTGTGGGGTGGAGTTTGTTGTGCAGCATGATCCGGCTGCCTCCCCACACTTGTGGTATCTCTATCACTAGTGCTGCATTGTCACCATTGACTTCATCAAATAAGGTTGCATGTTCTCTACCTGGTCCACCGTAGCATCTGTGTCAGACTTCGCATTAATGACTGAAGCATCTTCATCATCATCCTCATCGTCGGAATCATCATCTTCTTTATCGAGCATCGCATCACGTGTCTTCTGAAAGAATGCTTCTTGTGTTGCCAGGAGTGCGTCCTGTGCCGCCATTGCACGTTGCTCCTCATCGCGTTTGACTGCCATTGCTCTACGCTACTCAGTTTCCTGTGCCGCCAATGCACAATGCTCCTCATTGCGTTTGGCTGCCAATGCATTACGCTCCTCAGCGCATTGCTCCTGACGCCTTAGTACAAACATTGTGAATCCGTCACGATAGTAATGTTGATAAGGTGGTGTCATTCCTCGCGGTTGCGGTTGGACTATGGCATCAGGGTTGAATTGACCCACGCAGTATTTGTCGAACAAGTCCTTATTGGGTAGGGTTTCCCAATTAATGCTTTTCGCGTTGTGGTGAGAGTATACATAGGCACGGAATACTCGGAGAAGGCTCAGACGAGGTGTCTGGACTGGTATCATGGTTGTCGTGTTGCTCGACTCGGCTATTAAGCATGCAGCTTCATCCGTGACAGGAGCCCCTGACTGTTGTGATTGCCCAGACCTCGATCTCTGCTTTCGCTATGTCGATATCTGTAACAAAATTGATGATGTCCAATATTGTTTCAAATTGCTGTTGGCACAGCCATATCCATGCTGGATCTTCAGAGTTGTTGATTCCAATGAATTCCGATAATATCCTGCAGTATCCTGGAGAACCAGGGGTTCAAAATACTTCACTATTTTATCTAGAAAGAATGGGTATAGTCCGCGTCTCGTCTGCCTTCTATCCTTATAGCTCGGACTCATAGAGTTGAGGAGGTTAGATTTACGGTGGCGGCGGATCATGGACATAGCCAATTCACCGCGACCGACCCAGGGTAGGGAATATAATAAACAAATAACTAAATAGGTCCACAATGGCCTATACACAAAAACAAAAATCATGAACCTGCAGCTCTCCGGTCCAAATGCGCCCAATCCAGTCCGTGCCAACTGGAGAACCGTCATCTGGAGAGTAGCTGTTATCGCACGCGAAATAAGCGAATGTCGGTCTGAGAGAGCCCGCCCGGCGGGCCCTGTCTCGCGCGAAGTTGTTTCCGCAGTTTCTTTTCAACATGTTTGACCACACTTGTTGCATACTCAACCCACAGCTCCTGCGCACTCACCGGCGCTGTGAGCACAGAGTCACAAGATTCGGTGAAGAGGAACCTCTGCTGCTCCTCCTCTGGCCACTGGGCCACTTTGGCAAACAATTGCGGGATGGCGGTCTGCATGCTACGAGACGTCGCCGCCTCTACTTCTTCATCCGTCTCACCATGTTGGGTCTTATTCCGATCCTCCCAGACGGAACAGACTCTTGTGGAGCTGCACCGACCATTCAAAGGCCGCCTGCTCGGGGTCGGCACAGTTGTCAGCGCGAAGATGCCGTAGCTGGATCTGCCTCCAGCTCTGAGCGAGGAACCCTCGGAAGAACTGGCTCCAACCAAGCTCTCGCTGGTCCTTCCACCCTGCCTGTAGGAGAGAGCGAAAAGCTGTCGGATAGTGTGCGAGGGTGTATCCAGTGCCAAATTCGATCCAATGCCGCATGCCTCGGATCAAGACATGGGCTAGGTCTCGTTGCGTATTTAATTCATTGAGTAACTTCTTCTGCAGCGCATCGATCTCCTTCCTCACCAATTCGCGCCGTGTAGGGCACTGAAATAAGTGTGCTACCGTTTCCTCACTGTGATCGCAGGCAGAACACCTGTCGTTCCGAGTGATCATGTACTTGGAGCAGCGCCGGTTGACCGGGAGCCAGCCGCACCGGAACTGCGCCACTCGCCGATGATCCCCGGTTGACAAGTTGTTGATTGCTCGCGCCATAGGATCGCAGTCAATCAGTCTGACGGTATCGTCGTCCCACTGAAACCGTCGGACCCAGTATTCCTCCAGATTGCTACGATGACAAATACTGCGGATCTCGCTATCCAAATGTGCCACAATACAATTCCCGTCAGGTCCTTTGACCGATACCACCTGCTTCGGCCAATGCTGGCTCGTCGGAAAGTCAGCGATGCATCGTATGCGGCTGTGGCCAGTTCATCACATGTTTCGTTGATTTGTGCTGGGAAGGACAAATCAGTCCAGTCTTTCTGTCGTAACTGATGCCCTTTGATCCAAGAAATGGAGCAGATTCCATCCCGTGGTAACTGCTCCAAACACGATTGGATCTCAGCGATAACATCATAGTTGTTGGTGACTCGGGAAGTGCCCGAATAGTAGTCGAACTCGTCCGATTGGCTGCGCTTAACAGCACCTTCATTGTCGCAGCGGAAGCTCGCTCCCGCCCACGACTCTATGTTGTTGTACTGGCAGAGCAACCGCAAATAAGTGATCCCTGCCAGGATTCCATAAAGTTCGGATCGCGTAGATGACTCAGACCTGGTCGAACTATGCACTGCACCGGATCCCGAGCAATGCTCGTGATCCTCGTGAGAGATAGCCCATCGCCAGCCAAAAGTACCTAAGTGATTCTTCAGACCCCCATCGGATCCACCAGCCAGCGAACGGCCAGCTCGAATATGTTCCACTATTGTCGTTGTCGACTGGGAGTCAGTGGTACACCCCGCTAACAACTCCTGAATATACAGTGGTTGTTGCGCGAGGAACCCCTTGAAATTCCCCGCCGGAGGGACGACAACTGGTTCGAAGTCAATTGCAAAGTCACGTTCGTGACCGCTCATTCTCCATTTCCGATTCCCGTGGTTGGTGATCTGTACCGGGTGCGCTCTAGCAGGAACTGTACCTGGGAAGATAGTTCGTTCAGAGTGCACAACGCCTCTACCGGCTGATTCGTGCGCGTACACCATGTACGAGTCAAGATCAGACTCGTACAGCGTGTTCGTCGCAGGGTCGAACCGATACTTCCACTTGACCTGTCGCGTGGAAGCTGGTAGCCACTGCTTGGGCCGGAAAGTGGGGTGCACCGTAAAACGGTTCCCTTCTATCTCTGCTCCAGGTCCCACACAAAACGTGCGCAACGCCCGTTTCCACAAAGTCCATGACTTGTCATCGGGTCTTTCTTGCCGCGGCCAGGCCGGGGATAACTCCCGGTCCTCCCGCTCTTGGGTTGGTTTGGTTCTCATTGCATCGTCCCGTCAGCAGTTACCACCTCCGAAAGATAGGTAACTCTCAAATACATCCGGCACGCATTGATCTTGCGTAATTGACCCTGGGTAAACTCCTTATTAATTACCTCCATGATGCACGTGTCATTCCGCCGCAGTTTGGCGGGAGTCCAGGCATTTGTGGTGACTATGGCGAGCTTGCTCTGTTTCAGAAACTTGCGTAGATCCATGATCCAACATGTTTCGACATAGTCGAGCTTCTCCTTTGTGCAATCCAGAATCGGAGTCGAGAGACCAGCATGGCGTTGACACCAGTTCAGACTGCTCCGTAGAAGTGTCCCCGGCCGGCTTCTCGGCTCACGTACATGGCCAACAAACGTCTTGATGTGGGCTAGTCCTTGTTCGGTCTCGTAATCATGAAAACCAACTCCGCCGAGCGGTTGCGGTCCAAAGACCACTGCGCGGGGGAGCGTCCTTGCATATCCCATTTTTTGTAAGAACACATTTATCGCCGGACTCTGAATCTTAGCACACTCCTTGGGGGTAAACCCAGTGAGGGCGAGAGGGTATTCCAGTCGCGGACAATAGATCTGCCGATATCCTTTGATAGCTGTGCTGCGAGCGAGGGTCGCCCCTGCGATCTGCAGGGCCAGCTCTTTCGATTGTGTCATTCTAAAGTTGTATTCTGTCTTCCAGGAACCGGCGGGGGAGATGCGAAGTCCCAACGTCCGCTTGCCTGTCGTGACATCAATGTTAGGTAGTATGTGTTGTTGTCCCGACTGACTAGCCACTACCTTAATGTTTCCTTCCAGTTCGTTCTTGTCTTGTGAGAGGAGTACTGGAACGCCTTTATTCCACTTCCAAAACACTTGGAAGGAGAAACACTTCGGCAATTCCAGTGCACCGCCCGAACCGTACAGTAGTTTTTCCCAGCTCTGCGATAGTTGACTCGCCTGGGAGCGTAGATTTGACTGGCCCATCAATGGCGCCATCAATAAGTCCTCGTTGACACCTGGCATGCCGTCGTCAACGTAATAGATGGCGTAAAGGACAACGCGGGCAGCAGCATTCGCGGCCCCATCCAGCAAAGCAGGGTCGTAGACCTTCATCCCGCCGTGAGCGAACCGTTCAAAAGCCACCAGTAACGTCACTGAATAGATCATCCAAATACTGGGAGAGGCGCAGCTGCCTTGGCCGGTCCCACCAAGCAAAGCGCCCGCCGTCCCGCAATACGAATCTGTCGAGAGTCCGTGCGCCGTCTTGACGCGGTGTTTCATGCTTCCGTGAACCTTATTATGCATCAAAGCTGCACATAGCGGAAGGCCGAAAGACATGCATGCGATCATTGCCAATGATCGGAGGATCCGATCATAGCAACTCTTCGCATCATTATCAATTGTAATTAGTGCCGTCCTGGTCAGTCGGGCATTGTCATAAACTAAAATTTTCTCGAGACATTGATCATTGGCCTTCCGGCCAGATCGATTGCCTCCTTGTTCCTCACCGAGGTAACCGCGGTCTTCGGCAAACGAGACTAAGCGTTTGCCCCACACTAACCGCAGGACATAGTTGAAATCGGCTTCCAACAAATGAATCACTCGGAGCTTGTCCAGTCGCGGATTTCCTTCAATCTTTTCTAACATAACATTTGTCGATTCGCACCACCGCTTGGGCGCAAACCCGTGCTTAACTGGAAAATGGCACATTGCAGCATGCAGATGGGAAAGTTGTGGGAAGTACGCCGGATGGGCTTCTGGTAGCCTACTGACCACTACCGCTGTCTTGTAGTGTCCGAAATGGCGACCGGAAGGAGAGGAAGATGTACTCTCTCGCAGTTTCTTCCACCCGTCAATGAATGTCGCGTCGTCAATCTTGACCGAGACTTTGGCCCCGGCAGCCACTGCCGGTTGTTCCTTCAGCTGTTGTAGCCAGTGTTGGCATTCCTGAGAGAGTTCCCGTAATCGGTAGTCGTACGTGCCTTGCAACAAGGCGGACGCACTTGCGGAATCACTCGTCTCACCGAGACCCGTGGCCCTGTCGCCGCCGCCGAAAGGTGTGACCTGCGACTGGCCGAAGTGGCGCACATTGCGACGTAGAATGGTTTCATGGATCTCACTCGCATTGTAAACAGGTAGATACTCCGCATTGTCCGCTTGAGCATTTAATTCTGCCGTTTGTTCTGCATTCAGAAGCGACCGAGGGACATTGACAAACTGCACGCAGCCCCTCCGCTCTGGTTTGGTAATCTGCCCCAATTGCCGATACTCCGCTGCATCTTTCTCGCTTTTCTGGATCTGTTTTACCGCTGCTTCAGCAGTAACATTGTGTTGCGCCGCGTAAAACGCAGCGCGCTGCCCTAGGGATTTCTTCCGTTGCTTCGAAGATTCCTTTCGAACCTCTGAGAGAGCCTTGTTTGCATCCGCCAAGTTCGACCGGATCTGCCGCAGCGAGACCTCGCCCGAGTCGACACCCATGTCATGATCAGCCAGGACCTGTTCCAAACGCGCAATTTCGTTCGGGTCGATTTTCTTGTTGGAGAAGAACTTCCTCCGGAGATCCCAATATCGCACCTGTATCCCCGCCTGGCGCAGCGCTAGCGACCACGCATATTTGTAATTAACCCTGGCCGGGCAACGCTTTTCCGCCGCGAGCATTCCCCTGGTAATATCACGGTCAAGTGCTTCGTACTTAACCTCTGCTGCCGCATCGAACCTGTCGTCGCTGGACGACTTTTCCAAGTCAGCCAAACGCTCGAAAACATGGTGCTCTGCGAAATATTGTTGTAAATACGTGGAGTACACTTCCACCGCGGCAGGATTGGTAGACACCAACCGCCGGGAAGCGTGGTCGCCACTGTCGTCCGTAACTCCGTCAAAAAGAACGCTCGCGTCTAGATCACAATACAGAAACCTGTGATCTGACGTTCCTAGCTGTCCCAGGGGGAGCATGCCGCATCGAACGACGGCCTGAAGTACCCGAGGAGTGCATAGCATGAAATCTATGCGGTAGCTACCACGTTGGTAAGATGGTGGTGCATCGTAACCGTGCATGGCTGCATGAGGGTCACACAGCTCACATTCTTGAACCAGCCGGTGAAGACCCGTCTGGTCTCCGTTCTCATAACATTCGTTCATATCGACCATAAGAAGAATATCCTCCTTATTTCTCTTCCGTTTATTGATGAAAGGAATGAGATCATCAATAAACTTATCTCTGGGCTTCGCGTGGGGCGTATCTGTTTGTTGCAGTAGCACCCGTTGCTGTGTAGAAGCCTTCTTCAATCCTCTGTTACCGCTAGCCCCGCGCGGAGCCACCGACGCACTGTCTCTGCATACCCGGTAAGCCGAGATCAAAGTCAAAGCTCGACCTCCCTTGCACCGTAGTGTGACCCAGGACCATCTCCCCAATTTGGGATCCGTCCCCGCTTCTTTAAATCTTGTTGTCCATTTTCCAGTGACAGCCATGCTGGCACCGCCCGGTTGGTACACCTTATCCGTCACTTTCACATCAGTGTTGGTGATACTGGACCTTTGATGTATAAATTGTCTTTTCAGAATCGATGTGTAATTTGCTGCTGCGTATCCTTTACCAGCCACATTCGTCTCATAGTGACCGATTACCCCACAACGGGCACCGTGTACGTCCTCCATGTGCTGTCGTAGAGATTCAAATCCATTTTTGGCCTTAAAGCCATTAGGGTTTCCCCCGAAAGTTCTCATAATCTCAGGGCCGATGTCGTTGAGCATCGGGTGACCCCACGGTATATGGAACTGCTTGTCATGCGCCGAAATGCCATTGCGGGCATCATCGCCGTGTCGTTGTTGTTGTTCATGTTCTGGTTCGTCGGCATAGTTGCTGCTATTGTCCTCGTCATGTGACTCTGGCACTGTTTCGACTTCCACCACCGGTAAACGGTTGTTGTGGTTTGTATTTCCGGGGTCCTCATCCTGACCCAATTCACCCGCCAGAGGCCTCCCCACCGACGGTTGCCCCTCGGTGCCCGTTATTTCCTATTGGGTATGGGATTAGACAATCGCGTGGTGGCCTGCTTAATTTGTTGTGACTTCTTTATTGCAAGAAGTTTGTGTTTGGTGCTTTTTGTTGGCAGCAGAAGAGACGTGGATGGCATTCCAGCGTCAGTTGCCCCTCCCCTCCTGGCAGGTGATGTACTTGCTGCTGCGTAAGAGGGCTTTGTCTGTTGCGTTGGCGTCGTTGTGCCAGTGGCAGTTGCTTGTGGCTCGGCGAATGAAATGTTTCTCGGTTCCACTTCCGCGGCCCGTGGACTTGGGCCGCACTTTTCCGGAGTCGCCACGTGCATGTCATCAGCTTTTGCTGGTGACTTCATACGTGTCTTTTTGTTATCAGGATCATATGCCTGCTCGGATTGTTCCTTGTCAGCAGTGCTTTGTCGTTTGCCCGGTCCCGAGTTTCTGAACATAGCAGTGAGGTTTTTCACCTCTTCGCTGAGTAGACGCAGCTGTGCGCCTTGTTGCTGATTCTCTTCACTGAGGTGTTGTGTCTTGACGCGCTCTACAGCGGCCTCTCTTTCCACTTTCTGGATGATTCCTTCAAAACGTTTCTGCATCTCTTGTTTCTCTGTCGCCAGCTGTTGATTCGCCTTCACCAGTTTGTGTTCTTTCCGGCTGAAGGTTTCTTCCATACCTTTGATGCTTTTCTCCGTTTCTCGTATGTGATCAGT
>RCNA010000114.1_pt1 | contig 11584 bp, 9 predicted proteins | sample 2041331 | NCBI WGS metagenome assembly RCNA01 (sample SAMN09708233, study PRJNA481090) | Marine sediment metagenome, whole genome shotgun sequencing project. | reverse complement strand
CAAGGATAAAAAAACCAACCCCAGGCAATCTTTTTTTGACTGAAAAGCTTAGCCATAAAATCTAAAAACCTCTTTAATATTAAGCTGATAGCATCATGTGTTGTCGCGCAGTTAAGGGGCATCCCAGGGCAGGGCTGATACTATACATAAAGAAAACTGATGGTGCTTTTAGGGAAAAAAGATTTGACAGCGGCAGGTTTTTTCAGTAATTATCCTATTCGTGAGATGAATCGTCATTCACTTTGTCGGCTAAAGAATCAACGTTTTTTAAGTAATCAGGAGCGGTTAGCATGATCACAATAGACATCACGCTAGTTATCCATGTCATCAACATGATCGTGTTGATGATCGTCTTGAATAGTATTTTGTATAAGCCTGTTCAGGAAATACTGTTGAAACGGGAAGCAAAGTTAGCGGCACTCAACAAGGATGTTGAGCAGTTTGAGCAGAATGCCCGGCACCGTCAGCAGGAAGTGGATCGAAGAATGCGGGAGGCCGGAGCCAAGGCCAAAAAGGCTTTGGACGGTGCTCGCAGCGAGGCCCAGACAGCAGGAGCTGAGAAACAGGCTGTTATTCGTCAGGCGGCGGAAGCCGAAAAAGAGAAACAGGTGGCGGAAATAAAGAGCCAGTTTGAGGCAGCCAGGAAGGAACTTCAAGATAATGCCGGTGGTTTTGCCAGCGCTATGGCGGGCAAGATAATTGGAAGGAGTCTGGAAGCATGAGAAAGAAAATAGGCAGAATCATTCTTGTGGCGCTTTTTGCGCTCACTATCGGGGCGGTGCCCATGGTCTTGGCCAGTAGTGCTGGCGGTGGACATGGGACGGCTGAGGACATTCAAGTCCAGGCTGATGCCGGTCACGGGGTTCAGGCGGCAGACAGCGGCCATGGTGAGGTCAGTGGTTCTCTTTCACCACCCAAGCTAAAGGATCTCTTCTGGCGGACAGTTAACTTTATCGCTCTGCTTATTATCCTCATTAAGTTCTTGGCCAAGCCGGTTGGCAATGCTATCGCCGGTCGTCAACAACAGGTTAAGGAAGATCTTGAAGATCTCCAGGCACGGCGAGATGAAGCGGAACGCTCCTATAAAGAGTTTGAAGGCCGTTTAGCCGGGATGGAGAAAGAGATGGACTCCGTGGTCGAAAAAGCCATAGCCCAGGCTCAGGTAGAAAAAGAAAGAATACTTGAGGCTGCTGAAAGGGCTGCCGATGATATCACCAGGCAGGCTGAGGCAGCAGTGCAGGCCGAATTGGTTGAGGCCAAGAAAACTTTGCAAAATGAAATTGCAGAGCAGGCCGCAGCAATGGCTGAAGAGTTGATAGTTAAGAATCTGACCCAGGACGATCAGATTAAGATTACCGAACAGTATCTTGACAGGGTGGGTGCGGTACAGTGAGACAGACAATCTTAGCAAGACGATATGCGAAAGCTCTTTTCTCCTTGGGAAAAGAACAGGAAAAATTTGAGGGTTACAGCGAAACGCTTTCAGCGATTGCGACGTTGTTCGATGATAGCGAGGTGGTGAGTGATGCGCTTACAAATCCACTTTATCCGCTTGATGCTCGGCAAAAGGTTATGGCGAAAATAGCGGAAAGCGTTGCTGCTGATGTAATAATGGCCAGCTTTCTGAACCTGCTCGTTGAGAAAAAACGAGCGGGTATTCTGCCTGATATTGCCCACGAGATGCAAGTGATGGTGGATCAGGAACAGAATATCAGTCATGGCTCGGTTGTAAGTGCTATTGAGCTGGATGCTTCTCTCCATGAGAAAATCCAGGCTGCTCTTGAAAAAATAACAGGGAACAAGGTTATTCTCGAAACCCAGGTTGATCCATATATAATTGGTGGCATGATTGCCCAGGTTGGCGATCTGGTGTTGGATGGAAGTATCAGAACGCAACTTAATGGATTAAAGGAATCTATCAAGGGGAGATAATAGTCAAATGCAGATCAAAGCTGAAGAAATTAGTCAGATTATAAAGGACCAAATCGCTGGCTACGAGAGTGATATTGACCTGAAAGAAACCGGAACGGTACTGTCAGTTGGTGACGGTATTGCGCGCGTGTATGGTGTTGAGAATTGTCAGGCCATGGAGTTGCTTGAATTTCCGGGTAATATTTTTGGACTTGCCCTTAACCTTGAAGAAGACAACGTTGGTTGTGCTGTTCTAGGAGATGTTCGTAACATCAAAGAGGGTGATATTGTAAAACGAACCGGAAAAATTGCTGAGGTTCCGGTTGGCCCTGAAATGGAAGGTCGCGTGGTTGACGGTATTGGCCATCCCATTGACGGTAAGGGTCCGATCAACGCGAAGGCCAGCAGTAAGATTGAGGTTGTCGCCCCTGGTGTTATTGCCAGAAAGGGTGTTCACGAACCGTGTTATACCGGCGCTAAGGCAATTGATTCCATGACTCCGGTTGGTAAGGGTCAACGTGAGTTGATTATTGGTGATCGCCAGATTGGTAAAACCGCAGTCTGTGTCGATGCCATCATCGCCCAGAAAGAAACCGATGTCCACTGTATCTATGTTGCCATTGGACAGAAGAAATCAACCGTTGCTCTCGTTGTTGAGGCCCTGCGGAAACACGGCGCAATGGATTACACCACGGTTGTTGCTGCCTGTGCCTCTGATCCGGCGCCGATGCAGTATGTTTCTGCCTTTGCCGGTTGTGCCATGGGTGAATATTTTCGTGATAACGGCCAGCATGCGCTGATCGTTTACGATGATCTCTCCAAGCAGGCGGTCTCCTATCGTGAGTTGTCACTTCTGCTGCGTCGTCCTCCAGGACGTGAAGCATTTCCTGGTGATATTTTCTTCAACCATTCTCGGTTGCTTGAGCGTGCCTCCAAGGTAAATGATGAGCTTGGAGCGGGTTCTTTGACGGCTCTGCCGATCATTGAGACCCAGGCCGGTGACGTTTCCGCCTATATCCCGACCAACGTTATTTCTATTACCGATGGTCAGGTGTATCTGGAACCAAGCCTGTTCTTTGCCGGGGTTCGGCCTGCCATTAATGTTGGTCTCTCGGTATCCCGGGTTGGTGGAGCGGCTCAGGTTAAGGCCATGAAGCAGGTGGCGGGAACCTTGCGACTTGATCTTGCTCAGTATCGTGAGTTGGCGGCTTTTGCCGGTTTTGGCTCCGATCTGGATGCTGCTACCCAGGCACAGCTTACCCGCGGTGAGCGTCTGGTTGAAATCTTGAAGCAGCCCCAGTATCAGCCCTTGCCAATGGAAAAGCAGGTAACAATCCTGTTTGCTGGTGCCAAAGGATTCCTGGATGCCCTGCCCGTAAACACCCTGGCAGAGTATGAGCAGGAAGTGTATACCTACATTGAAACAAATGAGCCGTCGATATTCAGTGATCTGAAAGAGCAGGAAGAGATTACCTCAGCCCTTGAAGATAAAATGAAACGGACATTGACAGCCTTTGGTGAAACCTTCAAGGCGACAAAGGGTCTGAACTAAGCAAAAGGACAAATTCCCATGCCAGGATTAAAGGATGTCAAAACAAAAATAACGGGTGTTTCGAAAACCTCGCAGATTACCAAGGCAATGAACATGGTTGCCTCGGCTAAATTGCGTGGTGCTCAAGAAAAGATGGAGTCATTCAGGCCGTATACGGAAAAGTTTACCGCAGCTATGGGTAATCTTTCCAGGGGAATGGAAGACGGAAATCTCCCTCTCATGGAAGTTCGTGATGTTGCCACGGTTGAGATAGTCGTTGTTACATCTGACAGGGGATTGTGCGGTAGTTTTAATTCAAATATTATCAAAACCGCAGAAAAACTCATGATCAAGTATGAGGGCGAAGGTAAAAAGGTAAGCTTTGTCTGTGTCGGCAAAAAGGCTTTCCAATACTTCCGCAAGACGGGCAAGGTAAGGGAATCCTTTGGCGACATTATGGGAACCTTCCAGATGTTTAATGCCCGTGAAATATCACAGAGTATTTCGGCGAACTTTACTGTGGGCGACTCCGATCAGGTCGACTTGGTGTATGGCAGATTCCACTCTGTCGGCGTTCAGAAGCCGGAACGGGAAGAACTGCTTCCCATTAAGCCCCTTGAAGCAGAGGAAAGTGATTCAGGGAGTGATGATAAAATTACCGGCGCATATATTTATGAGCCTGAACCGGGTGAGATTATGGAAGTTTTACTTCCGCTTTACCTGAATGTTCAGATCTATCATGCTATGCTTGAGGTAGGTGCCAGTGAGCATGCCGCACGTATGACCGCTATGGATAACGCTACCAACGCCTGTAAGGATATGATCAACGAGTTGACCTTGCTCTATAACAAAGCGCGGCAGTCAGCTATTACTGGTGAATTGATGGACATTGTCGGCGGTGCCGAAGCGTTAAAATGATAATTTGATACAGAGTGTATTTCATCTGATAGAGGAGGCCATCTAAAATGGGTGATTCGCGAGTTGGAAAAATCATACAGGTAATTGGACCGGTAGTTGATGTTGAATTTGAACCTGGTGATCTTCCGGATATTATGAATGCTTTGTTCATAAGCAATCCGGCAATAAATGATATTGAAGGTAACCTGGTTGTTGAGGTTGCTCAGCATCTTGGTGATAACGTAATACGCGCCGTTGCCATGGATCAGACCGATGGTCTGGTGCGGGGAATGCCCGTTACAGACTCTGGAGCACCCATCGAGATTCCGGTTGGCGAGGCAGCTCTTGGTCGGATTATGAATGTTGTCGGTCGTCCAGTTGACGGCAAGGGTGATATTAAGTCCGATAAGAAAATGGCCATCCATCGTGATGCGCCTGCTTTTACCGAGCAGGATACCGAGGTCAACGTACTTGAGACCGGTATTAAAGTTATTGATCTCCTGGTGCCGTTTCCCCGGGGTGGTAAAATGGGACTGTTCGGTGGTGCCGGTTGTGGCAAAACAGTTATCATGATGGAGATGGTAAACAATATCGCCATGCAGCATGGTGGTATTTCTGTATTTTGTGGTGTTGGAGAGCGAACCCGTGAAGGAAACGATCTCTACATGGAGATGAAAGAATCCGGTGTATTGCCCAAGGCTGCGCTGGTATACGGTCAGATGACTGAACCTCCAGGGGCTCGTTCTCGGGTTGCGTTGACCGGTTTGACCGCTGCGGAATATTTTCGTGATGAAGAGGGCCAGGACGTGCTTTTCTTCGTTGATAACATCTTTCGCTTCACCCAGGCCGGTTCGGAAATTTCGGCGCTGCTTGGCCGTATTCCTTCTGCGGTTGGTTACCAGCCGACTTTGGCTAGTGATCTTGGTGCATTGCAGGAACGAATTACTTCCACTACCAAGGGTTCCATCACGGCTGTCCAGTGTGTATATGTGCCTGCCGATGACTTGACTGATCCTGCACCAGCGACAACTTTTGCCCATTTGGACGGAACTGTTGTACTTTCAAGGCAGATCGCTGAGCTTGGTATCTATCCGGCCGTTGATCCGCTTGACTCTACTTCCCGTATTCTGGATCCCAATGTAGTTGGTGAAGAACACTACCTGACAGCTCGCGGGGTACAGGTTTCCCTGCAGAAATATAAAGATCTTCAAGATATTATCGCGATTCTTGGTATGGATGAGCTTTCAGAAGAAGATCAACAGACCGTTAGTCGTGCCCGTAAAGTGCAACGTTTCCTCTCTCAGCCGTTTCATGTTGCGGAGGTATTTACCGGTATGGATGGCAAGTATGTTAAGGTTGAAGAGACCGTTCAGGGCTTTAAGGAAATCCTTGATGGTAAACACGACGATCTTCCTGAGACCGCTTTCTATATGGTAGGTACAATCGAAGAGGCCATGGAAAAGGCTGCCAAAGAAAAAGCGAAGGTCTGATCGATCCACAAACTGAAACTGAGGATTAAAGTTAATGGCACAAATTCACTTGGAAGTGGTCACTCCGACTGGCCCGGTGGTGAGTGATGAGGTAGATATTGTCACCGCCCCCGGTCACGGTGGAGAATTTGGTGTGCTTGCGAACCATGCGCCATTTTTAAGCACCATAAAAACTGGTTCCCTGAGCTTCCGAAAGGACAAACAGACCACGTATCTGATGGTCAGTGGTGGTTTTTCAGAAGTTTCCAACAATAAAATTACTTTTCTGGTTGAGAGTGCTGAACAGGGTCATGAGATAGATGTTGATCGGGCTATGAAGGCAAAAGAGCGAGCTGAAAAAAGGCTTGCTCAGGCCACTCAACACGCAGAAAAAATTAATGCTGCTCGGGCGGAGACGTCTTTGCAAAGGGCCTTGGCGCGTATCCAGGCTGCAGAGTTGTCCAAGCAGTAATCGTTGCCAACTTATAGATTTTAAAGGCTGCCCGTTTTTCTTCGGGCAGCCTTTTTTTTTGCCGGTTTCATTTTCCAACAAGGCCAAGCTTGTCATGTTTGGCATATTCTGCTAGTCTGCAACGCTTATAAATCAGGTGAGTCCCGCATTCAATCTACCTGTTATTTTTTATTAAGTTTCCACTGACTACAGTTTTGCCGCCATGTCAAAAGCTTTGCTTAGGTTAGAAGCGGGAATGTACGTTCCTTATGGTCGGAGTATAGGTCTACGGCAATGATGGTTTGAGGTAATGCGGGCTAAGTAATAGTGTAAGGAGATATAATGAAACCCAAAGAAAGACTCGCTATTCCCAGGCAATATACCAAGGAATTAGATCCCCAGGAACGTATAAAAAATTTCCAGGAGGTAACCGCTGGTTTTGATGAAGAAACCGCGATTCTTGAAGCCAATCGCTGCCTGCAGTGCAAAAAATCCCCCTGTCGTCAAGGCTGCCCGATTCATAATGATATTCCGGAATTTATTCGGCTGCTTAGAGAGAAAAAGTTTGAGGAAGCCTATTGGAAAGACCGGGAAACCAATACTATGCCCTCCGTCTGTGGCCGGGTCTGTCCCCATGAATTTCAGTGTGAAGGGGCCTGTTTGCGCGGCAAAAAAGGGGAGCCGGTGGCCATTGGGATGCTGGAACGTTTTTTGACGGACTGGATGGTTCTCAATAGCAAAAATATGACCCGTGAGTGCGCTCCGCCAAACGGTAAAAAGATTGCCATTGTTGGCTCGGGTCCGGCAGGAATATCTGCGGCCTACTATCTTGCGCACCGGGGATTTACCTGTACAATTTTTGAGAAGCTCCCTATTTTCGGAGGGATGTTGACGGTGGGGATTCCCCATTACCGCCTTCCCAGGGATATCATTGGTGCAGAATTGGCCTCTCTGAAAAGCTGTGGGGTAGAGATTGTTTTAGGAACTACCATTGGAGTAGACAAAACCATCCCTGAGCTCAAAGAAGAGGGTTTTGATGCTGTCTTTCTCGGTGTCGGAGCCCATGACAGTCGTAAACTTGGGATTGACGGTGAGGACGGAACCGCCGGGGTTCTCCACGGAGTTGACTATCTTAGAAGGGTCTTGTCAGGTGAAACCGTCGATATCGGTCGCAAGGTAGTTGTGGTTGGCGGTGGAAATGTGGCCATTGATGTCGCCCGGACGGCGTTGCGTACCGGTTCTGACAAGGTATTTATTCTCTACAGGCGTTCAAAAGAGGAGATGCCCGCCGCCGGGATTGAGATTCACCACCTTGAAGAGGAGGGGGTCAAGATTGAAATGTTGGCGGCCCCGGTCAAAATTCATGCTGAGCAGGGTGTCTTGAAAAAAGTTGAATGTATCCGGATGAAACTTGGTGAACCGGATTCATCAGGTCGCCGTCGCCCGGTGCCCGAAGAGGGCTCCAATTTTTTTATAGAGGCGGACGCCATAATTCCCGCCATCAGCCAGAATGTCAATCATACCGCCGATAAGGATTTGGATTTGGCCTTGACCAGTTGGGGCACCTATGATGTTGATGCGATCAGCCTTCAAACCAGTGTCGAGTGGATCTTTGCCGGAGGGGATAATGTCCTTGGTCCCCAGACCGCAGCCAAGGCGGTTTATCAGGGTAAGGTCGCCGCAGAGTCCATAGAGCGATACCTTGAAGGTTTATCCTTGAAGGAAGATCGTCGCTATCCATGTTATATGGTTGATTGGTAGAAAACAGCCTAGGAACGGGAATTAAATAACTGGTGTATATTGCGCCGGAATCTTGCTCATAACCAGGTCGTAAAAGCCTAAACATGCTGTTGATATGTGAATGCTTTTGCGACCCAGGAGATGAGCAAGAGGCCAAGCAGGTAAGCGCAGACTCCGAGATGCGGTAGTTATTTATAATCTACGTCCCTCAGTGGTGCTTTTTTGTTTTTGTCAAAGTTGAAGTGCCGCTGTGGTATGATTATCCACATATCCCGCCACACCATCCGCAATCTGCTGTGCTATTGTCTGGAGATAATTGGCTTGTCGCAGTAGTTTTGATTCCCTGGGATTGGTAATAAAAGACACTTCGGCCAGTACCGCTGGCATTTTGGCGCCTATCAGGACATAAAACGGGGCCTTTTTCACCCCCAGATTTTTGATGTTGTATCTCTTTTTTAGCCCGGCCACCATGCTGTTATTGACATACTCCGCCAGCCGGGACGATTCCCGAATCTTTGAATTCTGCATAAGATCTGCGAGGATGTCCTGGAGGTCACTTATGTTATGGGTCGAAGTGGCATTTTCCCGTGCAGCCACCCGCATTGCTTCAGTATTTGTTGCCAGGTTCAAATAAAATGTTTCAACTCCCTGGATCGATTTGTCGGGATGGGCATTGACGTGGATTGACACAAACAGATCCGCCTTTTTGGTGTTGGCAATGGCGGTGCGTTCTTCAAGGGGAATAAAAATATCTCTGTTTCTAGTTAGGATTACCTCGTAGCCATATTGATTGGTTAGGTAGCTTGCAACCTTTTGGGCAACCAGCAGGGCAATATCTTTTTCTTTCATTCCAAACGCCATGGCTCCGGGATCTTTACCACCATGACCGGGATCAATGACAATCCGTTTCACCCCCAGACCAAGTTGCTGCGCAAGGGATAATTTCAGTTCAGAACCCGGTTGGGGGCGTAACGATGTCGGGATAGGTTTTCGCTTCTTGTCATCCCTTAGACTGATGAGCTGGTCAGGAACAGAGTCCAGTGGGGTTACCCGGGCTTTGCCAACCGGGGTGTTGCTGAGTGGTTGAGGAATTTTGGCCTGAAAATTCTGAGGGGCACGGTGGTCTTTGGGAACAAAGGTTGGAATCTGCGGAGCTGCTCCGGGGCTGGGATCCTTTGCCACCACGGGTTTTGTCTCCGCACCATGGACATCAATGACCACCCTGAAGGGGTCATTGAGGCTGAAGACCTTATAGTTGGAGATTGATTGAATGTCCAGGACAACCCGAACCGTTGTCTGGTCGAATTGGCCGGTTCTGATCTGTTTGAGAAGTCCGTCCTGAATTGGTATTGGAGAACGAAGCTTTTGGGGTATATAACTTAGGGCAAAATCTATATAGAGTCTTCGGGGCTGATCGCCATTTTTTTCAAGCAGGTTAGTGGTGTATTTTACCGGCTCAGAGGCGCGGATAACAATTCGGGTGTACTCATCAGATGACCAGTATTTGACTGGTAAAACGTTAACAAGGTTTTTTGAGAAACCATCGTTGTCGATGTCTTCCGGGGGCAGAATCTTATGATCTTGGGATAACTCTTGGAGTCTGCTGTTGGCCTGGGCCTGTTTGTCGCTGTTGGGAAAGTGGCTGATTAGTTTGCGATAGAAGTTTGCAGCCTGTTGAGGATCTTTTTTGCTGAGGAGAAAAATTTCAGCTGTCCTGAAAAGGGCATCATCAGCAAGGTTGCTTTTGGGAAAAATTTTGGCAACGTCCTTATAGTAGATAATCGCCTCTTCGAGATCAATCGGTTTTTGAAAACGAAGATACATCTGGTAATTCATCTTTGCCATCATGTAAAGGCAGGCAGGGGTCAGTTGATTTTTAGCACTAAAAAGATATAGTTTGCGAAAGTTACGAACTCCCGAAAGCCAGTTTTTTCTTTTGCTGCCAAACTGATCGTCATGCTCCAAACGGTGATAAAAATCCTTTGCGGTCTTATATTGAACCTCTAACAGGCTCCCGGTGGTTTCAATTTTTTTTTCTTCACCAAAAGCAGCCTGGCCCCCCCCTGATAACAACAAAAAGAGGCCAACCAGCAAAAATAGAAGGGTTAGCTGCGAATGGTTTGGGCGGTGGTTTGTCATGGTGTGCTAAAAAAAAATTTACTGGGAGATAATTTTAAGTTGCGATAAACTACGATAAGCCTCAATTAAACAATGAGTTGAATTCATAAGGAATGATACAGTATCTGGCAGGATTCGTAAAACATTTCTTTTCAAAGAGAAAATTAATTTTAATCAATCAGTTGATGCAGTTTATAGAGAAGCTGGAGTGCCTCTATCGGACTGGTTGTATCGGGTTGGTTCTCCTTTAACAATTCCTTGAGAGGATTACTACTCGGCTGAAATAACATCATCTGTTTGGGTTTTTCCATAATCGCCTCTTCAGAGGGGTTTAGAATAGTGGGCTGGCCATTTTTGCCGTACTCTTTTTCTTCAATGTTTTTTAGGATTTCATGGGCTCTTTCAATCACATGTCCGGGAACCCCGGCAAGTCCGGCTACCTGGATTCCATAACTTCGGTTTGTGCCGCCTGCAACCAGTTTATGGAGAAAAATTATGCTATTATTCCATTCCCGCACCGCAATTGAATAGTTTTTAATTCGTTTATTGGTTGCCGCAAGATCGGTGAGTTCATGGTAGTGGGTGGCAAAGAGAGTTTTTACACCGACTTTATTTTTTGTTGCCAACTCTTCGGTAACTGCCCAGGCAATGGACAAGCCGTCATAGGTTGAAGTGCCCCGGCCGATTTCATCCAGGATTATCAGGCTGTTTTCAGTGGCGTTGTTGAGAATATTTGCGGTTTCATTCATTTCCACCATGAAAGTCGATTGCCCTCTACGCAAGTCATCCATGGCGCCAACCCGGGTGAAGATGCGGTCGATGATACAGATTTCAGCACTGTCTGCGGCTACGAAGCTGCCAATATGGGCCATAAGAGCAATGAGGGCTGTTTGTCTTAGAACCGTTGATTTACCCGCCATGTTAGGGCCGGTAATAATAAGAATTTCCTGGTCATCCTGATTAAGAAAGACATCGTTGGGGACAAAACGACCTGAATCCATGGTTCTTTCAATGACTGGATGGCGTCCCTCGACTATGCTGATCCCCTTTTCGGTGGTAATTTCCGGCTTGCAGTAGTTATAACGGGCTGCTGCCTCGGCAAGCGAGGCCAGGAAATCTATCCGGGCAATCTGGGCTGCGCTAAAGAGTATGCGCTGACTCTGGGAGGCGATTTTGTTCCTGATATCTATAAAAAGTTCATATTCAAGCTCAAGGCGTTTTTCCCAGGCCGATGAAATTTCATTTTCAAGTTCTTTCAAGGCTGGGGTGATAAACCGTTCGGCATTAACCAGGGTCTGTTTTCGAATAAAATACTCCGGCACTTTATCGGAAAGAGACCTGCTGACCTCAAAGTAATATCCGAAAACCCTGTTATAGCCGACCTTGAGTTTTGCTATTCCGGATTGTTTTTTCTCCCGCTGCTCTAATTCCAAAATCAGTTGCTTGGAATTTTTTTCAAGTTTGGTG
>RCNA010000113.1_pt1 | contig 11639 bp, 10 predicted proteins | sample 2041331 | NCBI WGS metagenome assembly RCNA01 (sample SAMN09708233, study PRJNA481090) | Marine sediment metagenome, whole genome shotgun sequencing project. | reverse complement strand
CCTGTCATAGAGGTTCCTGTGACTCAGACGGTTATTTACGGCTGGTACGACAACGAGCTGGGCAGCTACACCAATATGCTGGGTGATTTAACCGTCTCCGTGGCTGAACGGATGGTGTAAGGGCGACCGGTCGGTTGCCCCTACGGATTGGAATTTCCTGAGAGGAGTAACAATGAAAACAATTCGTGATCTTGATATTACCGGAAAACGGGTTATGATCCGGGTGGATTGCAATGTACCCATGAATGAACAGGGCGAGATCACCGATGACCTGCGCATCCGCACGGTGCTGCCCACCATTACATACGCTCTGGAACAGGGAGCAAAGGTAATCCTCGCCTCACACATGGGACGGCCTAAAGGCAAACGGGTAGAGAAATATTCCCTGAAGCCGGTGGCTGAGCATCTCGCTAAATTGACCGGGGAAAAAGTGTTGCTGGCTCCGGATTGTATCGGTTCGGAAGTGGAAGCTTTCGTCAAATCGTGGCAAGTCGGCAACGGCAAGGTACTTTTGCTGGAAAATCTCCGTTTTCATGCGGAAGAGCAGGCCAATGACCCGGAATTTGCCCGCCAGCTAGCCTCGCTGGCTGATGTCTATATCAACGACGCTTTCGCTGTTTCCCATCGGGCGCACGCCTCAGTGACCGGGATTCCTGCGAACTGCGCCGAAAAAGCCGCTGGCCTGCTACTGCACAAAGAAATGGAGTATTTTCATCGTTCCGTGGATAATCCCCAACGACCTCTGGTCGCTATTGTCGGCGGAGCCAAGGTTTCTGGTAAGCTGGAAGCCTTGAACAACATGCTGGACAAAGTGGATCGCCTGCTCATTGGCGGGGCAATGGCCAATACCTTTCTCAAAAGCCAAGGCCACTCTGTCGGTGCTTCCAAAGTGGAGGACGATCTGTTGGACAACGCCCGTCAATTGCTGATTGATGCCGCAGCGAAGGGAGTCAAGGTTTACCTGCCCGTGGATGTAATCGCCGCTGATCGTTTCGCTCCAGACGCAGTTAGCAAACAGGTCACGATTCAAGATATCCCGGATAACTGGATGGCCTTGGACATCGGCCCGGCTTCGGTAATCTGCTTCAGCGAGGTTCTGGCTGATGCAAAAACCATTATCTGGAACGGCCCCATGGGTGCCTTTGAAATGGATGCCTATTCCAGAGGAACCATGGCTTTGTCCCATGCCGTGGCCGCATCGCACGCCCTGAGCATTACCGGCGGCGGTGATTCCAACGCTGCTGTGCAGCTGTCCGGGGAAGCGAATAATATTTCCTATATGTCCACTGGCGGCGGAGCTTTTCTCACGCTTATGGAAGGCAAAGAACTGCCCGGCGTGACAGCCTTGAACAGCTGAGAAGCATCAAAAATATGAGTTGTGAGGAATTTCGCAACAAATAAGATCCCCTTTTTCGGTGCGGGACTGTAGAGGCAGCCCTGCGTGTCTGCCCGGAATAACAGGGCGAACACACAGGTTCGCCCCTACTGCATCCGCATGCAAGAGATGCAGGGGCACAGCATCAGGGGTAAGGTATTTCTTGTTAAATCCCTGATGAGTTAATTTCCTTGGGAGGATAAAAATATGGCAAGAAAACCGCTGATCGCAGGAAATTGGAAAATGTACTTGAGCAAGACTGAGGCCGTTGAACTCGCCTCAGCTATTGCCGTTGCCAGCAAAGGTTTGACAGATCGCGAGGTGATGATAGCCCCTTCTTTTCTTGCTCTGGTAGATGTCAAAGAGGCAGTGGCTGGTACACCGGTCAGAGTTGCGGCTCAAAACGTCTGCTGGGATAAAGAAGGTGCGTATACCGGCGAAATCTCAGCACCTATGCTCCATGATGCCGGAGCGGATATGGTCATCCTAGGGCATTCGGAGCGGCGGCATGTTTTCGGTGAGGATAACGCCATCGTCAACCGCCGTATGCTCGGTGCTCTGCGTTTTGATCTGGCCCCGATCCTCTGTATCGGCGAGACATTGGAGGAGCGTGAGCAGGGCCACACGTTCAGAATTATCGAGGAACAACTGGCCCTGGGCCTGAAAGGTGTCAATACGGACGAGATGAGCCGGGTGGTGCTGGCCTACGAGCCTGTTTGGGCCATAGGCACCGGTAAAACGGCAAGCAAGGAGCAGGCTCAGGAGGTTCACGCCTTTATTCGCCAAACTCTTGTCAGCTTATATGAAAAAACGCTTGCCAATACTGTCAGGATATTGTATGGTGGCTCGGTTAAGCCTGAAAATATTGATAGCCTTATGGCTCAACCTGATGTTGACGGTGCCCTTGTGGGCGGTGCGGCATTGCAGGCGGAGTCGTTTGACAGGATAATTCATTTTACATGACAACATTACTTATAATACTACATATTCTGGTTTCCCTGTTCCTTATTGCTATTGTGCTTCTTCAGCACGGCAAGGGAGCTGATATCGGGGCCACGTTCGGCGGTTCTAGTCAATCCCTGTTCGGGAGCGAAGGACCGGTGCCTCTGCTGAATAAGATAACTACTTTTTCTGCGATAGTTTTTATGGGGACATCCATCTCCTTAGCCTATCTTTCAGCGCATAAGGGCACAGGCTCTGTCATGAGTGACCGCCCCGTTCAACAGACAACCGCGCCGGTTAAACAGGAAATTCCTGTGACCATCCCTCTGCCGGGAGAGACAGTGGAGCCTCAGACGACTGCGCCAGTACAACAACAGGAACAAGTTGTTGAGCCGGTAGCCGTTGCAGAGCAGGCGAACGAAGCTACACAGACGACAACAGCGGAGCAGGTAGAAATTCCCGTTGAAGAACCAGTACAAGATAAGACAGAATAAAAAAATGTATAAAAAATTGGGTGCCGAAGTGGTGGAATTGGTAGACACGCTATCTTGAGGGGGTAGTGGGTTACGCTCGTGCCGGTTCGACTCCGGCCTTCGGCACCATTTTTTAGTTCAGTAGTATCCATACAAGTCCAACAAAGCCCGCAACCTTCATTGGTTAGCGGGTTTTCTTTTGCCTTCTGCTCCATGCCCTTCCATTATATTCCATTGACATCCACTACATAAAGCGGGTATAAAAGCGGGTATTCAGTAACGGGACTCACGTACCCGTTGTTTTATACCCATTTTTCCCCGAAGGTCACTCTATGTCAAAGCTTACAGCGGTTCAAATCCGAAATGCAAAGCCCAAAAATAAAGCCTATAAAATACCGGATGGTCAGGGCCTATATTTTCATGTTTCTGTCTCTGGAAAAAAAACATGGCGGTATCGCTTCAAGCTGGACAACAAAGAATCAACCTATGTTCTGGGAGAATATCCCGACATGAGCCTTGAGCAGGCACGCAAGGCAAGAGCCGAGGCACGGGAGAAGGTCAAGGCGAATATCAACCCGGCCCATGAGCGGAGGGATAAAAAACAGGCGGTAATCAAACAGCGCAGGGCGGAACAGGAGATTGTCCGAAACAGCTTTGAAGCCGTGGCCCGTGAGTGGATTCAGCAGCAAGGCGAACGATGGAGCAAAGATCATACAAACGCTGTCCGGGCTACCCTGGAGCGTGACGCTTTCCCCTTTCTCGGAGAAAGTCCAGTTGATGCGATCACACCGCCGATGGTTCTTGAGGTAATAAAAAATATTGAGAGCCGGGGAGCCTTGGAGATTGCCCACAAGATACTGCAAAGAATGAATGCTGTGTTTCGTTATGCCGTGCAGACCGGCAAGGCGACCTATAATCCGGCTGCTGATATGCAGGGGGCTTTGAAAAGTCGTAAGGTGGTTCACAGGGCCGCTCTTTCACAGGAGGAAATGCCGGAATTCATGCGCACCCTTGCGCAGGCTGATGTTGATATAACTACGAAAGCCGCCTTGCGCTTCACCATCTTGACAGCGGCCAGAAGTGGAGAAACACGGGGGGCCACATGGGATGAAATCAACCTTGACGATGCCTTGTGGCGGATACCGGGCAAACGTATGAAAATGGACAGCCCGCATAATGTGCCCCTGTCAAAGCAGGCCGTGGCGATCATTGAGCAGGTAGGAAGGCTTCACGGAAGAGAGGGGCTTGTTTTTCCCGGTCGGGACGGCATAAAATCGCTTTCTGAAAATACCATGCTCTATGCCCTGTATCGTATGGGCTACCACTCAAGGGCAACGGTTCACGGCTTCCGGGCTGTGTTCTCCACCATAGCCAACGAATCCGACTTTGACGGTGATGTGATTGAAAAAGCCCTTGCTCATGAGCAGCGAAACAAGGTGAGGGCTGCATACCACCGGAGCGAATATCTTGAACAGCGGCGGGAGCTGATGCAGTGGTGGGGGGATTTGTTGCGGGAGATGGAGCACAGGACTACCTGAGCAATTAATTTTTTAAAATAATGGGCGGCGTTCGGCAAGTTGTACAGCTGAACGCCGTCTTTTTTATGCTCACCCTACGAGGGGGCGAACGCCTATCCATTTGAAAATAATAGGATTAAATTCTGGCGTTGGCTCGTGCCACCACTCCCCCATATCATTAAAAAAGTCAGCATGGTATAATTACCCCCATATGAAGAGAACTCCATAAACGTTCAATACAGCTCAAAAGGAAAAGCATGGATCAGGTAATGAAAGCAGTACTGCTCAGATTACGACAGGTGGAACAGGCAACCGGATTAAAAAAGAGTGCCATTTATGCCAAAATCAAGGACGAAACGTTTCCGGCGGCTGTTCGGCTGGGCAGTCGTTCGGTTGCGTGGCGATCCGATGACATTCAGGAATGGATTGACGGACTGCCAAGGGTCGGGCAGCGGGAGGCCGCATGAAGCGGAAAGAACAAAAGCCGCTTGATCCCTGCAAGGATCAGCGGCTTGAAATACCAAAAAGTAACCGACTAAGATTACACCCTGACACCGTACAGCACGAAACAGACGACGACAACAAAAAAATATCCGATAAAGTTATTTTATCGGATAAACAGCGAGTTTCCTTTACCAAGGTTACCAAGGACAGCGGCATACTGACCAAACGCATGAAGATGAACAACGGCAACGTTGAAAAAGATTCGTCTGAATGCAAGATGAGCAGCGGGACAGCCGAAACCGTGAGCATGGAGCCTGAAGAACTCGGCCCGTTCCTGAGAAGCCTTAAACCTCATCAGGCTATAATTCACGGTGTGCCCCACTACCAGAAAGCACGGATCACCACAGCAGGTAAGATTGAAACCAGCACCACCGGCGGGCTACCGGTGGTGGCTCGTACCCTTGATTTCTTCCAGTATCCCAAAGGCCCCGGCCTGCTCATGCTGGATCATGACAAACCGCGTGATAATGCCGTTACCCTTGAGGGAAAAGCATTGCAGACATACCGCCCGGAAGAGCTTACAAATATCATAGCGGGCCTTTTCCAGCCCATCACGACAGCGGCATGGGTTTCCAGCTGTTCAACCTCTTCATGTATCTATGATATCGCGACCGGAACAGAGTTAAGAGGGCAGGACGCAGGTTTTCACCTCTATTTCTTCCTGAAAAACGCTGCTGATGCGCCCCGCTTTCTTGAGGTGCTTCATGATCGGCTGATTCTGGCGGGGTATGGCCGGATGGAGTACGGCAGGGACGGTTCAGAGCTGAAACGCTCCCTTGTTGATTCCTCTGTTGCCTCTCCTGAACGATTGGATTTCGTGGCCGGTACTGCTTGTGACACTGGCCTTGAACAGCGTCTGCCCGATCCGGTTTACCATCCGGGCGACTTGCTTGACTCCGAAGCCTTGCATGATCTGACCCCGGAAGAAGTAAAGGCATATCAGGAGATTATTCAGCAGCTGAAAGAAAAAGGTGCCCCGGATCAGGAGCGGATAAAAAAGGAATACCTTGAGCAGGAAGCGGGAAAACTCAGCAGTGTATCAGGCGGAAAGATAAGCATGGAGCAGGCACGGGAGACGGTCAAAGCACGACAGCATCATATCCTTGCCGATGATGACCTGTTGTCTTTTCAGAATCACGCTGAACCGGTGACCGTGGCCGAAGTGCTGGAAGATGGGGAACTGTACAACGGTGAACCCTTGGCCGATCCGCTTGAACCGGAGTACAACTGTAGCCGGAGCGTTGCAAGGTTCTATTGGAATGATGGAACGCCAATAATTAACAGTTTCGCGCATGGGACGACCGTTTATAAATTCGCTTCAATAACGTATCCCGGTGGCTCCACGGGTATTGATCCGGTGGAAGCGTTCGGAGACCTTCCCGCCTGTACGCCATCCAGGTTTCTGAATAAAACGGGCGTACAGGTGCCCGATGATATACCCAATGCATGGGACATTGACGAAGTTCTCTACCAAGTTCTTGACGACATGGCCTTGATAAATTGGATGTTCGATCATCCGGGGACAGAATTAACCCTTAAAGAACGCGGTTGTTTCAGAGACGATATACTTTTCAACACCGATCTGAACCCCGCCAACCGTGAAGCCGTAGCGGAAAGCCTGAAAGCACATTTCGGCATGTCCAAACCAGTTACGAACGCTCAATACAAACACCTGCAAGAAGCCCGGTTGAAACAGGGAAATGCGCAGTACGGTTGGACGCATATTCAGGTATCTGATGATTTTACAACACGACATTCTTGTGTGGGGGCTGAGGGTCAAATGTGGTTCTATAATGAGGCGTCCGGTATTTATGAGCCTACCCAATTAGAGAAGTTTCAAAACGCTATCGCCCGTGAGTATAACACCGTAAATAACCGCAAATCAACAGATAATACCGCTATTGCTCACACCATTTATAATGACTCTGTGCAGCCCAATTTCTTTAAAGATGCTGTGGTGGGCATCCCCTGTAAATCAGCCTTCTATCAAGTCGAGGGTGAAGAAATAACAGCGCAACCATACACCAAAGAGTTACGACAGCGTTTTAAGCTGACCGCTGATCCCACACCGGGCGAACTCCCGAAGAACTCTTTATGGTCTCGTTACCTCAACGCCACGTTTAAGCATTCCGACCCCGCCCACACAGCCGAACAGATAGAATTACTTAGTATGATATGCGGGGGCATGTTAATGGGAGTTTTTGCACAGATTCAAATAGCTGTGCTCTTGTTTGGCGGTGGTTCTAATGGAAAATCAGTTATCATTGAGTTGTTGCAATCGTTCTTTCCGGAAGACGCCCGCGCTGCGGTACAGCTCCACCGGTTTAATGATGAGTATAGCCGGGCTCTGTTGGCTGGGACACGTATAAATATCGTAGGTGAAATTGACAAAAACAGACAACTCTCTGCTGACTTCAAAGACATTGTGGGCGCAGAAACAATGGTTACAGCGCGGCATCCGTATGGGAAAGGTTTCACGTTTATTCCCACATGCGCCCATTTGACCGCTGGCAATGCCTACCCTTCTACAAATGACCATAGCGAGGGATTTTACCGCCGGTGGAGAGTGTTGCAGTTCCTTAACAGGGTTAAGGGTACCAAGATTCCTCATTTAGGAAGGCGTATCGCCACGGATGAGGCGGGCATTTTCTTACAGTGGGCAACGGAAGGCGCAAAAAAACTCATTGCTGCCGGGTACAGCCTTCCGGAAACAATCGCCCATACAGCAGCAATGGACGACTGGAAAAACGAGCAGGATAGTGTGAAATCGTTCTTCAACGACACCGAAGTGATAAAAAAAAAGGCTGATTTGAGTATCTTCATTAAAACCTCCGATCTCTATCAGACTTATGCTACATGGTGCAAGACAACGGGAACCGGTGCGCTAAAACGTTCAAAGTTCCTTCCAGTCATCCGGGAAAGATACGGCATAAACAAAAAAGATGGCTACAACATTTTAAGGAGTTTCAAACTACAGACTCAGGCATTTCCTTTGGCATGACGCAGGAGAAAATGCGAGTGAGGCGCAAGTGAAGTATGAGTGAATGCTTAAGTGATTTTCCGGGCTCTTTCCCACTGACTGTTTATTAATGTTTTCAGATAGATACATAAAGCTAAGTGTGTTAAGTGACCCCTTTCAAGAAACTTTTTAGAGTATGCAAGTATGTTGTCTAAAGGATGTAAAAAAATTCTCTCTATAGAGAAAAGGGTTTGCGCTCAAGCATCACTTAACACACTTTGACTTTTTAACGTGCCGGAATTTAAAGGTATACATCGTAAAGTTTCCCACTTGAAGCACCACTCAGAACACACTTAGAACGGTTATCGGTATGATTTCCTTAAAGAATAACTAATTTTTCACAGGATACATTATGAATGTATGAGAACGAATTAAAATCATGACAACGGAAACGATGATAAGCAACGCGGAAATGGTAGAGCTGATAATGACTGAAGAGGTGAACACCCTTCTAGCCTGGGCGATGAAAGAAGCCGACAAGGCTTTATGTGAGTTAGAATCTTTGGAAACCCTGGAGACTTTTAATTTTGATGATCTGGACAACATAGAGGAACCGGCTAAGGTCATCACAAGAGCCGACGTTTACAAGTCTTATGCTCAATGGTGTACCTCAGCAGGCGTAACAGGATTGGCAAAGAACAGGCTTATGGATGCTTTGAAGTTTGGGCCAGGCGGCTATGACGACATAGGCACCGGGTGGACTTTAAGCGGGAACGAGTTCAAGATTCCTTCTCCAGCATAGAACGTTCGTAGGGTGTAGAACCGCTCTACACACTTGCATAACTTAACCCACCGATACAGGAGAGCAGCATGAAACGAAGCGTACACACAAACCAACTAACAAAAACTGAACAACGGAACAATCATGGAAGATTCAAACTGGACCTACGAAGATATAACGTTCATCGTCCAAGACATTCGGCATTTTGATTGGGTGTTCGAGCACCCGACACAGAGCCTTGATACTTGCGAAGAACAGCAAAGAGTTCACCGTTCACTTAATGACCTGTTAATGCATTCAAATTTAGCTTACCATCAAGTAACCGTGGTGGCAAAACTTATCAAAAAGGCTTTCGGCTACAGCATAGCGACAACGAGAGCCGCCCATAAACACTCGAAGATAGCCAGACTTACCGAAGCGGGTTATTTCTGGGCTCATGCTGATATTGCTGAACATTACATAGCGAATAATCCCGGCATTGACTCCAAGTCCGTATGGCCCCGTAAAGCGTCCAAGCCGCATTGGGTCTTCACAAAGTCCGACAACAGCACATACAGTCAAACCAACATAGCCGCAGAGATAGAACAGATCTATGGTAACCGGAAGCTTTGCCAGACAGCTTTTAATTGCATGGGGGTTGTAAAGTTCATCGGGAAGCTGATTGACTTCAACAAGCACATGCTAAACAATCCGGGTAAAAGATACTTCTAGGAAAAATTCTGAGAGCGGTGAATATCTAACGAGCAGCGTGGTAAAAAGTGGAAAAAAAAGGTAAAAAACTCCTACTTATTTCACCTGTTTCTACGATTTCACCGCCCGATTTACCTACGATACCAGGGATAACAGTTGAACATTATTTGTTATTCGTTAAAATCATTACGGGAGTCAAAACCGGAACCTTTGAAACGCGGCGAAGAACGGCACGAAAAACGCCAGAACAGAGCATGATAACGGATACTATAAAATAATAATTATCACTTGGATGAGTAAGACTCCATACTGTGCTTTTGTATGATCCGGCGACCGGTGTTTTGCTTGGCTGTGTAGTCGTGGCCCCTGATCCAGAGCACCCACCCGGCACTGATCCGCCGTTGAACCTTCCGATTTATTCGGACAGTTGCCGGTAGCCACAGCGGGAAAATACATTAATTTGTTAATTGAACAAGTTCAGAAAAAGAGAAAGGGTCGCCAGCTTACTTGCTAGCGACCCTTTTTTTGTGCCCTGTTGTCAAAAAATACCCTCTTCATAGGGTAGGTGCTGCAACACAATAAGTGTTGATCTCGTATCGAGGATAATGGTCTCAATACCCTCTTCATAGGGTAGGTGCTGCAACAGGATTACGACAAAGGGTGTCGAATATTTTATAAAGTCTCAATACCCTCTTCATAGGGTAGGTGCTGCAACTGTCAATGTTTTTTCCTAATTAAAATCAGAATATTACACAGTACTTTGCGCGAACCTTCTTTTTAGACCATAATTTCACATTGCAACTCATGCTTTTATACCACTTTCTTCAACTATTTCAAGCACTGCGAACCGAAAAAGAACAGGATAGGCGGTAAATGATTGAATCATCGGGTTTAAATTGCACAAAAAAACACTTCTTGAAAATGTGAGCTATAGGTTCGCGCAAAACAAACTTTTAGGTTGTCTTTTCAACGGTCAAGGAGTAAATTCATACCCGGAAGAGCCGAATGAACAGAAGAAAAACAAAGCAATAGACAAAAACAGCTCCCGGCTTCTCAAGCCGAGAAATACAATAATACTCATCCATAAAGGGAAAAACATGAGTAAAAACAATCATGAAGACATTTATACAAAAAGAACTTCAGGAACTTCAAAAGAAGGAAATTTACAAGAAGCGATTGAGGAAGCAATCACAAACGCTACCGATTCAACCGGGAACATAGACACCAAAATTCATTGGAGACTAGAAGAAATTACCGGGGTTAACGGTACAAGCATTGATGATACTAATGAAATCACAGTATCAATTTCATTCAACGTCGTATAACAGGGCATTATGTAAATTCCTGTTCCCTGCCCCCGATTCACTCCCCTACCCACACCAAGCGGCCATAATCCGCACAAAGAAAACCGGAAGAGCCTTCCGAGACCGTTGAAAAGAACTTGCCAAGGCAAAGCCACCCGGCTACCCTGAGCACACCACACCACCCTTTCTTTTCTTCACGGCCTGAATTTTGCCGCTCGTTGCTCAGATGATCCACTGTAAAACAGCTCAACACATTTGCATAAAGCGGGTACAAAAGCGGGTATTTTGAAAAAATGAATTTTTCTTGAGTCGGGTTTTCCTTTTAATTACAAAAGAATGAGCTGCCTTGCGTGGCTCCGGCCTTCGCACCATCTTTTTTTTTCAGTAACATATATAGAAGTTCAAAGAAGCCCGCAACCTTAAATGGTTTGCGGGCTTCTTTTTTGCCTTTCGCCCTCCCCTCCTCGTTGTTTTTCCCTCCCTTCATACGTGTATCTTTCCGGTAAAAGAGCGACCGGAAGAAGTGGAAAACCCCATTGAAGCGGATGGCGGGAGCATCTTGAAGGCATTAGCCAAAGCAGAGAGGCTGAAGAGCTGCTGGATGAATTTTGCACTCAAAAAAATGAATGTAACGAAGTATCCACTGACTGTATGTCTGCTCTGTTTTGTAGGCGTAATGATGATAGAGAAGCACTTCATGCACTTGCTCCATCAATTTAAGCTTCGGATTTGGGCGAAATTTTTGTTTGGATAGGCGTGTATCTTTATATAATACCAGCCTTAAATCCAACACAAAGCCTCATAGGTTTACTAAGTCCGATATTTATTATTCTGCTACTATTATTTGTAAGCGGTATACCCTTATTGGAGAAATCAGCCAATAAAAAATGGGGATACAATGCCTCCTATCAATTATATAAAAGCAATACGGGATTATTGTTCCCTAAAAATACGTTGGCATTACTAATTTCAATTTCACAATTTCTGACATATTTGAAATTGCCATGTTAATTGGGCCTAAAAAAATAAATGTCTTGTTTCCCATCATTTTGCCAAAAAAATGTGACTAGGTAGGCTTTTTTTTTTTTTTTGAG
>RCNA010000112.1_pt1 | contig 11657 bp, 8 predicted proteins | sample 2041331 | NCBI WGS metagenome assembly RCNA01 (sample SAMN09708233, study PRJNA481090) | Marine sediment metagenome, whole genome shotgun sequencing project. | reverse complement strand
CCTACTGCATTTGCTTTTCCATCATCAACGGTTAGAACCGCGACCTTGTCGACCAGTGAGTATTCAATCATGCTTAGTTTCCATATTGAGTCATAACCTAAGTCTTGCGCTCGGCGCGGTGCGTACTAGCCGCTTCGGGGCGAATCAATCTTCGTGTTTCGCGCTAGTAACGTCTAATGAATATTTTTCTCTATCTCATAACTAGTGGTAAGAGCCTATCATTGCACGCCCAAGTTGTAGCTACGAACAAGGTGGTCGCCAACTACAATCAAAGTGAGAGCTCGAACACTCAAGGCGGGCAAGAGGGACTCTAATCAGTGTATCTCAGTGTGGTGCTGTGCTAACATTTCCGTGTCGTGACGAGTTGCACTGAGTAGAATTATCACTGGCAGTGTTGAGGTCAGCGGTTCGATCCCGCTAGGCTCCACCAAATAAATCAAAGGGTTACAGAAATGTAGCCTTTTTTTGTGTCTGAGAGAAATGCCGTGGGAATCCTATGGGAACCCTAATTGGTGTCTATTAATCCATAAAATAAAATACACTCCATGGGAGTGTTGCCAATCCTGAGAGCAGTGGTTCGATACTGCTTAGCTCCACCATATATAGATCAGTGGCTTACGAGAAATCGTAGGCCATTTCTATTCGGAGCAACCTGACCTTCGGCTCACGTTGGGGTCGCAAATGGTAGGCTTTGAGATGGTAGAGTTGGACTCATCAAGGAAAATGTACGCCGATTGCTCATTCTTGGCGCGATCACACAAATCATCAGCTTCGTCGATTTCGTCCCCTAAGCCTTTTCGCAGTGTGGTCGGTTAGCTCCTCCTATGTGGCGAAGCATCGCCAGAACTTATGAAGTAATAAAAATTTGTCATTGGACGCTATAGAGGTTGCGGGAGAAGATTACTCTCAAGTGAAACAACGCTGTACCTAACTCAATAATATGGAGGCAACCATAAGACGGGCTGCGTTCATGTGCGCGTGTGACTTGCTAGAGAGCGCCGGTAAAGCATAGGGAGAATAGTAGCAATGTTAGTTATCGGGAAATTGAAACGCAAGCAGGCCCTGACCCAAGCTAGCAGCTACGCTGAGTGGTGTGCGGCAGCACTAGCCTATGATAAGTATAACGGGCTGGATCACTGGCGCGAAAAAGATGAGACCAGCCAGTATGACTACGTATCGGTTCGTATTCGTCTGGACTATTTGCGCAGCCTGACATCCCAGCGCGATGTTTCTGGACTGCTGTATACCCTCAACGAAGGTATTCACGGCAACGTAGGCGGGATGGGCAGGGCTGGCCTCTACGGTCATGCCATGTCGGGTACCAAGCATCTCATCTCAGATTATATACAGGAAGTGGTGCACGCCCTCGAAATCATCGATGCGGACAGCAGTGGAGAAATCGGCCCCGAGGAAAAGCTGGATTTTTTCCGCCGCGCCAGTCACTGCTTCGGGCGCACCGCCCTGATGTTGAGCGCTTCTGGAAACCTGCATTTTTTTCACCTCGGGGTGGTGCGAGCACTCGTCAAGCAGGGGCTTCTGCCTTCGGTGATTTCCGGATCAAGCGGTGGTTCTTTGGCAGGAAGCCTGGTCTGTACCCACACAGACAACGAATTGCTCGACATAATCAACCCGGAGTTTTTGTTGGAAAGGTTTCCCGAGGATGATCGAAACCACAAAGGTGCGGATCGCAGCGCGCTGTTTAAGGAAGCGCTTTGCCAGATGGTACCGGACCTCACTTTTCAGCAAGCCTTTGAGAAAACTGGACGATCCTTAAACATATCCGTCGCTGCGGCCGAGAAACACCAGACCTCGCGACTGCTGAATGCTGTCGCATCACCCGCGGTGTTGATTCACAGTGCGGTCCGAGCCTCTTGTGCTGTACCCGGGGTCTTCTCGCCGGTAACGCTGGAAGCTCTAAATAGTCGGGGTGAGCGCAAAGCTTACCTGCCGCAACGATCCTGGGTGGATGGCGCCTTGAGTGACGACCTACCCGCCAAGCGTCTTGCCCGCCTGTATGGCATTAATCATACAATAGTCAGCCAGACCAATCCGTCCTCCATTCCGATGGCCCGGCGCAACGAGGGTAAGATGAATACCTTGGGTCTGTTGCGTCAGGGGGGAAGCCGGGCAAACAGAGAGTGGTTCAATACCTTGGCTGCTATTGTGGAAGGAACCAAGACTGCTCCCGAGTCCATGAAGCGAGTAACCAGGATGGTGCGTTCACTGGTTAATCAGGAGTCTCAAGGAGACATCAATATCATTGCGGATCACAAGTTAATTAACCCTTTTACACTGCTGAATTCTGCCAGTGAAAAGCATGTTAGGCGTCTTTTTGAGATGGGTGAACGCAGTGCCTGGCCTAAACTTGAAATGGTTCTTCAGCAATCCCGTGTTAGCCGCAAGCTCGATGCGCTGCTGGCGCAGTATGAACCTAATCAAGTGGCACGGTCACATACACGAGGCTCTCGAACCAGAAAGGCAGGCTAGTGGCTGGAGCCCCGGTTGGTCGCTGCCGGTTTGGGCGAATTTTTATGCGAGTTGTGCGTACCCGGTTCACCATTACTCAGAATTATCAAATGTTGAATAATTGTCATTGGACGCAGTGATGCAAGCGCCTTAATGTGCCGCTGCAAACGAAATTTATTAGGTTTACAGTAGGAAGTCCCATCATATGTCAGACACAAGTTACGTGCCGCCCAAAATATGGGAGTGGAATCGAGACGCGGGCCAGGCCTTTTCCGATATTAATCGACCGACCGCCGGTGCCCAACACGAACACGAGTTGCAGGTGGGGAAGCATCCGCTGCAACTCTATTCATTGGGCACTCCTAACGGCGCGAAAGTGACCGTGCTGCTGGAGGAGTTATTGGCAGCAGGACACGAGTGTGCCGAATACGATGCATGGCTGGTCGATATCGGGAGCGGCGATCAATTTGGCAGTGGTTTTGTGTCAGTAAATCCAAACTCGAAAATACCTGCATTAGTAGATCACAGCGTGGAACCACCTCAGCGTGTGTTTGAGTCCGGTTCAATCTTGCTGTACCTGGCCGAAAAATGTGGTGAGTTCATACCAGAGCGTGCGGCTGAACGGACCGAGTGTCTTAGTTGGTTGTTCTGGCAGATGGGAGCAACGCCTATGCTCGGAGGAGGGTTTGGCCACTTTTACGCCTATGCACCTACTAAAATTGAGTATGCGATTGATCGCTTCACGATAGAGGTGAAACGTCAGCTCGATGTGCTGGATCGACACCTGGAAAAAAATCGCTATATGTGTGGCGACATTTACACCATAGCAGATATCGCGATATTCCCATGGTACGGCGCTCTGTTAAAAAATCGTGCGTATAACGCTGCTGAATTTTTGGCGGCACATACCTATACCAATTTAGCGAGATGGGTAGAGGAGTTGAATGCGCGCCCCGCGGTTCAACGCGGCATGATGGTCAATCGGCCCTTTGGGAAAAAATCTCGCCAATTGTTGGAACGACACGATGCGAGTGATTTCGAACTTCGCACACAGGACATCCTCGACCCTGACCCGGAGTCTGCCAGTTCCTGAGGAACTGCCCAGGGTTTATTCTCAGAATAAAGTTATTATCAACGGGGCTGGGTGAGCTGGCCCCCTTTAGGAGAATTAGTATGAAAGAAGCAGTGATCGTAAGTACAGCTCGTACACCTATTGGCAAAGCCTATCGCGGTGGCTTTAATAATCTCGGTGGTGCCTCTCTGGGCGCCGCTTCTGTGGCCGAAGCGGTTAAACGCGCTGGTATAGACCCCGCGCGAGTGGATGACATTGTTATGGGCGCTGCCTTGCAGCAGGGCGCTACGGGTACCAATATCGCTCGCCAAATTGCGCTGCGCGCGGGTTTTCCGGTTACTGTTTCGGGCATGACCTTGGACCGTCAGTGTTCATCCGGCCTGATGGCAGTGGCGACAGCAGCAAAGCAGGTGTTACACGACGGCATGACCTGTGTGGTTGGTGGTGGTCTCGAGTCTGTCTCCCTAGTGCAAAACGAGCACATGAATATGCACCGTATGGTTGATGAAGAAGTACTGGCTATGGCGCCGAATGTCTTCATGCCTATGCTGCAAACTGCCGAAGTTGTAGCCGATCGTTATGGGATTTCCCGCGACGCCATGGATGAATACGGATTGCAATCTCAGGAGCGCACCGCCGCGGCCTACCAAGCGGGTAAGTTCGACGATGAGCTGGTGGATGTTACCTGCAAGCGAACCGTGTGGAACAAGGAAACGGGTGTAGCCTCAGAGGTGGAAGCCACCGTATCTAAAGACGAAGGCCTGCGGGCAACCACACTTGAAGGTTTGTCTAAGCTGAAAACTGTTATTGAAGGCGGCACCATCACCGCCGGTAATGCCTCACAGTTGTCCGACGGCTCCTCCGCCCAAGTGGTTATGGATTCAAAGGTTGCCGAGCAGGAAGGGCTGGAGCCTCTGGGTATTTACCGTGGCATGTCTGTTGCCGGGTGTAACCCGGATGAAATGGGTATTGGGCCGGTATTCGCAGTGCCCAAGTTACTTAAGGCGAATGGCTTGAGTATCGACGATATCGGTCTGTGGGAGCTCAACGAAGCGTTTGCCGTGCAGGTGCTTTACTGCCGCGATCAATTGGGTATCGACAACGAGAAGCTTAACGTCAATGGCGGGGCAATCTCTATTGGTCACCCCTACGGTATGAGTGGTTCGCGCATGATTGGCCATGCCCTGATCGAAGGTAAGCGCCGTGGCGTTAAGTACGTTGTAGTTACCATGTGCGTCGGTGGTGGTATGGGCGCGGCGGGATTGTTTGAAATCGCCTAATTTGTGGCGTGATGTTGCAGCGATAAGCCCCGAGTAAAACGATTCCAAACAGACAGGAGCGGATCAAAATGCAATCTTTTGTCTTCAAAACCGTGCCACAACTGCTCAGTGCGCCAGACAGTGCACTTGAGTTAGCTGCGCATTGTAGGGCGCAGGGTATTCGGCATCCGGTATTCATAACAGATCCCGGATTGGTGTCGATAGGTCTGGTTCAGCCAATAATAAAGGCCATGATCGACGATGGCTTAGATGTATTGCTGTTTGATCAGGTTCGGGAGGACCCGCCTGAAGAGGTTGTGCTGGCGGCGTTGGAGCTTGCGCGCCGTTCTTCAGCCGACGGTGTTGTTGCAGTGGGCGGCGGCAGTTCGATGGATGTCGCCAAACTTGTTGCTGTCCTACTTGGTGGGGAGCAGCCGCTGGAAGACTTGTACGGTGTTGATAAGGTGCGAGGTGGCAGGGTGCCCCTGATTCTGGTTCCTACCACTGCTGGCACTGGTTCAGAGGTGACGCCGGTAGCAGTAATTACCACGGGAGCCACGACAAAGGCCGGGGTCTCTTCTGCGATATTGTTGCCGGACATCGCGCTGCTTGATGCCAAGTTAACGCTGGGCTTGCCTCCCGCGGTTACTGCCATGACCGGCGTTGATGCCATGGTGCACGCGATTGAGGCCTACACATCAAGGCACAAGAAAAATCCTATCTCGGATAATCTGGCGCGTCAGGCGCTGGGTCTGTTGTCCGGTAGCATTCGAATCGCTGTCCACGAAGGCCAGGATTTGGAAGCCCGGGCGAATATGTTACTGGGCGCTACGCTGGCCGGTCAGGCATTTGCAAATGCACCGGTCGCAGCGGTACATGCGCTGGCTTATCCCTTGGGTGGGCACTATCACATTCCCCATGGACTGAGTAATTCGCTGGTGCTGCCCTCGGTTCTTGAGTTCAATATGCCAGATGCCAGCGAATTATACGCCGAGCTTGCCCCGATTATTGTCGGTGGTCCGTTGAGCGGAAGTGCCGAGTCTAAAACTTCCGCAATGATAGATGCATTGCGCAAACTCATTAATGACGTTCATTTGCCAGCTACATTGCAGCAGGCCCAGGTAAAAGAAGCGGATCTGGAAATGCTGGCAACAGATGCGATGTTGCAGGAACGCTTGCTAATCAACAATCCCAGATACCTAGCCTACGAAGATGCACTTGGCATCTATCAAGCTGCTTACAGATCCTAAAGCGCTATGAGCTGTAATACTTCGCCTGCCGTTCGGACTACCAAATTTCATGGGGTCAACAGTAAAGACATCGTCAAAGTATTCACTTACAGAGTAGTTTTTTAGTCGGGAGAAACATGAAATGGAACAGTTAACAGGAATGGATGCTACTTTTTTGCACTCGGAGGTGGGTAATTCGCCGATGCATATTGGCTCGCTATTCATGTATGACGCAGCCACTGCGCCCGATGGCTTTGTTCGCTTCAAGGATATTCTCAGAACTTTTCAAGAGCGTCTTGATCTTTCTACAGTGTTTCGCCGCAAGTTGGCAACTGTACCTCTGAACCTGGATCAACCCTATTGGGTGGAGGACGAGAGCTTTGATCTGGAGTTCCACGTGCGCCATATCGCATTGCCTAAACCGGGGGATTGGCGCCAGCTGTGTATTCAGGTGGCCCGTCTTCATGCTCGCCCGCTGGACCGCTCGCGCCCATTATGGGAAGCCTATGTGATTGAAGGGCTCGACAATGTCGAGGGACTACCCAAGGGCAGCTTTGCCTTGCTCCTTAAGATTCATCATGCTGCGATAGACGGGGCAACCGGCACTGAAATTATGGGAGCGATCCACGATCTTTCTGTTGTTGCAGAGCCGGCAGCGCCAGCAAAACCTTGGCGCCCCGAAAGCATGCCCGGTAACGGTAAGTTACTGTGGCGGGCCTACCTGGCTAATCTGCGCCACCCTTTACGATTCGTCAATGTAATTGGCAAGGGCGTGCCGGCCTTGCATCGACTGCGTTTAGGGGAGAAGGAAAAGAAATTTCGACGCTTGGGTGACAAAGAGAAAACCCGCTTTAACGGGCCCATAAGCCCTCACCGCGTCTTTGGCGCCGTCAACTACGATCTTGGTGAAGTGCGCAGAATCAAGCAGGCCGTTGATGGCGCTACGGTGAACGATGTGATGCTGGCCATCGTTGCCGGTGCGCTTAGGAAATATTTGCTGGACAAGAACGAACTCCCTGAAAAAAGCCTCGTAGCTGGCGCGCCAGTTAATGTTCGCAGTGAAGAAGAGGTAGGCGCCGGTGGTAACGTGATCTCCATGATGAGCATCGCGTTGCGTACTGATATTGCCGATCCGCTGCAGAGACTTGAGATGGTGCATCAGGAGGCGGTTCAATCCAAAGCCTATAATAACGCGATGGGGGCACGGATGATGGCGGATGTCAGCAACAGCCTGCCATCCCATCTTACCGCTCTTGGCTTTCGGGCCGCGTCGGCAGCGGGCCTGACGGCGGGATCGAAGCCGAATTTTAATACCATTGTCACTAATGTACCCGGGCCACAAGTACCGCTGTACATGGGTGGGGCGAAACTGGTTCGCTCCCTGGGCGTCGCACCGTGCATGGATAATATGGGCCTGTTTCACCCGGTCACCAGCTACGATGGCATGATTGCTATCTCGTTCCAATCCTGCCGCGAGATGATGCCTGATCCCGAGTTCTATGAAGATTGCCTGCGTGAATCCTACGCAGAACTGCAGGAAGCTGTGCTGGCAAAAAGAAAGGGCAGGGCGAGAGGGCCGCGAAAGAAAAGGGCGGCAGGCGTTCGTGGATGATTGTTCGTATGGTCTAGGTGAGCGGCATACGAGCGAGAAAATTTCAATGTGTTGGCGTATCTTCTGGTAGCGTAAAGAGGTTATGGCGCTACAAAATACATTACCCGCGATTATGAATTAATAAAAAATTGCCATTAGACGTCATGCAAGGATTACCCGAGAATCATATCATTCCGACCTTTGGATCCAGGCTGATATGAGAAGGCGGGTGCTGCATAATGGACGCCGAGACTCTTGATTTACTGCCTGTGTCTTATGCCAAGCAAAACCAATAATGTAAAAGGAGAATATGATGGGAAACAATACGGTGAAATCCCCCGGTAAGGCGGCACCCCGTAAGGCACTAAAGTTCCTGGCCAAATTGCATGTGTTTATCAATAAATGGAGCGGCGGGCTTCTATGGAACACTATGGAAGGAAGCGAGGTTTGCTTTGTCACCATGACGGGAGCCAAGAGTGGTCGCCAGATAACCATTCCAGTGTTGCATCTGCCCTACAAAAGTGGCGTGTTGCTAGTTGCCTCGCAAACGGGCAGAGACACCAATCCGCTCTGGTACAAAAATATAGTCAAAACGCCAGATATAAAGGTTAGACACCGCGGGAATACGCTAGAGCTCCGAGCCCGGGACGCGACTACAGAAGAAAAGGAAGATTTGTGGCCCATTTGTGACGCTCTCTATTCAGACTTTGCCCTATATCGTGCCCGCACGACCCGGGATATTCCGATTCTTGTCTGCGAGAGTGTCTGATAATCGTCGTAGCGGACGCGCCGGCGTGCGTGCGGTTCAACTGTATGTAACAGCATTGCCTTTTCGTAATACGGGCGCCAGTTTATGTCCTTTACCGCGTTACCCAGGAGCATAAAATGTCATTACCAAAGCGTCTACGAGTCATCGGCGGGACCGGTTCCCCCTACACCCAGAAAATGTTGGCCTTGCTACGTTATCGACATATCCCGTTCAACATCCGTTGGGACCATCCCGATGGCCCACTTGATGCTTTAGGCCTGGAAAAGCCCAAGCCTATTTTTATGCCCGCCGTTGTCTTCGAGGATAAGAACGGTGGACTGAAAGCAGAGTGTGATTCGACACCAATTATTCGCCACTTGGAGAGTCTTTATAAAGGGCGCTTAGTATTGCCCACCGACCCGGCTCTGGCCTTTATAGATTACTTGCTGGAGGATTTTGGTGATGAATGGTGTACCAAGTACATGTTTCACTATCGCTGGCACCTTCGGGAGGACGCAGAAAATGCTGCTGGCTTGCTGCCTTTACAATCTGACGTAAGCCTCTCTGAGAAAGAGTATGAAGAGAAGAAGCGCTGGATTGCTGAGCGCCAAATTGGCAGGCTGCATGTGGTGGGCTCAAACGAGACCACAGCTCCAGTAATAGACGCGAGCTACAGGCGGTTCCTTAAGGCCATGGAGAATCATTTGGCTAACCAGCCCTTTTTGTTGGGCAACCGCCCTGGTGCTGGCGATTTTTCTCTTTATGGGCAGTTGACCCAACTGATTGGCTTTGATCCTACACCACGCGCCATTGCGCTGGAGGTTTCTCCGCGGGCGGTCGCCTGGGTGGATCAATTGGTTGATCAAAGCGACATTGATCCCCAAGAGGATGACTGGCTCAACCTAGAAGACGCGCCCGATAGCCTGCGCGCCCTGCTGCGGGAGATTGGCCGGGTCTATGTGCCAGCTCAACTAGCCAATGCACGGGCCGTGAAAGCGGGAGAAAAGACCTGGGAGGCGCTGATCGATGGTGTTGTTTGGACTCAGAGAGCTTTTCCCTACCAGGCTAAGTGCCTAAAATGGACCAACGAAATCTACCAGGCGCTCAGCGATACAGACCGTGCTCGAGTGGACGTGTTGCTCGACGGCACGGGCTGTGATGCCATGCTGCACAAGGCCTAGGCCCCGGGATGTATGACTATATAATTGTTGGCGGTGGATCAGCGGGTTGCGTATTGGCGAACCGCTTATCGGAAAATTCCTCGCACAAAGTGCTTCTTTTAGAGGCTGGCCCTAGCGATAATAATCCATTGATAAAGGCTCCACTGGGTATAGCAGGGCTCTATCAGCACCCTAAGTTAAATTGGGGGTTCTGGAGCCAGGCTGAGCCTACTCAAAATAACCGTAAGATATATTGCCCCCAGGGCAAAACGCTGGGTGGAGGAAGTGCCATCAATGGCATGCTCTATGTGCGTGGTAATCCTTGGGACTACAATAACTGGGAACAACTGGGCAATGAGGGTTGGGGCTACGACCAAATGCTGCCTCATTTCAAAGCCTGTGAGCACAACGAGAATTTCGAAGACCAATTCCACGGTAAGGATGGTGGGCTCAATGTGCAGAGTGTTGCCAGGCCCCATAGTCATTCTGAACGGTTAATACTGGCAGGATTACAAGCTGGATACAGCTTCAATCCTGATTTTAATGGCGCTGGGCAAGAAGGCGTAGGCATGTATCAGGTCACTATTAAAAGCAACCAACGGTGCAGTGCGGCACGTGCATTTCTGGACCCCATTCGTTCCCGCTCGAACCTTACCATTGTTACTGAAGCGCTAACTCATAAAATTGATTTTGACGGTCAACGCGCGGTGGGCGTGAGTTACTGCCGCAATGGAAAAGAAGTCAGCGTGAGAGCTGCGAAAGAAGTTATTGTCTCTGCGGGCACCTTTAACTCACCCAAGCTATTGATGCTATCGGGTATCGGTCCCAAAGAACAACTCGCCAAGCACAATATCGAAGTTGTTAAAGATCTGCCCGGGGTAGGCGAGAATTTGCAAGAACATGTTGATATGGTTATCGCCGTCAAAAGTAATATTGCAGACACAATTGCTGAAAACCTTAAATTCTACCTTAAGGCCGCATGGGCAGTAGTCGATTACTTAAGAGGCAAGAGCGGGATAATTTCTGATCCGGTCGTACAATGTGGTGGCTTTATTAAATCGAAGGATTCACTTGAAACCCCCGATATTCAATTGCAACACGCCTTCGCGTTAATCAACGACCATGGCCTGGATACAGAAATCGCTAAGGACTATGGTTATTCACTGCATGTCACTCTTATGCGGCCTCGCAGTCGAGGTGTAGTGACATTACGCAGTAATAATCCAAACGACGATCCCTTGATCAATATAAATATGCTGGATCATGAGGATGATTTACAGGATCTGCTGCTTGGTGTAAAAAAAGCTCGGGAAATACTCGCCCAACCGGCCTACCAAAGACACCACAAAGAAGAGCTCTTTCCCGGCGAAAATGTAAAAGATGACGATGCGCTTAAGGATGTTATTCGCGAGAAAGCCTGTCACACATATCACCCGGTTGGAACCTGCAAAATGGGAAGCGATGGCACCTCAGTTGTCGACGATAAACTTCGAGTGCATGGCATTCAAAACCTCAGGGTAGTTGACGCCTCTATTATGCCCACCGTTGTCAGTGGAAATACCAACGCACCGAGTATGGCTATTGGCTCAAAAGGCGCCGAATTAATTCTTCAAGGGCAATAACCGTCTCTGGCGGTGTCCCCTCAGTGAAGAATTACGAAGGTTATGCAAGGGCATCGATTGACAATTTTAATTTGCAGATAATCACTGCGGCAGCAAGGAGGCTTTTTTCAGTTCGCGCGAGAATCGCCAGTAAAAAAATGCGGATACAGAGCCGAGTGATACGGCGGCAGCCATTCCTACACGTAAAGAGTCGCCCCCAAACGATGGCGCAAGCAGGTCACTTAGCCCTCCGATAAGAAGCGGACCAAAACCTAGACCAATCAAGTTAATCAGTAACAACACTATTGCTGCTGTAGTGGCTCTAAGATGAACAGGTGTCAGAGTTTGCAGTAATGAGAATGTCGGCCCGACATGAAAATTTCCCAATATTGTCATCGGGATAAACAATAGTAGGCATAGCCACAGCGAGTCAGCAAAAAAGGCGCATACAGAAAACGGTACAGTTATAAACTGACATACTGCTATTAAAAGCGGCCCTCGATACAAACCCTTGCTACTGACTTTGTCGGA
>RCNA010000111.1_pt1 | contig 11662 bp, 10 predicted proteins | sample 2041331 | NCBI WGS metagenome assembly RCNA01 (sample SAMN09708233, study PRJNA481090) | Marine sediment metagenome, whole genome shotgun sequencing project. | reverse complement strand
CCGTTTTTATCTGACAAAAACTTCCACTCTTCTGTTCCTAGGTTCTGAAACATTGTCATCGGTTGGAATCAGAGGATCGTTTTCACCGTGAGATGAAACTTCAAGCAGTTTACGGGGGGTGCCGATCGCTAAAAGTTCTTTTTTCACTTGGATCGCTCTGTTTAAAGAAAGAGCTAAATTATACTCGCTACTCGCTTTGGTGTCCGCATGGCCGATCACAGCGATTTCGCAGGGAAATCTTTCTTTTATCTTTCTCAGGATTCTGGGTAGCTGCGCCTTGGATTTTTCGGTAAGCTCTATTGTTCCTGAATTGAAGTAAAGGATGTATTGATTCGCAGTGCCCGGAACGGCTTGTAAAGTCCTGTGAAATTTTTTCTGAACATTTTTTGAGGAAAGAATTGCGGTCTTTGCAGGTATATGATTGCTTGACACCTGAACAGATTCATTCGCTTTGGAGAGCGTGACTCTGCCAGCCTTATTTGATATTGTGATTTCTCCGACATTTCCTCCAGAGTCGGGAAGAAGGACAAACATATCTTCCTGAACGGGTTGGCTGATCACCTTAACCGGCCTTTTTTGTTCAGCGCAACTGGATAAAAGGGTCAAGGTGGCCAATAGGATAAAACATTTTCTGTGCATTATAATCAACCTTATAGAGATCTTCTAAAAAGTTTTGGTGTGCATCTTCAGCTTATGGGAGGAAAGTACATCATCAGATGTATATCCTCTCAGGGAAGACTCTTTGGGTAATCTATTTTTTCGGAGTTGTTGTAACTATAAAACTGGTGCCTCTTATACCAACCACTGCGGTCGGTGTTTGAAATCTTACTGATTTAGGAGATAGTTTGCCTATTGTGCCAGAAATGTATGACGCTGTGCCCTGAATAAGTTTGGTCACGAAAGAGAATGCGCTTTTTCTCGGATTGTAGACATAATGATCAATATTGATTTCACTGTCTGCGCCAAGTGTGATTCTGGTGTTGTCAGTGAATATAACCCCCATAGCTCCGTTTGATCCGGTGACCAGTTTGTCACCCATTTTGATTCTGATCCCGTCTTTGGCAATGATTTGGTGACCATTGCGGACCACAGTTCCCGCACCTGTGACTTTTCTGAGTCCGCCAATGAATTCTTGAGCAAAGGCAGCTGGCGCTACGGTGAGTGAAAGGATAAGAAGAGATAAAATAATTTTTTTCTTCAACATGACTCTACTCCTTGTAATGAAAGGGTGTCCGGTTATACGTTATCCCGGCATTTATTTTTTCCACCCATTTCGTTGTATACTGTCTATCTTATCATATTTTTAAAAATGTTTTAATCCTTCAATATATATAATTTTTTTAAAGTTGAAAGATAAAAGTGAACAATATGAAAAAGAAAAAAGAAAAATGAACAGGTTATGCAAAGGTATACTGTTATTTTTCCTTCTTTTTCTGAGGGCACCAGGGCGGGTGCGATCCTTACCGGGTCAGCAGGCCGTTTAATAGGGTAAAATTTTTTCCCCTCCATTTTAGAGACAAGGGGAAGGGATACTTTCGATTTTTTTTCTGAGATTACGGAGTCGATTTTTTCTTCTTTTTTGGTCGAACTTTTTTCATCCTCGGTGTCAACTGGATAATCCAGTTGGGCTGTATCACAGGTAATTTTTTAGCTGTGGCCAAGGTTTTTGCTCCGTTGTTAGCTGACGGCGGTGTATATTCAGTTTTCTGAAAAAAAGTTGGCAGATGCCCGACAGATTGAAAAAAATCAGAATTTTTTAATGGTACATCAGGACTTTCCGACTGTGTAAAGGAGGCTCCGTTCCCCGTTGTCTTATCCTCCTGCGGAAATTCCCCGCTTTCCTGCTTTAATGCCGCATCAGTCAGATTGCTTATATTTTTTTGTCGGTTATAGAGCAAGTCGTTACGCTGGCAAAACAGAAGGAGAGCGGCGAGTAAAAGAGCTAACAGTAACACCCTGAACGTGTTGCCGGATTTGCCCGCTGTGTCTTCCATCCCATCGATGTCAACCTGTTTATGCTGAACAATATGGACGGGCAGAACAACTGATGCGTTGTCCGCTGAAGCGACTTCTAATGCTTCTTCAGCCAATATGTTTATTGAGCCGGGAATACCTTCAGCCACATTACATATTTTATGTACAGATTCGGATGTAAAAATTTCAGCACGGCCTGTTTCGTCTGCCTCTCTCCTCCCGGCTGCCTTGAGTCGAAAATTAAGGTAATCTTTTGTCTCTTTTTCGGAGAACGATTTTAAAACATAATTTGATGTAAGCTCCACGCCGGAACAGTAGGTGCCCAAGCGTTCAATATGATTATTCAGGGCGGGTTGCCCGAATAAAACGACTTGAAGTATATGTGTTTCTTCTTCTGTACAAAAAGTTCGGAATAAACGTTCAAGTGCGGCGAGAAATATTTTTTCAGCCTCATCAATGAGCAACAGAATTTTTTCTCCCCGTGCTTTATGTCGCATCAGCAACGCATGCAGTTCGGCACCCATATCTTGCACCGATTCCGCAGACGGTTCCATGCCTAATTCTAAGCAGGTCATATAAAGTAGTTCATCAAAGGAACCGGCTGGATTATCCAAATAAACAATACGATAATCAACAGCGGCCAGCTCCCGACTCAGGAGGTGACAGAGCAGGGTCTTACCTGATCCCGCTGGGCCAGTGAGTCTGGTTATTGAATTGCCGTTTGTAAGGTCGTTCCGCAACCCTTTGAGGGCCTCTTTCCTCCCGGCTCCAGAAAAAAACATATCCAGATTGAATTCCTGGGTGAATGGAGGCTTTTTAAGGTCAAAGTCTTGAAGATACATTATTTATATAATATAAGTTATGCTTAGTGCATAAGGAAAGAAGAAGGAACGACGATATCACACACTGTTGGATTGACACCTTTGAATTTTCAGCGTAATCTGTCTGGCAGCACGACCGAATTTCGTCCGCTGTACGATGTAAAGCGTGTATATATTGTAATGAGACAGAATAGTCTCATTATTCGACAAGAGAACTTTTCTGTAAACATATTTTGTTGAGTCGGCATTTTTTCGCCTCATTTTAATCTTCTGATTTTAAATTTCAAGCGTGTTCTTTTCACATACATTCTTATGGAGATCTCATGGAAAATTCGATGTTACAACTCATTTGTCTTTCTTCACTTTTCCTGCTTCATGTCACGGTAGCTGCCGCCGAACCCGAGGTGGTTTCCACTTTGGATGATCAGCGTTCTGTTGCGGTGACTATTTACAATCAGGATCTGGCTTTGGTACGGGACAGCCGTGCAGTGACGCTTCCCGTCGGACAACAGACCCTGGCCTTTCGGGAGGTCAGTGCTAAAATTCGTCCCCAGACAGCTCTGATGAAAGCTCCGGGCCTTCAGGTGTTGGAACAAAATTTTGAGTACGATCTACTGAGTCCGCAATCGTTATTAGAAAAATATGCTGGAAAAAATGTCAGATTAGTTAAAACGCACCCGACCACCGGTGAGGAGCTCATAGAAGAAGCCACTGTCCTCAGTGTGAGTAACGGGGTTGTATTGCGGGTCGGTGACCGCATTGAATCCGGCGTTCCAGGTCGTTTAATTTTTTCAGACGTTCCCCATGATTTGCGGGATAGGCCGACCCTGACTATGTTGGTTGACAGTAGAAACAGTGCACCTCAGCTGATTGTACTTAGCTACCTGACCAGCGGATTATCCTGGCAGGCAGATTATGTTGCCGAATTAGGGGCGGATGACACTGATCTTGATCTCAGCGGCTGGGTGACACTGAAAAACGAAAGCGGCGCGACCTATCAAAACGCACAGCTCAAGCTGGTGGCTGGCGATGTGAACCGAGTTCGTGAACGAGCGCAACCAAGGATGATGGCCAGTAGAGCCGTTTTCGCGGAGGCGGCGATGGATAGCGGTATGGCCGAAGAGTCCATGTTTGAGTACCACCTCTACACCCTTGCCCGACCGACCACCATCAAGGAGAAGCAGTCTAAGCAGGTGTCGCTCATGCACGCTGACAAAGTGCGGGTTGAAAAAGAACTTGTCCTGAATGGACAGAATTATTATTACAGTAGCCAAGTCAATGAGCTGGGACAAAAAATAAAAGTCGGTGTTTTTATTAAATTGAAAAATTCTAAGGAAGACGGGCTCGGACAGCCATTGCCCGCCGGGATTATGCGAGTGTATAAAAAGGACAGTTCCGGCAGCCTCCAGTTTGTGGGTGAGGACAGCATTGACCACACGCCGGAAAACGAAACTGTTCGCCTCAAGCTCGGAGATTCTTTTGATGTGACCGCAGCCAAAAAACAGATTGATTTTAAAAAATTGGCGGGAAGCGGACGATATAATTATTCCTTTGAAAGTGCCTTTGAGATGGTGCTGAAAAACGGCAAAGACAAGCCCGCCAGTGTCAAGGTTGTCGAACCCATTCCCGGTGATTGGCGAATTCTTGAGGAATCAGCTCCTCATGAAAAAGCGACTTCTGGCACAGCGGTATGGCGGGTTAAAATTGAACCGAAGTCCAGCACAACCCTGAAATGGCGGGTTAAGGTGAAATACTGAGATTTATGCCGAGAATATTGAGAATGCTGAAAAAAATGTTGGCAAATATCAAAGTGATTGACTGATGAATACAGTTATCGTCATACCTGTGTACAACGAAGCCAGCGTTATCGGCGAGGTCATTGAAGATGTCCGAGCGCATGGCTTTGATCTCATCATTGTGGTTGATGACGGCAGTGATGACGAAACTTGGCTCGTCGCCGCAGCCCACGATGTGTTGACTGTGCGGCTGAAGGTGAATCGGGGCAAGGGTGCGGCTGTCAAAACGGGAATTATGGCGGCGAATTTATTAAATGCGGATGTGGTGGTCACTATGGATGGTGACGGTCAGCACGATCCAGCGGATCTGACAGCTTTGATCGCTCCTGTTTTAGCGGGTGTGAGCGATGTGGTGCTCGGTTCCCGTCTCCTCTGTCGGAAGGAGATGCCTCGAATCAAGGTGTTGGAGAACATTGTCGGTAATTTTTTTACCTGGTTGTTTTACGGTCTGCTGGTATCGGACAGTCAATCTGGATTCCGGGCCTATTCCAGATATGCGGCTTTAATCATTGATACAAAAGCGGATAAATATGAATATGACAGCAAGGTTATTCGGGAGATAAAAAATAATCGCTTACGGTTTACCGAGGTTCCTGTGCATACCAGATATACGGAGTATTCTAAAGGAAAAAAAAATAAGCAGGGCTTGCTTAACGGTATTATCACTCTCTACAGAATGGTCTGGAAATTGGTGGCGTAGGCGATATGATCCGCACTCCGCAACAGTCGTCATAAAAACGTACTTTAAGAAAGAAACAAGCGGACAACTCAATGAACATACATCTTTATCAGGTTGTAGTCGTGGCTATTTCATCCGTCATGCTTTATCTCGGCATCAAAGAGTTCGTCAATAGAGAAACCGGACAGACAATCCTAAAGCTTCTGGTGCGATTGACGGTATGGGGCGGGATGGCGCTTATTGCTATCTACCCTGATTTTACCTTGGTTATCGCTCGAATTATGGGGATTGTTGATAATTTTAACGCCGTTATTCTGATGGGTTTTTTAATGGTGTTTCTGATACTGTTCAAACTGTTGTCGGCCATCGAGAAGATTGAGCAGAACGTTTCTGAAATCACTCGTAAAGAGGCCCTGCATGAAGCCCATGAACGCATTGAGCAGCTACGACTGGAGATTAAAAAAAAGCGGGACCAAGAAGCTGAAGCATGACGGAGGAGATTTTTCCCGCAACCTCTGCGCCGCTGCGTAATCTTGCCTTGCATTAATTCGTTAACTGCTGTACTTGGTGTATATGTAGATGACTATAGGATGTCTGAAAAAAGAGTTCGCTTTAAAAATTCGTTTTTACGGGCGGCACAGAATCTGAAATATAAGCTGGAGAAAAAAAGATGATGAACAGACGGAATTTTTTGAAAACAACGGCTGTGGCCGCATCTGTGGCCGCAGTAGGTTCCACCGTCACGGTTTTTGCCAGCGACTCCGCATCTCATACCGGTATTTCCGGTATTGTTTACAGCAAAGATCAGCAGGGTCAATGGGAAGGAAAGGCCGGGAGTCATGCGCCGGAAGTGACGGTTGCGGGCGGCAAGGTCATCGTAACCACCCTACATCCTATGTCAGAGGCACATTTCATTGTCCGCCACACTGTTGTGCTCGCTGACGGCAAGGTGATAGGCGGTGCCACCTTCACAGCCGCTGATCAACCAACGTCCACTGTTAAACTGCCAGCTAACTACAAAGGCAAGGCATGTGCGACCAGCTTTTGCAATAAACATGATCTCTGGATGACGGAATTCACGGTCTGATTTTTTTCAGTTGATTTGTATCCACAGTCCAGCTTTTTTTGTCGGAGTCGGATTGTGCCGGTTCTTTGCAAAGCCGCACTTTTCAGTGCGGCTTTTTTTATGGCGGCACTGCAGCAATGTCAAATTGTTGAGACGAATATGAAAGCACGGACAAGTAAATCCTCGCAACCGGGTATCCAATAAATGAAGCGTCCGCTCTTTTTTTTGCTCCTTTTTTTCGTTATTCAGGAAGCGTTTTACTTTACGGTATTTCGTCCTCAAAAAAATAGAGAGCCTTTAGGGGAGGCCACTCAGGAAGCGGTGCGTCTGCTCGACAATTGCGATCTCATACCGATCAGTCGGAAATTTATTGCTTCCGACTTTGTTCGGCGGGTGGGACATATTGACTGGCCCATTTTTCTGGCGACATCAGCGAGACAGGCGGTTGAGCTGATTCCCCAGCAGCATCAGCCGCCTATAGACGCATTGGATTTGGTGCCGAAAAATGCCATGTTGATGCTTGAAATCACCGATGCCGCAACGGCGGTCGATAATTTTTTCACTTCTCAATTCGGAAAAACGCTGACCTCAATAAACTGGTATAAGGTATTGCGTCGGCTGGAAATAAAAAGACGCTTTCGGAGGCCATTGGAAAAAAATATTTCCGGCCTGATGAAAATGCTGAAAAAGCCACTCGTCAAACAAGTGCTCAGTAAACGAGTTGTGCTGGCCCAACTGCCCCCTTCTTTGTTTCAAGGAAAGAAGTCTCAAACTCTGCTGGATAATTTGTTGGTGCTTATTCATGCCGGGCCGGACAACAACGGCTCTCTGCTTGCCGATTTGCTCGACTTGATTCAAGGCAGGCATGGAAAAAAAATCACCTTTAGATATTATGGAGTCAATGTCAATTCTTTGACCTTGGCTCATAAGAAAAAATTGTATGTCGCCTCTGTCGGTCAACATATTCTCTTGTCCTTCAGTCAAAAGCCTATGCGTCAAAGCATTGATCTTTTTATTCATCGTTTTTCTCAAAAGCAGACTGGACTGTCACTGAACAATGATTGCGCACGGATGAAAGATCATGGCTTCAGTGACAATGATTTTTTTCTGTATGCCGATCTTTTTCAACTTAAATTTTATTTCAAGCTCCTGTCCGGCCTATCCGCTGAGAAGCGGAAAGGAGAAGCTCCTGATGCCCGGCCTTGGACTGCGGGTACAAGAAGTATGGGGCTTTTTCATCGTACAGAGAAGAATATTGATCAGTTCAGAACGGTTGTCCATTTTTCCGACAACCAGCTACAACCTTTTCAACAAAGAATTTATACAAGAAAGCCGATACATAATAGCAACTTGAAAGATATGCCAGATAGCCTGCTAATCTATTTTTGGTGCAATTGGCTGGAACCCAGCTTTTGGTGGCGAACCACTGTCTCTCAAGGCGAGGAGGACGAACTGGCGTCGGCCGGGAGAATTTCGACCTGGATAGAAGAACAGACCGGGATGGACATGGAGGATTTCCTAGCCTTGTTCGGTCGGGAATTCAGTTTCAATGTCACTGAAATAAGCAATGCCGGTTTTTTTCCTGTACCTCGGATATGTTTCATCATTGAGGTGTCACAACCGGAAAAGGTGGGATCTTTTTTTGAAAAGATTATTGCCGGAATGCCTGTCAGACGTGATAAGGTGGCCGGAGTGCCCGTTGTTTCGCTGATGGCGGCCAATGGTATGTTGCAGCCCTCCTATGCTTTTATAGAAGGCCGCCTTTTGCTGGCGGACAGCAGGGAGCAAATTGAGGATATTATCCTGAATCGGAATAAACCGCTCATCGAGGATAAAACCTTTCAAGCTGTGAATATGGGCATGAAAAAACCTGCGAACCTAAACCTGTTCGCCCGCACCGCAGAACTTGTCAACAGTATGAAAGAGCTTGTTTCCTGGGCGGGAACCATGATAGCCGTCCGTGATCACAAGATAGGGGCAAAAAGCAAAATACTTGTTGATCAAATTCTTCTCCCGCTATTGGACGGTTTTACAATGTATCAGGCAGTAGGAATACGCAGTTATACGGATTATCATAAACTTACGGTTGATACGACGGTGTTGCGCACCGAGTCTAACGATGAAGTCTCACAACCAAATTCGGTGAAAAAATAAAACGCATGTTACATCTTATAAGTCTAAATTGTCGTTTTTCTCATTCTTGCCTAGCCCAGTTTTACGTCCGCAACGCCTTGGAAAAACACCTGCCAGAGCAAGATATTGTCTTTAGCCAATGCACCATTAACGACCCGTATCTCGCCACCCTGTTGCGCATCAGCGGACAACCAGCTAAAGCGGTCTTCTTTTCTGTATATATTTGGAATCACCATTATGTCCGACGGTTAATCACCGACCTTGCCAATCTGCTGCCGGAGTTGGCCATCATCCTCGGTGGCCCGCAGACCCAGGCATTGAGATTGGGATTGGGAGAACTGCCCAAGCAATGTACGCTTTTTTTTGGTGAAATCGAAGGAGCCCCGGAGCAATTTTATCGCGATTTGCGGAGCGGCAACCTGCAATCCGTGTACAAGGCAGGAAAAAACGGTTCGTTTAATTCCCCCTATCGGCAGGACGATTTCAACGGGGTGCTGAAAAATCGACAGATCTATTACGAATCTTCTCGCGGTTGTCCGTTTTCTTGCTCCTACTGCCTTTCCGCCAGCTCTAAAGGTGTGCGCCACAAAGCCGTTGAACTGGTCGAAGAAGAACTGACCGGCCTCATTGCCGCTAATCCCATGATCATCAAGCTGGTTGACCGAACCTTTAATGATCAGCCTGAGCGGGCGTTAGCAATCTGGCAATTCCTGCTCGCCCAAACGGGCAAGGTGCGTTTTCATTTTGAAGTTGCGCCGGATCGCTTCACGGAGCCAATGTTCTCCATCCTCGCCGAGGTTCCCTGCGATCAATTTCAGTTTGAGATCGGGATTCAGAGCTGCAACGAGCAGACCTTGGCAGCGGTTAACCGAAAGATGGATTTGGATGCCTCCTGTCGAAATATCAGCCGCCTGCTCGCCTTTGACACCATTCATCTGCATGTGGATCTTATCCTTGGTCTTCCCTTTGAAACCGAGACAAGTTTTCGGGATTCGTTTAATCAGGTATTCAGGCTCGCTCCCCATTATATACAGTTAGGGTTGCTCAAAGTGCTGCCCGACACAGAAATCGCCCGGCGGGCTGAAGAATTCGGGTTGATTTTTTGCAGTGAGCCTCCCTATGAAGTGCTGGCCACCCGCTGGCTGGATCATGAGCAACTGAGTGATCTGTATGAACTTTGTGAATGCACGGAGTCTTTTTATAATAACCGCTTTTTTCGTTCCCTCTGGCACTACCTCGTCCAGAACGGCGAGGAACCCTATTCGTTTTTTGCTGAACTGCTGACCTGTTGCCGGAAACATAATTTTTTCCAGCTGGCTCGTACCCATAAATTAATGAACCAAATTTTGGTGGAGCTGGTGCTGAATCGACAGGACAGTACGCTGTTGCTGGATCTGCTCCGTTATGATTGGTTGCGTTGCGGGCATCGCAGCCTGCCGGAAAATCTTGCCGGGGATTCGCAGACTGCATTGCGCAATCGTTTGCGGAGTGCATTGCCGCAAAATTTAGAAGGGATTTTTACCTACCAAACCCGTGTCGAGTTCCTCAAGCAATCCTCCTTTGTTGAGCTTTCTCAGAGGGCGTTGGAATTCCTTGCCCTGAACGGTTCAGATAATTCTGGGGCCGCAGTTGTGGCGTTGTTGCCGGAACAGACGGGCGGGGTGATGAAATTTAACCGGGCTGTGGTATTGCAGTGAGCAAAAGATTATCTCTCCATATCGGCGGCATCCGCTCTCGCCTTCTTGACAGCCTTTTTGATTTGATCATTTTCGTTAATAGAATATATTGTTATCTCAGGATGTTCTAGACCGAACACTCGAAATATTTCATCAGCAAATGGTTGGCCGATTTTTTCAACGCCCTGAAAATCAAGACCAACATGTTTAAACCGATTAATGCGAGCCAGAACTCTTCGTGCTTGTGATCTGGAGACCATCATCTCTTTATCAAACTGTGCCAACTTAACAGGAATTAGGGTTTTGACAAATCCATGGTTTTCGTCACCTGGTAACTCAAACATGTCAAAAACATTATTTATGGTTCTTGCGGTGTTGTTTTCCAGTTTCATTATGATAACAGTTCCGACTTCCTTGTCTTTGCCGTCTTCAAGCACGAAATCAAACACTTGATTTGGCAAGTGAAAGAGTGCTGCTCTCCCTGAACTGATAATAAAGCTGTCAATCATTCTGGATGAGAAAAAAATGCCTTGTCCTGTGTGGCTGCCAGGATCAGTGGTCAATTTTCCTTTTGATAGCTCAAGAGCGGCATGCTTCTCGTCATCCAGATCATATTCATCGCGGAGTTTCCTGAAGATTCCAATGCCGTCATCTATGATTGTAATCTCTGTATGACCATCCTTTTGCAGAATCACTATTTCAATTTTAGAGCCTTCGGAATGCTCAATGGCATTATTAAGGATTTCTTGAAAACTGTACCCCCATAACTCTAGTATATTATGGGGCAAATCTTCCAGAAGCGGCCTGATTTTTCGAGACCAAATCACATGTTCTTCAAGTTCCGGCGTAATATCAAGAATCATATTCGCTATGCGCCCTTCACCCAATCTGTATGTTCTGGCAGATGTGTTCCCTTCTGCAATGATATCGGCTTGGGCAACCAAAGCACGTACATGTTTATTAATGCTCTGCCTGCTCATGCCAAAATGCTCAGACGCAAATTTTACTATGTCAGATGGATGTTCCTGAACATGTGATAGGATAAAATGTCGTATTTCTTCTGTGCCTTTCCTGATAGTAACCATAACAAATCCTGTAAAAGAGATTGACAACTTTATGAATACTTACTTATATACATTCAGATAGCATCTTGTCAATCTTTACAAAATAACACTGTTGCACTTCTTGCTTGCTCAATTAGAATAACGATGATTTTTAAACAAAGGAACCTCTGATTTATGCCTCTGTCATGGAATGAAATACGCAACAGGGCTTTCGCCTTTGCTACGGAATGGAAGAACGAAACCAGCGAACATGCGGAAGCGAAATCGTTTTGGGATGATTTTTTCGAGGTGTTCGGCATATCCCGAAGGCGGGTGGCCACCTTTGAACAGCATGTCAAAAAAGGCGACGGCAGAACCGGTTTTATTGATCTGCTCTGGAAAGGCACCCTGCTGATTGAGCACAAGTCAAGGGGCAGGAATCTTGACCGGGCTCATCAACAGGCGACCGACTAT
>RCNA010000109.1_pt1 | contig 11741 bp, 12 predicted proteins | sample 2041331 | NCBI WGS metagenome assembly RCNA01 (sample SAMN09708233, study PRJNA481090) | Marine sediment metagenome, whole genome shotgun sequencing project. | reverse complement strand
CAGGTAGATGGAATACATGCACCGAAAGGGCGGGAGCAACACAGTTGCGTAGCCATTTTGGTCAGCTTTTCGCTGAATGTATTCCATCTAGTTATATGATTACTAAAGTAATAAATATCCCTTAAATTTTACGGGATATGATTACCTTTTGTGCATGATTTTGGTTTTTTCTTAATTGAGCAACTGCATTATCCAATGGGCTTTGTATGTCTAATAAATCTTTTCTAGCTACATGAGTATAAATCATAGTTGTTTCTGGTCTACTATGTCCTAATAACTCTTGTATGTGTCGCAATCCGACACCTTGTTCTAATAAATGTGTTGCATAACTATGTCTTAAAGTGTGAGGTGTAACTATATACTTTATCTGAGCTGTTTTACAAGCTTTATGCAAAAATTTTCTAATGCTACCAGCAGTATATCTAATTCCTTTTTTTCCTTCTATAAAGTATAATTCTGGTTTATAAGTAATCAAATAGTTTTCTAATAATGGTACAATACTTTTAGCTATACTTACAAATCTATCCTTTCTGCCTTTTGCATCTTTTATCAATATTTGATTTCTATCAATATGTAAATGCTCTATTTTTAAATTAATTAATTCGCTTATTCTTAATCCAGCCGAATATAATAGCGCCAAAGCCATACGATGTTTTATATTAGTTGTGCACTGTAATAAACGTATCATTTCTTGATAAGATAAAATTGTAGGCAATTTTTTGGACTTATTTGGTCTTGCTAATTGTAAGTCATTAATTAAAGTGTTTGGATAATACACAACAAATAATTTTAAAGCACTAATAAATTGTCTTTGTGTACTAATACTATAGTTGCGTTTAATATAAATGGTTTCAATAAACAATTCAACATCACGATTGGTTAAAGCGTCTGTATCTTTATCGTTATTATACTCTATAAAATCTGCAATTTGTTGTGTATAAGTATCTATTGTGCTTTGACTATATCGTTTTCCTTTTAAATATTTAAAAAAGTTGTTTAATAAACTACGGTTGGTGTTTGTTAAATTTCTAATTCGTTTTTTAGGATATTGATGCATGGGCATGCTTTTATTAAATACAGCTTCTGCATTAATATTAGCTTCTCCTTTAAATAACTTGAAAATTAATTTTAAATTTTCAGGCGTATTGAGTATGTACCAAGTTTTTAAACTTTTACTCCACTTGGCCATAGGAACATCTCTAAGAATAGCTAATAAAGATTCATCGTACTTGAAATTAATAATGATTTGATGTTCTTTTCTATGATATTTACGTTCTAAAGTAATTAAAGGTAAGTTGTTCATGCAATGCGTAGTTTGTTTAAAAATAATCATTTTATCAACTACCTGAGTTTTATATCTTCAGAAATGTATTATTTTATCTTACTTTTGCATACACTAAAAACCTCATTTTTTGATATCACCATCATCCATAGATCAAGTATTTGAAACCGCGCGAGTAGAGGAGGTAATTGGTGATTTTGTTCAACTTAAAAAAGCAGGAAGTAACTTTAAAGGCTTAAGTCCTTTTAGTGATGAGCGTTCGCCAAGTTTTATGGTATCACCAGTTAAGCAAATCTGGAAAGACTTTTCTACGGGAAAAGGTGGGACTGCGGTATCTTTTTTAATGGAACATGAGCATTTTACCTATCCTGAAGCTATTAGATATTTAGCTAAAAAGTACAATATTGAGATTGAAGAAACTGAGCAATCTTCAGAACAAAAGGAAAAAGCAAACGAGCGTGAAAGTTTATATTTAGTAAGTGAGTTTGCTAACACCTATTTTCAAAAGGTATTACATAAAACAGACCAAGGAAAATCCATAGGATTAAGCTATTTTAAAGAACGTGGTTTTACTGAAGAAACGATTAAAAAATTTGATTTAGGGTATTCACTTAACGAATGGCAAGCCTTTACAGATGAAGCTTTAAAACAAGGTTATAATATTGATTTTTTACAAAAAACAGGGCTTACCATTGTAAAGGAAGATAAACGTTTTGATAGGTTTAAAGGGCGCGTAATGTTCCCTATAAAAAGTATGAGCGGACGCGTATTAGGCTATGGCGGTCGTATTTTAATTACCGATAAAAAAGCTGCTAAATACGTAAACTCGCCAGAAAGCGATATTTATCATAAAAGTAAAGTGCTTTATGGTATTTATCATGCAAAACAAAGTATCGCTAAAGAAGATAATTGTTATTTGGTTGAAGGCTATACTGATGTGATTCAGTTTCATCAAACAGGTATCCACAATGTAGTATCATCCTCTGGAACTGCGTTAACATCAGAGCAGATAAGACTTATAAATCGCCTAACAAAAAACATTACGGTGCTTTTTGATGGAGATGCTGCAGGAATGCGTGCATCACTTCGTGGTATAGATTTAATTTTGGAACAAGGCATGAATGTTAAGGTGTGTACGTTTCCAGAAGGCGAAGATCCTGATAGTTTTGCGAAACAAAATACTTTAGAGGAGCTAGCTTTATATTTAACTGAAAATGCTAAAGACTTTATTCAGTTTAAGGCTTCCATATTATTTGAAGATTCTAAAAATGATCCCATAAAAAAGGCAGAAACAGTTAGAGATATTGTGAACAGTATTTCAAAAATTCCTGATCGAATTAAAAAAGAAATTTACATTCAGGAATGCGCCAGAATTATGGATATAAGTGAGGAAGTATTGTTTAGTACTTTGGCTCAAATTGATAAAAAAGAATCTCAAGAAGAGAATAAAAAATTTAAAACCGAACAAAAAGCTTTTGACGTTATTAGGCATCAACAACCTATTGAAAAGGTTGATGTTCAATATACCTTAGAGCGAAAAATAATAGAAGTCTTATTGCTTTACGGCAACAAAACTGAGAATTTTGAAGATTTAGTTTTAAAAGAAAATGATAAAGGTGAATTGGTTTTAGAACCCGTAATTCATCAAACTAAAGTGTTTGAAAAAGTATTTTTAGACTTGCAGGATGATGAAATGCAATTTACTAATGAACGATTTAAAAGTCTTTATTACACCATTATAGATCGACTAAACCAAGACAAGGATTTTGAATTAAAAACATTCGTGAATTCTGTAGATCAAGATATGGCTAATGAAATTACCACCATATTAATGGAAGACGAGCGTTATGCTTTAGACGATTGGAATAGAATGAATATTTTTCCGAAAGAAAAATTACATAGTGTAGCACAATTGGTTAGCGAAACTATTTTAAGTTTACGTTGCTTTTTGATTGATCAAAAAGTAAAAGAGTTTCAGCAAGAAACGCTACAAAATAAAATAGACTCGAATAGAAATATACTTGAAGAAGTAAAAGACTATTCGGGTCTAAAAATGTTATTGTCTAGAAAACTAAACAGAGTATTATAAATACTATACTTGCTGGCTAAGTTTAGCTTGATTTACTAAATCTACTAAATTAGTAACCTTAAGTTTTCGCATTAATCTTGCTTTATAAGTACTAACTGTTTTTTCGTTAATATTTAATTCTTTAGAAATTTCTTTGTTTTTTCTACCAATAGTCAAAAGCTTTAATACTTCAGCTTCTCTTGTAGAAAGTTTTTTGTAAAACGTGCCACCTTTATTTACTCTAGTGCCAAAAGCAAGTTGTTGTGTTAAGTCATTACTTAAATAAATACCGCCATCATGTACTTTTAAAATGGCTTCATTAATAGTAATCACATTAACAGATTTGTTTATGTAACCAGCAGCACCAGCTTTAATGGCGTTAATGGCATAAACCTCTTCTGGTTGTGCACTAAGAATAATGGTTTTAATGTCTGGAAAATCATTTTTTAAATAACGTAAAACCGTTAATCCGTTTAATTTTGGGAAATCGGCTTCAGTTAAAATAATGTCTACAGGATTTTTCTTTACAAAATCTAAGATGGCTTCGCCATCATCTACACTACCAACAACTTTTATGTCGGAAGATGCGGAAAAAAGAACTTCTAGTCCTTTTCGCGTAATTGGGTGGTTGTCGGCTATTAATAATTTTATCATAATGAGAAGCTTTTTTTAAATAACTAATTAAATGAGAGGTAGTTATGGTGAGAGAGTAAGCTTGTTGTAAATGTAAGACTTTTTTGTATAATCTGCAATATTTACGCCAAATTACTAGGGATTTCGCAAATAGGAATAGGAATCATCTTGTGTTTGTTGTTAATATTGTAACGTTTGTAGATTTTAAACACGTCTTTTTCTCTTCCTGAAAAGTTGTCTGCAGTTTTGCCTTCGTCTTCCATTTTCATGGCCCATTCTAATTCTGGGTATGAAGCACCAATTTGGTCTTCATCACTTCTGGTATCACCAAATAAACCATCACTAGGAGCAGCTTTCATAATAGATTCAGGTACTTTTAAAAATTCGCCTATTTGATATACTTCCGATTTCATCAAATCTGCAATCGGGCTTAAATCTACACCGCCATCACCATATTTTGTATAAAAACCAACACCAAAATCCTCTACTTTATTTCCAGTTCCAGCAACTAATAATCCATGGAGTCCAGCATAATAGTAAAGTGTAGTCATTCTTAATCTGGCGCGTGTATTTGCTAAAGCCATATCAATGGTGGCTTGGTCGCCATCCATAAATATTTCAGTTTTAAACTCCTCAAAAACGGGTGTTAAGTCGGTACGTGTTTCATCAATATTATGAAAACATGCTTTAAGATGCTTAATATGCTCTTGTGCTCTAGTAACATGACTTTTAGCTTGATGTATAGGCATTTCTACACATAAAACACTAAGTCCTGTTTTGGCGCATAGCGTAGATGTTACAGCAGAGTCAATTCCTCCGGAAACACCAATTACAAAACCATTTACACCTGCATTTGTAGCATAATCTTTTAGCCATTTTACAATATGATTTACAACTTTTTCTGTTTGCATTTTAAATGAATTTATTGTGTAATAATAGTACCTTTGCAAACAAAAATAACCCATACGCTCAATTTATAAAAATTTATGCCGTTTAAGTTTTCTATGAAACCCATATTATTGTTTTTATTAGTTGCCATGATTGCTGTTTCTTGTAAAAAAGACAAGACTTTAGAGCATGAAATAGCTAAGATAAATACCGATGTTCAAATAGAACGTTTTGATACGCTATTTGCTCATATTACTTCAGAAAAATTACCAGATTTAAAAACCGCTTATCCGTTTATGTTTTCTGAAAAGTATTCAGATTCATTTTGGTTGGCTAAAAAAGCTGATACGTTACAGATTCAATTATTTAACGAAGTTGATAAAACGTTTTCAAATTTCGAGAATACTGAAACTGAAATTGAATCGCTATTCAACCATTTAAAATATTACTATCCAGAGTTTAATCCGCCAAGGATAATCACTACAACAAACGATGTGGATCATAGAAATAGAGTTATCGTTACCGATACTATTGCGGTAATAGCTATAGATTCTTATTTAGGAAGCGACCACGAATTTTACGGCGGTATAGCTAACTTTTTAAAAGCGAATTTAAACAAGGAGCAAGTTGTAGTTGATCTAACTAATGAATACGCAAAAAAATACACCTATCATCCTGAGCGTAAAACTTTACTAGATGAAATGATTTACTTCGGGAAACTATTGTATTTTAAAGATGTTATGGTACCTTTTAAAACAGAAGCTGAACGTATTGGTTATACTGAAGATGAAATAAATTGGGCCATTACAAACGAAAGTTATATTTGGCGTTTTTTTGTAAGTCGCGAATTATTGTTTAGTACAGATTCTAAATTACCTGCTAGATTTATAATCCCTGCACCATTTTCTAAGTTTTATTTAGAAGAGATTGATGCAGATTCTCCCGGGCGGTTAGGGCAATACATAGGTTGGCAAATTGTAAGAGCTTATATGGAGCAGAATGATGTGTCATTAAAAGACATGCTTATGAAAAGTACTGAAGATATTTTTAATAACTCAAAGTTTAAACCACGTAAATAATGGCAAATAAGATGACTTCTAAAATAGAGCTTAATGTTGAATTGGATGAAAATCGCGTGCCAGAAAAATTACATTGGACAGCGCAAGATGGTGGAATAACCAATGAAGAAGCTAAAGCGATGATGCTTGCCGTTTGGGATGCTAAAACACAAGAAACATTGCGTATAGATTTATGGACAAAAGACATGCCAGTAGATGAAATGAAATTGTTTTTTCATCAAACTTTAGTGGCTATGAGTGATACATTTCAAAGAGCTACTCAAGATGATAAAATGAGTGCTACCATGAAGGATTTTTGCGATTATTTTGCAGAGAAACTAGAGTTGAAGAAATAAGTAGCAAATCTTTTAAAGTTGGTATTAAAAATTCATTGATAATCCAACCCCGTTTACATTGGCAATAATTTTAAATTCTGGTTTAAATTCATTGCAGGAGGTTGAATTTAAAGACGCATTATAAAGTTCTACAGCTTGGTTAATCTTTTTGTTAGCACTTGATGAAATTGGAATTCCAATAATTACAAGTCCAGCTCCAATGCCTGCTAAAGTCCAATTAGCATCGCCACCGCCTAATGAGGTTCCTAATGGCCATCCAATTAAACCACCACCAGCAAAACCTAAAACAGCTGCTAAACTGCGGTTAGTTCTTCCTTTATTCATTAATTCGAAAGCACTGGTGTTAGATTTTATAATAGATGCTAAATCACCAATAGACATAAGTTCATCATTTTGGGTGTATTTATAACCTCCAAACACCTTTTCAATATCAATTTTTTGTGCGTTGCAAAATGTTATGGTGATTAGAACTAAAGTTAGTGTTAACGTTATTTTTTTCATTTTTTTTAGGTTTAAATCCAGGTTTTGGAACTCTTTATATAAATTTAAATATAATGTATTATTTCGTTTCGGGATGATAAGAATTATTTTTATTACGTTTATTAAAATTGATTATGGCTTAGTATCTCGCATTTCCTTCGATAAGTGATCTAAATATAAGATACCATTTAAATGGTCTATTTCATGCTGAAATACAACTGATGTAAAGCCATCAACGGTTTCAGATTTATGTTTAGAATCCATAGTATCATATTCAATTGTAACAGAAAACGATCGACTGCTTAGTGTTTCTGTTCTATCAGGTATTGATAAACACCCTTCTTTTAAAGTTTGTTTTTTCTCTGAGTAAGAACTGATTTCCGGATTTAAATACACTTCAAAAGGAATGTTTTCTTTATCAAAACGTTGTACCCAAATAATGTTTTTTAATACACCAACTTGTGGCGCTGCAATACCAACACCCATAGATATGCTATCTCTAACTGTTGCATAAAGGCGTTTTACAAAATTTTGTAAAATGGGATCTTTCGGATTTGGTTTTATATACGTGCTTTTTGTCCTGAGTAAAAGCGAATCTCTTTTATTGTTTATTTTATAAACGCGCATGGGTTTTAAACTATCGGCATTCATAATTAACGTCATTTCTTCCGTAGAAAAAGACTTTCTAATAATATTTTTAGAGCTAGAACACCCAATAATCAAGAAGCATCCAATAAAAAGAGTAATTATTTTTTCCATACAAGTGAAATAATTAAAAGCGTAGTTATTTTTCCAGCAGAGTGAGATATTTAAAAGTCGATTATCGACCGGCTACCATTCGTTTATTTTGTTTGAGTCTAATTTTATAAAAATAAAAATTAGAATAGTAAATGCCCAAAGTCCAGAGCCGCCATAACTAAACATAGGTAACGGAATACCAATAGTTGGAATTAAGCCCATAACCATACCAATATTAATGAAGAAATGAATAAAAATAATAGAGGCTACACCATAACCATAAACCCTACTAAATTGCGATTTTTGTAATTCTGCTAAATGTAAAATACGAAGTAAAAGCAGCACAAAAATAATGACCACAAACGCACTACCTAAAAACCCCCATTCTTCACCAACGGTACTAAAAATATAATCGGTGTGTTGTTCTGGTACAAATTTCCCTGTAGTTCTGGTACCCTGCATAAACCCTCTGCCTGAAAACCCACCAGAGCTAATCGCTTTTTCAGACTCGTTTAGGTTATAAGCGAAAGTACGTTTCATTTGTTCTAATTTTTTAGGGTCTTTTTCTAAACGTAACCAAAGACTTATTCTGTCTTGTTGATGTGGTTGTAAAATACTTTGGTAAAAGAATTTTACCCCAAATGAAACAGCAAAGGCAAATACTAGTATGAAAGCAGATTGAAAAACTCTCAGCTTTTTTTTACTTAAAAAATGAAAACTAACTACAAGTATTAAAGCGATAACGGATGTTATAATAGCTCCAAATTTTAAAGACAATATGGATAGCAAAATGATTGAAATACCAATGGTCAAATAATATTTTGGTAAACCTTCGCGATATAAAACAAAAAAGAATGCTCCATAAACAATGGTGCTTCCTGTGTCGTTTTGAAGTAATACCAAAACAGCAGGAATAATGATAATGATGAAGGTTTGTATTTGATCTTTAAGCGTTTTGATATTGGTATTTAAATCACTTATATATTTAGCTACTGCAAGTGCTGTTGCGGTTTTTGCAAACTCGCTGGGTTGAATAGTCATGCCTCCAATAGCATACCAGGATGTTGCGCCATTTACATTTTTTCCGAAGATAAAAAGTCCAACTAAGGATAGCATGGAGATAATGTAGATAACACTTGAAAACCGTTCGTAAAACTTAGCATCAACTGCTAGTAATAGGATGATTAATCCGAAGGTTAGAAAAATAAATATGAGTTGTTTTCCAAAAGGTTGAGAGAAGTCAAAATAATTGATTGTGGTTCCAGTATGTGATGCCGACAAAATATTAAGCCAACCAAAACCAACCAATAAGAAGAAAAGAATAATGGTAATCCAATCGAATTTAAAATGTCTGTTAGTCTCCCTAACCATCAATTTTTGGGTTTGTTAATTCTGTTTAATTCTTTTTTTAATCGGTAGTATTCTTGTTCTTCAACAATTTGTAAAGTAGTGTATCCATTAATTCTAAAAGGCTCTCCTGAATATGGTTTAGCATACTCATTTTCTAAGCTGTGTTTTAAAATCCACTCTTCTAAATCTTTTCTAGTAGTATGGCCCTTTATGTGTTTTTCAATCATTAAACTGGCTATTCTACCTGCAAATCGGCTTCCCCAATATCCGTTTTCAACAAAAACAGCAATAGCAATTTTCGGATTGTCTTTAGGGGCAAAAGCTAAAAATATGGAGTGATCTGTTAATTGCGTTTTTAAGCTATCTATTTTCACGAAATTTTCAACTGTTCCTGTTTTTCCGCAGATATCAATATCTTTTACTTGCAATGAAGCGGCGGTACCTTTTTTGTAAACCTGATACATACCTTCAATTACAGGCTGAAAATGTTCCTTGTCAATTGTGGTATATTTAGGTTTGGTAAACTGTTCAGGCAAGGTTTCGCCTTCAATATTTTTTATAATATGTGGTGTGAAATAATGTCCTCGATTAGCTATAGCCGCAGCCATATTTGCCAATTGTATTGGGGTGGTAGCAACTTCACCTTGACCAATGGCATTCGATATGGTGTAAGTAGAATAAAATGTTTTTGGATAAATGCGTTTGTAATAGGCTCTGTCTGGAATTCTTCCTTTTTGGCCAACAAATAAGTCGTTATTTAAAAATTGACCTAAGCCAAAACTTTGTGCATGTTTGCTCCAAGTGTCAATACCATCAGAAGCACTACCATTCTTGTCTAGAATTTTTCTATAGGTAGTAGCAAAATAAGCGTTACAAGAACGTTGAATACCACTAATCATATTGTTTCTAGTGCCTCTATTGCAGTGGCATTTCATAAAACGATTCCCATATTTGTAACCTGCATAACACGTAATAGTTTCTTCTGGTGTTAAAACGTCTTCTTGAAGTGCAATTAAGGCATTCATCAATTTAAAAGGTGATCCTGGTTCATAAACACCTTGCAAACTTCTATTAAATAGTGGTTTTGCAATAGAATCGTTATACAGTTTAGTAAAATTTTTTGAACGATTTCTACCAACTAAAATGTTAGGGTCGTAAGTTGGTGCAGCTATCATAGCTAATATTTCGCCAGAAGCAGGTTCAATAGCGATAATGCCACCACGTTTATTTTGCATGAGCAATTCACCATAAGCCTGAAGTTGGGCATCAATAGTTATGGTAATATCTTTTCCTTGTTCAGGAATCGTATCAAATTTCCCTTCTTTGTATGGACCAATATTTTTGTTAAATCTATCTTTTTGAATAAACTTAATGCCTTTGATGCCTCGGAGTGTATTTTCATAGGAAGCTTCAACACCTTGTTTGCCTTTTAAATCTCCCATTTTATAGTATGGGTCTCTTCTTATATCTCCATTATTAACTTCGCCAATATCACCTAATACGTTAGCGCCAATAGTAGTTTCATAATCTCTTAAAGAACGTTTTTGAATGTAAAACCCATGAAACTTTCGCATTTTCTCTTGTAAAACAGCATAGTCTTCTTTGGATAAGTGTGATACAAAAACCGATGGTAGTCTTGGAGAATAGTGTCTGGCTTTTTCGTATTTTTTTATGAACCGTTCTTTATCAATTTTTAATAACGCACAAAATTCAAGTGTGTCTAAAGGTTCTACTTCCCGCGGAATAACCATAACATCATATGATGGTTGATTGGCTACAAGTAATTCTCCATTTCTGTCATAAACAAAACCGCGTTTCGGATAATCATAAACCTTTCTAATGGCATTGTCTTCAAACAAATTATGTCCGCTAGAATTATAAACCTGAAGGTAAAATAACCTAGCAATAAATAATAAGCCAACAGCAATTATAGAAATGAAAAGTAAAAATTGTCTCATTTAGTTCTTCTACTAAAAATTATAGTTATAATAACACTTAAGAAAATAGTGAATATACTTGAGAATAACGTTTTTTGAAGGATTAAAAGTATTTTAGAAATACTAAATATTTCTAAAGAAAACAAAACGATATGGTGAAGAACAGTAAGTAGTGTGAAATAGGTGAGTTTTGAACCAAATTCAACGGTATTAAACTTAATGGTTTGGTGCTCATAAATCATCCCGAAAGAAGACTTTAAAATGACTGGGCGCACGTATGCTATAAACACACATGCACCTGCATGAATACCACCAGTATCTAAAAACATATCTATAGTTATTCCAAGAAGAAAACTTAATAGTATAAATATAACACGGTTGTTTTTAACTGGGTATAAGCCAATAAAAAGAATGTATATATACGGATTTATATAACCTAAAAAGTTTATATGGTTTAATATTAAAACCTGAATAAAAACTAAGGCAATAAAACGGATGGTATGTACAGAAAATATACTATTCATTTAATTACTGCTTAGTAAATTTGTTATTTCTTCTTTGTTCACATTTTCTATAATATAAACATGCTCAATGCTAGTCATATCATTGAAAAGCCAAACGTTAATTTCGTAATAGTTTTCAGCTTGGTCAAGTTTAAAACCTTCAATAATTCCAACAGGCACACCTTTAGGGAATATAGAAGATTGACCTGATGTAATTATAGTATCTCCAATTTCAACCTTTGCTATTTTAGGAATGTCTATAAGTTGAGTAAATTTAGAGTCTTTTCCATCCCAAGTTAGCGACCCCAGATGGTTTGTTTTTTTCAACTGCGCACTGATGCTGCTAGTAGAATTTAAAATGGATAAGCGTGTATTTAATGTTGGTCAGGATCTGACCAGCGCCGCGAATAGTTACGCCAGCCTGGTTGGGGGGGAACGTTTTTCGATC
>RCNA010000108.1_pt1 | contig 11751 bp, 14 predicted proteins | sample 2041331 | NCBI WGS metagenome assembly RCNA01 (sample SAMN09708233, study PRJNA481090) | Marine sediment metagenome, whole genome shotgun sequencing project. | reverse complement strand
CCTCTTCCAAACCAACCATACCAAAACTTTGGAAGTACGCGATTTAAATTTTTTTCTTTTTCTTCTGGGTCTTGCCACGCTGTACTACCGCCACTATAAATACTATTCTTTGGACGCGGACCAATATGAAGTTCCGTATTTTCTACAAAAAATGGTAAATAAAAATATTGACCCCAAATTGCATGAAATAATCCAAAAATGATAAATCCGATATGAGCTAATACAATAGAGCCGATAACTATATTTAAAAACTGTATTTGGATAAGTAAACTTGGATCTATTGAATTACCATAAGAATTTAATTGAGGGATAAGTACGAATGTTTGAAAGTAATAAACTCGATATATAAAATAGATAAAAATTTGTTCTATCATACCTATAATAAGTAGAAAAGTCCAATGCCATCTTACTAGATATGGACAATATCTTTTACCGATTCGAGTAATCACTGCATAAGCAGCGACTCCTGAAAGTTGCGCCCAAAATTTACTACAAATATCATATATCTTCGGAATAATCTTATGATAAAGTTTATAATAAAGTGAAAGAATATTTGAATTATTAGGTTCTTGGAACTTTGAGATAATCATAGAAACAGGATCAATATAATATTTACGACCAGTTTCTGGATCTACATTTATTATTCCTTTCATGAATGCATAATATACAGTTTGACCTGGATTATACCAATGAGCATTTTCTCCTAGTTTTAAATCAGTTAAAACCATCTGTCGATTAAGAGAACGTAATTGAATTGCATCCATTCCTAATTTATGTAAAAATGGAAGTTTTAATAACACACTACGATACATTGATATAAGATCAATTAAATGTCGATACCATAAATACCCAGCAAAGAGGCCAATGCATGTAATATAAAAAGAAGTTTTTAAATTATACCTTAATGCAAGAATAATAAAACGAACAAAAAGAATGAAAAAGAGAATATTTTCAATATCAGCTAAAGTTAATCCATCTTGAATCTTGTCCCATAAACCTTGTATAATTAAACGTAAGGTATCAATGGATACATCTGTTGATGGCTCAATATTTGAAAGATTAAAATCATAACCATTTGCTGCTGTTTGACGAACTTCAAGAGTCGCCGGATCGTCTATTCCAAACCAATTTAAGACTGTTTCTTGATCAATGTTGATTAAAAAAAATAAAAGTCTAAAGAGATGTAACATAAATTAATCTTAGTAATATACTCATTAAAAAATTTAATATTTTACTATTATACTCGCTAAACATACTAAATTTTTCTCTAAAAATCAAGATCTTCTCTAACAATAAAAATTGTTTTAAAATCTCATTTGTAAAATAATTTAACTAAAAAATTTTTTAATTTTATTTATATTACCCCCAAGGGAATTCGAATCCCTGTCTGCTCCGTGAAAGGGAGCTGTCCTAGGCCTCTAGACGATGGGGGCAATTTATAGATAATTTTATAAACCAATAAAAATTTTGAAGCGGGCAACGCGATTCGAACGCGCGACTTCAACCTTGGCAAGGTTGCGCTCTACCACTGAGCTATGCCCGCTAATAAATTTATATAGTAATAAAATTTAACATACTTTTTAGTATAATCTATAAAAATTTATAAAATCTGTCAATAGTTTAAATTAATTTAGAAATTATAGTTTAAACTATAATTTCTAAATGCTTAAAATGTTGATGTAATACCATCAGCAGCAGCAATTGCAAAAACAAGTAATATCCAACCTTGGATACCTTTACTAAAACTTTCTTTTGAGTTTTCCCATTCACCTGGTGTAGCTAAAGCTACAGGAACTGTTATAACTAAACCTAATGAAACTAAAACTAATATAGTTGTTAAAGCAGTTATCATAAATCTATTTAAAAAATTTTTATATTGATGATCAAATTTAAAATATCTACAAGAAATTAAAGATTACCTTTCTTTAAAGCTAATAAAACAATTACTGCTGGACCTGCTAACATAATAGTACCTGTGGCTACTAGTTGTCCTAGAACTTGCCAATTAATCATTTTTAAAATCCTTATTTATCAATTTTTAATAAAATTTTAAGTAATAAAATAACCGATAATGTTAATTCTCATTCTACTTTAAAATTAATAAAGTAAAAATATTATTTTAAATTAATATTTTATTTATAATAGTTTAATAGAACACAAAATTTTTTTAAATAAATACTTTAGTATTTTCTTATTTTCATGCTAATATCTTATTAGGGTCGCTAACTCAATGGTAGAGTACTCGGCTTTTAACCGAATAGCTCTGGGTTCGAGTCCCAGGCGACCCAAACTTATATTTGTATTAAAAGCAAAAAATAAAAATTTTATCTATAAAATTTTTATTTAATTTTTCATTTTTCATTTTTAACAATAATAAAAAATATTTAGAATTTATACAATATCATTACAATAGATTATATTTAAAATTCTTATGGTTTATGAAAAGTAAATTTTTAAGAAAATTATAGTGGAAGTAACTGAAATTAAGGTAAGTAAGTTTAAATTAATTTATAAAACTATAGTAATAGATTATTTTTTACCTAACTTTAAGAAGTTAGGTAAAAAATAATTATTATTATTATTAGTCAATAGGACGCATTGATAATACAGGCTCATTAGCACGGTTAATACCTTTTTCGAAACCAGCAGCAGCAGCTCGAGCACGACCCGAATGCCACCAATGGCCAACTAAGAAGAAGAAACCTAAGAAGAAATGTGAACAACATAACCATGAACGAGGTGATACATAGTTAACCGAGTTAATTTCTGTTGCTACACCACCCACAGAGTTAAGTGAACCTAATGGAGCATGTGTCATATATTCTGCTGCACGACGTTCTTGCCAAGGTTGGATATCATTTTTAATTTTGTTAATATCTAAACCATTTGGACCACGTAAAGGTTCAACCCATGGTGAACGTGAATCCCAGAAACGCATAGTTTCACCACCGAAGATAATCTCTCCACTTGGTGAACGCATTAAGTATTTACCTAAACCAGTCGGACCTTGTGCTGATGAAATATTTGCACCTAAACGTTGGTCACGAACTAAGAATGTAAATGCTTGAGCTTGCGAAGCTTCAGGACCTGTTGGACCATAAAACTCACTAGGGTAAGCTGTATTATTATACCAAGCATATAATGAAGCTGTAAGACCCATAAGACAAATCGCAGCTAAACTGTACGATAAGTATGCTTCACCTGACCAAACAAAAGCACGACGTGCCCAAGCAAATGGCTTAGTGAAAATGTGCCAGAAACCACCTGTAAGACATAATACACCAACCCAAATGTGACCACCAACAACATCTTCCATGTTATTTACTGCTACGACCCAACCATCTCCACCAAATGGAGAACGGAATACATAACCAAAAATAACAATTGGGTTTAATGTTGGAGTTGTAATAAAACGAACATCTCCACCACCCGGTGCCCAAGTATCATAAACACCACCTAAGTACATTGCTTTAGCAACGAATAGTAAAGAACCTACACCTAAAAGACATAAGTGAATACCTAAGATTGTCGTCATTTTGTTTTTATCACGCCAATCATAACCAAAGAATGGGAATGATTCTTCTAATGTATCTGGACCTAATAATGAATGGTAAATTCCACCGAAACCTAAAACAGCTGATGAAATTAAATGAATTACACCAACAGCAAAATATGGTACAGTTGAAGTGATTTCTCCACCTGGTCCAACACCGTAGCCTAAACTTGCTAAATGTTGCATACAAATGAAACCTTGTTCATATAAAGGTTTCTCTGGTACAAAGTGAGATACTTCAAATAAAATCATTGCACCAGCCCAAAATACCATTAAGCCAGCGTGTGCTACGTGAGCACCTAATAATTTACCTGAAACATTAATTAAACGAGCATTTCCACTCCACCAAGCAAAACCTGTTGACTCAATGTCGCGGCCTGCAATACTACTATTAAAGGGCGTTTCCACGTGGTAATACCTCCTCAGGGAATACAAAGTTTTCATGCGGTTGATCTTGTGCAGCCATCCAAGCACGAATACCTTCGTTTAATAAAATATTTTTTGTGTAGAATGTTTCAAATTCTGGATCTTCAGCTGCACGTAACTCTTGTGATATGAAATCATATGCACGTAAGTTTAATGCTAAACCAACGATACCGATCGCACTAGTCCATAAACCTGTAACTGGTACGAATAACATAAAGAAGTGTAACCAACGTTTGTTTGAAAATGCTACACCAAAAATTTGTGACCAGAAACGGTTAGCTGTAACCATTGAATACGTTTCTTCTGATTGTGTTGGTGTAAATGCACGGAATGTGTTTGCAGCATCACCATCTTCAAATAATGTATTCTCTACTGTTGCACCATGAATAGCACAAAGTAAGGCACCACCTAAAATACCAGCAACACCCATCATGTGGAATGGGTTTAATGTCCAGTTGTGGAAACCTTGTAAGAATAATAAGAAACGGAAAATACCAGCAACACCAAAACTTGGTGCGAAGAACCAACTAGCTTGACCTAATGGGTATAATAAGAATACTGAAACAAAGATTGAAATTGGACCTGAAAAAGCAATTGCGTTATATGGACGAATTCCAACTAAACGTGCAATTTCAAATTGACGTAAACAGAATCCGATTAAACCAAATGCACCGTGTAGTGCAACAAATGTCCAAAGACCACCAACTTGACACCAACGTGTAAAGTCCCCTTGTGCTTCAGGACCCCATAGAAGTAATAATGAGTGACCCATACTGTTTGCTGGAGATGATACAGCCGCTGTTAAAAAATTACATCCTTCAAGGTAAGAACTTGCTAAACCATGAGTGTACCATGATGTAACAAAAGTCGTACCAGTCATCCAACCACCTGTAGCTAAGTACGCAGTGGGGAATAATAATATACCTGACCAACCAACGAAAACAAATCGATCTTTTTTTAACCAATCGTCAACAAGATCAAATAAGCCACGTTCTTGGTTTTGCCCAATAGCAATGGTCATATTTTAATAATCCTTTAATTAAATATTAATAGAGTAAACAATAGTTAATAAATTTCACTCCAGTCTTGTCAGCTTATAACTATTATTATATGTCAAGGTGTTACAAATGATTGAAAATTTGAATTTTCATTAAATTATTTGAACTATTAAAAATTTATTAATTTTAATTTCTTTAAGTTAAATTTATAACAATAAAATGTTAACTTAAAGAAATTAAAATTGGTTAGCTAATATCATCAATTGAAATATATATAAATAGTAATGCCATACTAAATGCTGGAAAAACTAAACCGACAATAGGGACTAAAATTGAAGGTAAAAATGCAGCTGCCATATTTTTATCTTAAAAAGTTTTTTTGATTAATAATTATCAATTTAGAAAATTGATAATATTAATTGTATACGAAAATATGTTAGAATTAAACATTAATATAAATCAAAAATTTAGATAGTTTTATAGTAAAATTAATATTATTAAATCTAATATTCTTAATTTTAGAAACTTTACATATTATATTTTAGTTATTAATTATGGAAACTTTATTATTATCTCGTCTACCAGAAGCATATATGATTTTTAGTCCAATTGTTGATGTATTACCTATTATTCCTCTTTTCTTCTTATTATTAGCATTTGTATGGCAAGCAGCAATTGGATTTAGATAATTTTGAATTGATAATCAAAATTTATTATTTTATGATTGTATAATTATCTATAATACAATATTAATTTTTATATTTAACGAACAACAATCAATGGTAGAGCCTTTATTATCTGGAATAGTTTTAGGATTAATCACTGTAAGTGCATTTGGTCTTTTTGTAGCAGCATTTTTACAGTATCGTCGTGGTAATCAATTTGAAGTTTAATTTTTATTAGAATCTTACAAATTCGTGATTTGTAAGATTCTAATACTTTATGTTAATAAATAATTATTTTTTAATTTAAAATCAAAGCCAAAAATACTATGCCAAAAAGTCAATAAATAATTAATAAAATATTTTATTAATTATTTATTGACTTTTGAAAGATATATTAGTAATTTATAGTTTAAGTATTTGTAATATAGTAGAATATACTAATTATGATTATCGCTGGTGTAGCTCAATGGTAGAGCAACGGATTTGTAATCCGTAGGTTGGGGGTTCAAGTCCCTTCACCAGCTTAAAAAAAAAGAAATATAAAATAGTAATTAATATAGTAAAGAAGGTTTATTTATATAAAATAATAAAAAATTATTAAAGATTTAACTATCCTCAATATACTAATTCAATAAAGTTTAGGCCCAGTAGGAATCGAACCTACATTGGAAACTTAGAAGGTTTCTGTCCTAATCCGTTAGACGATAGGCCCTTACATAATATGGGTAATACAGGATTTGAACCTGTGACCTTCTGCTTGTAAGGCAGACACTCTACCACTGAGTTAATTACCCATTATCTATAATATAGAATATCTTTGTATAGATATATATATATACCGAAAAATTGAACGTACGTCAATATTAGAATTATAATAGAAACATTAAATTTTTAATAATTCTAATATTGTTTTTTAATTCATAATATGTTAAACTCATAGTTGAGAGGGTCGGTGCCCGAGTGGTTAAAGGGGGCGGATTGTAAATCCGCTGCGTCATGCTACGTTGGTTCGAATCCAACCCGGCCCATATTTAGTTCCACTTATTGATTTTAAAAATTTTGATTAAAATTTATTATTTTAATCAAAATTTTAAAGTTTTAAATCGAATCAAAAAGAAATAGTATACACAAGGTGTATTTACGTTGCCTAGCTCTAAAAAAAGTAAAATTTAACTATTAAACTTATATAAATTTTATAAACTAGTCATATTTTTTATAATAGCATAAAGAATTACAACAAATAATAAAAAAGATATAATTACGAGAATACGAAATTTCTTAATTTTAAACAAATTCTTAAAAGGGGCTAAAATTATTAGAATTAGACCTGCTAAGCTACTAATAAAAAATCGTGGATAACGTGATATATTATTCCAAAAGTCATTCATAGGAAAAGTTATAATCATTAATTTTTTATTAGAATTATATATAATTTTTCAATTACTTACAAAATTCTATTTTTATAAAAGTGTATAAGAAAATAATATTATATTTTTTTTAATCTATGATAGAATCCTTATTTAGTGAAGTAGTATAAGGCTCTGTAGCTCAGTGGTTAGAGCAGGGGACTCATAAGCCCAAGGTCGTAGGTTCAAATCCCACCAGAGCCATCTGCTTTAAACTATTTTTAAAATAAAAGATAAAATAAAAGATAAAGTAATAGTTTAAGTTTATTAGTTTAGGAGAAATGGCTGAGTGGTCGAAAGCAATAGATTGCTAATCTATCGTACAATTCTTTGTACCCAGGGTTCGAATCCCTGTTTCTCCTTTATTAAAAATTAAAACGAATAAAAAGTTGACAGATTTAAAAAACTAGTTAAGATCGGTAATTATATAATATTAATATGGGATTGTAGTTCAATTGGTTAGAGCACCGCCCTGTCACGGCGGACGTTGCGAGTTCGAATCTCGTCAGTCCCGTTTAAAATAAAATTTAAAAACTATTTAATAATAATATGAAAAATATTATTATTAAATAGTTTTTATTCACCTTGAACTTTTAATAAAGCAAATCCTAAAGAAAGACCAAATAAAGTCATAAAGAAACAAATAATTGCTACGTTAACAATTTCTGGACTTGCATACGGGAATATTAATTTGATTAATTCCATAATTTTTTCAATTTTAAATGTTACAAAAAGTTTAAATAATTAGAAACCGTTTCGAGCCCAAACAGTTAATGCTAATGAAAATGTAAACATTGTCATTAAGGCGGCCCAACCTAGACTTATAATATCCATAGATCTATATTTTTAATTTATTTAATTTTAATAATTTAAAAGGAGTATTAAACCTTTTAAATTATTTTCTATTGGTATTATAACTATACAATACCATTTGTCCAATCAACATCAACATCATCAATAATTAATGATGAATTATAAATTTGTAAAATAATTAGTAAAAATACTAAGAATAACGCCATTGTTATACCCATAAGTGGAGTTGTTCCCCAACCTGGGGCAACTTTACCATATTCAGCATTTAATGGGCGTAAAATTTCACCTAATCTTGTTCGTAATGCCATAAAAATATTTATATTTTTAATAAATTAATTTTTCTAGTATATGTTATATAATATTAAAACGTTAATTTAAATAAATATATAACATGGAAACAGCAACTGTTATTGTAATTTTTGTATCAAGTTTACTCTTAGGAATTACTGCATATTCTATCTATACAGCTTTTGGACCAGCGTCAAAAAGTTTACGTGATCCATTCGAAGAACATGAGGATTAAAAAATAAAACCAATAAAATGGTTTTATTTTTTAATAATTCGAGGTGTCTCTCTAAAAAACACGGCAAAGAAAAGTACCATTAAAGTACCAATAAGTAAAAATGTATAAATTAACGCTTCCATTGTTTAATCCTATTTAAATATAAAGAAACTTAACAAACTGACTGTAGTTTATACAGCACCTTGTTTTTTCGTTGACTTATCACCAAGCTTTTCAAATACACCAAATTCTACTTGCTCTGTAACTTCTGCACCAATCCCAGTGAATACATCACGGAAGATTGTTCGTCCACCATGCCATAAGTGTCCAAGGAAGAATAATAAAGCAAAATTAGCATGACCATAAGTATACCAACCACGTGGACTACTTCTGAATACACCATCTGATTCTAAACTTGTTCTATCAAATTCAAAAACTTCTCCTAATTGTGCTTTACGAGCGAATTTTTTAACTGTTGGTGAATCTTTAAATGTTTGACCATTTAATTTACCGCCGTAAAAGTCAACAGTTACTCCAACTTGTTCAATACTATATTTTGATTCTGCTCGACGGAATGGAATATCCGCACGAATAATACCATCTTTATCAACTAAAATTACTGGGAATGTCTCGAAGAAAGCTGGCATTCGACGTACTGTTAATTCACGACCTGCTTGATCTCGGAAGATTGGATGACCTAACCAAGCTTCAGCAATACCATCTCCTTTATTCATTGCACCAGCACGGAATAAACCACCTTTCGCTGGGTTATTTCCAATATAATCGTAGAATGCTAATTTATCTGGAATTCTTGACCATGCTTGACTTTCAGATAATCCTTCACTTACTGATGCTTCAACTTGTCGTTCAATTTCTTGTTGGAAATATCCACTATCCCATTGGTAACGAGTTGGACCAAATAATTCAATTGGAGTTGCTGCTGCACCATACCACATAGTACCTGATGTTACGAAAGCAGCAAAGAATACAGCTGAAATACTACTTGATAAAACTGTTTCAATATTACCCATTCGTAATGCACGATATAACCGTTGAGGTGGACGTACGTTTAAATGGAAAATACCTGCAAGAATACCAAGGATACCAGCTGCAATATGATGAGATGCAATACCACCTGGATTAAATGGGTTAAAACCGTCTGCGCCCCAAGCTGGTGCTACAGGTTGTACTTTTCCTGTGATACCGAAAGCATCTGAAACCCAGATACCAGGTCCAAAGAATCCAGTAACATGGAATGCTCCGAAACCGAAACATAAAGCACCTGATAATAATAAGTGAATACCAAAGATTTTTGGTAAATCTAAAGCAGGCTCGCCAGTTCTTGGATCACGGAATAATTCTAAATCCCAATAAACCCAATGCCAAAGAGCTGCTAAGAAACACATACCTGATAAAATAATATGTGATAATGCTACACCTTCAAAACTCCAAATACCAGGATTTGAAACACTCTCACCAGTGATACTCCAACCACCCCAAGAGTCAGTAATCCCTAAGCGTGTCATAAAAGGCATAACAAACATACCTTGACGCCACATTGGATTTAGAACAGGATCTGATGGATCAAAAACAGCTAATTCGTATAATGCCATTGAGCCAGCCCAACCTGCAACTAAACCTGTATGCATAATATGCACGGCAATTAATCGTCCAGGGTCATTTAAAACAACAGTGTGAACACGATACCATGGTAATGCCATAGTAATACATTCCTTAATATAAATAATGGTTTTTGACTTTCTTACAACTAAACTACATAAAAGTTAGCTAATATATTATTATAAGCAAATATAGAAAAAATTAATTAATTTAATTTTATATAAACTAGAAGTATTTTTAATAGAAGGTATCATTAATAAAAATATAAATGTTTAATAGTAAGCTTTACTTGTCTAAATTCTAGAAATACAGTAAGCTAGAAAGTAAATTAATATAATTATTTTTCACTATTTTACAAATTTTTTAAACCTTTATATTTAATAATAAATTACTTTTATGGCAAAAAAAAGTATGATCGAGCGTGAAAAAAAACGAATTAAATTGCATAAAAAATATGCTTTAAAACGATCTAGCTTATTAAAAAAATATCAAAATGAAGAAAACTTTAATTTAAAGCTTGAACTTCATTCAGAATTACAAAAATTACCAAGAAATAGTTCTAAAACTAGAATTCGAAACAGATGTTGGAAAACTGGACGTCCACGTGGATTTTTCCGAGATTTTGGACTATCTCGCCACGTTCTTCGTGAAATGGCACATCAATGTTTATTACCAGGAGTAACTAAATCAAGTTGGTAATAAAAATTTACTCAAATTAAATTCAATGATTTTTATTAATTTAATTTACAATTATATACATAACGTTAAAAGATTTACTAAACGCTTTTGTTACAATTTAGCATACTATAGTCTTTAGAATCAAAATAATTTTAATTTAAAAATCAAAGGAGTTTCGAATGATTACTGATTCACAAGTTTATACAGCATTATGTGTTTCTTTATTAGCTGCAGTTTTAGCTATTAACTTAGGCAGAACACTTTACGAATAATAAAGTTAAATCATTAATTTAACTAACTAATCGTTAATTGAAAAAAAAACCTTTCTACATTAATAATTGATAATAAGCTATGGTAACAGAAAATTTAAAAAAATTTACTACTCCAGTTTTTCCATTTACAGCAATTGTTGGGCAAGAAGAAATGAAGTTAGCTCTACAATTGAATGTAATTGATCCGAAAATTGGTGGAGTTATGATTATGGGCGATCGAGGAACTGGTAAATCAACAACAATTCGTGCAATTGTAGATTTACTTCCCGAAATTGAAGTGGTTAAAGATGATCCATTTAATTCTCATAAATCGGATTTAGATCTAATGGGGAATGAAGTTAAAACCGCTGTTCAAAATGGTGAATCTATTGAAACAGAATTCATTAAAATTCCAATGGTTGATTTACCATTAGGTGCAACAGAAGATCGAGTTTGTGGAACAATCGATATTGAAAAAGCTTTAACTGAAGGTATAAAAGCATTTGAACCTGGGTTATTAGCAAAAGCAAATCGAGGTCTTCTTTACGTTGATGAGGTAAATTTATTAGATGATCATTTAGTTGATATTTTATTAGATTCAGCAGCTTCAGGATGGAATACCGTTGAACGAGAAGGAATTTCAATTCGTCACCCAGCTCGTTTTGTATTAGTTGGATCAGGAAACCCTGAGGAAGGAGAATTACGACCTCAATTATTAGATCGGTTTGGTATGCATGCTGAAATTCGTACTGTAAAAGATCCTCTCTTACGTGTTAAAGTAGTTGAAGAACGCACATCATTTGATCAAACTCCCACACTTTGGCTTGAAAATTATGAAG
>RCNA010000172.1_pt1 | contig 11752 bp, 4 predicted proteins | sample 2041331 | NCBI WGS metagenome assembly RCNA01 (sample SAMN09708233, study PRJNA481090) | Marine sediment metagenome, whole genome shotgun sequencing project. | reverse complement strand
GTTTCTGTCGTTCCTGTCGTTCCTGTCGTTCCGAGACGACGCGTCGTTCTGGTCGTCCCGAGCGGGGAGCAGCAAGCGCTGCCCCCGCGCTCGGGAGTGACCCCGAGGGCTGTGCGCTAGACTCAGAATAACCCGACTGCGGCGAGTCTACTGCTGCTTTTACGTATGCATCCCAATCTTCTTTATACGAGGGTACAGGAGGTACTGAGCAAGCGCTCAGCACTTTCTGCGGCGTTTTCTTTTCCCTACGTGACATGATGTCTGATAACTGGAATATCCAGCGATGGAACAATCGTGGGTCTGCCAACTTTGCCCTTGTCTGGCCCCAAATTTACTCGATGGAATCGCTAGATTTTTCGATAGGAGGGTTCTTCACTGCCTCCTTACTAAGCGCAGTGGGTTTTCCGGGGTTGTTTATGCCTAAAGACGGCCGAATTCCTGCGTTTTTACGCTGCGATGTTAGCGCGCAAATTTCAACATGTCCGCCGTCGTCGTTGCTAGTGCCGGAGTGAGCAGAACAATGGGTAACAAGCCAGACGCGTCTTTTTACGGAATGTACGCTGGGCAGTCGCGGAACGCTCGCCTCATAGGCCCCATGGTTAAGGATAATTTAAATGTGTATGTGTGTGTATGCAGCATTATTTAGCCTAGAGAGTTTAATTTAAAGGCTGTAAAGGATACTACTGGAGTTAAATGAACCAATTAAGTAGTATTAAATACTACTCTACGCCCGGGGATCGGACGGATGCTGGGTCTCGGGCTTCCACAGGGTTAATGCCCCTGCTGCCTCCACAGGCCCAAAGTAAGCTTTCAGCCGGTCACTGTGGACTACCTGGGCTTTGGAAAGCTTGCTTTTCTGTATCTTGTAGGTTGCATTGCTGAACCGGGCAGTCACTATCCAGGGTCCGGAGTACGGACGCTTGAGTGACTTGGATTTTCCTGGCGTGTGGGTGTACTCACGCAGCCATACTGCCTGTCCTTCCTGAAATGTCTGGCTTCTAACCTTGCGGTCGTACTGCTTCTTCTGATACCTATATTGCTGGTCGACATGCTTCCTCACGGTAGCGTGGGCCTGCGCCATAGCTTCAGCAAGCTGTTCCGCATACTCTGTAGCCGGCATCTCCTGGTACTGGGCTTCTGGGGGCTGCCCGACCATCGAGTCAAGCGGAAGATTTACCTCGCGTCCTAACATCATGGCGTTAGGGGTTTCCCCCAGGGTCCGGTGTACCGAGGAACGAAAGGCCAGCATGACCTTGTTCAGGTGAACATCCCAGTCCGTCTGACGGTCGTTGGTGTAGGCACTCAGCATTGATTTAATGGTACCGTTTTCTCTCTCTGTGATCGAATTTCCTTGCGGATGGTAAGCTGTGGTATGGGTCTTTCGTATCCCCAGGATCTGGCACACTTCCCTGATGACTTGACCATCTACGTTCCGGCCTCGATCGGAGTGGAGTTCGAGAGGCATCCCAAATCGGCAGCAAAAGTCCTCGACTTTGCGTGCAATGAGGGGGGCTGTAGCGTCTCTAAGGGCGTAGGCTTCTGCCCATCTGGTGTACTGATCGGTCACAGTCAGTATGATGGAGTTCCCCCTGGTGGTCCGGGGATGAAAGGGGCCAACCAGGTCGATGGAGACCCGTTCCATTGGCGCACCTACTCTGTAGGTGCCGAGGGGCGTCCTTTTGCTGTACTGGGGGTGCTTACGGGAGGCACAGAGGGGGCAATTTGCCACCCACCGGCGTGCGAACTGGGTCATACCTGGCCAGTAGAACCTGCTGGTCTTGGCCCTGGCGATCGTCTTCTTCTGGCCAAGGTGCCCGGCTGTCGCCACGTCGTGTAGTTCCGTCAGAATGGACTTGAACATTGCTGCTACAGCAGCTACTCGGTACTTTGGTGGGTGGCGCTCATCAGCGCCTTCCCACCGGAGGTAGAGAACTTGGTTGTTGGACAAGAACAGTTGTTCCTGACGAGCCCACCATGTTTTGACGATAGCACTCTCTTTGGCTAGTTCCTCCCATGTGGGGCTGTGGCCATCGCGCAGCCAACCTTTGACAAGGGCCATGTTTTGGTCTTCGTCTTGCAGGTGGGCTAGTGCTTCGTCTCTCCACTTGTCTGGCTTTTGCTCTCGAAAGAACTGCTCCTGCCTTTCCAATCGTGCCTGCTCTTCCACGTCCTTGGCCTCAGCAGGGTCCTTGCGTGCTGGGACCCCTTTGCGCCGAGCGCGGTCGGGTGGCCGGTACCCAGGTTGCGGGTTGGGATCAGCTTCTGGGTCCGGGGAGGTGTCTCGCCTTGCTGTTGGACTGCCGGCGGATGGTGTGTCCTTTGCAGAGGTACTTTTACTTGGTCGAAGCTTAGGCTGAGGTGCAGACGTGACTGTCTTCTCGTCTGCACCTTTACTTCGTCCAAGCCCAGGAGGTTGAGCAACAGGGGGGTTGTTTGCGGGTGCAATTTTACTTAGACCAAGCTTGGACTGAGGTGCAGACGTGACTGCTTTCTCGTCTGCACCTTTACTTGGCCTAAGCCCCGGGTTCTCTTCTGGTTTTGCGGCCGGAGCCAACGGGTGTTCTTGGTCCCTGGGCGGTGGCCCCGCCTTAGGTGGCGTCGATGGGACGGGGGGGTTAGACCCCTCCCTCCCATGCGCTCCAGGCTCTTGTTCTTGTGCGCCTTGTTTGGCCTGGCTGCGGGTCGTGACTCGACACATCGCAGCCCTCGCCCGCTGTTGAAGTTCCTGCAATGAACATGTTTCTCCCTCTGTCAGCCTGATCTCGTCGGTCTCGCGACACCCCTCCATACAGCGCGACAACGCGTCTGCGTTACCGTGCTTGCGACCTGGTCGATGTTGTATCACCATGTCGTAGGCTTGTAGTGCCGCGATCCACCGAGCCATCTGGCCCTCCGGGTCCTTCTTCCGGAGCAGCCAGTAGAGTGCCGCGTGGTCTGTTCTCACCAAGAATCGTGAGCCGTAGAGGTAGTGATGGTACTGCTTTACAAACGTGATAATCGCCAACAGCTCGCGGCGCGTCACGCAGTAATTCCTCTCGGCTTTGCTCAGCACTTTGCTCCCATAGGCGATTACTCGCTCTTCTCCACCCTGGACCTGACTGAGCACAGCTCCCACACCGGAGTTGCTCGCGTCACAGTCCAGAACGAATGGGGCGTCTTGCTTTGGGTACCCAAGGATGGGTGCGGTTGTAAGAAGCTCTTTCATAGCGTCCATGGCACCCTGCTGCGCTGGCCCCCACACAAACGGTTGCCCCTTCTGTGTGAGGATGAACAGCGGCTTGCAGATGTTGGAGAAGTCTGGGACATATCTCCTGTAGTAGGCGCACAAGCCGACAAAGCTTCTCAGCTGCGTCAGGCTCGTGGGCGTGGGCCAGTCCACTATGCGGTCTATTTTCGAGGGGTCAACTTCCACACCTTGTGCCGAAACTATGTGACCCAGGAAGGGAACCCTCCTCCTGAGCAACTCGCACTTGGCAGGTTTCAGCTTCAGACCGGCTGTTCTTAACCGGTCAAATACGCGTGACATCCTCTCCAGGTTCTCCTCTACGGTGTTTGCGAAGACTATTATGTCATCGATGTAGAGGACGGCAATCTCCCACTGCAATCCTTGCAGCACCTGCTCCATAAGACGCTGAAATGTCGCTGGAGCATTGCAGAGGCCGAAGGGCATCGTCAGAAAACGATACAGCCCTCCGCCTCCAACACAGAATGCCGTCTTATCCCGGTCTTCAGGGGCGACCTCTACCTGCCAGAATCCTGACAGGAGGTCGAGGGTAGAGTAGAATTCCGCCCCCTGCAGTGCGTCGAGGTTGTCGTCGATCCTGGGTAGGGGATACGCGTCCTTTTTGGTGACCTCGTTGACCCTTCTATAGTCGACACAGAAACGAGTGGTCCCGTCTTTCTTCGTCGCCAGGACGATGGGCGAAGCCCATGGGCCGTCACCGGGTTCGATAACATCTCGTTCGAGCATCTTCTTTACCTCATCCTGCACGATGGCTTTGCGGTGCAGGGGAACCCTTCGCGGGTGCTGTTTGATTGGTCTGTGTTCTCCGGTATCGATGGTGTGTTGCACCTTTGTAGCTCGCCCCAGGTCATCCGATGACGTGGCGAATACGTCCGCGTTCTTATTCAAGAACTGGACAAGCAGCCTGCAGTCCGTACTGGTCAAGCCAGCGCAGCTGTCTTGATACAGCTTTCTCAGGTGAGGAGGCACCCGTTCGGCTTCCGTTTCCAAGCACGGATCCGAGGGCCTCTCCCCCTCATCCTCTGAGTCGGAGCTGTCCGACCAGTGATGTTCGAAGAACCGCTTGGCTTGCCTCTTCGTCATGTCTTCGACCTCATCGCCCTCCTCTCCGTCGGGGGGGGTCGATGGGGGCTGGGGTGCTTCCGCAGCTTGTCGCATTGTTTGATGTTCTTGTTGTCCCGGTTGCAATGTACCGCCACCTAGGGGTGATCCCACCTCCAGGGCAGGAGACAATACTCCAAGGCATGTGTTTTTGTTCAGTTCGACCTCTGTGTCACCGGGGTTTAGTACCAGTATGGGGAGGAGCTTCCGACGGGGATCGATGAGCGTGCGGCCCACCATGACTCCCTTGCTCCCTAACAGTTTCCCAGCAGTGGAAACGATTCCCCAATCTGGCAATTCTCCCCGGCTCCGACCACACAAACTTCCGTCCACGACTCGTTGGGAGTTAGCCGGCACGGTGGTGTCTCTTGCTACGACAATACGCCGCACGCGTCCATTTCCAAGTGAGTAGCGATGATAAGACTGGACCTCCTCCCCGCGGAGGGATAGGATACCACGCCTCCAGTCGATGTCAACCTGGTGCTTCAACAGGAAGTCCATCCCCAGGATGATATCCTCTGAGATATCCATGACAACGAACTGGTGGACGTAGAATTGTCCTCCCAGCTTCACCTCTAACGCCACCTGACCTCGTACCGTGGCTTGTTCTCCCGACACGGTGCGCACCTCTGTTCTCGTGGGAAGTAATGTGTGTCGTGAACACAATGAGCGGATTATCCTCCATATCGACGTGGACACGGCCGAAATGGAGGCTCCTGTATCGACTAACATACCGATATCGACGTTGATACCGGCCACCTTTCCTGGTAGTACTAGTTCTCCTGGGATCCCTGCCGTAGCCTCTTCCAACTGGTGGTGCAACTCCACCAGGGAATGGAGGTCGAGCGTGTCTATGCCACGCGGGTCGGCCGAGGGGAGGGATGTATCCACAACCACTGTCCTGACATTGACAACCCTGATGCCTTCCTGCTCCTCATCGGGAGGTGGTATGTCTACCAGGTCCACGCTGGGGCCAGGGGTCGTCTTGATCAACTTTGACAACCCCTGCTGAGCCGGTTTCGTATCCTCACTGGGGGGGCACCAGAAGAGGGGTACTTCGTTCGTGGGTCTGGGCATCGTTGGGGCTTTGTCAGGGCAGTCGCCTACTTTTGACCCGAGCGGTGAAGATTGTGCTGGGTCCCGTGTATCCCGGGGGTGAGGTCCAGCAACTTCCTGCTTGTTATCGGGCGAATCGGCGCACTGGTTGGGTACATCGTTGGCGGTTTGTGACAAGGCCTTCTTTCGTTGGCTCGTGTCAACAGGCCATTTTGATTTGCCGGTGATTCCTTGTACCTCCGGCAGCCATTTTGCGACTGGTGGGTGGCCTACACCACCAGCCGCTAGCAGTTTTCCTGACGCTGTTCGTTTCCGCGTCCACTGGTTGTGCCGCTGTCTACAGCTATTTCTTTGGTCGCCTGAGCTGCTGGACCAGTTGGGCTTCCCTTCCACGGACGGTTGTCTCGCTTAGGGGTAGCCCTCGGACGCGGTTTCTGAGCTCGTCCCCATCCCGACCCTCTGGACTGCTGTCCCACAGTCGGGGGCTTCTGAGAGGTTGGAGCCTGGCCTGCCGTCCCGTCGTCAGGTGGATCTTTCTCTTTGACCAGATAAGGAGAGGGAGGGTTTTCGCCGTTTGCCACGGCTTCCACCACATCCCGCATCCAATCCGGCCAATTTTCGGGGCGGTAGACGCATGTGCTGGCCCAATGGTCAGTGTTTCCACACAACCAGCACGGTGATCGTTCGGACTGCTTAGGGTTGACGCCGTTAGCCCCCCCTCTGGACCCCATAGGACCACTCTGGGGTCCTGGTCCTCGCCCTTGGCCAAAAAGGGCTCGCATCTGTTCAGTGAGTTCACACAGGTTGGAGTTCCATTCATCGTCCGGGCCGCTTTCGGTGGTGTGATCGCGGGGTTGGTCGTTGCTTCCATACGTCCTGACGCCCTGGGGCTTGGTCAGGAAAGCAGTCCCCATTTCCCTGGCCTTGACTGCTATGCGCACGGCATGCGTCATGGTGGGAATGGGGCTGGCTTGTATGAGGGCCTGGACGATGGCATCTGATCGAATTGCATGCATGAAGCAGCGGATGGCCTCTGCTTCTCGTCTTGCCGGGGTGTCTTCGGCATAGACGGCGTACGCCATCTGGCGGACGTTGGTGGCAACGTCCTCCAGGGTCTGGTTTGGTTTCTGCCGCATGGCTTCGAGGCGGCCGCGGACGGCCTCTTGGTTGACCATTGTGCCAAACCGTTGAGCCATCGCAGCCATGACGACCTCATAGTCTTTTCGTTCGTACGCTTCAAGTGAACTATAGAACTCCAATGCTGCATCCGATAACTCAGAGCAGAAGTGTCCTAAGGTTGTGGTGTTGTCCCAGTTATTCATTTCTCTCACGATGTCAAGGTGAGCGCAGTACACCTCCCATGTTTCTCCCTTGGAGGAGAAACCGCGCAACTTCTTTGGCTTCCCGCCCAATGGTGTTAACCGCTTGGGGGCAACAACAGCCAGCCCCGGGGAAGTATGGGGGCTGCTGACCGGACTCGTTTCTGTTGGCATTGGCACAGCTGTCGTTACCCACGTTGGACTGGGTGCGGCCTGCCCTCCCAGGGTGGAATGCCCTGGTGGGAGGGCGGCCATCGTGTGTGCTGCCAACCCTCCAGGTGGAAAACCCCCGACCGGAAGGCCGGGTGGAGAGTTGAAATTAGGCTGCAGGAGGGGAGGAGATAAATGGTGTACCTGACCGATGGTGGGTGCTACCCCGTGGTCTGGTGGGCTGGGCATGGGGCGGGGCAGGGGGTCAGGGCCTGTGGCCCCGAGAGCGGTCCCCTGTCTCTCCCCACACGTGGCTGCCCGCGGTGGCAGCTGGTCTGCTGCCTCCGCCAGTATCCTCTTCATCACCTCCACCATCCCCGCCACTGAATGGTCTGCCTCGGAGAGGGCCTGGGGTTTCCTGGCCCTCGTCACGTTGCTGCCGGTCAGCGAGGGGGGGTAGCCATCCTCTGGTGGCTTCTCCTGTCTTGCGTACAGGTGACGAGGAGTTGGATTCCCTCGTGGCCTGACGGGCTCGGCCGCTCTTTTATGGTACACCGGCGCATGGGCAGGAGGCCCCTGCGAAGCTGCGTAGGAAGCCAGCTCTTGCGCCTCCTCCCACGGCCGGTAGTACGAGTCGGGGGGCCCTGCATGGTACGCCCCCTGCCGAGTCGCTTCTAATTGTTGCCTGGTCGTTGGCTGAGTTGTAGTTATCGCTTGCCTCTCCCCTCCCACCACGCCCTGTGACCGAAATGAGGTTCGGGCTCGGCCCGGAGACATTTCTCTGACACGAGGCCGTAGCGGGGAGGTAGAGCTATCGGGTAGCGGTTGTATCCCCGACAGCTGAGGGCTGTCGGCTCTACTTGCTGTTCCGCTACGGGAAAGCCATTCCGTCACACGTTCCTGGGTGGTGACGCTAGATCCATCATGGTACTGTGGTACTTCCGTCTGCTGCTGTATATAGAAAGCTTGTGAGACCGACTCCATGTGATCGTCGATGGAGTCGGATAAGGGCTGCCCTTCTCCCTGGGGTTGGCCTGACAACCGGATGGTGTCGGCTAGTGGAAAGGCAGAGTGAGCCTGGGCATCTTCCCTGCCAGAACGAGGGGCAGGGCGGCCATTCAAGATGGCGGCATCCCGGTGAGGCGTCGGGTTGCAACGTCGGCCTCTTTGGTTCGGCTCCTGCTCACCCCGGATCTGAACTGGGGGTTTTGGTTGAGTTTGGATTTGGGTGTGCCTCCGCGGCTCCGCCGTCCGACAATCCAAGATGGCGGCATCTCTTCGGTATGCTGGCCCACACTGACGGGCCTCCAAAAGAGAAGCTACACCCTCCTGGGCATCGGACAGAGGGGCAGCGGGCAGCACCATATGCCCCAACTCACCTGCGTTCCACTGTCGTCTCGGCCTTTCCTGGAAAAAGGCTCTCCCTAGTTGGTCGTTCTCGTCGTTCCTGTCGTTCCGGTCGTTCCGGTCGATCCCGTCGTTCCGGACGATCCCGTCGTTCCGGTCGATCCCGTCGTTCCGGTCGATCTCGTCGTTCCGGGACAACGCGTCGATCCCGTCGATCCGGTCATCTCGTGTCAACCTTCGTCGACCCGAGGGCTCCGGACCGAGGGGAACAGACTGGACCCCTGAGCCATGCTGTTGGTGCACAAGGGCGGTGTTGGTGGTGATATCGATCTGACAGGACGGTAACTCAACATTCTCTCTACGTGTTGTGGGGAGGGTAGGCAATGAGCCTACGTTACGCTGTACATTCTTCTCTTGCCTCAAGGTCATTTGTTCATGTTTTTGGGCCAACTCTACCAAGCGCGAGGTCGCGCCTGGCTGAAGATGGAAAGGGGGAGGGGGGCCTAGCGGGGGCCCTCCCCTCGTCTCTCGTGGCTGACTGGGGGGTAGGCCGAAACTGTCAGCCAATGAAGACGGATTACCCAATGGGTTGGCCATGCTTGGGGCGAGAGAGGGTTCTTTGTCTCGTACATGTTTGTCTCCCTGTAAGACGGAACGTCTCTGTTGATCATGGGGGGAAAGCTGCCTGCCTTCCTTGGTGCGGCGGCCAGTGTTTGGCCGACGATCAGCCTCGGACTGGCTCTTGACTCTAGGCCGGCGTCCCTTGCCCACTTTATGGCGGACAGCCGACCCTCGGTCAGAGCCATGTGTTCCTTGATCAACAGAGACATAGGACCTTTCCTCGGACGGAGCGCGTCGCGGCGCGCCCTGCCCGCAGGTCTGGGGCGGGAAACACGTCTCTGCAGATTTGTTCCCCCCACTTCCTTTTCTATGGGACCTACCAGCAGGTCTGGCTTGGCCGATCCCTTCCCCTGTGCCACTAATGTGGCTACCCCTTCTCTTGGCCACCGGGGAAAGTGACCGTGGGGTGCTCTTGCTGACCTGGGAAACCTGACTTCCCGGCCTTGACCTAGCAGCTGATGACCGGACAGAGATCATCGAAGCTGCACGGGACAATAGTTGTAGTCCGCTTTCCCTACCATGATGCTCGAGTGCTTCTTGAGCTTGATGAACCTCCCCTTCAGGTAAGGGGAGGCCCACAATGGGTGTTGTCTTGGGGGTAGATGTCCTGACAAATTGCAGCACATCCGCTGCTGCTTTCTTTGCCTTACCGTAGCCTGCAAGCAGTACCTCCGCTCCAGTTGTCTTGGACATGTGGTACCATTCCTCTACATATGACCCTCGGGATGAGGACCCCGGCGAAGGGGGCCCACCACCAGCTGAGTGGGTGCTGGAAGCGAGACGGCTGTACCCCGATGGTAGCTGGGAAAGGGTACTTTCGCCTGTCTTATCACTTACCGTGCCCACGTCGAGGGGGGTTTGCTTACTTGCTGACTTACCTTCTGTCAGCTGAGGGATGGCTGCTTGTGGCTCAATCAACATATGATGGTCATCCTTTCGACGGGTTGTGGGTTGAGGGCTACTTACCGATGGTAACACACTGCTAGGCTGTGGTTGCAGTGTTACTACAAGTAGATTTGACATACCTGGGTCGACCCTGGGTTGACCTTGGGTCGTTCCGGTGTCGATCCCGTCGTTCCTGTCGTTCCGGAACGACGAAATCCCGTCTCTCTCAACCTCACTGTCTCGGTCGTTCCTGGACGACGCGTCGATCCCGTCGTTCCGGAACGACGCGTCGATCCCGTCGATCCGGTCGATCCGGTCGTTCCTGTCGATCCGGTCGTTCCGGTCGTTCCGGTCGTTCCGGTCGTTCCTGTCGATCCGGTCGTTCTCGGATGGTTTTTCCATGGCTTGGGAAAGTGGGGATGAAGAAGGGAATAATGGGTCTCTAACAGACTCTGGGCCCCACATTGTCGTGCGCGACGGGAGTCCAACCCGTTGTACGCTCAAGTAGCGTGGCTCCGGGTGCGACGTCAGCGTTGGGCGTGGCCCAGCCTGACACAGGGTCGGTACAGGGGCACCGTCCCGATACGGGGGAGCCTAATTGGTACTTCTTTACACAACAATAATTTAGGGAGGAAGGGAGGGAAGTGAGCTGGATAGCTCGTCCAGCCACCTTCTCCCTCCTCTTGGTTAAATACGGGTCTAAAAGGGGTGGTTCCCGGCTCCTGAGCACTCACCTGCAGAGTGCGCGAGCCTGTTGGCTCTTCTTGCTTATGGCCAACCAGTCCGCTTTCTCATCGAGACAAGGTTTCCGACTTCCTCATTACAGATTGTACATTAAAGAGTAGGCCACAGATTTCTCTCTTTCCCCTATGTTTATAGCTAATCCAACCCTACTTTACTATACCGTGACGTCACTATGCTACCTTACTATATGGATTTAGCAGTTAACAACAGGGAGATGGCCCAAGTTCTGGGGGGAGATGGAGTTCCCACTTTAGACAGGACTCGGGCGTGGCAATACTCCTTAATCTACGTGAGTCGTTGCACAGTTACCTACTTTACTTGGTTAGTATTCCATTGATACTGAAGTCAGGCTGAAGACAGGCCTACGCGGTGGCTTACTCAAAGTTTAGTGTTACTAGAAATGCTCACTAAAGGTCTGCTTTTAGTGAGCCGGGGAAAACAACACAACAAGTAGGTTTTGATGTAATGAAATGAGATGGATGTTTTCTATGTAACCAGCGACGAACTGGACAATTACAATTGGAGGTTGACATGCAGTACAGTTGACACAATGAGTACAATGAACATGCAACGAACGTCACTCTTTAACCAGCTAATGAAGTGCCCTTTTCTTAATTTAGGGTGTTAGTAGATATGTAAATACCAGGATAATACTTATACCGAATGGTGTCCGAACTCTCCCTCAGAATGCTGAAGGTTATTGATGGGTGTGCGCGTTTCACTAAGTGGTGCTCAGGACACTCTACCAAGGGACAACCCTCCGTCCATTAACTAGCAGCAAGCGCTGCCTGTCAATGAGCGAAGGTGCAGCCCAAAGAGAGATCTATTATATCCTGCCAGAGGCGTGTCCACAAATGGTTTCCGAGTATGATCTTCCTTGGAGTCGGAATTGGCTCTAGTTAGAGTCCCTGTGCTAACCCTCTGCACAGAATGCACACACAATCCTGATCGAATAGGCCCCCTCTATCACTGCTGGCTGCACCGGAGATTCCCTACTGGGCGTCAGCCTTACGACGCGGCAGAATGGCCTCAGGTCTTCCTTAATAACCCGTGGTCTTCTTTGATGTGCAGGAAAACTCTCAGACAAGGCCCACCACCACTGTGCTAGGACAGCAGTTAAATGGTCTTCCCTTTCGAGCCGTCAAGCACGTGATGCCCAGGGAGGAACCGCTACTAGCTATCTCTCCTCTCTCTGTCTTCCGTCTCCAACTTCTGGTGTATATCGACCACTTTTACACGTGTGGCCGCCCCCTGGGTTAGAACTGAGGTACACCTTCCAACTGTA
>RCNA010000375.1_pt1 | contig 11814 bp, 9 predicted proteins | sample 2041331 | NCBI WGS metagenome assembly RCNA01 (sample SAMN09708233, study PRJNA481090) | Marine sediment metagenome, whole genome shotgun sequencing project. | reverse complement strand
TGTATCTATTATGATATATTCGGTCTGAAAAAATATTAAAAAGCGGGTGAAGGATGCCTCTGTGACAACGGCAACGCCTTGACTGCTTCCTGTTTTTTTCATATTTTCCGGGAAAAATCTGTCAAAATTCGGCAAGGAAACGAAAAAATGAATTGCGCACAACCCCCCAAACAACCACCTCAAGAATACCATTCCGGTGTGGTTGCTGTTATCGGCCCGCCCAATGCTGGAAAATCCACTTTGCTCAACAGGTATTTACAGCAAAAAATAGCCATTGTCACACCTCTGCCGCAGACTACCCGTAATCGAATATTGGGTATTGTCACCGGAGCGAATTACCAGATAATTATGTTGGATACGCCCGGCTTACATAAGGCCAAAGAAATGCTCAACCGAGAGATGGTGCGTATAGCCATGGACACCCTCAGTGAGGCGGATACTGTGCTTTTTCTCGCTGATGCCCAGGCGTTCCGAGCTATAATGTTTGATAAAAAGAAAGTGGAACGGTTAAAGGAAGAGTATGGGCAGTATTTCAGCAAAATACAATGCCCGGCTGTTTTGGCGTTGAACAAAGTGGATCTGTTGAAGAAAGAGCAGTTGCTTCCCATGATTGACTGGTTCACCTCCCTGCATCCGTTTACCGCCGTGGTGCCAATATCAGCTCTTGCAGGAGACGGAACCGAGATTCTGCTGGACACCCTAGTTCAAGGTCTTCCGCCGGGGCCGCAATATTATCCAGATGATATTCCGACGGATTCCACAGAACGTTTTATTGTGGCGGAATTGATTCGAGAGAGGATATTTTTACGCACCCGTCAAGAAGTCCCCTATTCAACCGCTGTGCTTATTGATTCCTTTAAGGAAAATCCACAGGGCGGGCCGGTTATTATTCATGCGACAATTATAGTAGAACGCGGTTCACAAAAGGGTATTATAATCGGTAAACAGGGAAAAATGTTGGGTGATATCCGCAAAGCGGCAAGCAGAGAAATTGAAAAAATGCTTGGTTGCAAGGTGCAGCTCAAGCTCTGGATTAAAGTCAAGAAAAAGTGGACCAGTAATGAGCAGATTTTGCGGGAACTTGGGCTGTAGTTCTTTTCTGCGCATAACGAATGACAATCAAGAACCCCACTAATCTCAAAAAATCCGATCATGAATCGCACTAATCCGGTTACAAATTTCTACCTGCGCCAGGTGGAAAATGCGGAACTGAAAAACAATGTCCTGACGGCGAATTGTCCGTTTTGTAAGCAGAGCAGCGGCAGTTTGCGGGAAAAAAAAACGGGACAGGAAAACAAGCAGAATAAACTTATTGTTTTTCTCAATCCGGAAAGCTACTTTTACGGCTATTACCGATGCTTGAATCGCTGTTCGCCCGGAGGCTTTCCGCTTCATTTCGCCCGCCAGGCTCATATAAATCTGAGTCTGGCTCCGGGCTTTGATCCTGACCGGGATTACGCCAGCGGTCAGGTCGGTTATCCGATAGGGAATATCAACCATGAAGTCATCGATTTTATGGATAAGATGACCGATGAGCTGCTCAGCCGTTTCGCCTCGCAGGGGATTTCGAAAGCTGTTCTTCAGGAGATGAAAATCGGGTATAATGGACGCTATCTGGTATATCCTTACATTCAAGAAGACGGTAACTGTTATGCGGCCCGTTGCGTCCATCCTGATAAGCCGGAAGACACCTTCTGGTATGGAGATGAGGACTTTGCGGAAAAGCAGTCCCCAGTGTTCAATGTTCAGGATATCCAGCGGTGTGAAAATGGCAGTTTGGTCATCGTTGAGGGGGAAGACAATCTGTTTGCGGTCAAGCAACTGGGCCTGCCCGGCATCGCTCTGCCGAGTGCGGCTGAATTTACCGATCTTGATGCGGAACAGTTGGCATGGATCAAAACTGTGTTCCTCTGTGTCAATCATACCCCGGAATCAGCGGCGGCGGCCCGTGAATTCGCCACCAGGGTTGGTTTTAAAATCAGAATGATCCGCTGGCCTGATTCAGCACCGAGACATTTTTGCCTGACCCGGCTCGCCGAGGAAGAAAAAAAGGAATTTCAGCAGGGATTTTTCAGCCTGATCCGTGAAGCGAAATCTTTTTCTCCGTTTAGTTCGCCGGAACGGGAATTCCTTCATTTTGAAGAACAACTCAATTTGGAGGGCGGTGCGAGCTATCACGCTATGGCTTCCGGTTTCGCCAAGATGGACAAGGCGCTGGGCGGTATGCACGGGGTCAATATAATGGGTGGCCTGCCCAAGGCAGGCAAGTCCTGTTTTTTTATTCAGGTCGCCACGGAAATGGCCCGACGAAAGGTGCCGGTTATCTACTATGATTTTGAGAATGGCCGCCAGAAAATTTATCAGCGCACCCTCTGTCGTCTGAGTAGGCTGACTGCTGAACAGATTAAGAGTGACCTCCTCACTGAACAGGAACAAAGCAGGTTGCGGTCTGCAAAAGCGGAAGTACAAAAGCTACTGCCTTGGTTTCGAGTGGTCACAGACCGTAAATTGAATCCGAAATTAATGCGCAGTCATATTGATTTTTTCCGCCATGAAAGCAAATCTGATTACACCATGGTGGTGATCGACAGTCTGCATAAACTGCCGTTTAAGGATTTTTCTGAACGGAGAACCGGCATTGACGCTTGGCTGCGTCATTTTGAAGCCCTCCGGGATGAGCTCAACGTATCTTTTCTGGTGATCTCCGAGCTGACCCGTGGTAATGACGGTCAGTACGACAAGCAACCGCAATTGGGTGCTTTTAAGGGCTCTGGCGACATTGAATATTCGGCGGACAACGCCATGGTTCTGCTGCCGCAATGGGATCCTTTCGGCGGTGATCCTCCTGAACAACGGGAGAACGCCCTCTGGCTGGTGGCCAGCAGGGAGCACAGTCCCGGCCTGATTGGGTCGTATCAGTTAGATTATCCTTTTTGGGGATTTACGGAAAAATAATCGTTTTTTAAACCCTTCAAGCAGGTTGTGAGAAGCGGTCAGATCCGCTATGATAGCGATATGTTTTTGGTTACGGATACAGCGAGATACTGTACAATTTAAAAAAAAGGTGCTCTGGCAAAATGAATAATAAAGCGAAAAAAATACTCTTTAGGTACTGGTTGGCTGCATTATTACTCACAACAGCCGGTATAGTGACCTCTCTTTATTCTGCGCACAGCCATTATAAAAATTACACCGATCCGCTCTACAGCAGTTTTTGTACGATAAGCAATGCGATCAACTGCGATACGGTGGCGCAAAGTCCTTGGTCAATCATGATGGGCGTGCCGGTTGCTTGGTGGGGTTTTCTCTTCTACCTGTTTTTTCTGTTTTTTCTTTTGACAGGGAAGTCTAAAACCGCGCAGGCTTGGCGAGGATACCTGTATGTCGCTCTCGTAGCCTCAACCGTAACCCTTGCCTTGGCTGGCGTGGCTGTTTGGAAAATCAAGTCGCTTTGCCTTGTCTGCCTGACTATTTATGCAATCACCTTCGCCCTTACCTATGTCTCTTGGATAGGCACACGGCGTTGTAAAGAACTTGGCGGAGCAAATGCTCCCGATGAGCAAAATAATCAGGCAGTGGATAAAGCGGTCGACAAGAAAAGAGTCTTGCGGAATTATGGTCTGGCCGGTTCGGTTTTTTTTATAGGTTTACTGATCGTTTATCTTTTTCTTCCCCGTTACTGGGAGATGTCCTCTTTCTCCACAGATCTTACTGATATACCCCACGGGCTGACCGAAGAAGGGCATCCCTGGGTCGGTGCTAAAAATCCACAAGTGACCATTACCCAATTTTCCGATTACCAGTGCTTTCAGTGCGGAAAGATGCATTTTTTTCTATTGCACCCGGACACACTTCGTTTGGTACACCGTAACTACCCTATGGATCATGCGGTCAACCCTCAGGTTGTTCCAACTGCCTTTCATGAGGGTTCAGGTGATCTGGCAAAAATAGCTATTCTGGCCGGGATTCGTGATAAATTTTGGCAGATGAATGATTTGCTCTACGCTGCCTCCCGTGCAAAGATGAAAGAAATTCCCCTCCAAGATCTTGCCGACAAAACCGGACTGGAAAAAAATGAGCTTGCGGCGGCTTTGAGCCATCCTGACATAAAGGAAATGCTGCGCCGGGATATCTGGTGGGGCATGAAGCTCGGCATAACAGGCACACCGGCATTTTTGATTGACGGAAAAGTATATCAGGGTCATATTCCGAAAGAAATTTTGAAAAAAATTACGACGCTGCCGAAGAAGAAATGACTGTGCCCGCCTCCGATAAAAAACAGGAATATATCTTACGCACCATTCTTGGGATACTTGTCGCCGGTATTATGGTGCTGGCCTGTACGCCGCCGTTCAGTCGAGACGCTCTGATTCACCACCTCCAGATTCCTAAACTGTACCTCCAGCACGGCGGCATCTACGAAATTCCTGATTTAATTTTTTCCTACTACCCCATGAATCTTGATTTGCTCTATATGGGGGCCTTGCATCTCGGCAACGACATTCTCGCCAAATATATCCACATGGCCTTCGGCTTGGCGACAGCTATCCTGCTTTATTTGTATCTGAAAAAGCGCTTATCAAGCACCTATGGATACTTGGGCACCATCTTTTTCCTCAGTATCCCGATCATCGTCAAGCTCTCCATTACGATCTACGTTGACCTCGGCCTAGTTTTTTTCAGCACAGCTTCGTTGCTTCTGCTTTTCCGTTGGTTGGAAACAAGGGGGAGGAATAGATATCTTTTGCTGGCCGGAATCTGTTGCGGTCTCTGCATAGGGACAAAATACAACGGCCTGCTGGTTTTGTTCATCCTGACCTTCATGGTTCCTGTTTTGTTTATCAGAAGTCAGACCGATCAGGCCGTAGATAAAAAATATCCGGTGGCCGCGGTCAAAGCGGCGATCCTATTCTGCTTCGCCGCCCTGATGATCACCTCGCCCTGGCTGATTAGAAACACCATTTGGACAGGCAATCCGATGTATCCGCTGTATAACGGATTATTCAACCCCACGGTTACAGAAAAGGTGCCAACAGAGGAGGCTAAAGAGGTTGAGGCAGAGGAAGTTATATCTAAATCCACCCCTGTTCGGGGCGTTTTCGCCAAAAGATATGTGCTGTACAGGGAAAATATCTGGCAACTGCTCCTGTTGCCCGTAAGAATTTTTTTTGAAGGACAAGATGGCGATCCCCGTTATTTCGACGGTCGCCTCAATCCTTTTCTTTTCCTCTTACCCCTGATCAGTTTTTTAGGCATCAGGCAAGCAAGCAGGCAAATACGTCTAGAAAAAATATCATTGGCGGCCTTTTCCCTTTTTTACTTCCTCTTCGCCTTTAATACAGGTGTCTTGCGAATACGTTATTTAGTGCCCATGGTTCCGTTTCTGGTCATTCTCTCTATGTACGGCCTGAGCAATATGGAACTGAAAGTCAAGCAATACGTAACCAATCGTAAAATTTCTGGATTCATCCAGCTGTTGCCGGTGGTTTTGTTGTTGATCTGGAACGGCAGTTATATCTATCAGCAATTCCAAGATATTAAGCCGTTCAGTTATATCAACGGCGACCTAAGCAGGGATGAATATCTAAGTAAGCGCCTTCCTGAATATAAGGTAATGCGATATGCCAACAAAAACCTCCCTGCATCATCGAATATCCTCTGTGTATTTACAGGTTGGCGGGGATATTACCTGGATAGGAAACATTTGTTTGATCATCAGGGTAATCAAGATTCGCTTCTCGCTTGGCTCAAGAACCCGTCTATGACCAGCAGCCAAATTTTACAGAGGCTTAACACTGATAACATCAATTACCTGATTATCAGAACTGATTTGTTCGCCCAGTGGTTAACAGATGTGGGGCAATCCCGGATAACGACATGGGTTAATCTTGAAAATAAAAGTTTGACCGTATTGTTTGCACATAACAAATACTTGCTATACAAAGTAACCCGGTAATTAATACTTCGGTAGTCCTGCATTGAGATGATGATGGCTTTTTCAGGACTATCCGTCAAGGCCCAGAAAACCGTACGAACTGACGACCAACTCTGAATCGGGAATCATCACCTCGTTGCAGGACTACCAGATAAATCAATGACCACCACAAAAGAACAACAAATCGAACAAAAACTAATCAAGGTCAGGTTAACGGATTCTGAATTTACCCGGCTGCGCGGAGTGTCGGTTCAACGGCATTTTCTCGTTATTTCAAACTGTAACGGCGAAAAATCTTTCGCCCCCGCATTGCCATGTAAGGGCGGTTCGCGAACCGCCCCTACACATCCTTTTTTTCCAGAATGGTGCCTTTGAGATTGGCACGATATAAATCTGCCCCTTCCAGATTGGCGCCTTCGAGCTTTGCGTTGTGCAAATTAGCCTGACTAAAGTCTGCATCCTTGAGATTGGCTCCTTCAAGGTTAGCACAGTATAAATTGGTACTCCAAAGCTTTGCCTTTTCAAGTTGCACCCCTCTCAAATTTGCATGTAAAAAAATTGAATAAGACAACTCAGCACCTTCAAAATTGGACATGGTAAAATTTACTGTAGCAAAGTTTTGCAAGTAAAGCTGATAACCTGATAAGTCCAGAAAGCCTAACCAGCCCTCACAGAAAGCCATCCCTCTCAACCGTGCAATCCAGTTTCCGAAGGCTCTATCCGACTCCAAGTCCAGCCTGGAAAGCTCTTTGGTCAGCTCCGCAAGGTGAAAATGCACGGCCAGCAAAGCATCTTCTGCATTCCCAGCCAGCCGTAAATGTTCCTTAAAGCCTTTATCACGGAACTCGTCAGGAAAAGGCAGGCCCTGATTGATGGTGTAACTGAGCAAGTCACGCACCATGCCCTGCAAGGCCCGCCGCTCATCCTCCGTCATGGCCCGGAACTCGTTGCTGATAAAGCGCAGCAGGTCTTCGTCCATTGCCGTGACTGCGCAAAAGTTGGTCCAATGCCGCAGGGCATCCTTTTCCGACCAGCCGTCATCCAGATCTTCCTGCCGCCGTTTTCTCTCCTTCTGCATCTGCCGCAATAAACGCATAATCCGCAGGGCGGTCAGGTACTCGCCAAAACTTTTATGGGTGAATTCAAAGGTCGGGTCTCCGTCTTGGCGGTTTTCACTCTGCCGGAAGTAAAAGGCGGTCAGCAGGCGGGTCACGCCCGCCTTGGCTCCTTCTTGAAATTCTTCCAGATACTTGTCAATGCCCCCAGATTTGCATTTTTTCTGGATACCGGAAACCGTGGCGGTTCGACCATCACCATGCCAGACCGCAAGGGCAATCTCTTCCAGCACTCGGACAAAATCTTTTTCATCCAGCTCGTTAACACAAGCTCTGCCTTTTCCGCAGTCCTCATACTGGCGGCAATAGACCGCACTGATCAAATCCGCATAGATCTGGTTCAGGGTGGTGTCATCGGTGAACTTGATGGTCTTGCGGTCATAGCTCAGGGCTACCAAATAATTCAGGAGCGGCTGGGCTGCGATCTCGGTAAAACTCTCTCGATCTAGGTCAGCAGGCAGGCCAGAATAATCCTTACCCGCAGCTTCGCCGTAGCGTTGCCACCACGCCTGCCGCTGATCCTCGGCCAACAGCTTGTCCGGGTCGTGGTATTCATCCCGCTCCTCTTCCGCAACAAAATAGGGCAGCACATAGCTGATCTGCTTGCGCTCCCGCAGCTTGGCCGCCACCGATTGCACGGCAATGGTACGCCCGGTGATGATGACTTGCCGCCGCAAGCCCTGATTATTGCCTTCATGGATGCGACGCAGCACCTCGACAATAAAGCTGTCGGCCACCTCTGAAGCGGCCTTGCCCTGCAATGCCAGTTCATCCAGCCCGTCAAAGATGATCACCAGGCGTTTTTTACCATCCTTGGCATCCAGCGGATTGCCGGACAGGAAACGGTTGTTCCTGATATGGCACTCCATCGCCGTGATTAGGTTTTCGGTGGCATCAAAAAGATGGAGGGGGATATAGAGGCAGGAAATATTCGTTTCTTCAGTAACCTTGGCGGCGAAGATCTTGGCAAAAGTGGACTTGCCGGAACCTGGGCCACCGCTGATAAAACGGACGGCAGTTTTTGCGGTAAAATTGTTCAGCCAGTTACGGAAATCCGTTTCCAGGTCAACAACGATTTTTTTGACTTGTTCCCGATGCAGGTCAATATCCCGATCATTGTTTTTCTCGTTCTTCTTCTCCTTTTCCTCGTAATAAGCCCGCAGCGGCACATAGACCTTGTCCACGCCGAATGCTTCGGCAAACATCCGGTCGCTGACCTGCCGGTGCAGGTGTTGGTTGTAGAGCTGCCAACTTCGAGCCTCTTCTGTGGCCTTGGTGAAGGGTGTCTCAAAATGCTGGGTTAAAGCAGCGTAGTCCTGCGGAGCCTGCCGCCATGTTTTATGCAGGGCAAAGACAAAATAATCCGGCAGACGAGCGGCGATCTGTTCCGCATCTGCGCTTGCGGCACCCAAGCCGTGCAGCCAAGCAGATAAAGGGCTACGCAGTTGCTCCAGCAAAGGCAATGCAGCTGGCCGGTTGAAGAAGTCCACGCTGATGGATACGTTTGCCCTGCCCATTTCCTCTTCAAATCGGGCGGAAAGCTGTTTCAGCTTTTCCTCGTTCGGTCGATTGCGGAACAGGTCGTGGTAGTTTTTCACCAGCTCGGCAATGGCGGCTGTCAAAGCACGAAAAATCAGCAGCCAGGCCAGCTCGTCCGGTTTTTTCCGCAGACCGAGTGCATCGAGAGTATCAAAAGCCGCAGATCCACAGTCGCTCAAATCCAGCAATGCCCCTTCGATCCCCATCTTGCCGATGCCGAGCAGAAATTTGCGTGGTTCCACTTTGATATTTCGGTTCCAAACCGCAACCGGTTTGCTGATGTTTAATCCGTTATCAATATCAGGTGTAGTTGCCACAACATCCTCCGTCCTTTCGTCTTGGTTTCTTGAACAATCCTACTTAATCCCCACATAAATAGAAACAATCCCAAAGGTAAGCTTTTTACGGGTAACCTTAGTAAAACCGGCATCCCGCATTATGGCGAGCAATTCCTCCGGCTCATAAAAAGAAGCGATGGATTGGGCGAGATATTCATACGCATTTCTGTTCTTGGCGCAGACGCTGGCTATCCGGGGCAGCATATAATTCAAATAGCAGTTATAGAACGGCTTGACGATCACATTGGTGGGGCGTGACAGCTCCAAGATCAGCAGCTTGCCATTTGGTCGTAAGACCCGATGCATCTCGCATAACGCCTGCCGGGTGTGGACAAGATTACGCACTCCGAAGGCGACAGTGCAGCCGCAAAAGGTGTCTGTAGGAGCCGGAATTTCTTCACCGTCGCCGCAGACCGGAAATATTCTTGAACCGCAGGTGTCCGCCGGTAATTTCTTCACCCCGGCCCGGAGCATATTTTCACAAAAATCCATAGACAGCACCTGTCGATTTTTGGCCTGACGGATGAGTTCTATAGAGAGGGGCATAGTTCCGGCACAGAGATCCAGTACCGGCCCGTCAGGAAAATCACGCAGCAGGCGGGTTGTTCTCCAACGCCAGCAACGATCCACCAGCAAGGAAAGCAGAGAATTAAGCAGGTCGTATTTATGACTGATAGAGGAAAAAATATCACGCACATACTCTTTTTTTTCTTCAAGAGGTACCATTTACATTCCTATATTCATGTCGAATTTTAAAAGCCAAAGATGCCAGAGGCGGGGAAAGATTATTGAAATATTTTCAAAGGTAATGCCCTGCTGTCGGCCTCACTTCGGTTGATCAACAGGGTGAAAAAATGTTGCAGAGCCTCTTGTTTCGTTAAGCTCAGATCATACTCCATAGACTGAAAATAATTCAAACAGGCATCATAGCTCATCGGGATTCGGGGAGCCACCTTGGCGCAGATTTTCGGCAGACGAGCCAGTCCTGATGTACGGCACGCCTGCAGGGTTTGGCGAACCTCTCTCGCCGCTGTCGGTTCCTTTTTGAGAAAATCTTCCCGCACCGCACAGACAGCAAAGACAAAGGGCAGTCCGGTTTTTTGATTCCAAAATTCACCTAGATCAATACAAATCGGAAATCTTTCGTTTTTTTGTGCTGTAAGTCGCAGGGCTTCATCGCCGATGGCCAAAATAGCCGTCGGTTCATTTTCCGCTGTACGGGGGGCGAAGACTTCGCCCCGGATGTATCGAGGCTGAACCGCGAGAAATTCCTCAAGAATGATTTGCAACAGGTGGACCGAGGTGTCGGACTGGCCAGTCATCAGCACCAGTTCGCCATCCAACTGCTCCGGCGGGACGGAGGAAAACAAAAATACGCTGCCCACCGGGCCGGTGGCGGAAATGGAAAGATCAGCCATGATTCTGTATAACTGCGGACGCAAAGCATATTCATAGGCGGAAACAAAACCTAAGTCAAGTTCTCCGGCGGCCAGCATCTGGTTCAGCTGCGAAGGCGGAGCCTCGGTCACAAGCCAGTTCGATCGGTGTACCCGCTCCTTCCACACCTCGTAGATAGGTGCGGTGTTGATGTAGTTGACCATGCCGATGCGTATCATAGCTTTTTTCATGCTACTCATTCATGTTACTCATTTTTCACAAAGTGCATCTGTTCTTGGATTACCTCAAGCCACTGCCTCTGATTTTTGCTGTCCACCCAGATCGGCAGATTGGTCGCCGCATCCGTAATCACGATTTCCGGGATACTGCCCGCCAAACCGCCCTCCTCAATATCCTGGATATCTTCCGGCATTACTTCTTCCCCTTCTGAAATTCTCGCAGAGCGGCCAACGCCTCTTGATCTTCTTTCTTCCGTTGCTCTTTTTCTATGTTTACGCCCCCGACATACGAACCGCTCTTCGGTTCTTCTTCCGTTACTGCGGAAAAACTTTTATGTAATGATTCTTCCACTGTGTCTTTGACCTCATCAAAGGAGCGCTGAATTTCTTCTACGGGATCAATCTTGCCGGTGCTGATATCATCAATGGTGATCACGGTTTTACTGAACACCCTGGAAAAAAAAGCCATCAGAACTCCGCCGAACCAAAAACCGAGGAAGACTGTGGGCGTTCCGAGGAACAGGAGGATAATCTTGATGCCGGAACCAAGGGTGTTGAATTTCCAGAAGATCAGGCTGAGAATGAGGTCGAAGATAAACGCAGCGGTCAGCCGGGTGCCGAGGCTCTGGTTATAAACAAATCCTTTGGTCACTTCGGTTTCAATGATTTCCTGACGATGGCCTAAATTATAGAGGAGGAGGTAGAGCTTTCTCAGGAAGAATTTTCCTTTTTTATCCAGGAGGTAAAGCTGTGAGGCTAAGATGAAATAGACCAGCAGCCAGATGTATAGGGTGTCCATGTTATATGCTCCCTGTGTAAGCTGTTCTGTCGGCAGGCGACGTGATGCGTGTGGTATAGATCGGCGAATTAGCGAATTGGCGGGTCAAGTGCGGTCAGAATACGTTAAGATGTTTGGCTTATCGATTTGTCCTTCACATAATTCCTTGCCCCAACCGCTCAGCCACCCATTGCTTCTTGCCAGCCGGATATTTTTTATACTCCTGATAAAATCGGTTTTTATTATACTTATACAGCCGGAAGGGATCGCTCGGATCAATATCCGATAAAAGGCTTTCCAAAACATGCTGGTATATATGCGGTAGCCTTTTATGGGGCATAGTGAGATAGGCGATCAGTCGAGGGGAGAGCGGGACGTTATAATACTTTTCGCCGGACACCAAGCGTTTACGCACCCGTTCTATCTCAAAATAAAGTTCCGGGATATCCTGCCAATGGCGGGCGATATAATTCTTTTTCTTCATCTCGTTCCA
>RCNA010000106.1_pt1 | contig 11861 bp, 8 predicted proteins | sample 2041331 | NCBI WGS metagenome assembly RCNA01 (sample SAMN09708233, study PRJNA481090) | Marine sediment metagenome, whole genome shotgun sequencing project. | reverse complement strand
GATGAGATCCTTTCCACCACCACCGAGGATTTGAAAAAGTTTGCGCCGCTGTTTAATAATCTGGTTGATAACTCACGGCGGACAACCATCGGCAACGCTGAAAAAATTAATGAGGGGCGGGATCTTTTTGATACTATAGTTGAGCTTTAGCAGGCGAGCTTTTTTGGGGTTTCCAGGGACTGCTTTTGCCCTTTGAGGCACCCTCAAAATAAACGGATGTTTCCGGTGGGCTTTACGGGTTTACTTTGGTTATCATTTGTCGTTTGCTTGCAAACCAAATTTAATTTGGTGGTGTTGCTGCTTAGCGGTTAATGATTGTTTTAACTTGCTCGTATAAAAGATTAAAAATGGTTTTTTTGAGGTGCTTGGTGTTAACTGATCTTTGTAAAGTGTTGCTTGATGGTGTTAACAGTTTGATTAACAGGTTTGTCGTTTTATAATGAATTTTTCAACTAAAAATACCCTGTTGTTGGCTGCTGATATAGGCGGTACCAAGACTAGGCTTGGTCTCTATCAGTCCCAGGCAGGGACTGTTTCGACTCTAAAGCAAGACACCTTTTGTAACGCTCAGTTTGATAGTTTTGAAGAGATTATCAGGGAGTTTCTTGCAGGCTTGTCAGCTCGGCCAAGCCTTGCATGTTTAGGGCTTGCCGGGCCGGTTTTGGGACGCCGGGTTCAGCTGACAAATTTGAACTGGGTCATTGATGCAGATGTCTTGGAAAGCCAATTTGGCCTTTGCAGGGTGGAGTTGATTAACGATTTAGTGGCAACGGCCATGGGGGTGGTCGAGCTGCAGCAGAGAGATCTTTTGGTGCTCAATAAAGGTCAGGTTGACCCCCAGGGAGTGGTTGCTGTAATTGCACCCGGCACCGGTCTTGGTCAGGCCTTTTTGCTCCACCATAACGGTGCCTATATCCCGGTTGCTTCAGAGGGAGGACACTGCTCTTTTGCCCCGGAAAATGATTTACAGCTGGAATTATGGCAGTTTCTGGCCGAATCAGGCGATCAGGTCAGTGTTGAGCAGGTCTGTTCGGGGAGAGCTATTCCCGTCCTCTATAAGTTTATGAGAACCAAAATTGAGGAGCCCGACTGGCTTGCTCGGCGAATAAAGGGCTCTAAAGACCAGACGCCTGTCATTGTTGAGGCCGCTTTAAGTAGTAGGGATAAAACAGGCCAACTATGTAATATAGCAGAACGAATTGTAGAACTTTTCGTGGATATTCTTGCCTCTGAGTCAGCAAATCTCGCCTTGAAGACATTGGCCACGGGAGGTCTTTATATTGGTGGCGGTATTCCGCCCCGAATCCTATCTTTTTTTGATCAGCAGCGATTTATGGAAATTTTCAGCCGGGGAGTTTATCGGCAGATGCTTGAAAGAATCCCTGTTGGTATTATTTTAAACTCCAAAACTGCGCTACTGGGGGCAGCTGCTTACGGGTTTTCCAAAGTCAATTAATTGAAACTATCGAGGGACACTATGGCTTCTTATGATTTTGACGTAGGGGTTATCGGGGGCGGGGCCGCCGGTCTAACCGTAACCGCAGGGGCTTCCCAGTTGGGAGCGAGAACCCTTCTGGTTGAAAAAGAAAAACTGCTTGGCGGAGATTGTCTCCACTACGGCTGCGTTCCCAGCAAAACCCTGATTCACAGTGCGCATCTGTATCATAGTCTCAGTCGGACAAGTCAATATGGCCTGCCCGAGGTTCAGCCGGAACCGGTGGATTTTGAGAAGGTAGCCGACCGTATTCGGGAGGTGATAACCCGTATTCAGCACCATGATTCTGTTGAGCGCTTTTGTAAGCTTGGGGCCCAGGTTGAGTTTGGTTCTCCTCGGTTTACTGATGAGCATAGCATCGAATTAAACGGTAAGACCATCTCTGCTAAAAATTGGGTTATTGCCACCGGATCTTCGTCTAGTGCCCCCAGGGTTGAGGCGTTAAACGATATTGATTACATCACCAATAAGGAAATTTTTTCTTTGACCCGGTTGCCTGATACCATGATAGTGCTTGGTGCTGGTCCTATAGCGGTTGAAATGGCCCAGGCTTTCAATCGCTTAGGCTCAAAGGTTATCATCATTCAGCGCTCTGGACAGATTTTAAGCAAAGAGGATAAGGACATGGCTGATATAGTCATGGGGGTTCTTGTCAAGGAGGGCGTTGAGATCCATCTTGGTTCCACGGTGATAGGCGCCAGGCAGAGTGGAGCTGAGAAGACAATTTTCATTGGGGACAGTAAGGGACGCAAGACAGAACTGGTTGCAGATACTGTTCTGCTTGCCCAGGGAAGGACTCCCAATGTTGACGGTCTGGGGCTTGAGGGTCTTGGAATCGACTGTGCTAACGGGATAAGTGTCGATGGTCGACTCCGGACACTTCATAAACATATCTATGCCCCCGGGGATGTCAACGGGGTCTATCAGTTTACCCATGCTGCTGGCTATGAGGGTGGAATTGTGGTCAGTAATGCGGTGTTTCACCTCCCAAGAAAGGTTGATTATACCTGGATGCCGTGGTGTACCTACAGTGACCCAGAACTGGCCTCCATCGGTTTAAATGAAAAGGCAGCCAAGTCGAAGGGGCTTGATTATCAGGTTTGGACGGAAAAATTTTCAGAAAATGACCGAGCTATTGCCCAGGGAGAAGATATTGGGATAATTAAAATGCTCCTGGATCATAAGGAAAAACTAATTGGGGTGCAGATAACAGGCCCCAGGGCCGGAGACCTCCTCGGTGAATGGACTGCCATTGCCAACGGGGGGGTGAAGCTATCTACTCTGGCTGGAAGTGTCCATCCTTACCCAACCCTTGCCGAAATCAACAAAAGGGTGGCCGGGACTTTTATCTCATCCAAAATATTTTCGGACACGGTAAAAAAAGGTCTAAAGCTATTTTTTCACCTCAAGGGGCCAGTCGAAAAGCCCTGCTCAAGGATAGCTGATAGTTCTTGATGAGGTGTTATCTCAACTGGTTGTGGCGGGATGGTGCCAATCTGGCCAGCCGCCTCTTAACCAGCTTTTATCAACCTCCGATCTACTTTTCACCCTGCGGTGGCGCGTCCATAGCAATAGCAGGGCAGGGTAGAAAAAAGGTAACCTAACGCTAGTCAAGTACCTTTACGTGGTAACAACACATGTGGTTCTCCAAAACTTTATCCACCACATCCTTGGAGATGCCTGTCTGCTCAAGCCATTTAGCGGCAAACCCCTTCTTGCCAGCACCGGACTTGCAGCCTAGCTGGAATATCTCAATTTTTTTGCCCCCGATGGTGATTTTGTCTGCCACCGCACTACGCAAGGGCTGATGTACGGAGCAAAATGGACTGACTCCGGCACCCTCTCCGATTCGATATTTGTCGGTCACCATGCTGGGCTTGTTGAACTCGGCGGTGAAGTCTGCATAGCCATCAGGAAGTGTCTCAAAGACCTTGGTGTAATTCTGGATGGATGGACCAAATGGGCAGGCGGCAAGGCCAAATACAAAGTCCCCCTGGTGACTGGACTTTCCTTCCACCATGGTGATGGGATTGGTTGTGTCCTCAATGGCAGCTAGAAAATCATCAAATGTCGCATAGTCAACCTCATTGATCTTCTGGGCAGTACTAAGTGCATTTCTAACCAGAGTGCCCTTGGCATTTGCAGCCCCACTCATGGTGATCATTACTTTGATCATGTCCAAAAAACTGACATGAGCTATATCCAGTATATTGTCATCTCCCACCACTAACCTCCTCAGTACTAGTTAATATGCGATCCATTATACCACTGGGTAGCACTTATGTAAAGACGCCGCAAGCTGAAAACCCGAATTTGTGGAACCGTTTATATCAGTGCGGTTTGCTCAATATCCCCGGCATGTTTCTTGATTTTCAGTCTGATCATTCCCAGGTTGGCCTCTTTGTTAGCAACAACCACCAGAAATGCCTCTGAGCCAATTGGAGAAAGCATAACCGGACCGTTGTCGTACTCGATCATAGTCATGGTTAGTTTTCCCTTTTCAAGCTGGGTTCCCATTGATTCGGAGGCACCAAATCCACTTGAGGAAATTGCACCTATCATTTCCGTATCTGTTCCGGAAATTGCAATACTGTCGAGTAGAAAGCCATCTCGACCGACCAGGCAAGCTGTGTCAACCCCAGGCAGGTTAGTAAACTCAGATAATAATTTTTTTACTCCTTCCATCATTGCATCCTCCATAAATGTTTCATCTTTACCTACTGGAAATTCAGCGGGACTGTCATTTGCTGGTAAATCCAATTCTGGTTTTTTATTTTTAAGTGCTTCTTTTTTTTCGTCTATTCTCCTGGAGCCTTCCAGAAGCAGTACGTCAACATCTTTATCAATTGAACGCTTGGGCGGATCCGTCAGGGCCAGGCTTTCCAGCATGCCTCCCTTAAAAGTCAGGATTTCATAGAAAGCCTCCTCTGGCTTAAGATCATTGCATTCCGCGTGTAAGATACTGCCCTCATGGAAATATATGGTGCCGTTGCTGCCGACAGTCTTGACGCTCAGTGCAGAGGTTGCCCGTGAGAGACAGTTAATTTGAATAATATCTGTCAGTTCAATCCCTGAGACGGTACCCTTGAATAAATCTCCCTGTTCCAGGGCTTTAGCGATTATGTCCCTCAGCTCGTTAATGTCAAATGGTTTCTCAAGGTAATGGAGACTGCCGTGATTCATGGCCTCATTCTTCCGCTCGGGAGATGGAAAGGCAGTCATGACAACGACACCGGTGTGGGGGTAGTGCTTTTTGATCTCAAAAAGTAATTCGATGCCGCTCATGCCCGGCATTTTTATATCAGTGACAACCAGATCGATACTTTTTTGTTTCAGTACCTTGAGGGCTTCTTCACCTGAAGAGGCTACTGAGATGTCAACTTGCAAATTATCATTGTTGAGATTTTTCTGAAGAGACCAGATCATATCCTCTTCATCATCTACAAGCAAAACTGTTTTTAATGGTTCTCGATTAGTCATATTCGTCACTTCCAGCGTACAAAATAATAATTCTAATGAATATTTATTATCATTAGAAGCAATATTCATGCCAGAGCCGGAGTCATGGCTATGTCTGTTATATAAGGATGGTTTTTCAGGTAGTTATAGTTTTACTTCATTGGGGAGCTGAAGTTGGAGGAGTGGCTTAGAGGTGGTCAATCTCCATCCAGGTGGTCAATAAATGACCACTTAGATTCCCCAGAGTGGAACGGTCAAAAACAGAGGAAGGGTCAGCGAACTTTATCGCGCAGGGTTGTGCGGGAGATATTGAGAATTTTAGCAGCTCTGGACTTATTATTTCCGGTGGATCGTAAGACCTTTTCGATATATATTTTTTCCATTTCCTTAAGGGTCATCAGTTCAATATCATTTCCCTGGTTCCTGGGGGGCGTATTGGTTTCAAAGGACATTGAGGCAGGACTTAACCACTCGTCATGACAATAAATAACAGCTCGTTCGAGACAGTTTTTTAACTCCCGTATATTGCCTTGCCAGCTACAGTTCAGGAGTGCCTCCTCCGCATCCGCTGTCAATCCCTTGATATTTTTTTTCATCTCCCGACTGAAATATCTTAGAAAGAACTCCGCAAGCAGCAGGACGTCATCTTCTCTTTCTCTTAAGGGGGGAATCTTTATCTGCACCACATTGAGGCGATAAAAGAGATCTTCCCGAAAATTTCCCTGGGCAATTTCTTCCTGAATATTGATGTTGGTAGCGGCAACAATTCTGACATTTACATGGATATCACGCAGGCCGCCGACTCGTCTGAAGGTTGATTCCTCAATCATCCTTAGTAGAACCGGTTGTAAGCTGAGCGGTAGGTTCCCTATTTCATCCAAAAACAGGGTGCCGCTGTCGGCCATTTCCACCAGACCTTTTTTTTTCTGGCTTGCATCGGTAAAGGCACCCTTCTCATGTCCAAATAATTCTGACTCAATAACATTGGCAGCCAGGGCACCGCAGTCAACCTTGACAAAGATACCCTGGCTGTCCTGGGACTGGGCGTGGATGGATCTTGCAACCAGTTCTTTGCCGGTGCCCGTTTCACCAGTGACCAGAACCGGTGCCTTTACGGTCGCCGCAGTTTTAATTTCGGCTCGGAGGGACTGGATAGATTGGCTGGCTCCCAGGATGGAGTAGGTTTCCTCTTCACTGCTGGCGATTAATTCTTTTCTGGCAGCGAGCCTGCCGGACATAATTCTGTGAAGAATTTTTTTAAATTTTATAAGTTCAAAGGGTTTCAGGATATAATCCACCGCGCCTGCCTTAAGGGCCTGGATCGCGGTGGTGGCATCATTTTTACCGGTGAGCATTACGATTTCAATTTCATCATTTTTTTCTTTAAGCAGGCTGATGAGGTTGATTCCGTCAAAGTCCGGCAAACCTATATCCAGGAACACTAGGTCGACAATCTGACTGCTAAGAATGGCAAGGGCATCTGCTCCGGTTGAGGCGCTAAGAACCCCATAGCCTTCTTTACGGACAGTATTTGACAGGGTGAAAAGAAGATCGTCAGAATCTTCGACTATAAGGACATTTCCCATAACTAACAGGTTTCGATAAACATAATAAATGTTGTCCCTTGATGCTCAACTGGGTCAAGGTAAATGTGGGCATTGTTTTCGTTAAGAATCCGGGAAACAATTGCCAGGCCAAGCCCTGCTCCGTGGGGTTTGGTTGAGAAAAAAGGTTTGAAGGCCTTCTGGTGAACCTCGCTGTTCATGCCGCAACCATTATCCTTGAAAAAAATTTTGATGTAATCCCGGTGGGGTTGGTAGTTAGGAAATGAAATTCGTTTTCTGGTTCCCTTGTGTCTGGAGATAAACCGGGCCGTGATTTCAATGATGCCATTTTCTCTTACGGCATCAATGGAGTTGAGCATGAGGTTGAGAAAAACCTGTTGAATCTGACCTGGATCGGCAAAAATCTGGGGCAGGTTGGACTCATAATTTTCTTTGAGATGGATGTTTTTTCCGGAAAGTTTATCTCTAACCAGTTGTCTGGTTTCGTCAACTATGTCCTCAAGGGAAATTTTGCTTTTCTGAGGTCGACCTGGTCTTGCATAGGTAAAAAAGTTTGATAACAGCTTGTTGAGCCGATCAACCTGGCGGATAATGCGGTAAAGATACTCCCGGTTTTCATCATGTTCATCCAGGCTCTCTTCGATGGCCTGGGACATTGTTTTAATTCCAGCCAGGGGGTTTCTTACCTCATGGGCCACCGCAGAGGCGATTTCTGCCACAGTGATGAGGTGGTTCATCTTTTCCATCTCCATCTGGCTACGTTTTAGCTCGGTAATATCACTAAAGGAAATTATTGTGCCCACTTTTTTGCCATCGGAATTTTCCTGGGCCGTTTTGTTAAGCCTGATGACGTGCTCCTCACTGTCGGCATCAACCAGTTTGATTTCCTGGTCAGCGTGGGTTTTCTCAGAGCTGAGATCCATGATTTCCCTGGCTGCCTGGATTCCCAAAAGAGTGGACAAGTGTTTACCTTCAATTGCAGCGCCAGCGGAAAAGCTTTTAAAGATCTTTTGAGCAATGGGGTTTTTTAGGGTTATTATGCCCTTAAGGTCAAGGACAATCAGCCCTCCACTGAGATTGTGAATAATTGATTCGGAAAACAGTTTTTCATTCAAGAGGGCATTGACGGTTTCATTGAGCCGAATGATGAGTTCAGCTCGTTGTTCCTCCATCTTTTTACGTTCAATAATACCCGCAAAGATATTGGCAACTGCCTGGAAATTTTCACGCTCCTGTACGGTCGATTTATGGTTCTGTTCAACGTAGAGTACGATAACACCCAAGAGATTATTACCGGAAAGAATTGGGATGCAGTAATGCCCGTGGGGTTTCATGTTGGAAAAATGAATCTGGTGTTTTTCGTCGATACCCGAAGAAAATTGAACCTGTCTGGTCAGGGCAGCCTGGCCGCAGTGACATCTTCCTGGATGGATCTTGCGGCAGGAACGGATTTGTTCTTCGGAAAAACCCCTTTGGACAGTTAGGGTCAGGGTGTTTGATCCCTGTCCGGTGAGAAAAATACCACCCTTCGAAAGGAGATTGATGTTTTTGAGGGAAAGAAAATTATCAAGGGCCTGGGACAGGAAATTTTTGAGGGAAATCGGCTTTAGGGAGAGGTTGAGGATAAAGTTGAGCACCCGTTGATTTTCATATGCATTTCTGAGGTGATTTTCTTTTTCCTTTTGCTCGGTAATGTTTCTGGCATAGAGGATAAAAAAATCACCCTCTGCAGAGGTGGCATTGGACAAAAAAATCTCAACTGGAAACTTATACCCATCCTGATGATATGCCGTTTGTTCTATGTAGGTATCCAGAGTGCATTCATCACCGCTGGTTTCAGTATACTCCAGAGCACTTTTGTATAACCTTGAAACACTTTTTCTGAAAATTGTTTCGGAGACCTTGAGGCCCTCTATCTCTTCTGCCGTCCAGCCAAAAATCTGCTCTGCTTCGGGACTCCACAGTTCAATCCTGTCTTGTGAATCAATCGTAACGATGGCATGGAGGGAATTTCCAACAATCACTTCCTGTTCCAAAGGTATCTCTCCCGGATCAATTTGAGCTACTAAAACTCAATTGTCAGTGAATCCTGTTTGGCAATATTTATAACCGGGAGGTATTTACCATATACCTTGACATGTCCGGCCAGGACACTGTCCTCCCTGGTTTCCCGACTCCAGGCCCAGCGGGAGGGGATAAAAATGTCTTCAGTGTGACTGTCGAGAAAGACGGCCCCTGCCTGGTTTTCATGACTTAAGATGAGTAAATAATTTTTATCTTTTGGTTCAACTAAAGTTTGAAAAAGTCCGGGATGTTGAATTACGGGAAGTTTCAGCTTGGCTAACTGTTGTTCGCTCAGCTCCCCGAGTTTTCCAGAAAATAATGGCTGGAGTTTGTCCCAGGGCCATCTTTTGAGATCTTTCAATGGTAATTCATAGTCAGCACTACTTTTTTTGCCCATGGTCGTGGGGCTGCTGCCCACGTAGGCAACCTGCTCGGGAACAAAGGCGACCATGGTATCTTTCCATCTGGCAAGTGTCAGCAGATTCCAGGGACAGGCGCTGGCATTTGCAGTTTTTTTACGCATTTTCCAGCGTCTGATAGGTAATATGGGAGGTGCCTGAAATTTACGATAATCGCCAGCCAGTGATCTGCTGAGAGAGTCCACCTGATACTCAGTTGTTTCCCGCAGATTTCGGAGGGTGCCGTAGAGCTTTCCGTAACCCGGGGCCTCGGTAAAAATCCTTTCCAGCTGGGTCAGGCGGGCAGCACTGTGAGTAAGTGACTTGAGGTTGGCGCGTATCACTTTAATAAATTCTTCGGGGATGGCACTGGTAGTTTGCTCGGGAGAGGGGGTCTTCAGTATAGGAGGGTTGTCAAAGGTTAACTTGTTGTCATGGGAATCAGCAGCCTCTACATGGGTTTCGGTCAATTCGTCTGTAGTTTCAAGCTGTTCTGCAAGTTCGCTGAAAAGGTCATCAACAACATCGTCAATGTTTTTGCTGAGACTTTCATGACTGGCTAATTCGTTTTTATCTGCATGTTCCATTTGCAACCTCTATTGTGACCTTGAAGCACGTTATAACCGAAAAAACACCGGTATAAACTTCCTTGCTTTTCAATCCTGCGCCATAAAAAAGACATTAAGGAACCTACATTAAATAACTACCTCATCTCGGAGTCTGCGCTTACCTGCTTGGCCTCTTGCTCATCCCTTGTGTCGCAAAAGCATTCACATCTCAACAGCAAGATTCCGGCGCAATATACGGCAGTTATTTAATTCCCGTTCCTAAGCGTAACTTTATCCTATTCGCAAGCACAAATCTACATTTCAAGTGTAAAATATCTAAATTCTTTAACTATGACGACCAGGTATCTTGCAATTACTTTTCCATTTTTCCTGGGGCTAAGTAAAAAAGATTCGGTCATTCAGGGTGGTTGTAAAGTTATTTAGTCTTGATTTTATTGATAATAATAGCTGATATGGTTAGGCTGGAAAACCCAAAAAATGCCCATAAAAAAAGGCGAACTTTCATAGAGAAAGTTCGCCTTAAAAGCCTCAGGTCATGCTGAGGTATCGTTCTTTAAAAAAACTTAGAACTTGATACCAGCCTCAACCATGCCAACTTTTGGATCGTCCGCGTCTCCGTACTCAGGAGATACAGAAAGGTAAGCAGCCTTTGCAGAAACATAGGCATTTTTGTTGAGTGCAACGGTTATACCGGCATCAACTTCAGTCACGTCTGCAAAACCATCAATCTCAGCGTAAGTGATTCCACCGTGCAGGGTGATGTCGCCCATCTTGTAATCGACGTAAGGTGCAAATGCGAGGGTGTCGCCATTGTCACCAAAATTCATGATCGCCATTGGATTTGCAGTACCGAACATGTAGGTAGGCTGAAAATCGTTATCAGCAACAAAACCGTCCTGGGTGAATGCTACCGGCAGAACGATAGTCATGTCGCCCATTGGCAGAATAACGCCAGCGAAACCACCAACCTGGTCATCAGCACTACCAGCACCTTCTTTGTAAGAAACCTCACCAATGATTGTGGCTGCACCTGGGGTAACACTGAAAGCCAAGGTGCCGAACATCCGGCCATCACCACCTGTGGTCTCATCATCAAGATAGAGAGCCAAAAATTTGGTTGTTGCTACGCCCCAATCCTGGATCCAACCAGCAGCGTAGGTGTTCATGTCGTTATCAGTTGCATTTTCAGCAGCATCAAGGCCATTAATGTCATCAAGGTCAACAACGTTATCAACGGTCTCAGTTCTTTTGTCATAGAATGCCAGAACTTTTGTAGTATCGGAAACCTTGGTAACAACTTTCAAACGATCCTTACGTGCATCCCAGATCAGGAACTTATTACCCCAGCTTGCAACCTGACGACCAGCAGTAACTGTGGTGTTGCCAAGTTTTGCGCCAAGATAAGCGTAGTCAGTCTCAACTTCAACTCCACCAGTATTGTGGCCACCATCCCAGTTGCCATCACCTATTTTAAGGCGCATGTGAGCAAAGGTGTTTTCGAAATCACCGCTGATAGCGAGTCTGGTACGAGTATTCAGGAACTCGTTATCATCATTCATGTCGGCGTTCAAGTCATAGTCAACTTTGGTCAAGGCACGAAAACGAGCATCGCCGGAAAAGCTTACGCCGTCTGCGGCTACTGCTGTTGAAACCATCGCGCCTGCCAGCATAAGTCCAGCTGCTGTAGCAATTATTTTTTTCAATTGTATTCCTCCAATATCGGTTTTGATATTTAATCCTGCTAGTCAGGATTATGCATGTGAAACCATTTTTTCTGTTGGTTGTGAAAAATTCACTTCGTCACTCAGAAAGTAGGGCCACTATAAGGTTCATGTCGGGGCGGTGTCAAGTTTTTTTTACTCGGGTTTAAATTTTTGTACTTTTTTCTTTTCAGGGGGTTTTGAACTGATTTGAATAATTTGAATCTTGGAGTTATTTTTAAACGGAAACAGGAAGCTAAAGCGTGACTCTTCCAGGTGTCCGGCAACGTATAGGTCTCCGGCGGGTAATTGGTCACCCTGGTTAGCTGTTTTTGTGGGGATGAAATCGTAGTCAGCCAGGTAGCTGTTGATTTTCATGGTCTCCCACAGCTCGGTCATTTTATTACCGTCCCAGGTCAGTGCCACCACCTTACCGCCGTCAAAGGATCGTAAATTCTTGAAATATTTTGGCGAGGTGAGCTTGTTGCGGCCCAGGATAATATCTGGACGGTTATCACCATTTAGATCACGCACCAGGATTTTGGGGGTCACGTAGAGGTTTTCTCTTTCAATGGCATCATCAAGTTGAACCAGGGGTACTCCCAGGTAAT
>RCNA010000105.1_pt1 | contig 11915 bp, 14 predicted proteins | sample 2041331 | NCBI WGS metagenome assembly RCNA01 (sample SAMN09708233, study PRJNA481090) | Marine sediment metagenome, whole genome shotgun sequencing project. | reverse complement strand
GATAATTGTTCAGTGGCAATAATTGAAGAGCAATTCATCCACTCAAAAAGGCTCATTCGGCTATTTCTTTACGGTGTTCCGGGTGTTCTGGAATTGCTGGCTGATAAATTTTATGCTTGAAACGCTTGAGATTGCCACCTTATTTATTTGATAATTTGTAAATTTAGAATTGCTGCATATGTCGCACTGCGGCGGTCATCTGAGAAATCTTCGGCAGCAGTTTATCCGCCGGATTTTCCTTATGCCGAATTTCTGCGGCAGTCAGATAACAATGGTTCGGTAAATAATTTTTAGTATAGCAATTTCAGCATGTTAATTGGAAAAGGCGGAATGCGAAAATCAAAACAATTTCAAGCAGTTAGCTTCGTGCAACTGTCCGGGATAAGAAAAATTACCGAACCATTGGATAAACCAACCAGCAAAAAGATAAAAGGCAGGGTCACCAGCACTATGCTGAAAATTCGTCCCGGACGGGCATGAATCCCTAAGAAACGAGGGAGTTTTCGGCCTTGATGCTCAGGCTGTTCAGATGATGTTGACACCGCAATCTTGCTCATCGCATATACTTAGCTGTGAACCGGAGTTTAATGTTGTCTTCATCGCCCAGCACACTACCGTCATCAAAGGCGATGCCGACAATATCAGCGGAAGGTGCAGATGCACCATACAATCCCTTCGCATAAGAGAACTTCCGAACTTTGTCCATAGTCTTTTTTGGTTTTGCCGAGGCAGTAAAAATTGCGGCGTTAGAGGCTTTGTAAAACATGGCCGTGGTATCAAGCTGTTTTTTGAATTCCGCAACCGTGCCGCCGGATTCTTGGGCCATATAGGCGATGGCTTTTTCTTTTTTCGGGCCTTCCGTTTCTAGGATAGCCATAACCTCATACCATGCGCCGACCAAGGCTTTTTTCAGTGCTTCCGGGGCATCGGTTCGTATGACCATCAGGTCGATAATTTCTCCAGGAATGCGGGAGGAATCAAAAACTCGAACCGAGCCGGGCGCGCGCAGAGCCAGCATCAGCGGCGGATTCCAAGTAACGGCGGCACCCTTGGGATCAGCAGTGAACATGGCCGCTATATCGGCATCACTGGTATTAATCAGCGTGACATCCCGTTCGCTCATGCCGTTCATATCCAAGGCCCTTGCCAGCAGATAATGGGAAACGGAAAGCTCCACCAAAGCGATTTTCCGGCCTTTCAGATCCTTCACCTTAGAACCTTTTTTTATGACAATACCGTCATTGCCGTTGGAAAAATCACCGATAATCAAAGCGGTGGAGTCGATTCCTCCCGCAGCCGGGATAGTCAGGGCATCCATATTGGTCATGGTACAGGCAATAAACTTGCCGGAGGTGTAGAGATTGATGGACTCAATATAATCATTGATCAAGGTCAGCTTGATCTCAATGTTGTACTTCTTCGCCCATTTTTTCAAGATACCCGCATCCTCAGCATATCCCCACGGTTCCCAGCCAGCGTAATGAGACCAAGCAACATCGAATTTTTCTTTTTTCTTCGCCGCATACAGCGGGCCGCACAAAAAAAAGACCATACAAAAAACAACAGCTGCCGTGAGCAGCCCTACAGGTGACTGACGCTTCATTTTGGATTCTCCGTCTGTTGGTTGTTTGTTCAAATGATCGCGGTTCAAATGCATTATCTTTTTGTTCTTCTCGCCTGCAAAACACGTTGCCGTCCGGCCCAATCTCTTACCACTTTGACACGCTCATAGTGATTGTCCTCAAAAAAAGCCAACTCAACCGCTTCACCGATATCAGCGCCGATTTCCATGAACAGCCAGCCCCCGGGCCGTAAACAGCACGCCGCATTCCGGCGAATTCGCTCAATGCTGTCCAGACCTGAGTCGCCGCCGGACAAGGCCAGCTCTGGCTCCCAGTCCCGGACTTCCGGTTCAAGGGTGAGCAGATCATCTGCCTTGATATAAGGGGGATTGGTGACAATGAGATCAAACAGGGGAGCTGGGTGAAAGCCGGTCAACAGATCCGCACAAAGCAGCTGAATGCGTTCCGTCAAGCCATGACGGGAGATATTTTTTCGGGCGACAGCGAGAGCTTCCGAGGAGCAATCAACAGCGGTCACAACGGCCTGAGCAAGTTCTTTTGCAAGGACAACGGCAATCACGCCGCTACCGGTACAGAGATCAAGCACAGATCGGGGCTTGATATTGCCGTCTTGCGCTATAGTGGAAAAAGTATGTTCAAGGAGAAATTCTGTTTCTGGTCTGGGAATCAGGACGGCGGGAGTGACGTGAAATTCAAGGGACCAGAACTCACAGCTGCCGAAAATGTATTGCAACGGTTCACGCAGACATCTTCTGCGCAACAGCTCTCGAAACTGTAGTTGCCGCTCCGAGGAAACAGGATGATCGTGCAGGAGAAACAACTCGCTCCTTGATACCTCAAGACAATGACGTAAGAGGAGTTCCGCCTCCAGCCAACTGTCTTCAATATGGGCCTCTTTCAGGGAGGAGACCGTAATGTTTAGGAGTTGCTGTACCCGCATAGTGTACGATAGTGTGGGATAGTGTAGGAACTGGAACGCAGAGGTCAATTCCTGCGGTTGAGGATTAATCCAGACCTTTCAGGGCTTCCGTTTGAAAATGGGTGATGATAGGCAGGATAACCTCATCAAGAGATCCAGACATAATCTGATCCAGTTTATAAATTGTCAGATTGATGCGGTGATCAGTGAGTCTGCCTTGCGGAAAATTATAGGTTCTGATCCGTTCACTTCGATCACCGCTACCGACCTGCCCTTTCCGATCCTTAGCTATTTTGTCGTGCCGCTCCTGCTCCAGCTTGTCCAGCAACCGAGCACGCATGACCAACATGGCCTTGGCCTTATTTTTATGCTGTGATTTTTCATCCTGACAGGTGACAACCAGACCTGTGGGAAGATGCGTGATTCGGACAGCGGAATCCGTGGTGTTGACCGACTGCCCGCCGGGGCCGGATGAACGGAAGACATCAAACTTTAATTCGTTCGGAGCGATCTGTAAATCCACCTCTTCAGCCTCCGGGATGATCGCCACAGTCACGGCGGAGGTATGGATGCGCCCTTGGGTCTCAGTCTCTGGCACCCGTTGCACCCGATGCACGCCAGCCTCATATTTCAGACGTGAATAAACCTGATTGCCGGAGATCATGGCAATCAATTCCTTAAAGCCACCAATTCCGATGGGATTGGAACTCATAACCTCTATCTTCCAGCCCTGCGTTTCCGCATATCTGGAAAACATTCTGAATAAATCAGCAACAAAAAGAGCCGCCTCGTCACCACCGGTTCCTGCCCGAATCTCCAGGAAAATATTTTTCTCGTCGTTAGGATCCGGAGGAAGTAGCAACACCCGAATTTTCTTCTCCAACTCCTGCTCGTTTTCTGTCAGCTCCTCTATTTCAGCTTTGGCAAGCTCCGCAAGTTCAGGATCCTCATCCGCATCCCGAATCAGCTCACGGTTATCCGCCAAATTCCGCCCGACTTTTATATAAGCGGCATACAATTCACTGAGCTTGGACACCCGCCCATGGTCACGAACTATCTCCTGATACTTCTTCTGATTGTTGACCAGCTCAGGATCAGAGAGCTGACGTTCCAAAGCGGACAATTTTTCGTGAATATCAACAAGATTTTCAAACATGGATTCGTATAGCGGGAGTCTTCATTTTTTTTGGGGGGAGGGCAAAGAACAATATGATGAGAAAAAAGAAAAATACTGATCCCTTCTCTCGAAAAAGAGAAGTGGGCCGGTTCAATATTCTTTATGAGGAACAAAGAAAACCACATGACATTACATACCGCCATGTGGTCGTCAGAGCATACAAACTATGCGTTCTTGCTCGCGAGATGCTTGGCGTATTTCTTCTTGAACTTTTCAATACGACCGGCTGTATCAATAAGTTTCTGTTTACCGGTGAAAAAAGGATGACAGGCTGAACAAATTTCAACCTCTATCTTTTCGTTCACAGAACCTAATTCAACCTCATTACCGCAGGCGCATTTCGCTTTAATTTTATGATATTCAGGGTGGATATCCGGTTTCATCGTACTCTCAGCCTCCAGAGAACATATTCGCATTATAGCGGGTTATTTTACGTATCAATCAAAAATTGATCTACTTTACCTGTTTTAGCTTTTTTAAAAAAGAAAAATTCCTGCAAAAGCGCATTTTATAGAAGAGACAAGGCGCATAACGCCGAAAGACGCAAAGAGAGGAAAAACGACTTTACCTTTACCTGTTCATGGATGCAAAGAACTCAGTATTGCTTTTAGTCCGTTCCATTTTGCCCATTAAGAATTCCATCGCATCGGCGGGATTCATAGACGAAAGGAGCTTGCGCAATATCCACATTCTGTCCAGCACCTCCGGGTCCAGCAACAAATCTTCCTTACGGGTGCCAGATTTTTGGATATTAATGGCCGGATAAATACGACGTTCGGACATCTTGCGATCCAGAACGATTTCCATATTACCGGTACCTTTGAACTCCTCAAAAATAACATCGTCCATGCGGCTGCCGGTTTCAATCAAAGCGGTTGCAATGATTGTCAGGCTCCCCCCTTCTTCGATATTACGGGCGGCGCCGAAAAAACGTTTCGGTCTATGCAGGGCGTTGGCTTCCACACCGCCGGAGAGAATCTTGCCGGATGCGGGAGTCACCGTATTGTATGCGCGGGCGAGACGGGTGATGGAATCAAGCAGAATAACAACATCCTTTTTATGCTCAACCAATCGCCGCGCCTTTTCAATGACCATTTCAGCCACTTGGATATGACGCTGGGGTGGCTCATCAAAGGTGGAGCTAACCACCTCGGCATCCACGCTTCGCTTCATATCCGTGACCTCTTCAGGCCGCTCATCAATCAACAGGACAATCGGAATAATTTCCTTGTGATTTTTTACAATAGCTCTAGCGATCTGCTGCATGAGCACTGTTTTACCGGTTCTGGGCGGAGCAACAATCAGGCCCCGCTGCCCCTTCCCTAATGGAGCCGCGATATTCAAAACCCGGGTAGAATAATTATTCGGCTCATCTTCAAGATTGATCTGATCTTCCGGGTGGAGCGGGGTCAAGTTAGAAAACAGCGTTTTATTATTTGACGCTTCAGGATCCTCAAAGTTTACGCTGTCCACCTTAAGCAGGGCGAAATACCGCTCGTTCTCTTTAGGTGCCCGAACTTCTCCTTCAATCGTGTCTCCTGTGCTCAGATTGAGCCGCCGAATTTGAGAAGGCGAAACATAAATATCGTCAGGACCGGGCAGATAATTGTAGGCTGGCGCTCTGAGAAAACCGAATCCATCCTGCAATACATCAAGAACCCCGCTACCTCGGAGCTTGCCGTCCTCATCAGCTTGGGATTTGAGAATGGCGAAAATAAGCTCCTGTTTACGCAGAGAGCTGTATCCTTCAATCTTCAGCTCCGAGGCCAACTCGACAAGTTCCTTGATGTTCTTGTTTTTCAACTCAGTAGGATTCATCAACTGATCCTTCCTCCTCATGGTTCAGGTATGGTTTTATAGGAAAATGCCAGGAACATCCTGTTCCAAAGTCATTACGATATATTATCAAATAATATAGAAGTTTTCAGGCCGGTATAACATCACCTGATATTTTTTTGTCTTATTGAATGAAACAGGCAGGATAAATCCTGAAATATGATTTTCGGTAATTCTCCAGAATAACAAAGATATTCACTTGATAAACTACGACATCACTTTGTTTTCAAAAGAGCAATTACGTTCTTCAAAAGAAGGTGGCTAAAATACAGCGGCCGACAAGACCTATGCATTTCCCATGCCATGATTTTTTATATATGAAAGTATCAGAATATGATCAGAATATGAAATTCGGAGAACAAATAAAAACATACTGAAGTATAGCTTCAATAATAATGAACCGCCAGCGTTTTTGTCAAGTCTTTTTCGTGCGAAAAAATAAATTTTATTCCCTGTATTCCAATCCCAGCACACCGACAAGTTGTTTCAACTGCATACACGTGTTGCGCCAGTCACCGGAATTGTCAATAACATGATCAGCAAGTAAGGCTTTCTCGGCAAGACATTGTTGAGCGGAGACAGACTTCCCGGCCTGTTCCTCTGAAACGTGATCTCGTTGAATAATCCTTTGCAACTGCACAGGATTATTCGCATAAACAACAATGATCACCTGTACGTCATCCTGCCAACCGGCTTCAAAGAGAAGGGGTATTTCAGCCAGCACCGGCCCGTCTCTCAGAGAAACCCGCTTATTCATCTCCAGCCGAGCGAGAGGATGCAAAACAACGTCAACCCGGTTGCGCAATCCTGCATCGGAAAAAAGAGCGTTACGGAAGGTTTTTCGCTCAAGCCCACCAGATGCGTTAAAAAAATCAGCCGATAAGATATTCCGTAAAGCCAGCCATCCCGGCTCATCAGGCATCAATAATTCTTTACATATGACATCAAGATTGATTACCGATAGCTGACAGTATTTTTTTAAAAAGTCGCAAACCCTGCTTTTACCGGAGCCGATACCGCCGGTGATCCCAATTACCGAAGATTCGGTTGTATTCCGCACAGGCTCTTTGTTCTTATCCGACAAGACTGTACCTTTCCCGTAAATCCTCTAAGACACGCTTCATATCTGGCCACAAAGGTGCGGTGAACCCGCACGCCTCTCCTGTATCCGGGTGGGGAAAAACAAGACGTGAAGCATGCAATAGCTGGCGTTCCACCTGGATCTCTAAGCTGCTGTCAACCTTGCCACCGTACAGCATATCGCCCAGCACGGGAGCACCGAGAGAAGACATATGCACCCTAATCTGATGGGTGCGACCTGTTTCAATACCAATTTCCGCATAGCACAGGCCATTGCTGAAGCGTTCCAAAATCTGCCAATGGGTGGCCGCATAGCGACCGTCATGCAAACGGACAGCCATTTTTTTCCGATGTACAGGGTGCCGTCCTATGGGGGCGACCAGACGACCAGACAACTCTTTAGGACAACGCACCAACAGAGCATGATAAGTTTTTGAAATATTTCGTTCTTTAAAAGCCGCAGATAATAAACGTTGGGCCCGTTCCGTCCTGGCCGCCAACATAATTCCTGAAGTATCCTTGTCCAACCTATGGACAATACCCGGCCTGTCCCCTTCCAAGGCGGCCATATCGCCATAGCGATAAAGCAGGCCGTTTACCAAGGTGTTATCGGCATGCCCGGCAGCGGGATGAACAACCAAGCCCGGCGGTTTACTTATCACCGCCAAACTCTGATCTTCAAACAGCACCTCAAATTCCACAGGTTGCGGAGCAGGCCTGCCCTCTCCGGCAACCGTTTGAGTTACAGGCATTGCAAGACGAATAGCATCTCCGGGCCGCAATCGACAACCGGGCTTCACCGTTTTGTTATTTACTAAAATGTGAGCGGAACGAATAGATCTGCCGAGACTGGATCGAGAATGCTCAGGAAGCATACGGGCGAGATAATGATCCAGACGTATGCCGTTTTCCTGCGGCTGAACAACGTAGAGAGAATGAGCGGATGTGGTGGACAAAATACTGCTATGGTGAAAAGATCAATCAAACAACTTATCAATCTGCTTTTCCACCTTCTCCTCATCAACCCTTTTGGCGAGGGATAATTCCTTAATCAGAAGACTCTTGGCCGTGTCCATCATCTTTCTTTCACCATAAGACAAATCCTTGTCTCCCTTAAGCAATAATAAATCACGTAACACCACAGCGACCTCAAAAACAGAACCGGTTTTAATCTTGTCCATGTAGTCACGGTAGCGCCTGTTCCAAGTCTGCGAGCTGATTTTTATATCTCGATCTTTCAGGATATCAACGACCTTCTTGACCTCATTTTTAGAAATAATGGGCCTAAGTCCGACATGCTCGCTGGTCGCGGTGGGGATCATGATGGTCATGTCATTGTCCAAAATTTTCAGCACATAAAAAATCTGGTCAATTCCGCCGATAGTCTGCATCTCAATGTTCTCAATTCGACCGACACCATGCGATGGATATACCGCCATATCACCTGTCGCAAACATTGTCTTTCCCTTGACTTCACTCATAATAACCCCGGATGACTACAATTTGAATACAAATTGAAAATGGCTATAAGAAATAAACAAATAGTATAGCACATTTTTTAAGATTTGGCAAAGCAAGGAAAAAAGGAAGGGACGGGGGTACCCTATACAACCGTTCTTAACGCCCGTTGACCATATTCATGCACCTGTCCACCCCTTGTTCAATAAATAGTTCAACAGCTTCATCCACAAGAGCCAAACGATTATTAAAAAGAGCAAAGTCTGAATCAGCAAATCCAGATAAAACATAACGGTCTACAGGAATTCCCTGGCCCTGTTCATTGCGTTCTGGGCGACCGATACCGATCTTCAGGCGGGCGAATTCGGCTGTTCCGAGGTTCTGTATCAGGGAACGAATCCCGTTATGCCCTCCGGCCCCTCCCTTGGCAGCAACCTTTATTCGGCCCGGAGGCAGGTCAAGGTCATCATGGACAACCAAGATATTTGCCGGTTCAATTTTGTAAAAATCAACGAAGCGGGCAACACACTCCCCGGACTTATTCATAAAAGTCTGAGGTTTGACCAGCAGGATACGCCGTTCACCCAGCCGTTCCGCACTGTAGATACCCCGCCATTTCTCGCTACTCAAGGTATAGCCGTGCTGATCCGCAAAATAATCAAGAGCGAGAAAACCGGCGTTATGCTTAGTCAGCTCGTACTGCGCACCCGGATTGCCCAGCCCGACAATCAGAAAACCTGAATCCCCCATACCGTACATGCCCTCCTGATCCCCGGTAAGGCATATCAATATCCCAAGGCCTCTCCGGATTTCTCCAACAAAAAAACCGAAAGAAAGACATGCTTTCTTTCGGCTCTGTTTTACAAAATATGCGCTTTGCGCCCGGCAAAATTCTCCCGGACAACAAACAAACCTATACTGTCAGTTGATCACCACGGCACACACCGCCGCTGGATCATCCAGCATTGTAACCTTCTCAGGTATTGCGAGATCCGAACAGCGCAGTCCTTCTCCGCCACGCTCTAGCTCTGTTATATCGGCAACGATTTCATCAGGAATATCCAAAGGACAACCGTGCAACGTAATTGTTTCCTTGGGCACTGACAGTTCACCACCGATATCTACGCCTTTGGCGACACCGGTCAATCGCAAGGATACGGCGAGATCAATTTTCTTCTCAAGATCAATTTCCAGAAAATCAACATGCTTGACCATCTCGATAACAGGATCCTTCTGGATTTCCTGCACGATGGCATGTCGTTTTTCTTGTGTATCTCCTTCAACGCTTAACGTGACAACAGCGTTGCGACCATGGATAAACAACAGATCTTTATATAATATTTTTTCGTCAAACTGCAGGGCGAGAGCACTTCCACCCTTGCTGTACACCACCGCCGGAGTTTTTTTATCCATACGAAGCCGCCGCATTGGACCTTTTCCGAAAACCGTGCGTACAGAGGCCGGAATATCAACCTGAATCATATTACTCCCCTTTCTTGTATCAAAATATAATCAAATGAGAGACCTGATGTTTTCCGCGCTGAACACCAAGTACATTCAAACAAAAAGATAGCTTACCGAGTCTTCCGAATGGATTCGGCTAATTGCCTCACCAAGCAGTTCCCCAACTGACAATACTGTAATCTTATCACAGCGATCAGCCTTATCGGTAAGCGGTATGGAATTTGTCACTACCAATGATTTAATCTGAGAATCATTGATCCGCTCAACAGCTGGCCCGGAAAGCACCGCGTGCGAACAACAGGCATGCACTTCTTTGGCTCCGTTCTCTTTCAATTTGGCAGCGGCACCACATAAGGTACCTGCGGTGTCAACCATATCGTCAAGCAGAACAGCCGTCTTGCCGCTCACATCGCCGATAACGTTCATGGCCTCGCATTCATTGGCCCGATCTCGTCGTTTGTCAATAATAGCGAGATCCGCATTAAGACGCTTGGCAAAGGCACGAGTTCGCTCGACACCTCCGGCATCGGGCGAGACCATAACCACATCCTCAAAATTACGCCTGATATGTTTCAGCATAATAGGAGAGGAATAAAGATGATCCACGGGAATATTAAAAAACCCCTGAATCTGTCCGGCATGAAGATCCATACACAGCACCCGCCGGGTACCGACAGCCATCAGCATTTCGGCCACAGCCTTGGCCGTTATAGGGACACGAGGCCGAACTTTTCTATCTTGACGCGCATAACCATAATAAGGAAGCACAGCCGTGATACGCCTAGCCGATGCTCTGCGCAAGGCATCAACCATAATCAGCAGTTCCATCAAATGATCGTTTACCGGCGTACAGGTCGGCTGAATAACGAAGACATCCGTCCCTCGTACATTCTCACCGATTTCAACGGAAATTTCCCCGTCGCTGAACTTTCGCACTTCCGCACTTGACAGCGGCATATCCAAATAATTGCATATTTCCTGAGCAATTTCAGGATTGGCGTTACCGGTAAAGACCTTCATTATATTTGGCATCTCAGAACCTCATAACATAAATGCCTGAACAAAAAACTGGCTGGGACGGAGGGATTCGAACCCCCGAATGCAAGGATCAAAACCTTGTGTCTTACCGCTTGACGACGCCCCATACCATAATTTTCGCATTTCAATCAACAGCAGGCAACCATTCCGATCTCTCTTATACAACGAGAGGATCTGAGAGATAGACCTGATCATATTCTTTTTTTAACAACTGACAACACAATACTGCTTGATCCCACGCCTTTCGCTCAAAAAGACCAAAAACCGTCGATCCTGAGCCGGACATCATAGCTCCAACCGCACCCGCCGCAAGCAGTCGCTTTTTCAGTGCGCCGATCACGCTATATCTCGCAGCTGTCACCGATTCAAGATCATTCCTCAGCGCATTCGGCTGAAAGCTGTGTTCAGCGAAAAAATCATCCCACTTAAATTCGCCGTCACCGTTTGCAGAACCAAAAAAGATAAACGGTTTTACTTCTCCTGTCAATGCAATATTTTCAACTTCCGAGGAAAAAGCGGCATAAGCCCATTGTGTGGAGACCGCGATTCCAGGATTTACCAGCAACACCTTATAACCGTCCAGAGGAACCGCAGGCTTAATTTTTTCCCCTATCCCTGTGGCCCAGACCGCCGGAAAGTCATAAATAAATAGCGGGACATCTGCGCCGAGCCGCACGCCCATATCGGCCAGTTCCTCGACCGAACAGGAGGTTTGCAGCAGTTGATCCAGCCCTTTCAGCACCGCTGCGGCATCACTGGAACCACCGCCGAGACCGGCTGCCAGAGGGATATTTTTTTTCAGGGCAATACGCAAGCCCTGTTCGCTGTTGCCGGTTCGGGCCAGAAATAATTGAGCCGCCCGCACGACAATATTCCCTTCATCCTCCGGCAAATCAGCTCCCTGACAAGAAAGCCGCACACCGGGTTCAGCAACGAGGGTCAGTTCCAGCTCATCGTACAGAGAAATTTTCTGCATCAGGGTTCGCAGCTCGTGGTAGCCATCCGCCCTTTTGCCGAGGATTTCCAGATAGAGATTTATTTTGGCCGGGGCCTTGAGGGAAAGTGTCTTTCCTTTGGTAAGGCAACTCCTTACCACCCAATTTCGGACATATTGAAGGGTAACTTCGAAATTATGGAGAAGGATACCGATGAAGAAATCCGGAACAAGGTCAAGCGAAATCTGGAAATCTTGAATGCTGATGAATCCAGGACCCTTCCCTATCTTTTGGAACTTCTCTCGGTCAAGGAAACGGGTATTGACCGATCCTTAATGAGCCCCGAAGGATTGAGAGACCGAATTATCGAAGCGATTAAACAGATTATTAGTGAGGCGAGTTACATTTCCGGAGAGGGTGCCCCC
>RCNA010000233.1_pt1 | contig 11928 bp, 4 predicted proteins | sample 2041331 | NCBI WGS metagenome assembly RCNA01 (sample SAMN09708233, study PRJNA481090) | Marine sediment metagenome, whole genome shotgun sequencing project. | reverse complement strand
GCGGGCGGCGATACGGCGGCGGGCGGCGGTAATGCGGCGGGCTGCGGTATGGTGGAGGGGGGGAGTGTAGTCAAGCCGGAATCGGCTATACTACTCTATTTTTATTAAACTGTATTTTAGTATTATATTTTAGTTCATTTATGATATTCTCATGATTTAGTTATCTTTTGCACAAATCAATAAGATTGATTTGTGGTTATTGATTAAGATGTATATATTAGACAAATCAATATGATTGATTTGTGATTTATTGATTAATGTGTATATTATACAAATCAATATGATTGATTTGTGATTCATTGATTTATATGTATATATTATACAAATCAACATGATTGATTTGTGGTTTATTGATTATTATGTGACATTAAGTATTATACAAATCAATATGATTGATTTGTGGTTCAACTGTTTATTGTATTAAATATCAGATATTTAAGGTACATACTTAAATATAGTATGTCCATTACACATAAAACTCACCTGATTATTACCTTATAAATGTACAGTTTTGACCTAGATTACAATCCTACACTTGGATGTTAAGCCATGTCAGCTAGCAAACCTTAAGTAAACAATGGGGTCTCTCCCTCAGCCCAGATTTGGGCCTAATTAAAGACTAAAGCCTTAATTAGCTGTGTGGTTCATATTTCTTAGTTTATTAATTACTCAGCCTATATTTACTCTTTTATTACAGTTTAAAGTGTTTTAGATGCAGTCCTGCCTCTAGTTTATATAACCCATTTCTCAGATAAAATGGATGAATAGTTTATTTATTATCACTGCTTTTATACCACATTTTGATTCCTTGAGGAACCAAAATGGTACTTAACCCAACTTTTCACATTATTCATGAATTATCATTATTATGTATTTGACATGAGATTATAGCTGCTAATGTCAGCTTGCTTTAGCATATTCTACTTTTAATATTGGTTTATTGTGTACTTGTATATGTGTACCTGAATACAAGTTGGTTAGCACAGTTTTGGGACTAGAGATGCCATTTTCTAATCACTCAGCTGTTGGGGGGGGGTGCTGTCTTCAACGTCGGCGCTTCTGATACATATAGGGCCGTTTTTGGACAATACAAATCACTAAACTTCGGGGACAAGACAGACTCAACTGCTTGTCTTCCAAACTGTATCAGATTCAGAGTGCTAGGAACGTTTGCAGAGCAGTGGAAATTGGAAAGGACTTCTCATTCATAAACTTGTGTTCAGGTCAGTTTGATTCTATGTATTGCTTGTAAACCTCGATTGATTATTTGACTATGTACTCATGATATTCAATAAATACCTCATATTAGCAAAAGTGTTGTTTGTTGGTTTTCCAACCTGCTAACAAACCTTTTTGGTGGAGAAAACCGAGGTTCAGCTTTTTCTGAACAGGGAGGCATCATTGTTCAACTTCGGTTGTTTCAGTTTTGTCACTTCGTGTTTGGAAAGCTGTAACTGATCAAAATTAAGTTGTGGGAAAGTATTCATGCTTCCTACACCTTTCCCTAGCGATCTTGCACGCTATCATTCATTAGAATTACGTTATTCCAACAACTGCAAGTTAACTTTACAAAACTAAAAGGTCCCTTTGTTAAAAGGGTGTGTTTCAAGAATAATACACGCTGCCATTAGAGAGCTGTTCACTTGTTACACAAGGGGCCTCTCTGTTGTGTTGGGTGTGTTTTCTTATGACATAATAACAAAAACAACAATATATATTCATTCATATATATTTATTCCCCTGCATTTTTCATGATACCAGTCAATAGTCTGTTAGGGCCTTCAAAGCATACTAGAACAAACACTGACAGTTCAACTGCATTTGAATCAATTCCTTATACATCTGTTAAAGCTAAACCTGCTGCTAGTGTTAAAGCTAAATATTCTGCTAGTGCTATTAAAGATACATCTTCTACTAGTGTTAAAGCTACATCTTCTGCTAGTATTATCTGCTAGTGTTAAAGCTACAACTTCTACTAAAACTACACCTGCTACTGTTAAAGCTTATGAACATTCTGCCACTGTAACACTAAGCAACCCATCAGTCACTATGGCCGGAGAAGATGAACCTGTAGTAGTTGACGTGGCACCATCCAATGCCAACATGAAGCATATGTGGAAAAGTTTTCGGACTTTCTCTGAACACAAAGATGACACTTTGACCTGGTTATCGTCTTTCGAGGAGATAGCCAGGACTACACAGCTGAACAATGCAGGCATGTTGGAGACGGTCCGCGCTTACCTCTCAGTTGATGTCCGTCTCTTACTGGACTCTACTTGTCCAGCGCCTGCCACATTCGCCATATGGAAGGCCAACTTCTTGGCGCAATACCAGCTGTCTGAGGTTCAGCGTCACGACTCCTGGTCCACCTTCATCAGTCACCTCAGTCCACGACCAGACCAGACCGTCGCTGAATTCGTCAGCAAAGTCCAGTCCAGGGCTGTTGCCTTGGGCATAGATGACAACGCCGCGATGTTGGGTTGCAGAACCAAGATTAACTCCACACTAGCTTGTGCCTTCACTACCTGTAAAACCATCAAAGACATCCTTTGTGACCCCAAGTCGAGGCAGATCACCTGCTTTGCCTTCAATCCACCGACTGCGCCGGCTCAGCCATCAGTCACTTCGCTCACAAAACTGCCAGCCTTGGCAAGACTGTCCCTGGATGACACTGCCCAAGTCTGCGCTGCCCCAGCGCAGGGCAGTACTTCTTACGGAAATCGCTCCACTCCCTCATCATCCTACGGAAACCACTCATCTCAACATGGCAGCAAGTATGGTAACCAACAGCAACACAGGGACAACAACTCCACTTCACAACAGCAATACAGGGACAACAACTCCACTTCACAACGCCACGCCTACCGCTTCATCCATCATGAGAATGGTAAGTGCAATTATTGTGATAGATTGGCTACTGAGTGTTCCGATATTAATACATGTACTGCCCAAGGGAAATGGTGTGAAAAGTGTGGAAAGAGAAACCATCTGAAAGAGGCTTGTAAGAGATTTGGTAAGCAATAGGGGTGTCAGTCTGTCCTTAACCACCAGGGCAGGCGCCCACAGGTATCACTACATGACTCAGATGATGTTTCTAGACCAAATTCCAAAAATACTACAACAGTGAGTTCTCTTTCAAACAAAGACACTGTTACAAATCTAGTACCTATTTCCATTTGCAATCTTAAGACTAGAGGGTTAGTAGATACAGGCGCTCACATTTCAATCATTTCTCAAGCCTGTCTGAATAGATTATCTTCACAAACTTTTGAACATTCTGAACGTTCTTTCAAATTTGTAAACGGAGTTGGTGACAACATCATTCCAATTACTGACTGTGTGCTTATTCCAATTCAAATAGGTACTTTTCATGCTATTCAAAAATTCCACGTCCTTCAGGACACACATGACGTGATTTTGGGGTGGGACTTTCTGAAAGAACACAATGCTGGTATCTTACCTGGCACAGGCCTACTTGAAATTGGTAACATCAGTATTGACCTAGTAGGACCTCCTTCAAAATCTTACCTCACTTCAGTCTCACGACAACAGGTTTTGAAGCAAAATGAGGTAACCTCCATTTCAGTTAAAATCAAGAAACATCCATCTGAGGGAATATACACCTTTGAACCTGCCCATCTGTTTTCCGATCAGTATCCCACTATAGACATTTTACCATCTGTATTTGACATGGCAACAGGCAACTTCCAATGTAGTGTGGTTAACAATTCTGGTGGGGATGTGTTGCTTGATAAGGGGGTCACCCTTGGCTTAGCAACAAGTGTACTAACTGAAAGCATTTCTGAAAACCTACACACAGGTACAACCTTCATTGAATCAATTACAGTAGACACTGAGAAAACAAAAACTGAAGTTGCATTTCCACTCGATCATTCTGATCTTTCACCAGAGCAAATATCAAAATTCAATAGTCTCATCTCACACAATAGAGACGCTTTTGCTGTAGATCTTTCAGAATTAGGGTGCACATTAGAACATCACACTATAGACACTGGTAATGAAAAGCCAGTTTCAGCCAGACATTATAGACAGTCCCAAATTGTAAAACAAGAAATGGACAAACAAATAGATGAGCTACTCAGATTGGGTTTCATTGAGTCTTCCACTTCGCTTTGGCGGAGCCCAGTTTGTATGGTCAAAAAGAAAGATAACAGTTGGAGGTTTGCAATAGATTACAGGGCGGTCAATAACAAAACAGTCAAAATTTCATGGCCACTACCTAGGTTAGAAGACGTTTGGGACAATATAGGTCAAAGCAACGCAAAGTACTTTAGCACTTTAGATTGTGGTTCGGCATTTTGGCAAATACCGCTGGACCCAGCTACTAAACACAAGACTTCCTTTGTAACTCCAGACTCCCAATATCAATTCAAACGTCTGCCCTTTGGCTTATCGGCAGCGCCTATTTGTTTTCAACGAGCTATGAGTTCCATCCTACATGGTCTTAGCTTCGTCATCGTTTACATTGACGATTTGATCATTTTTAGTGATAGCGTGGAGTCCCATTTAGACCATTTGTCTCAAGTTTTTGACCGATTGAAACAAGCAAAATTCACCCTCAAACCAGTAAAATGTGAATTTTTCAAAACAGAAGTCACATACTTAGGGCACGTTTTGACACTTGATGGCATCAAACCAAAGCCAGAGAATACAGATAGAATTAAAGCAATGCAACCTCCAACTAATGTCAAACAATTGAGAAGGTTTTTAGGAATGGCTAATTTCTATAGAAAGTTCGTGGTCAACTACAGTCAAATCATTTCACCACTTACAAAACTGCTAAGACACGATTCAGAATGGCATTTTTCTGACGCATGTCGAAAGGCCTTCCAAATCTTGAAGGATAAGTTAGTCTCACCTCCATTGTTGGCTTATCCAAACCCGGAATTGCCTTATATTTTGACAACAGATGCCTCAGATCAGGCTCTGTCATATGTACTCTCTCAAAAAGATTCTAATGGGCATGAGAGACCAATTTGCTATGGGGGTAGGGGTATTCGAAAATCAGAGCTCATATATCCCCCTCATGAGAAAGAAGTTTTAGCAGTTTTGGAAGGGGTCAGAACATTCCATGTGTACCTTACATGTCAACGGTTTACTATTGTGACAGACAACATGGCTGTTAGCTATATTAAATCCTTGAAATTAGACAAAGGCCGATTAGCCCGCTATGCTATGCAATTGCAATCGTACGACTATGAAATCATACACAGACCTGGCAAAAGCAATTGGGTGGCCGATGCACTATCTAGGGAAACTCTAGCACCAGAACTAGACACACCAGTTACACATGAAACGTACACATCCTTAGACACACCTGATATCTTTTCAGTAACACCCACTTCCGGACAACATGGGGTCAATTTGTTCTATTCTGAAGATGAAATTTGTGAAATTCTAAACATTGATGAGGCAGAAATAGTACCTCCTAAATTGAGAAATATTCGAAGTTCAGACTTAATCAAAGCTCAGAAAACATGTACAGAAATAGGTCCCTTGTATCACTACCTTCTGGACAAAACCTTACCTGAGGATGCTAAACAAGCAGCTTCTATTGTGGCAACTTCTGAAAATTTTTGTTTCAAAGACAATCTACTCTTTCACAATTCTCAGCCTAGGCAAAATCATGAAAAGAAATCAAATCAGGTTATTGTTCCTATTCAAACAACATTAGAAGTTCCACTATCATTTAGACCACGAATACTGATGCAATACCACGACTCGCTAGTCGGTGGTTCGCATCAGGGATTCGACCGAACATACAATGCCATCAAAATGAAATACCATTGGAACAACATGTACGCGGACACCAAACATTACACGCAATCATGCACTAAATGTCAAAAGGCCAATGGCAAGAACCATGTAAAACCAGCACCTCTGCAATCATTGCCAGTGTGTCCCTTATTCAGTCGTTGGCATATTGATTTTGTAGGTCCACTAACGGAAAGCAATGGTTACAAACATGTTTTAGTGTTAGTGGAAAGCTTCTCCAGAGTTGTGGAAGCCTTCCCTACCAAAGATCAAAAGGGTGAAACAGTAGCTAGAATTCTATATGACCAAATAATTACCAGGTATGGCACTATGCGAACACTAGTTTCAGACAATGGTCCATGTTTTACATCTGATTTGCTCAAAGAACTAACCAAACTGCTCAATGTCAAACAAATCTTCACAACTCCATACAATCCCACATGTAATTCTCCGGTGGAACGCTGGAACAGGTTTCTCAAAAGCAAGTTACGCACTATGGCAAATGAAAACCAGTCCAATTGGCCAGATTTGGTGCGTGGTATATGTATGTCACACAATGGCGCACCAGGTCGTGCTCATGGCTACGCACCTTTTGAATTACTATATGGCCAATCCATGAACCTACCAATTGATACAGAGCTCCTCCCTGAAAATGAGGTAGTTCAGGATCAATTGCAATCCAAACTGCAGGAAACCAAAATTCTCATACGAGACAGAGCAGTCAAAAACTCACTTAACAATCAGGCAAAGAGCAAGGCTCATTTTGACAAAAACACAAAACCACTTGCATACAAAGTCAATGATTTAGTCATGATCAAAGATAGAACAGTGAGAGTAGGGCTTTCAACCAAACTTAAACCAAAATGGAAAGGTCCTTACAAAATTACCAAAGACTTTGGGAATCAGACATATAGCTTAGAAAACGAAATCAATCAAATTGCTCTGAAACAACCAACCAACTACAAAAACATGACACCATACATCAAAAGACAAACATTACAATCTCACAAGGTTACACGAGACAGACAAACAAACAAGATCAAAACACCTAACACGGATGCGAATGTCCCTTCGGGCCCATTCAACGCCAACCAGGTCGTTAAGATCAACAAATGTTTTCATGGCACACAACTAGGCCTCAGGAAAAAGTGGTATCACACAAAAATTCAACTTGATCCTAACAGTGTGCCTGTCTGGTATGACATTGCTGAAGATGCCCTACCGGCTGATACAGTCACCCAATTCCATACCAAATATAATTATAACGGTACACGGAAGGGTAAACGTAAGCCAAAACAGTAGGATGTCACTTTGTTTGTTAGACTTGTTTTATTTATAATGTTTAACTTCAGTCTTAACTATCAGTCTAGTCCATCTTTCTGTGTCTGGCATTTGTTATAATACCTTGTTCAAGGGACAATTGAGAAATTTTTGTTTATTTTAAATATTACGTTCAGGTATCTAAATTGCGCATCTTTTTGATCAAAATTTTCCAAAAATAACTCACCATGTGTATCATTTCTTTTGATTCACAGGTATGTCCCTTGCACACTGGATTACGCTGTGCTTGATGTTTTTAGTGGCAATGAATGGTACTAGGGTAGAGGCTAAAGTTGTAGATAGAACAAATTATGGCATGTACTTTGAGCGTGTGGGAAAATTACAGCCATCGTATGATGTCTGGACTCACACCTTCCAATTACCCATCCCAAAAGCTGTCCCACCCATGTCTACCGATCACTTAACATGTCCTTTCAAACACTTATCCCAAATAACAAACCCATGTGTCTACTTTAATCAACTCAATACTATGAGAAATGATTCAGTCCAAGATTTCAATAGTGTTATCAATCAAGTTAGGGATTTCAGTGACAATCTGGAAATTAACATAAACAAGAAGAGAATAACTCGAGCTGCATTTGGCTTTATTGGTGAATGGTCTGAATATTTATTTGGTACTGCTACTACACATGATATACAAGTGGTATCAGATCATATCAAAGCTCTTGAACATAGATTTACAAGTCAAAATCAAAATTTGCAAAAACATGACAAACATCTTTCTAGTTTTATGTCTAAAGTAGATCAGCGTATGGATAACATGAAGATTATTGTGGCTGATAATGCCGCTACCCTTTCAAATTTGGCAAATTTAGTTTCAAATTCAAATAGTGCTGATCGCTATGCTTACCACTTAATAGCTTTGCTTTTCAAGGACTTACATTATGGATCAAAATTACAAAAACAAGTTGACCAATTTTATCAGGGTATGTTAGATTTAATGCATCATAAAATATCACCTTTATTGCTTTCATTTAAAACAATTCAAGTAGCTTTAACAGAAATAACAACATTTCTACAAGCACACCCACGTTTCCATTTGGCTACACTCAATCACAAGCAAATCTACTCTTCAGTTCCATTCACATGGGTTATCAGTGATTCATCAATTTACATTACTATGAGATTCCCACTGGTTGTACAAGACAAAATGCTAGACGTTTACCAAATACACACGGTACCAATGCCTGTTAATCGAACTTCCACTCTGACAACTCAAATTCAAAATCTACCACCTTTAGTGGCTTTTTCTAGAGATTCTAATCATTATGCTCTGCCTACTCTTGCAAATTGGCATCATAGTAAGTTTATCCATTCGGCTACTCCTTTGATTGAAACATCAAAACCAAATTGTGTCTCTGCTTTGTTTGCTCAACATAAACAAAATATTAAAGACAATTGCAAATTTACTGTTTCAAATAATAAACTTAAACCAGATGTTTCACCTATTGGCAATAGCAAATACCTTATATCTGCCATTCCAAAAATTAAAGTTGCATGTGAAGGTCACAACACTTATCACAAAGATGGCTGTCACTTTTGCATTATGGTATTACCTTGTGGTTGTGACATTACGGCTGATCAGTTCTATTTGCCTCCACATATAACACAGTGCAACGGTTCATCTAAAGAAATCACCATTTCACATCCTGTCAATCTGGCTTTACTGCAACATTTTTATAGTACATCTGAACTGTCTCACATTCAAGCAGACTCTACTTATCCAAATCCTACTCAGGCAAAGGTACCAAACATCAAATTATTCAATCACAATTTGACTAAATTACTTGCTAATGATAATGATATCAACCTTGATTTAGGTAAAATGGTAAACGCTATGCAGAACGATGATCAAATTTACAATTCCTTGGCAGAACCAATTTTAGATAAACTGCCTGATTTTGAATCAAATGATAGTTTTTCATTTCATCATGAATTATTGATTTACATTGGTTTCGGCTTAACCGCTTTGGAAGGTGTTCTGTGCGTTTACTTGTGGTACAAACAGCGCTGTATGGCTATCTTGTTAACCGCAAAAATCCCGCAGACAACCTCCCAACGCTTGCCAACCATATATCACTTATTCAGCACAACCACTCAGACAACCACTACAACCACTCAAACACCCATACACGTTCACACTACAAGTCCTATAATATATGTTATCTTAGCTTTCTGCTGTGCATATGTTATATACAGGATAATTAGTTGGTTAAAACAACCCAAACCACATGCAAAAGTATTACTTGAGATTACCAACGGAAACCAGTGTTTGTTGTTAACAATTATGGAAGTACCCTGTTGTCCTAAATTTCTACACTTTCAAAGTGATCAGAGTATTGGTAAAATAGATCTTATCAGTCACTTCCTCAAACCTCAAATTACGGTAGACTGGCAAGGTCTTAAAATCACTAATCTCCTCAATGGCAAGTCTTTCCCATTGGCTGACCAATTTTCCATAGCTCCCTGGACAGCCTATAGACTGCGCTCCTTGCTTAACAGTCCTGGTCATGCTTACTTAGTCTGTGTTCACGAAGGTTACTCTTTCTACACTAGTATTTGTTCCATGGATTGTAAAGTCTGTTCCAAACAGACAACCGTCACAACCGATGACGTTTAAGTTTTGTTAGTAGATATTATTGATAGAGCCACTTGAATTCTTAAGGGGGGCCCTTTTTATTATTGACACTCAGTACCACTCTAGCCACAGATTGCATGTACATCTCAGCAAACAGTGAAGCGGCAGCCTCCAGATCAACAAGCCTGGCCGAAAGTTCTCCCAGCTGAACATTCATCCTATCGACACCTGGGTTGAACTTTGGTAACCTTGGTCTGGCTCCTTCCGCATGAATTCACACGTCGCTGCAGCATGCCCTGGTCGCACTCCCTGGGGTACAGCTCGTCCACACGTCCCTGCAAATACACAAGCAGAGAGCGGACATATCTCCAGGGATATTCCTTAACATCCTAAGGATTAGTATCTTACAACTAAGTGTTAGTAAAACAATGTTTCATGCATGGGACTCCTCTTGTGAATTACACAGGTTCCTCTATCATTCTGCTACCACTACGACGACTCCCAACCTACAACACAAAAACAATGTGCCTTATGACGTTCCCCAAACCCAGTATCACGTTCACAAGGACCTGAAATATAAACAATCTTGATTAATTGATACTGTTGTTCCTTATTCTACACCATGTAAGTTGTTCGCCACGGTACCTGTAAGTAAATAGACAATGCTTATGAGATTAACCTGGACAGCTTACATAAGCATCTACACGGGTGTTGTTTTCTGACAGAAAATAGACAATTAGTGTGGTAAACCTCTCTGCACACACCCAGATGCTCAGTGCCTGTACCGCAACCCCGGGAAACTTGCTTCAGAGACACTGTACAACCTCAAAGGAGCTCTGAAATTCATAAATGCTTTTATTAATCAACTCCTAGGTTTTATTACATCTTTACCATGAACACTTTAAGCAACTTCTACTTATCATTCAGTTACTTGCTTTTATCATGTGATTTGTAAATTGAATATTGTTACATCAGTTATATTATTTAAGCATATATCAGGTAAATGGCCCTTGTATTCTTGTGCTGTGATTGGTATACTGTTCAGTGTCATTTTTCTCTCAGTCACTCAAGACTGCTTGCAAATCAAAACCATTTGTGACACTGGTACAGCCCAGTTCATATCAACAGGCGTCCACGTTATTATCAGTTAACTGGATAATTTGTTAGGTTAAATGTACATAGCATAAAAAGGTCAACAGTCATGCATCATTTCACAGGAATTCACAATTGCTCACACGCTTTTCTTCGAAATTCATAATCCTGTGTAACATGTCTGTTGTACCCAAAAATAAAAATAAAAATTGAAAATAATTGTTAAACAAGGAAAATATAGATAGCTTAGTGTAACTTCACTTTTGTTAGATCGTTCACACGCTTTCCAAGCTGCACCACATCTAGAGCTGCTGCAGCTGAGCAATGACCACATCCATACACTGCACATGGACAGTTTCTCTGGACTGTACAGCTTGAAAGAACTGCACGTGTACAATAACCAGATATCTGCCCTGCCAAAAGGCCTCTTTGTTGACCTTTCCCAGCTGCTGTACCTGAATCTAGATCACAATGACCTGAAATACATCCACGTTGATGACATGTCACAGTTACAGCAACTGAAGGTACTCAGCCTGGCTAATAATGCTATAGCCACGCTGGATGGCAGCTTCTGCCGCCTGAAGAACCTTCCGGTGCTCGACCTCCATTCCAATCAGATGACAACAATCCCCGCACAGCTCTTCCAGAACTCAACACTCCTCCAAACACTGAACGTGAGTCACAACCACATAGAGCACATAGCAGAGGATGCACTTCTGAACATGGCAATGTTAGAATCACTGGCTCTGAACTCGAACAAACTGTGGGACTCACAGTCACACAACTTGGCCAAGGCTCTCCGTGGCAGGAAGCTGAAAAGAGTGATTCCACTGAAACTTTCGCTTGGGTAGCATGGTAGATTTCCGAGACTACGGTCGGAGAAGCTACTATCTTTAGTTCTGTTACTGGCTTTTTCTGGCTGTGCTTCCATGGACAGGAGAACGAAATGTATAGTAAAAGGCGCCGCCGTGGGTGCCGCAATAGGCGCGGGCTCTGGTGCCGTTATCGGTCATCAGGGAGATACGGATAACGCTACTGAAGGATCTTTAATCGGGGCAGCTGTCGGGGGGATCGTCGGCGGAACTATTGGATGCTTTTACTGCAAGGCAGAAGTAACGCTAGACGCAGATGGCGATGGCGTC
>RCNA010000159.1_pt1 | contig 11957 bp, 6 predicted proteins | sample 2041331 | NCBI WGS metagenome assembly RCNA01 (sample SAMN09708233, study PRJNA481090) | Marine sediment metagenome, whole genome shotgun sequencing project. | reverse complement strand
GTGGGAGGTACAAAGCAAGGTCGAATCCGGTTCAAAACCTGTATTCCATCGACAGCTTATCATTTGGCTTACTTTTTTTACGATATTTAAGTGTCAAAATACAATGAAAACATACCAACATATCATTTTCTGGTTTCTTGTTTATGGAATCCTCACCCTGGTGTTTGGCAGATGGTTTGAAAGCCATGTGGAATCTTTCTACTATGTCTCCCTCCTGATGCCTGTGGTCATGGGGACCTCCTATTTCTTCAATTATTACCTTGTTCCACGCTACCTGTTCAGGCGGAAGTTCTTCAAATTTGGATTGTACTCCTTCTATATGTTGGTGGTCTCCCTTTGCCTTGAATTAATGGCAGGTGTGGGAGCCATGTTGTTGATCATTTACTATGGGATCAATAAAACTGCCGGTTTAATTACAGATGTATTTACCCTGGCAATTATCCTCTATTTTATTGTCTGTTCCAATGGCTTTATCAATGTCATTAAACTGAATTCTATCGGTCTCTTGTTTTGATTCGGTTGGGGCATCACCAAGTCCTTCAAGTGGATCTATTTTCACATGCTTACGAGGACTATATGTCGTCACTGGGAAACTAGTCATCTTTTGTAATCCAATAAAGGTTTGCATTTTCTTTGAGTTTTATCTAAATTATTATTAATTATGTTATTTAATCCTTCTATCATTTCTCAATCAAGCAACTGACGCAGACCGACATGGAGGAAGGAATCCTGCTTCTGATATTAACTCCTACGTGAGTGTGTTTCTTGCAATTGTTAGCTCTTATGACTGGATCTTAACCAAATAGAACATCTCTCATGGCATCAACTCCATATTCTTAGACTCTCTCAATTTCATCGAACGCTTCTTATATCCTGTCATGTGCTGCAGGGTGAACGCGAGCTGGACGATGAGCGCCAGGGCCTCGTACGGCAGCAGTTTGAACTCTATGCCTCAGAGCTCCCCTGGGAGAATCCCTATGGAGATGCCCCGGACAACCTGACAGTGGAGAGGGCCAGAGCTTTCCTTCGGGAAAACGCGAATGAACAGTCCTTCTACGCGGCCATGCTTTCTCAGGCCAACAGTCAGTTCGCATCTGTGCAACTCAACCGGGATTATCCGGTGGTGCTCGGCACCCTGTATTTCTTCACGATCATTGGACTGGTCTCTCGGTTGCTCTCGGATTTGAGTTATATCTGGTTTGACCCTAGGATCAGTTTTGAACGGTTGTCGTAATGCGCGTAAGGCGGGCAGGGGAGCTGAAAAATTAAGATGGGCGGTAATAGATGGAAGAAATGGAAGAGATGGGTAAGGTGAATACAAAGAAACAAGCTGTGACGAATCGAAGGTGGCGAAAGTTCAAAAAAAACCGAAGAGGTTTTTACAGCCTGATTCTATTAAGCATCTTGTTGTTACTGTCGTTCTTCGCCGAGGTCTTGAGTAATGACAAGCCGTTTTTGGTCAAGTACGAGGGCGATATTATTGTCCTCTGTTGCACACCTATCCTGAAACCGTTTTCGGCGGCGATTTTGAAACAGAAACTGATTATCGTGATCCGTACATACTGGAAAAGCTAACCGCTGAGGGAAACAAGATATTTTTTCCCCTGAATCCATACAGCTATAATTCTATAAATCTGGAAATTGATCGACCGGTTCCTTCGCCGCCATCTCCAGAAAATATTTTGGGAACGGATGATCGGGGGCGGGATGTCTTAGCCAGATTGATTTACGGGTTCCGTTTATCTATATTTTTCGGGTTTGCGCTCACCTTGGTCGGAACTCTGATGGGGATTCTCGCCGGTGCGGTACAGGGATATTTCGGGGGAAAGACAGATCTATTTTTTCAGCGTTTTATTGAAATTTGGGGAGCGATGCCGGAGCTGTACCTGCTGATTATCTTCGCCTCTATCTTTAAACCCAGCGTACTATTGCTGCTAATTCTGCTATCTATGTTCGGCTGGATGGGGCTGTCCGACTACGTGCGGGCGGAGTTCCTCAAGGGGCGCAATATGGAATATGTCAAGGCTGCCAAGGCCTTGGGCGTAGGCAATCTGACCATTATGTTCCGCCATCTGCTACCCAACGGCATGACCCCGGTGATTACGTTTTTACCCTTCAGAATGTCCGGGGCGATTTTATCGTTAACCAGCCTTGATTTTTTAGGACTTGGAGTGCCGCCGTCCACGCCGAGTCTAGGTGAGCTACTCGCTCAGGGCAAAGCTAATATTGAAGCATGGTGGCTGTCGCTGACCACTTTTCTTGTTTTGGTCGGTACTCTGATTTTGTTAAGTTTTATCGGTGAGGCGTTACGGGAGGCGTTTGATCCACGGAAGCAGAAATGAAAAGAGTGAAAGCCAAAAAAAAACAGCACTTACCTTGAAACTCAGGCACTCAGGTAAGTGCTGATTGAACGTAATAACGGTTACTTTATTTTACTCAGACAACGACTGATGCAGTTCAACCCGTCGATTTTTTGCACGTCCTTGACGGGTAGCATTGTCGGCTATGGGATTTTCCTCACCGTATCCTTTGCTGACCAAAAAATTCGCTTTGACCCCTTGGCTGATCAGGAAGTTGCGAACGGTATTTGCCCGTTGTTCTGAAATCCGCTGATTTATTTGCGAGCGACCCATACTATCTGTATACCCGGCGACTTCAAACCGTTGCTTAGGCGCATATTCTTTTAACAGCGTAGCGGTTGTTTTGAGGCTTGTTTTTGCCTTTTTGGTGAGTGTGGCTGTGCCGCTGGTGAAGTTTACACCGGAAAGAATAAAAGAACTACTGTCAGCACAACCCATGTCATCAACCGTTGTTCCCGCCTCCGTATTAGCGCAAAAATCTTTCGCATCAACAACCCCGTCTTGATCACTGTCGATTTCAGCATCCGGCTGATCCACTTTAACTTCAAGTCGAGCTGTATCGGCGGCAGGCGGTGCTTGTTGAACAGATTTCTGTGGGGGCTGACGATGTAAACGATCAATCTCAGTTTGAAGTTCTGTTATTTTTTTCTGGAGTTCCTCCACCTCTTTGTTACCGTTTTGAAGTTCCGTTTTCAGCTGTGCAGAATCTTTCTTCAGTTCCTCCGAATTCGCCACAACCACAGACTGTTTCTGTAAAATTTTGTTTGCCTGCGCCAGCTTTTTTACTTTTTCCTCCAATGCGACTTCTTTTTCCTGAAGAAGGTTTTGTAAATGCTTCACTTCTTCTTCAAGGGTCGCCATCTTCGCTGCTGTCTCCTCCTGAGCCTGCTGAACCTGCCGTACCGCAACTTCTTTTCCTTCCAACGTCGCAATTAATTGCTCCGTTCTGCTTTGCGCCTCAGTTAACTTCGCTTCCAAGTCCGTAACCTTTTCCTGAGCAACGGCGAGTTGCTGAACCGCTTCTTGTGATTCAGCAAGTTGGGTTTCCAGCATTGTCGATTTTTCACGCTCTGTGGCCAATTCTTCCGTGCTGGCCGGTAATTCCGCAATCTTCGCTTCCAGAGTGGAAATTTTTTCTTGCGTTGTTTTCAATTGCTCCTGTAGGCCTTGCGCATTAGCCAGTTCAGCTTCCAAGGTCGCAACCTGTTCCTGCGCAGCCTGCACCTTTTCCTGTGCGGGCAGAAGATTCGCAATTTGCGCCTCAAGCTCGACCTTTTTTTCACCGGCGGCTGTGAGTTTGAATTCCAACTCGGCGATGTGCTTTTCCTGACTTGTATTTTTTTTCTGAGCAACAGCGACCGCGGTATTCGTCTCTTTAATCGCCGCAGCCGCCGTAGCCGATTTTTTTCTCTCATCCCCCAATTGTTGTGCAATCTCAGACTGTTTGTTCTTTGTCGTTTCGAGTTCGCCCGTTAGAATTTCCTGTTTTTTCACCAACTCGTCATGCTGTTTTTTCTTCTTTATAATTTCAGCCGTAAGTTTTACATTTTCAGATGTAATAACAGCGATGGTTTCGTCCTTGCCAAGCAAATTTTGTTGCAAACCCTGTTCTTTTTCCAATGCTACGGCACGCTCACTCTCCGCTGTTTCTAGAGCGGCTTTTGCGGCGGCAAGCTCTCCTTCGAGTTGTGCAACAGAATTTTTTGCCACTTCGAATTTCTGATCAATTGTTTGCGATTCCCGCTCCCGTACACTCTTGGATTCAACTAAACTCGCAATCTGATGGACTAATTCTTTTCCCCCAGCCTCGACTTCTTCAAGTTTTTGCTGTGCGGTCGCAAGCTCTTCCTGCTTCTCATTAAGCTGATTTTGCAGGATGACAACCTTTTGTTCCGAAGGAGCCAACATCTGTTCTTTTTTCTTGCCGTAATGAAGCATCGCTTCAATTTTCAACTGAGATGTTTTCAACGTTTTTTCTAAATTTTCGATCCGAGCGGCGGATTCAACCAGAAGTGTCTTTTGGCTCTTCAATCCAATTTCTTTTTCCGCAATCAGGCCGGATAGCTTTGCAACCTCATTTTCCAACCTCTGTTTTTCCGTATCAACCTTTTTAAACCGCTGTTCAGCTTCGGCGAGCAATTGTTGTTGCTCTTCGACAACTGCCTGTTTTTTTCGTTGTTCAGCAAAAGCCGCATTCGACTCTTCGGTAATTCTCGCAAGTTCAGCTTGTTGCGCAGTGCTTGCTTCGTTCAATTTCGTAATATTTTCCTGAGCCCTATTCAACTCAACCGCAAGGTTTTCCGCCTGACTCTGTTGTTCAACAAGCTGGTTTCGCAGTACTACCGCCTTATGTTCCGAAGGCATCAGCATCTGTTCTTTTTCCTTACCGTAGTGAAGCATTGCGTCAATTTTTAGCTGAGATTTTTTCAGCGTTTTCTCTAAATTTTCGATCCGGGCGGCGAATTCAACCAATAACTTTTTCTGCTTCTTCAACCCGCTCTCTTTTTCCAAAATCAAGCCGGATAATTGCGTAACCTGACCATCCAACTGCTGTCTTTCCGTATCAACCGTTGTAAAACGCTGTTGCGCCGCGGTCAGCAATTTTTGTTGTTCCTCGACAGCTACCTGTTTTTTCTGTTGTTCAGCAAGAGCGGCATTTGACTCTTCGGTAATCCTCACAAGTTCAGCCTGTTGTGCGGTGCCTGTTTCGCTTAAGCTCTTGATCTTGCTTTGAGCCGCAGTTAACTCACCTGTAAGTCTTTCCGTTCGCTTCTGTTGTTCAACAAGCTGTTTTTCTAAGGAGGCGACCTTCTTCTCGAAGGAAGCCAGCATCTGCTCTTTTTCCTTACCGTAGTGAAACATCGCTTCAATTTTCAGCTGAGATGTCTTCAGTGTTTCTTCCAAGGTATCAATGTGGTCAACGGATTCAACCAGTATTTTTTTCTGCTTCTTCAATCCGCTCTTTTTTTCTAAAATTATGCCGGATAGTTGCATGACCTGACCCTCTAACTGCTGTCTTTCTCTATCAACCGCTGTAAAACGCTGTTGCGCCGCAGCAAGCAACTCCCTCTGTTCCTCAACAACCACCTGTTTCTTTTGCTGTTCAGCAAGCGCAACGCTCAATTCTTTGGTAATCCTCGCAATCTCAATCTTCTGTGCGGCACTTGACTCTTTTAAATTTTTAATTTGAGCGATCAAGTCATTATTTTTTTCACTTGCTCTCTTGATTTTTTCCTGAGCCTTTGTCAGCTCAGCCGTAAGTTTTTCCGCACGCTTCTGTTGCTCAACAAGCTGTTTTTCCAAGGTGGAAACTTTTTCTTCGGATGAAGAAAGCATTCGTTCCTTTTCCTTACCATACCCAAGCATCGCCTCAACTTTCAGCTGAAATCTTTTTAACTTTTTTTCTAAATTGTCAATCTTGGCGGCGGATTCAAACAAAAACGTTTTTTGGCTCTTTAATCCACTTGCTTTTTCCGCAATCAGGCTGGATAATGTCGCAACCTGCCCCTCCAGTTGCCGTTTTTCCGCAGCAACCTCTTGAAATCGCTGTTGCGCTGCGGCGAGCAAGCCCCGCTGCTCCTCAACAATGACCTGTTTTTTTCGCTGTTCAGCATACGCCGCATTCAATTTTTCAGCAATCCTGATGAATTCAACCTTCTGCGCAACGTTCGCTTCATTCAACCGGTTGATTTGAGCAACTAAGTCGAGATTTTCTTCATGCGCATCCTTAATTTTGGCCTGAGCCTCAGTCAATTTTCCAGCTAGCTGCTCCGTCTGATTTCCCCGCTCAATATTATCTGTATGTGTAATCTTCATTTCTTCCCGGGCCTTGCTCAACTCACCGGTAAGTTGTTCTGTTCGACTCTTTTGTTCAATATTATTGTTATGCGCAACCTTAATTTCCTCCTGCGCCTCAGCCAACTCATTCGCCAATTTTTCTGTCTGTTTCTGTTGTTCAACAAGCTGTTTTCGCAAGGTAACGACCTTTTGTTCGGAAGGAGCCAATAACCGATCCTTTTCTTTGCCATACTGAAGCATCACCTCCGCTTTAAGATCAGCTTTGCGTACCCGGTCTTCCATAACAGAAAGCTGGGCGGTGGCTTCGGCGAATTGAAATTTAGACTGCTCAAGACGGCTTATCAATTGAGCGACACGTTTATCAATCTGTGATGAATCCTTGGCCTGTTCTTTTTTTGACTGCTCAAGCGCAGCTTGCATTGCAAAAAGTTTTGCGGCACTATCAGTAAGTCCGGCCTTAGATCGCTCAAGACGACTTGTCAACGTAGCGATGTGTTCATTAGCCTGCGCTGAACTTTCCGTGGAGGCTTTCTCTGAAATTGTTATTTTTTTTATTGCTTCCAGCCTCCTGTTGAGTTCCTGCCGCACTGTCGCCAGTTTTTCCTCTTTTTCTTTCAGCTCCGCTTCACGTTTTTGTAATTTTTGCAAAAGCTGTCGATTGGCGGCAGTTTCTTTTTGAGTTTCAGCGGCGAACTTCTCCTTCGCACCATTCAACTGTTCCCGCAACAACGTAATTTTGGACTCATACTGAAGAAACCGTTCTTGCAGATAAACACCTTTATCCACGACTTCAATCTGTTGCGAAGCTGCATAACTCGCAAAAGCGATGTAGGCCAATATCCCGACAGAGATAAGAAGAATTGTGCGTGGCGTTAATTTTTGCGTGAATTTCATATCGGAGCCTATGAGTTGCGTTTGTATTAAAAAAGATAAAGTTATTAAGCAATTATGCCGGTTTTAAAATTAAAACCGCCAAAGGAGGCAGAACAAGAGTGAGCGTGTCAGGCATACCGTAAGATTGCTCAGGGATTGTATGTAACTCACCGTTTCTGACATTGCCGCCTTGGTATATATTAAGATCACTGTTGATAATTTCTCTGTAGCCGCCGCTTTGCGGTACGCCAATACGGTAATTTTCACGTATTACAGGCGTAAAATTACAGATTACAATCAGAAAGTCATCCGTTTTTTTCGCCCTGCGGATAAAAGAAAAGACTGAATTGTCGGAATCATTCGCATTAATCCAAGAAAAGCCTGACGATTCGTGATCGTTTTCATGAAGAGCTGGTTCACTTCTGTAGATCCGATTCAGATCGGCGACATAACGTTGCACACCTTTATGATTGTCGGCTTTAAGGGCTTCCCATTCCAAACCTTTGTCATGATCCCATTCCTGCCTTTGGCCGAATTCACATCCCATAAACAATAATTTTTTTCCAGAATAACTCCACATAAAACCAAGATAAGCTCGCAAGTTGGCAAATTTCTGCCAATCATCACCCGGCATCTTATTGAGCAGCGAACCCTTGCCATGCACCACCTCATCATGGGAGATAGGGAGCGTGAAGTTTTCCTGAAACGCATACAACATGCCAAAGGTTATTTCATTATGATGAAAGCGGCGATGGATCGGCTCATGGCGCATATAATTAAGAGTGTCGTGCATCCAGCCCATATTCCATTTCAGGCTGAAACCAAGACCACCCAACCAAACAGGGCGGGAAACCATGGGCCAGGATGTTGATTCCTCAGCGATGGTAAGAATTCCCGGAAAAATGCCATGCACAACTTCGTTGGTTTTGCGGAGAAAGCTGATGGCGGCGAGGTTTTCACGTCCTCCGAATTCATTGGGCATCCATTGTCCCTCTTCTCTGGAATAATCCAAATAGAGCATGGAGGCCACCGCATCAACCCGTAATCCGTCAATATGATATTTATCTATCCAGAACAAAGCGTTGGAAATTAAAAAGGAACGCACCTCGTTGCGACCATAATTAAAAACCATGGTGCCCCAATCCTGATGTTCCCCTTGACGCGGATCTTCATGGGCGTATAAATGGGTGCCGTCAAAATAATTGAGTCCGGCCCCGTCCTTTGGAAAATGGGCAGGCACCCAGTCGAGGATAACACCAATGCCGTTCTGGTGGCACTGATCAATAAAATACATAAAATCATCCGGTGTCCCGAAGCGGCTGGTCGGCGCAAAAAAACCGAGCACCTGATATCCCCAAGATCCGTCAAACGGATATTCGGCTATGGGCAACAGCTCAATATGCGTGTAGCCCATCTCAAGCACATAAGGTATCAAGGTGTCGACAAGTTCCCGGTAGCTAAGATATCGACTTCCCCATTTTTTATCAGGTACTTTACGCCAGGAAGCGAGATGCACTTCATATATGGAAATAGGAGCGTCCAGAGCCTGTTGACGCGGGCGTTCCCTGATCCAGTCAGCATCCTCCCATTGATGATGATCAAGGTCAACAACGACTGATCCCGTGTTTGGTCGCAACTCCATAGCGAAACCGTATGGATCGGATTTATCAAAATCCTCGCCTTCATTACTGGTTATCCGGTATTTATATACGGTGTGTTCTTGAAGGCCGGGGATAAAAAGCGACCAGATGCCTGCATCACTTGGGCACATGGGGTGAGAGGAGCCGCTCCATTCGTTGAAATCGCCGATGACACTGACCTGCCGGGCATTGGGTGCCCATACGGAAAAAACTATACCCTTTCTGCCTGAAAAAGAGACAAGATGCGCCCCGAGTTTTTCATAGCTGCGTTCATGGGTGCCTTCACCAAACAAATATTTGTCAAGATCTCCAAGCCAGCTTTTAGGGGCTGCCTGACCGGTACATGCTGTATTTTTTATCAAAGTGTATACCTTTTTGATGCGGGATATTCGAGATTACAGTAAGAAAAAAATAAAAACATTATATTTATTTTTTTGATTTTTTTAAATACTTTTCTACTGGATGTAATTATAGTATAAATGATTTTTTAGCGTAGATGAAACGAATTGTCATGTTCTTTTTATTTTTTTGCGGGTCAACAGGTCATTGTAAGCTGTCCGTCAAAAAGAGGGGAGGGCGACCTGCCCGTTTTTCCTTAACAGCGAGGATGATTGCTTGCCAAGGGTATATAGCAATGCTATACTAATTGTAATGACAGCAAACAGTTATCTTATTCTGTAGTTATCTCTGAGATCAGGCCATGTTTCTTGATAAAAAAATCAGCGTAGTCATTCCCGCTCATAACGAGGAAAAACTCATCGGCAAAGTCATCGGCACCATGCCTGATTATGTTGATTATATCGTGGTGGTGGATGACAAAAGTCAGGATCAAACGGCTTCTGTTGTTCAAAATTTGGCAACCTCAAACAGTAAAATAATTTTTATTGCTCACGAGAGGAACAAAGGGGTAGGGGGGGCCATTGGGACAGGATATAAATGGGCGAGAGATAATCAAATTGACGTGACCGCTGTCATGGCGGCTGATTATCAAATGGATCCTGAAGATCTACCCCGGATTTTAGAGCCTGTCTGTAAGGATGAATGCGACTACACAAAGGGCAACAGGCTGTTTCGAGGAGAATCTTGGGGGATGATCCCTAAATATCGCTACATCGGCAACTCCTTCCTCTCGCTCTTCACTAAAATTGCCTCCGGTTATTGGCATATCGCTGACTCGCAAAGCGGATATACAGCTATTTCGCTTCAGGCTCTCAAAAATATCAATCTTGATACGATATATCCCCGTTACGGAATGCCCAACGACCTTTTAATTAGTCTTAATATTGCGAATTTTCGGGTAAGGGATATCTCGATACGCCCTGTCTATAACGTGGGCGAGGTCTCAGGGATTAGGTTAAAAAAGGTTATTTTTACCATTCCTTTAATATTGATCGAAGGGTTCAGTCGAAGGATGGTGGAAAAATATATTATCCGGGATTTTCATCCTTTGATCTTTTTTTATTTTCTGGGGTTATTGTTCTTCTTTTTTACCATTATCCTGACCATTCGAGCCTTTATTTATCTTGGTGTTGATGGACATCTGCCGCCGATTAACACGCTTGCAGCTATGTTTTCTTTTATGAGTTCCAGTCTTTTTACGCTTTTTGCTATGTGGTTTGATATGGAATATAATAAGGATTTGAAATAGACATAAAATTACGGTGCCCTGCAATGACAAATTATAATAAGACTATTTTCGTAATATGAATCTTGCGCAATGTGACCACTTAGAATCGATACGAATATATGAACTGAAAAAAGTCCTTTCCATTATATCAGAGGAGAAGAAAAAAATAAAAGATGTTAAGATTTTGGAAATAGGTGCCGGTACGGGTTGGCAGGCAAAAAAACTAACTGAAAATGGCTACACTGTTGAGGCAATAGATCTCAATAACAGTAATTATTTAAAAAATCGTATTTGGCCAATAACTGATTATGATGGAGAACATATACCTTTTCCTGATAACTATTTTGATATACTATTTAGCTCCAGTGTCCTCGAACATATTCCTCATCTGGAAAAATTTCAAATTGAGATGCAGAGAGTCTTGAAACCAGATGGTATTGCCGTCCATATAGTACCCAATGGAAACTGGAGATTTTGGACCAGTATAGTCCATTACCCATATATATTTAAAACCTTATTGTCAGTGATTTACAGCAAAACTGTATCTTTTTTTGGAAAAAAAATAAGACGGCAATATATGTCGGTGGACTTCAACGTGATCGAAAGATATCTAAAATAGAGTTGCTTTGGAAAATAATTTTTCCAGCTCGACATGGTGAAACGGGTAATTCTGTTAGCGAATTATATTACTTCAGCAAAAAATATTGGTGCTCAATATTTAAAAAAAGCGGATGGAAGATCAAGGGAATAACTTCTAATAATTTATTCTACACTGGTTATATGCTTTTAGGAACACTACTTTTATTTCAGTCAAGAAGATATATCAGCTTTTTATTAGGAAGCACATGCCATATTATTGTTCTGAAAAAAAATAGAATTCCTGCTGTCCCTTATAATAACACGACGAAGTCAGGTCTCGAACAAACTCCTGAAGCACACATTAGCCAGATTTAATTTTACTTTGTAATTGATCAAAACAATACATGAAGATATTTAATATAATTAACCAGTTAACTGCAAACAAAGCAGTGCTACTTCGTTTTCAAATTTTGCGAAAAATCGGCAAAATACTTCTACCTAAGTATAGATTTAAATGGCACCAAATGGGTTGGTGGGACGATCCTTTATTTAACGAATACCTGATCAGGTTCAATGAAATGGGTGGTATGAATACTGATCGTCGCTGGATGCTGTATCAGTTATTGCGGTTAGTCAAAAAAATCCCAGGAGATACCGCTGAGTGCGGTGTATATAAAGGAGCAGGGTCATATTTAATTTGCAAAGTTAACCAAAAAAATGAATTGTTTGACCGAACACATTATATGTTTGATTCTTTTGAAGGTTTATCAGTTCCGTTAGAGGACGATGGTAACTATTGGATAAAAGGAGACCTGACATCGACTTTGGATACCCTCATCAGTAATTTATCGGAATTTAAAAATATTAGTATCCACAAAGGATGGATACCGGAAAAATTTTCTGATATTGAGTCAAATAAATTCTGCTTTGTCCATATTGATGTAGATTTATATTCTCCAACCTTGGACAGTTTTGAGTTTTTTTATCCGCGAATGAACGAAGGCGGAGTGATCATCTGTGATGATTATGGATTTACTACCTGTCCTGGAGCGACTAAAGCCATTGATCAATTTTTACAAA
>RCNA010000104.1_pt1 | contig 11975 bp, 11 predicted proteins | sample 2041331 | NCBI WGS metagenome assembly RCNA01 (sample SAMN09708233, study PRJNA481090) | Marine sediment metagenome, whole genome shotgun sequencing project. | reverse complement strand
GCTTAAAATCTTTTTTTGTTTAACCTTAATATTTTACCTTGATGCACTTGATGAACAGGATAAAAGCTTCAAATAAAACTTCTAAGTTTCTGGGTGTTGGGTGTTAAACATCAGGTCCATCTTGTTAATCATGGTTAAACAAACTTTATGGCCTTTATGGCTTTAACCTCAAGTCTTTCCACTCTTTCTCTGCGACCTCTGCGTCTTGAATGAGCAAAGCGAGTGGGCGGTGTAGATCGTTTGCTACCGATAGACGAGGACGGGCAAAAGCTGTTCACCACAGAGTTGCTATTAAAAGTCTTGGACTAAAGTTCATAGTTTTCAACTAGCGTGATGGAACGATAAAAGGAGCCTGCGAAGGGCTCCTTTTTTCAATAACGGTTATTTAGTGTTCCTCTGGAAACTCTGATGAGCGCGCTCCCATTCAGCGGCACATCCCCGCCTTAACAAAAGTCAAATCCAACCCCAGGTCAGGCACCTTGACCCGCACCACCTGATCACGTACATCACCAATATCAAGAACAAACGCCTGATAACCGCGTTGCTGCAGCTGGCGACCAAATTCCTGTGGAGTCTTAAACGTACCAACTTTAACCTTCTTACTGACGCTTGTCAGCGGTGCACAACTGCCCTCACGGGAACCAAGCAACCAGCTGTCACTACTGGTTTTACTTGCAGAGGACGCCGCTTTGGGACGAGTCATGTTCATCTGCACTTCTTCAACAACAGGCATCTCCTTAACAACAGAGGACTTCTTAACGACAGGTGCTTTTTTGACAACAGGGACCACCTCGACAACGGGAACCACCGCCCGACGCGCCTTGCTGACCGCAGCCGAAGTCTTCGCAGGTGTCGCTGTAATTATCTCACGGACTCGCTCCTGAGTAGGCATATCCCTGGGATCAACTCCGCCCGCGTGAGCCATAACCGCAACCATCAGTAATCCCAGCAGGCAACAAACCATTCTGCAAATTTTTGTCAACATCTCTTCCTCCACAGCAACAACAGCAAGGTTAGATGCACCAACCCTGAATCATTCGATTATAAATCTTTATGCTTTGTTTCTGCGCCATTCTACCCGATACCACACAGAGAACAATCACAAAACTCTGCTCAAGTCCTCTGCCGGGCATCATAGTGCTCGCAGAGAGAGCCAAGATATCGAGAGCCGATCTGCTCACAAGCCAGAGCTCTTTTGACCGGTGATAAATTCAGAATGACTCCGAGCATCGCTGCCAGGGCACGATGGCTCCAGAGAACCTGATTGTCGAAGATCAGATTCTGTAATTTGCCTCGTTCAATTGCCATCAGGACAACCTTGTGTGTCGAGTTGACCGGAGTAATAACGCGACTCACACGCGGCTGCATGGTCAGGGCGCCGATTCTACAAGTGCGGGCACAAACGCCACAACCAAGACAGAGGTTTTCATCTATGACAGCCTGTTTACGGCCAGAGCCATCGACGTGCTCGGTCTCCAGAGAAACGACCTTGACCGGGCAAACGACCAGGCAACGACCGCAACCGCTACAGTTAGGCTCCACCCGGGCAATAAAGTTGCTGGTATGAACCGGGCGTTCATGGCCGAAACGCTGGGCGACAAGCATCGCTTCGCAACAGCAGGGGCAACAGTTGCAGATGAAGCCGACATCGTTCTGCACGTTTTCACCGAATTGGACCAGGTTCTGCTCCCACGCCTTGTGTAGCAATTCCTTGCACTCGTTACGATCAACACGGCGGGCATACTCACTGCGGATCAACGATGTCGCAACATTGTTAAAGGTCATGCAGATATCCATCTCTGCATCGCAGGCCTTGCCTTGATGTTGGCGCTTGTGACGGCAGTAGCAGAGCCCGATAGCGATGTCATTGGCCGTTTCAATAACCGCGGTCGCTTTCTCGTAGTCGAGCACATACAAATCATGCTCGTTGCTAAGCACCCCCTCCTGAACAAAGACCCTGCCGAGCTTGGTCTTGCCGGTCAAAAAAAGATCCCGGATAAAATCTTCCTCGACAGTGATGTATTGCTCATAGAGTTCGCTGAGAAGCTTCTGGTCGATATCGCCACGGGTACGCATCAAGGCAAACTCGAAGAAGCCAGCCATCGGCGGCGGCAGAGTATATTCGGTCTTGCCATTAAGCTGCACATCAACCAGCAGCGCTCGCCCGGCCAGGCTCTGTAACGTCCTCTCCGCTTCGAGGAGAGAAACTCTCCAGTTTTTAGCGGCCTTCTCGGCAGTAAAAGGTTTGATCGGCAGGCTGGCGACCAATTCGGCTTCTTGTTCGCTAAAAAGCATGGCAAGGATTCGGTAGAGAAGTTCGGAGGGAGGAGCGCCCTGAGTATAGAGGTTCAGGCGACCGGTCAGTCTCTGATAACTGGAGCGAGGGGTGCGGTGGGCCATCAACAACCTCCGTTAGGAAGCCTGCAAAGTGTTGGTGGTTAAGCCGACATGACAGCGTTTCGGGAGGTTTCCTTGACGCGGTACATTGCCTGGTCCGCCAGACGTATCAAACCATCCTTGGAATCAGCATCATCGGGGAAAGTGGCGATACCGAAGCTGGCAGTCATATTAAAGGAGGCGCCGTTGTCATCACGGAAATCATAGGAACGGAAAAGTTCACAGAGCTTGGTCGCCAGGGTCATGGCGCCGTTCTTACCGGTATTTGGCAGAACAATGACAAATTCGTCACCACCGTAACGAGCTGACTTGCAAATCTTACGCACATTATCCTGGATCAGTTTACCGACTTCAGCGAGGGTGCGGCTACCGACCAGGTGGCCACAGGTGTCATTTATTTTTTTGAAGAAATCAAGGTCAATGAAGATCAACGATAGTTTCCCGCCGAAGCGTCGGACCCGCTCGATCTCTTCTTCAATCAGAATGTGCAGGTAACGGCCGTTGTAAAGTCCGGTCAGGTCGTCGGTGATCACCAATTCATTGATGCGCCTGAAGTTGCGAGCATTTTCGATGGCGATTGCCGCGTAATCGGCAATCGTTAAAAGGATATGCAGATCAGCTTCTTTGAAAACCTTTTCGTTGGGACCGTTGACCAGCTCAATAACACCGAGAACATGATCTTTGCTGCGCACCGGCACACAGAGTACCGACTGGGTTATAAAGGAGGATGCTTTATCGAAGTGGTCGGAGAAACGGTCGTCTTCGGTGACGTCGGCGATCACCAGCGCTTGACCATGCTCAGCCACCCAGCCAGCAATACCCTGACCGGCAGCAACCTTCAACCCTTTGAGCTTTTCAGCCGACGGGGAAACGGCGATCTCAAAGGTCAGCTCACCACTCTGCTCATCACGCAGCAGTAGCGACCAGGCCTGAGTCTTGAGCAAGCGGCTGACCTGATCCATGATCAAGGTGAGCACATTCTCAAGATCGATGGTCGACGTCAGAGCTTTACCGATCTCGATAAGAACTTCGAGCTCCCGATTACGTCTTTCCAGAGTTTTCAGTAGATGAGTGTCAGCCGACAAAACGATCCCCTGATTACAAATTAAATTCGAACTTCTCGTTTCTAAATTAACCGTGACAATTTAACACATTATTCACAGCAGGTCACGAACTTACATACGCTTCCATCACCGTAAAGCTTAGCGTGGCTCGATGAAGCGATTGAGGAATTCGTGGGGATTGTCGCATTTAGCCGATTTTATCAGCGGCCATAACTGTTTAAGTTTACAGATTTAAAGATCTCTCGTCGTCGGTTCAGACAACTTCTGCCACAACTCCGCATAAGGAATTGCACGAAAATCGAGGCTCAGTCGTTCGCGCGCGACACCGGGGGTAAAACCCTCATCGAGCACCGCTGCCTCGATAGCCGGCATGTGCATCGCCCCCCACGGGATAATAATCGTGTCATAATGCTCCAGAGTCCGCACCATACTGGCGATCACCACCTCATTACGTTTGTCGATGATGTCGGTCATAACCCCAGCGACCCCCTCCTCGGTCATATTCTCGGTGATCCAGAGATTGTACTCCGCGAAGCCCTCAAGCAATGGCTTGTCACCAAACAGGGTGCGTCCGAGCTCATTGAGAAACTCAATCGTCTGCGGATTGAATTGGTTGAGATCGATATCCGCTCTGGCAATGTCCGGTTTATCCTGCATTCTATCGGCCAGAGCCAGCGCATCGAGATCATCCAGATCGACCAGGTTGCCATCGATGCGCATCTTCTCCTGGGAGCTCAAACCAATCACTCCGGCCAGCTTGCTGTAGTTAAACCGGGTTTTCATCAATCCGTCCTCATCGGTCACCCCCTCGGCCAGGACAAGCGTCCCCTTGTCCGACATCGAACCGGCAATATCCTTGTAGTAGTCCTCCTTGCCAATGTGCATCATCCCCGCCAGGCGCACCACTTTTTCATCGAGATGATAACTGCGCTCGCTCATGTAGATGCCAACTGGGCTGAGCCTCAAGAAACCAGCGGTCTGCTGCTCGAGATAGTAGCTGGTCATTGCCAGACCGCTATAAACCAGGACGAAAGGCATCAGCAATAAGCTGATGGCAGTAAAACCCAAAGTGTTGCGCCAGCTGAACATCGGCCTCTCAAAGAGTTCACGACTTAACAGCTTTTGTCCACCCAGACTGCGCAACAACACGATCGCGATGCCACCGAGCAGAAGCTGATTACCCGCCGCCAACAGGCCAAGTGACTCGCGCTCAAAAACGCCCGATAGCGGCCACAGCGCCAGAGCACACCAGGAGCTAAAGATGGTCAACGGCAAGAACACTCGCTTGGGCAGACGGCGATCAATCCCCATGCAGGAAAAAATTACTGCAGAGAGAATAATCACGAGATAAGCCACGAGATAGCGCAGTCCGGAAAAGAGCGGCAATGCTACGGAAGAGGCGACGAGCAGTTCATCCACCAGGGATAGACCGGCATCGGTCAGGAACATAATAATGTAGAGATTGGCAAAACGGCGCATTGAGGTCCTTGTTACAGAAAACAATTTAATGACTTGTGCCAGTTTAAACTTTTTCGCGCGACAAATGAATAAATAAGGTTCGATGACCTGGTGGGCCTGCCTTGTGTTTGTTCGCCACTCAATTCAGAATCGTTGCTGATATTCAGATCAAGCGACCCAGAAACATTATATTCAAAAAAACATATTTAAAGCGTTTTGATTACACCAAAGAAACAACCAAAAAAATCATGCTTTTTGTCGTAAAAACAGGCCCTCACGTTTGCCCCTGGATCAACGATCTTTTGTTTTAGGTGTCTGTGGCAGCCTGTCCTCCCCTGTGCGCCTGGCGGTCCATATCCTTCCTTAAACAGCGTTTCGCCTTTGAAGGTGACTGCAACGAAGAAAACAAAAGGCGCAAAAAGTAACGGTGACTCTGTTACGAAATTAAATTAGCAAAACTGGGCCCACCACAGACAAAACTAACGTCAGTGTGACTCACAGCAAATGTGAAACAAAATCCACGCATATTTTACAGCTTTGCCAAAACAAAACCTTCACCACTGAGTCACAGGGAAATACAGCGAGCTCTATGACTCTCTCTGTGTTCTCTGTGATTCGAGTGAGCGAAGCGAACGGGTGGTAGAATTAGTTTTTGTTTCAAAGAGTTTCTTCACCATCGTTTCATGAAAACAAAAAGGGCGACTCAAATGAGTCGCCCTTTTGCTTAACTATTTATATCAGTGAATCAGTGGAGTGTTGTGCCTGCAACCTGAACACGAATCACAGCTCTCTCGAGAGCGGCTTCCATGATCTTGAATTCCTTGTCTTCGCTAGAGAGACCTTTGAGGGCTTCTTCAGCACGAGCAAGGGCAGACTTGGCGCGTTCCACGTCAATCTGATCGGCTGGCTCAGCAGTTTCAACCAGCACTGTCATAACGTTGTCTTCTACTTCCACATAACCCCAATTCACAGCAACGTGAAATGTTTCATTGCCTTGCTTGTAGGTGAGCTCACCAACCTTCAAGGTGGTCAGCAGGGAAGTATGGTCGGGAAGCACACCGAATTCGCCGATGGCGCCAGGAGCGGTGACTTCGTCAACCTCTACCGACAACACACGCTTGTAAGGTGTAACCATTTCCAATGTAAGCTTTTCTGCCATGCCTATTTATTCCTTTATGCCGGAATTAACTGATTAAGCAGCCAGCTGCTTGGCTTTTTCCAGGGCTTCTTCGATGGTACCAACCAGGTAGAAGGCCTGCTCCGGGATATCGTCGTACTTGCCATCAACCAGATCGCGGAAACCTTTGATGGTGTCCTTGAGCTCTACGTACTTGCCTGGGGAACCGGTAAAGGTCTCGGCAACGAAGAACGGCTGGGAGAGGAACTTCTGAATCTTACGGGCACGTGAAACGGCCAGTTTGTCCTCTTCGGAAAGCTCGTCCATACCGAGGATCGCAATGATGTCCTGCAGGTCTTTATAGCGCTGCAGTACGTACTGAACATCACGGGCACATTTGTAATGCTCCTCACCGATAACCTGAGGATCGAGGATACGGCTAGTGGAGTCGAGAGGGTCAACCGCAGGGTAGATACCGAGCTCGGCGATCTGACGGGAAAGAACCGTCGTGGCGTCGAGATGGGCAAAAGCCGTTGCAGGAGCAGGGTCAGTCAAGTCGTCGGCAGGTACGTAGATAGCCTGAACCGAAGTGATCGAACCTTTGCTGGTTGTGGTAATACGTTCCTGAAGCTCACCCATCTCGGTAGCCAGGGTAGGCTGATAACCAACCGCCGAAGGGATACGACCGAGGAGCGCCGAAACCTCAGAACCTGCCTGGGTGAAACGGAAGATATTGTCAACGAAGAGCAGAACGTCCTGACCTTCTTCGTCACGGAAGTATTCAGCAACTGTCAGAGCCGAGAGAGCAACACGAGCACGGGCTCCTGGAGGCTCATTCATCTGGCCGTAGACCAGAGCAGCTTTATCGAGAACGCCGGAATCCTTCATCTCATGCCAGAGGTCGTTACCCTCACGGGTACGCTCACCAACACCGGCAAAGACCGAGTAACCGCCGTGCTGCTTGGCGATGTTGTTGATCAGCTCCATGATCAGAACTGTCTTGCCAACGCCGGCGCCGCCGAACAGGCCGATCTTACCGCCACGGGCATAAGGAGCGAGCAAGTCAACAACCTTGATGCCTGTTTCAAAGGCTTCAACCTTGGTCGACTGTTCAATGAACTCAGGAGCAGGACGATGGATACCCCACTCAATCTCGGCACCGATCGGGCCAGCTTGGTCAATCGGCTCGCCGATCACGTTCATGATACGACCGAGGGTCTTCTGACCAACCGGCACAACGATCTGCTTGCCAGTATCAAGTGCATCCTGACCGCGAACCAGACCATCGGTAGCGTCCATAGCGATCGTACGTACTGTATTTTCACCAAGATGCTGGGCAACTTCCAGAACCAGGTTCCACTCCCGATCATCAACCGACGGGTTGGTCACCTTAAGCGCGTGGTAGATCTCGGGAAGCTTGCCGGCTTCAAATTCGACGTCGACAACCGGGCCGATGACCTGTGTGATGCGTCCTTTATTCATGATGAACCGTTCCTCCATTCAGCCCACTCGGGTTCCGGGTGGGGTGTTTGTGCTTATATAATTCGTGAAACTTAAGACTTAATTGACTCAGCACCGGAGATAATCTCCAGCAGTTCCTTGGTGATAGAAGCCTGACGTGCACGGTTGTACTGCAGGGTTAGCTTGCCGATCATTTCCGAAGCGTTCTTGCTTGCGCTATCCATAGCGGTCATCCGGGCACCATGTTCAGAAGCAGCAGATTCGAGCAAAGAGCGGAAGATCTGCACTTCGATGTGCTTGGGCAGAATCTCTTCTAACACCTCTGTAGCGTTAGGCTCGTAGATATAATCTGCAACCTGCGCGCCTTCGTCCACAACCTTCGGTACGATCGGTAACAGTTGAGTCACCGTTTGCACCTGGGTCATAACACTCTGGAATGCGTTGTAAACCAGAAAGACTGCGTCGTAATCACCGTTACGGTAGAGCTCGATGACTTCCTGACCAAGCAGGGCGCCAGTCGGGTAGGACACTTGACCGGTACCAACCAGGTTCTCATGAACCTTCGCGATATCCATGCCAGCGCGGCGCTTGAGATAATCATTACCCTTACGGCCAACGATTAACAGCTCGTAGCTTTCAAAGCCTTCGCTTTTTGCACGGATGAAGCGTTCTGCGGTCTTGGAGATATTGACGTTGAAACCACCACAGAGACCACGGTCGCCCGTGATCAGCACAACCAGAGCTTTGCCCTTGTCGCGTTCTGCCAGCAACGCATGGCTATCAGCATCTTCACGTAGTGCCAGACTGGAGAGTACGTCAGCCATCTTGTCCGCATAGGGACGGGCTGCAGTAACAGCTTCCTGGGCACGCCGCAGCTTGGAAGCCGAAACCATCTTCATGGCTTTGGTGATCTGCTGGGTGTTCTTGACCGTGCCGATTCGTTTTTTTATGTCTTTAAGACTTGCCATCTGTTATTACCCGATCGTTGCGTTATTAAGCGACAAACTGGCCCTTAAACTCATCGAGAGCGGCTTTAATCTTGCCTTCCAGCTCGTCATCAATGGCTTTCTTTTCAGCCAGCGTAGCAAGAACGTCAGCGTAGCTGCTTTCCATAAAGGAGATCATTTCATTCTCGTAACGCTGAACATCCGTTGCGGGATACTCATCGAGGTAGCCGTTGTTAACGGCAAAAATCGCGATAACCTGCTTCTCAATCGGCAGAGGCACATACTGGCCCTGCTTGAGGATCTCAACCAGACGAGCACCACGATTCAGCTGGCCCTGGGTCGCGGCATCAAGGTCTGAGCCGAACTGGGCAAAGGCTGCCATCTCACGGTAAGAGGCGAGAGCCAGACGCAGAGTACCAGCAACCTGCTTCATGGCTTTAACCTGGGCAGAACCACCAACACGGGAAACCGAGAGGCCGACGTTGATAGCCGGACGCACACCTGAGAAGAACAGGTCGGTTTCGAGGAAGATCTGACCGTCAGTAATCGAGATAACGTTGGTCGGGATATATGCAGAAACATCGCCAGCCTGGGTCTCAATGATTGGCAGAGCGGTCAGTGAACCAGCACCTTCTGCATCGTTGAGCTTGCAAGCACGCTCGAGCAAACGACTATGGAGATAGAAAACATCACCGGGGTAAGCTTCGCGACCTGGTGGGCGACGCAACAACAGGGAGAGCTGACGATAAGCAACGGCCTGTTTGGAGAGATCATCATAAATGATCAGAGCGTGCCTGCCGCTATCGCGGAAGAACTCGCCCATAGTAACACCGGTGTATGGGGAGATGAACTGCATTGGAGCAGGCTCGGAAGCAGAAGCGGAGACGATAATGGTGTAATCCATGGCGCCGGTCTTCTTCAGCCTGTCAACCACCTGTGCAACCGTCGAGCGCTTCTGGCCGATGGCGACATAGATGCAGATCATGTTCTGACCTTTTTGGTTGATGATGGCGTCGATCGCAACCGCGGTCTTGCCGGTCTGACGGTCACCGATGATCAACTCTCTCTGGCCACGGCCGATGGGAACCATCGAATCGATCGCCTTGAGGCCGGTCTGCATTGGCTCGTGAACTGACTTACGTTCAACGATGCCAGGTGCTTTGATTTCAACCTTACTGTAAGTGTCGGTTTCAATCGGACCCTTACCATCGATCGGAACACCAATACCATTGACCACGCGACCAATCAGCCCTTCGCCGACCGGAACCTGAACGATACGCTCGGTCCGCTTGACTGTGTCGCCTTCCTTGATATGCTCGGCATCACCGAGGATCGCGGCACCAACGTTATCTGCCTCGAGGTTGAGAACCATTCCCATGGTGTTACCAGGGAACTCCAGCAACTCACCGGCCATAGCGTTGTCCAGGCCATGGATGCGGGCGATACCGTCACTCGCGGAAATGATGGTTCCTGTTTCGCTGACCTCGACTTCACGTCCGAAGCCTTCGATCTGTTTCTTGATAATTGCGCTGATCTCTTCTGCTCTGATTTGCATTATTACGACCTCATCACCCTGTTTTGTTAAGGATTCTTCAAGGATTCTTCGATTCGTTTAAGTTGCGTTTTCACGCTACCATCAAAAAGGCGGCCACCAATTTCAGCCTGTAAGCCACCAATCAGACCGGCGTCGACTTCAACAGTCAAGGCTATCTGCTTGCCGGTTTGCTTTTCGAGGCTGGCGGCGATCGCCTGCTGCTGGACGTCGTCCAGTTCAATAGCAGCAGTAATTTTAGCACTCAGGATACCGAACAATTCGTCCGCCTGACTTCTATATTTTTCTTCAATTTGTCCGAGGTAGCAGAGCCGTCCTTTGCTTAGGAGCAGGCCGAGAAACTTGACCATGCCTTCCGACAACTCAAGGACCTTGCAGAGATCAGTCAGCAAAGCTGCTTTCTTCTCCAGGGCCAGAGTAGGGCTGTCGAGCAACTGACATAACAGCTCTTCCCGGGACAGGACTTCCTTAACATTGGCCAACTCTTCGCCGTAGGCCTCTACAGCCTTTTGTTCCACGCCGAGTTCAACCAACGCCTTGGCATACCGTCTGCTAAGGGTACTGACACTCAATGGAGTTCTCCCACTTTCTGCATGTATTCATCGACCAGACGCTTCTGATCTTCAGCAGAGACCTGCTTTTTGAGCATGTCTTCTGCAAGTTCCACAGCCAGGCTGGCGGCTTCTTCGCGCAATTCGATGCGCGCCTTGGCAACCACACTGGAGGCCTTGCTGTCAGCTTCCTGTTCTATTTTAACGGCCATCTCTTTGGCGGCAGCTACAATCTTTTCGCGCTCCATCTCACCTTCACGACGAATCGAATCGGAGATGACGGCAATCTCTTCGGTTGCCTTGGCCAGCTTCTCGCTGTATTCCTGATGCTTGGCTTCAGCCGCTTGTTTGGCTTCCTGAGCATCATTGAGTGTCTTCTCGATCTCCGCGGTGCGATCCTTAAGTCCTTTGCGAATCGGTTTGGTCACGAAATAACCGACCAGGCCAACCATCAGGGCGAAACTTAAGCAACGATAGAGGAAGTCTTTGAGAATAACACCGCTGTCTGCATGACCACCGCCACCGGCAGCAATCGCAACAGTTGGAGCCAGTACCAGACCAGCGATCAGGAGACTCTTGAGAATATTATGTTGTTTCATCAGATCGCCCTCCCGAGAACCTTGCCAGCAATGCTCTTGGCAATAGCATCGGTTTCACTGCGCAGAGCCTGGCGGGCTGTATCAGCTTCTGCCTGAATCTGCGCTGTGATAACCTGCAGCTTCTCAGCAGATTTCTGGTTTGCACCAATAAGGATACGGGTTTCTTCTTCCTGAGCCGTCTTACGCAGGGTCTGGCGTTCCTGACTGCCCTGGAGTCGAGCTTCCTGAAGTTGGGCTTCGTAGCGAGCAATTTGCGCCTGCACCTGCTCGTCTATATCCTGCACCTTCGCCCGGGAACCTTCGATGGTTTCCTTACGTGCCTTTAATGCAGCGCGCAACGGTTTGAAGAGCAGGGCATTAAGCACCGCCATCAGAATCATGAAATTGACAAACTGCAGGAGCAGTGTCCAGTCAAGCTTGATCACTGTCTTACCTCATTTAGGTTCGTGCCGTAATGGCACTCAGGTATACGGTCCAAAAAGAGTTTAAACGCCTCAACCATGGGAAAAAGCAGGAGAGAACTATCATAGCAACTCGACCGTGTCAAGGCTCTTTTAGTAAAAAACTACGATGCAAAGCCAAGCGCAATAGTGTCGGACAGAGTCTCGAGGCCGCTACTTTTTAATCCCACCCTCTGCAGGCTTGGCACCAGGCGCGTTTTCACCAATGTTCATAGTGATGGTCCCGTTCAACGTGACGCCATCCTCAACGGACAGAGCCGGTGTTTCAATCGTGCCATCAACTTGAGCCGGAGCTCGTAACTCAACCCGGGTCTTGGCCTTGATGTTGCCCTTGAAGCGTCCACTCAAAATCAGAGTACCAACCTGCA
>RCNA010000103.1_pt1 | contig 11977 bp, 26 predicted proteins | sample 2041331 | NCBI WGS metagenome assembly RCNA01 (sample SAMN09708233, study PRJNA481090) | Marine sediment metagenome, whole genome shotgun sequencing project. | reverse complement strand
GTTCCCTACTCTGAGCTAGAACCAGCTACCCAACAGGAAGGCACGTTCAACTCTCAAGACGAGTATGAGAAGGCTGGAGAGGAGACTGACCCTGAAGAGGATTCTGAAGCTGATGAAGAGGTGGAGTGGTGAGCTGTAAACGATGCGGAACAGAGTACACCAACAATGGATACTGCCCAGACTGTGTTGAAGTGGCTGAGCTCAATTCCAAGCTGGACGATGCTGAAGCCAAGGTCAAGGAGCTGGGTGAGCAGATCAAATACTACCGATGGCTAAATAAATCATTAGAAATCGACAACAAACTCTTAGCAAGTGACGCGGGGCAGAACCCCTTCGACCCTCAGAAAAACTACTACATAGAAATGGTCGCATTTAGAGAAAGACTGGCCGAGGCTGAGGCTAAAATAGACCGAGCAGTTAGGCGCATAGACAGCAAAGATCTAAGCCAGAGTAGAGCTCTGGTGTTGGCTCGAAAAGAACTTTCAAAGGGAGGAATGTAGATTGGAAAGATTACTAAATGATATCAGGGAAGAAGTCAAAAAGGCAACAGCAAAGTTCCCAGTGTGGCCAACTGACCCGATTCACGCAAAGGCCATTCTTGAAGAGGAGGTGGGCGAACTCGCAAAGGCAGTTCTCCAGACTGTTTACGAGCCTGACAAAGCTGGCTCAGGCAAATGTGAAGTCGAGGCAGAAGCCATACAGGTTGCCGCTATGGCCATCCGGTTCCTACTGAGCCTAGATAAGTACCAGTATAGTCATTGCGTACAGCACAAGCAATCGTGAGCAGCATGAAAACGCTCGTTGAGAAGTACGACTTTTTTGTGCTGTGTATGGCTTGCGTTGCGGGGCCGGTTGCGGTGGTGATGGTTTATTTTTGGTTTATTTTGGTTTATTTTGGAGATTTGAGATGAGTGAAGGTATAGTAAAAGAGCCATTCGCAGATGTGAGTGAAATAATCAGCAATATAGATAGAATTGAGAGGTATGCAGAGCGAATTCGTACCAAAACTACCGTCACGGTAAGCACTAGTTCGATATCAATCAACATCATGGAGAAGTTCCACTGCTTTCATTCCCCAGAGGCGTTCGACGCATTTGTGAATGGGTTTGAAGTTGCCTACCTGATACACGTTAGGCTCAACAGAATGCCGAAGACGAAGTGAATAGCGCTGACTGGCGAACTGTCAACGATTGGTTGGCGGTTGGCGCTGCCCCTTGCTCTTTTGTCCCATGTTGTTGACGGGGGCGGTGGGCACATAGAATACGGGGAGAGAGTGCAAAAACTTCAGGTTTAGCGGCTTGTCGAGGGTTTACCTTTCACCACGCTCTCTCCCTTTTTTGGGGACCATGAAAGGTATTTTATTTTTTTTTTGAAAGGAGCCGGAATGAAACCGAGCACGAATTGTCCCATCTGCGATTGTACGGATTGGGTTATCAAGCTGAGAGTGAATAGAGACGGTAGAGTGTCATATCCCAATTGCTGCGACAAATGCGGACACGCTTCTGCTATTTGCGAAAAAAAAGAGACTGTCATCGAGTTGATATCTATACACAAGGTTATGCCTGAGGTGATTGTTTATGTATAATATTGCACACGAACACTCGGCAGCCGGCTACTTCCCAGTTCCGGCAGATGTACACAAGGACACTTGTGAGATCGGCGCACACTGGCAAAAGGTTGACGACTACAAAAGCTGGAAATCTCTATTTGACAGGCAAAATGGCTTGGCTGTTGCCTGCGGCAAAAGATCCGGCAATTTGCAGATAATTGACATTGACCAGAAGCACGACCACACATGCACACTTTCAAACAGGTTTCTTGAAGGGCTGAAATATACCTTTGAAGACAACCATGAAGAGTTTTACATAGAGGAAACGCGATCCGGTGGGCTGCATGTTTTCTACCGCAGAAATGGAGATGTAGGGCCAAAGCTGAAACCAGACCCAGCGCGAACCGTTGACCTTGATAAGAATGGAAGGAGCAGACCTCTGCACTGATTGAGGTGCTAGGGGAAGGGAATATTGTCTTTACTCACCCTACGCCGGCTTACACGATACGCCAAGGCGAGAAAGAAGACATCCCCGTCCTGTCAGAGCAAGAACATGATAGAATGATAGCACTATGCAGAATTTTTAACGAATTGCCAGACCAAGAGATTGAGACTGCGGATTATATATACGCAGATGACGCAGACGCAGAGGACAAGAGACCGGGCGCTATATTCAATCGGCGGTGTGACCCTCACAAGTTTGCCACCTATCTTGCTGGTAAGGGATGGAAGGTATTCAAGAAGATGGGGGAAAAATACTGGTTCACTAGACCTGGGAAAGAAACTGGTGTGTCTGCCACTTGGAACCATGACGGGCGGAAACTGCTTTGTGTGTTTTCTTCGGCTACCGAGTTTGAAACCCACAGAGGAGCAAACATGAAGGGGCACACGCCTTTCTCTGTATTTACAAAGCTCTCTCATAACGGCGAGTTCAAGGCAGCTACCGCTGAACTGGTCAAGAATGGTTTTGTTGACCTCGATGAATGGGATGAAGTTGAGCCACTAACCACAATCAGAGCTAAACCCTTTAACCTCGATAGCATCCTGCCGGCTAGTTGTCGCAGCATGAAAGATTATATAAACCAAGTTGCAGACGCTTACCAGGTACACCCCGAGATGGTGTTGCTGCCGGCAATGTCTGCTATGTCTCTTGCTCTGTGTGGAGCGGTAAAACTTGAGGTGCTAGAGAACTGGATCGAAGACGCTCCTTTGTGGTCTATCGTCGTTGCTGAAGCATCGGAAAGAAAGAGCCCCGTTATGAAGGATGTAATGAAGCCGATTTACACCTACTTTGACAATTTCAACAAGACGCACGGGCGGCAAATCTCGTCAATGGCACGAAGGCGTAAAGCCTTGGAGGCGGCACTGCAAGCAAATTCGACAAAGTACGAAAAGATGGTCTCAAACAACAAGGATGCTTCAGCCGTTGAGCGTGATATAGAAGACATTGAGGAGCAGATTGAATTATTACCTCCTATCGTAAACCTTCCAAATCTGGTACAAAATGATATTACACCTGAAGCACTTGTGCGACAGGTACAGGACAACGGGGAAGTTTGCGGAGTGATATCAGCCGAGGCCGACCCCATAGAAGTTGCACTGGGGCTCTACTCAGACAAACCAAATTTTACAATTTACCTCAAAGGCTACTCGGTAGAGCGCTACACCTCAAACCGAGTTGGTAACGGAGAGATTATCGTAGATGAGCCGAGGATAGTCCTTAGTGTGATGATGCAGCGCGAGCCTATGCAGAAGTTGGCAGACAGTAGACAGGCGCGTAAAAGGGGGTTTATCGCTCGCACACTGTTCGCTGTGCCACAGTCGAAGGTTGGGCACCGCGAGATTGATACTGCAAGCGTCAATCCTGCCTCGCAGATGTGGTGGGAGCTGGTTATTCAGCGCGTGATGGCGATGCCTCATAGGTTGAGGCTACATGACAACGGGAGCAGCGTGAAACTATGCCAAGACGACCCTGTTACGCTACACCTAACCGAAAGCGCGAAAGGGCTACTGTGGGAGGCGAGGCGCATAAATGAGAGCGAGCTGGCGGCTGGTGGGGATCATGATGATGATACCGGATGGGGTGGAAAGTTGATGGGCAATATCTGCAGGATCGCTTTGGTGCTCCACTTTGTTGGAGGTGGGTCGGAGGAGGCTGCTATTGATGCTGAAACCATGCAGGCAGCTCTGAATTGGGTTGACCCCTTGACTGAGCACTATTATTCTGCTCAGGGTGAGGTTGGTGAGGTTGGATTGGATAAGCTAGTCAGAGCAACTATGATCAAGATGAAGGATAAAGGTATCAATGACGGAATTAAGGTGAGGGATTTGTACAACTCAGTGAGGACTAGGGCTATGGATAAGGCAACCGACTGGGAACCTATTTGGCAAAGGATGACAGACCTTGGCTTTATACGCGTAGTTAATGGTGAAAAACCGAAAAAGGGGCCAGTTCCCAAGGTTGTGAAGTTACATCCAAATTTTCATGGATTGGCGCAATGAAAAACTACTTGCGTTACTTGCGTAACATGCGCGAGGGTAATATGGTAAAATCACTACTTGCGTTACATGTGCTACATGTGTATATAAACCCTTTTAATACAATATATTATATTATTTTAGTACTCCCTGACAACTATTACCCTCCCGCATGTAGCGCAAGTAACGCAAGTAGAGTAGACTGCTAATGGAACTAAGGCCATATCAAAGAGATTGCCTTGGAGCGATCATGGCATCATTCAAGGCAGGGAATAATTTTACGATAGCACAACTACCATGCGGAGCCGGAAAAACTGTGATTTTTTCCTCCTTAATCAAAGAGTGCATTGCCGACCATGGCATCAAAGCATTGGTATTAGCTCACCGCGGTAAGTTGATCGAACAGGCTAAAGACAAGCTACTGACTGTTGCTCCTGAGCTCGAAAGCATTGTGGGCGTATGGAGTGCAGGGGTGCAGGCCAAGAAGGAACAGAAGCAAATCACAATTGCAACACGGCAGAGCTTGAGGCCAGGACAGTTGGCGGCGTACAACCTAGTGATTATTGACGAGAGTCATAGATTGCCGGCTAAGGACACTGAGAGCCAATATGCTAGCCTTTTGAATAGGTTGGTAGAACTAAACCCAAGGGTTAGAGTTTTAGCGGTTACGGCAACTCCTTACAGGTTAGGGCATGGTGTTATCTATGGTGACGATCCTAAGAACTGGTTCCAGTCGTTGTGCTACCAGCGGGGGACCCAACAAATGATTGATGACGGGTTTTTATGTAAGTTTCGGTATAAAGTCACTGTTGGCGCTACCAACAGGCAGTTGAAGTGTGACTTGTCTGGAGTAAAGAAAACAGGCGGTGAGTACAATGCCAAGGATTTGGGCGAGGAGATGCAGAAAGAGTATCACCTTGAGAGTGCCTTGAAGGCTGTGAATGAACACGCTACAGATAGAAGCAAAGTTGTGATATTTTGCTGCACTATTGAGCACTCGGAGAAAATGGCAGAACTGTTTGATGGTGTGGCTGTTCACTCTAAGCTGCCGGCAGCGGAAAGAGAAGGTCGGCTGGAATCGTTCGAGAGTGGAGCTGTTCGGGTTATGACAAACGTGGATGTCTTGACGGAAGGTTGGGACTGCACTGGTGTTGACTGTGTGGTGCTGGCAAGGCCGACCATGAGCCCTGCTTTGTACGCTCAAATGTGTGGGCGCGGGTTAAGGCTGCATGATGGGAAAGAAAATTGTCTATTTTTGGACATGGCCGGGAATTATGACAGGCACGACCTCTTCACAGATCCCAATATTAAGAAGAAAAAACCGAAGGAGCAGAAGGCCAGCGAAGAAGCGGCAAGACAGGCAATTTGTCCAGACTGCGGGGAGTATATTGATTCCAATATAGACACCTGCCCCCATTGCGGTTTTAACATGGCAGAAGCTCGGGATGTGATTTACAACGCAGAACGACAGAAAATGATTGAGGTTGAGGAAAAAAAGGCGGTGGAACTTAGAGCGGTGAAGGCAGAGAAATACGTTGCTAAGAGTGGGTCAATATGCGTAAAACTTACTTTCTCCACTGGCCTAGGTGATTTATTGAAGTTTTACAAACTGGGCGGTCAATGGACCATGACGTCTCTGAAAAAGATTGCACAAAAACACTATGAATCAAACTGCTGGAATGAGGAGGATTTTATACACCTAGTAAATGCCAAGGAGTGTAAGACGAAAACGGTGAAAATTAAAAAAGATGGAAACTATAAAAAGGTAGTAGGATGGTAAAAGAACCCCTAGAATCACAGGAGCAGGTAGCTTTTTTCAAGTGGTGCCTACGACATCACGAAGAGTACAAAGGGCTTGAGAAAATCTTTGCAATCCCAAATGGCGGAATTCGTGACAAGCGGATGGGGGCTAGAATGAAAGCGGAAGGCTTGAGGGCTGGGGTGCCTGACATGCTGCTACCAGTTGCAAGAGGTGGCTTCCATTCACTGTATATTGAGCTGAAAAAGAGAAAAGGAGGAAAGGTGTCGGATGTTCAAAAGACTTGGGTCGCGGCATTGAAAGCGGAGGGCCACCGGGTCGAAATCTGCAAAGGGTTTGCAGAGGCTCGGGCGGTTGTTATTGACTATTATGGAGAGAGCAAATGAGCGATATAACAATTGAAATGGTAAGCAAACCGAAAAAACAACGATGGAAGACGTGCCCTCACTGCGGTGGGACAGAACACGCCATGGACGATAGCCCGAGCACCAATAAGCTCAATGTGTTGAGGTATCGCGTCTACTGCAAGACATGCTATGCCAGAGGCCCAAAGTGTCAAACGGAAACTCTCGCGACAAAGGCTTACAACCGAAGAACGCAGGAAGAGCCAATGAATTGCCGAACGTGCCGACATGATGACCAGTCTCACAACGGGAAAGATTGCGGCGGCTGCATAGGATGGAGCAAATGGGGGAAGAAGGCATGAGCAAAACAAAAAAATCCTACCGAACAACCGAGGAATACGCCGAGGAGCTCAAGTTATTGGAGAAAGACTCAGTGTTTGTAGAGGAGGGGCTCAGGCTTGAAATTGGTGAGCTTAAGTGCCAATTGCGCGAGGCCAAGAAGGAAGTTTCAGAACTAAAAGACCATCTTGACCTTCATTGTGTGCAGTGGAGAGAATTTGACCATGATGATGTGCTTGATGGGATCAGTAAGTGCAGAATGACAGGGTGTACAAACGAAGCAATATATTGGGAAGATAGAAACGGCAGGCATTGCGAAGAGTGCAAAATGCAGATGATTGCTAGGATGCCAGATTCCTTTGAAGACGATGACTTTATATTACTTGGCAACTTTAAGGAAACAACTAACGAGGGAGAGGCGAGCAAATGAAAGCACTATTTGACCAAATCGAACAGGCAATGCTACCCCACACGCTCGAATATAGCGCACGGATAAAGGTGATGAAATTGTGCAATGATGCTGAGAAAGAGAACGCTGAATTGTGCGAGGAGTTATTGCACAATTATCACTTGAAAATGGAACCGAACAGCGACTACAGGCCAAAGGTGACTGGCCCGCATGTTGTGAATGGTTTTGATCCGTATGAGCATGGGTTGGAGGAATGAAATTCACATGGGAAAATCACGACTTCGACACGGAAGGAATGAAGAAAAAGACCATTGCGATGTCACCGTGGATGCTATCCTTTTCGTATGATGCCAGTAAATGGACAGTCCCGATCGATGAGTTGGATGAGGCAGTAATAGACTTTTTTGGAGAATTAATGCATGAGTAGTAAGGAGAAGTGTGAGCACCAAGACGAGATTGATCAGGTGCTTATGTGCACCATAAACCACGACATAAAACACAAGCGGTGTCCAGGATTATGTGCGGCGTATCAACCTGGCCCAGCGGACACCATGAGGCTCACTTGCAAGAGCTGTGGGCAGTTGGTAGACGCTGATGTGTTGGCTGACGGGCTAGCGGACGACAGAGAGCGTTTGTTGGCCTTTATCAACGATGCTTTGCAGAATGGCTTTGTGGGTTTGGACGCGGTTCTGTTGGTTTCGGAGTTGAGCGAGTGAGGCTATTCAAGTATGTAATGAAAGAATCAACCGTCAAAGAGGTTGATGGAGAAGAATGGCCGGGGGTAGATGGCGATGGCGAGAAATGCTACAAAAACACCCATTTCAGGACTGAGCGCAAAGCGTGGCTGGCATTGCTTTCTAATGCCGAGGCGTTTGTCTGCAATAGCGGAAGTGAAGTTCATTATGCTGAGAAAGAATTGGCTAAGGCCAAGGACAAGGCGGCCGATGCCGCTAAGATATACTCTCTCGCAAAAGATAACGCCCATATTTACGGGGATATCAAATGAGACATAGGCAGCCAGTAAACGATTTACTGAGCTACCCTTGAAGGTGTGAATGGTGTATGCATAATGGTCTCAGCTTCTATCTGAAAAGATAAATGTGACATTATCTTTTCAGTCACCATTTGGGTCTCGTTGCCATTCCGGTACATTCAGCAGACCATTTCCAATAGGACATTATGATAAAAACACATTACCCATCATAGTATTACCAAGCGTGGGCTCTCCAGAGGGGATAACATGAGAGAATCTAGCCCTTCACTTTTTTCAATAAAATAAAATGAAACGTCAAACAATGTTTTTTCCGCCCAAACTTTGGGCAAGTCTGCAAGGGTATGCGAGACAGGCAGAAATGTCAGTCTCAGCACTTGTCAGGGATATTTTGAGGGAATGGATTACCAAAAAGGATAAAGATGATCAGTATTAAATGCACGGCCTGCAAACACGAGGCGAACATCCTGCACTACATAGAGTCACACGCGGGGATTTGTCCGAATTGCAGGCGGGATTTGAAGCCGAAGAAAAAGCGGCTGTGTGATGAGGCGTGGAGTGATGACTCGAGGATGGTGTCGAGGGCTGTTGATGAATCATCCCGTGCATATGAATATCGGACGATTAAACCAGGGTTATCCAATGGATATTGGGGTGGTGGCGTAGGGTTCGAAAATTACAGACGGATAGGCGCAGGGTTTTGCATTGATGAATATGACAGTAGCCTGGAATTACGCGAGGATTGCCCAGTTTGCAAGGATGTGCATAATGCTACCGGAGCGTTGAAAAATGCAGATGGTGAGGATATTTGCGCACACTGCAAGCTCCCACTCTCACGTCACGAGCCTATTGACAAAACGGTATTGGGATGGCTTGAAACGTTGCCAGCTCCCTATCGTGATTACGCAATACGTAGAAACGCTGAGGAGGGACAGGCTGAAAAGCTTGGTTGTGATTGTACGTCGCTATATGAGGCTATCTGTTCGCAGGGCTTTGTAGGTATTTGGTCTAAAACTGTAGAAGGGTCGTATTTTTGGCATGATATAGCAGCATGGGGGATAGGGGAAGAATTGCCAGAACTGCCGGATCCCAAATGCACCCACGAGAACACCATTATTTTCACCCCGGTTGATGGCGAAGTGAAAAAGTTCTGCGCAGACTGCGACGAACAATTGCCCCTATGCTTACACGAAGACACAAACTACGGAGCGAAATGCAATAGATGCGGCGAGGTTAGGCCGTTGACTGAGGAGATGGCAGAATTCTGCAGGTGGAAGGGGAAAAAGATTGTGTACTTTGGCTATGATGGGAAATGCCGATGGGGTGATGGAAATTATGTGATACCAACAGGGGAGTTCGTCGAGAGAACACTTGGCGATGATGTAACGATGCTATATTTCAAATTTGTAGACCAAAATGGAAAATGTGACAAAATGACGATTTTAGTCGATGGGGGGCACTGGGATGAGTACAAAAAGCCCAAAACCATGTCAGACTGGGCCGGAGATCTGACCGAAAAGCAAAAGGACGAGCTTATGAGCTCATGGCTTGGTAACAAAGAAAAGCCTGAACCAAAACCCACAGATCTTGACTTCTGGCGGGGTGAGGCTAAGAGATGGGAGGAGACGGCATTGAATTATGCCAAAAATAGTGACTCCTGGTCATCCAAAGCATCCATATTTAAGAATATGTACAACGCAAGCGTAATGGAACGCAACGAGCTGAGGGCGAGACTGTCGGCAAAAGACAAGGTGCCGGAGCAGAAATACAAATCCGAAGACTACGTATGTCCAACAAACGCCATGCTCATCAACTTTGAGGTCATGAAGAATCAAATGGGAGACGCGATTGAAAAGATTAAAGAGATGCAGGCATACATTAGCTCAGAAAGATGAACGAAGGAGCTAAAACTGCACTCTTGGCACTTCTGGCGGTAGTTGTGCATATCGAGGCGATTTATATCGTAATGCTGTATATTGAGCGGAAGCGTGAACGGATTTTGAAGGGAAAAAAATGATGACTAGCGAAATGTGGCTGTATGTGCAGTATGTGATTTTTGTTGTGCTCTTTTTGCTGAATCTCTGGATGTTGTGGCAACGGAAACGCAGAATTATCAAAATGGGGGCCGAAACTTGGGAAGTCGTTGATGATGGTAAGTTTCGGCCAAACCATTATAAACCATGGGTGAATGGGAAAGATATTATTGAGCCAGGGGATACCGATGGAAAGCATTGAGGAGAAGTACAGGAAGCTAGAAAAAGCGCACATCCAGCACAAATGGGAGACCAAGAGAAAGCTGAAGGCTCTCAGGGCTCTTGATGTCACTGAAGCTGTGTTTACTTTTGACCAGTTCCTTGACTTCTATGGCATAGTTGGGAAAGCGTTCATGGATATAGCTAGAGTGGACACCGTGAAGCTGCAGATCAGGCTTAAAACCGATGATGTTGTGCTGGACGTTATTGAGGGGGGTGGGGTATGACGAAATACAATGAGGGCGACTTTGTGAAATTCAAAGGACGAAAGCACGTTGTGCTTATAGCTGAGATCGAGGGCGGGTGCACAATTGCCATGATTGGGACCAATCTGATAATTGACGATATGACAGATTCGTTGCTTGAAGACTGGATAGAGCCTGACAAGTTCTACTGCCCACCTCCCCTAGGCGATCAGTGCGCAATATGCGTGGACAGGTGGGACAAGGCAGGGCCGCCGTGTAATAGATGTGTGCTTAGTGGACTCCACAGTACGCAGCTTGAGGCTATTGAGGTGAAAGCATGAGTTGGAAGCTAGGAGATAGGGTCGGTCTGAATGGATCTGAAGGGTTTGTTATCTATGCAGATCCTCATAAGTGCACAGTCAGGCTGTTATCTGGGATCGATGCCGATGCCAAGCCTTCTGAGCTGGTAGAGTGGGACGACCCCAAGACCTTCCACATCCCGCGATATGTAGGGTACTGTGATATTTGCCACCCAAAGCATTGCAAACAGTGTGTGCTGCTTAACGATAACAGGGCGCAACTTGAGGGCATTGAGGTAAAACCATGCACATAACAGACGGCGAGTTGTGTGATGTTTGCATGGAAAATACCGAGACTGTAGAGATCGGCACAGGCTACTGTTATGAGAGCGGGAATGCTGCTCTATGTGCTGAATGCTTAAAAAAGGCTTTGGCGATGTTGGGGGAGAAGGTGTGAAGAATACAATAAAATTCATAGCAATTGTGGCATGGTGCTTCACATCAGTCGCAAACTCAATATGTATAGTAATTGACGGTTCCAGCAATCACGTCCATACATACGAAAACAAGAGGAGCGCGTTACTCCATTACATTCCCGGATACTTTCTATACAATAACTTTATGAGATTGCCAGACTGATGAAGATCTGCAAGGGATGTAAGTATATCAGAGCTACTTGGCGGAATGATAGGGTTGGGGCGTGAGTAAACAACTTTTTTTTAAGGATAGGATTATGAATATAAATGTAGGTGACAAGTGTTTATTAACTACTAATAACTGGTTTAGAGGGCCAGACGGAGAGCAATACAATGCTGTACATGGTACGGTCAAAGCCGTATTGACTGCAGAGGAGACGCTCGGCGTGAAGACGAACCGAGGGTCAACAAATTGGTACGTCGAGATTGGTAACATGACGATAGCTGGGTGTCAGATATTTTATTGCATACAGACTGATGTAGTGTCTTATCTGCCACCTAAAAGAGGCGTAACTCATGAAGGTATACTGCACCAAAACAGAGAGGACACTACTCTCATATACGACGCTGACGCGTAAGGATAGCATGGATTCAGCAGAGAGAAATGTTCAGTGGGCAAATGTCGAGAGATATGATGAGCTCACCGAGTTGATAAACCAGCTTATATGGGCTGAGGAGAGCGAAACCATAACTTTGAACCCTTCAGCCTGCAACGAGTTCTCTCTAGATTATGGCGCTACTAGAGACCGATTCAATGAGTTTTTACGGGCAGAGGTGGCGCTGTTGAGGATTGAGATTAGGTGCTTGTGATGGACACTGAGTGCCCGAGATGCGAGGCGGTAGAATGGGCCTATTTGGAGGGCAAGGTACTACCAGCCGATAGCATCGGGTCTTCG
>RCNA010000102.1_pt1 | contig 11978 bp, 11 predicted proteins | sample 2041331 | NCBI WGS metagenome assembly RCNA01 (sample SAMN09708233, study PRJNA481090) | Marine sediment metagenome, whole genome shotgun sequencing project. | reverse complement strand
TGTAAAGGGTATTTCTTTATTACAGTTATATCTGATTCTATAAAATTTCTCCCGTATACTTTTGAATGAAAAATAAAATTAGGTGTAGAACCCACCCATTCTTTAATAGTTATTTTCTTTGGCTCAGTTTGATTATCTGTCCAGGCAAGCATACCTTCTATTATGTTTATACCTGTAATTAATTTAGTTGAGGTAAATTTTAAAATGTTTAGCGTATCTACAATTAAAGGTAATGTTACTTTAGTTATAGTATTATAAGAAGCAATTACACTTACGTTTTCCGATGCTATAAACCAATATACCTCATCTGAATTCTCATCTGCTTTCGCTCCTATACATACAGGATTAACTAAATCAGTTATGTAATCAGTTGTCCACGTTGTTCTTTCTCCGGTAACCGGGTTAAAAGTTTTGTTATTTTTTTCTAAGTTTCCTTTTATGTTCTGAAAAGCACCTACTTGAGATGTTTCTGATGATGCAATTTCTAAATTTAAAGCATCCCTATATTCTCCATTTGGAACTAACCTTTCGTCAAGGTCTTTGTTCATCTTACCTGATGTAAACGTATGTATTAGCTCTGCCATTAAATTTAAGATTTAATCCATTTTGATTGATTTCTCATAACTTGAACCATTAAGTCAGATTGAAGTTTAGATAATCTAATTTTTGCATTTCTTCTTGCAGCCGATGCATCTTTCTTGAATCTAGCTACTAAATATTCTTGTATATTTGATCTTGTAGACAATATAGAAAAAGCTATATACTTTTCAATAGCGTCCATTGCAAATTTATGTACAGTCATATCTTCTGCAGATCCTAAACCATCGCTTATGTATTTTAAAGTAATAACTTTACCTCTTACATCTGAACTGAATCTTATAACTCCTTTACTAGGATCTATATAAAACACACCATTTCCTTGAGCTTGTTCTGGTTCAAGACCAAATCTACACCCGTAAGCATATAAAGACAACAGATCAGGATTGTTTTGCAAATCCCACTGGCCGCCAACGCCTCTACTCCCTAATGGGAATGCAGAATTATTACCGCTATTCCATCTTTTTAAAGTTTCTGATTGTTGAGCTAAAGGTAAATTACCTGTTTGATCAAAAGTATACTCAAAATTACTGTCTTGAATAATGGCTTCTGGGTTGCTCGTTAAGTTTGTTCTATATAATATTCTTTCAACACCACTTTGATCAGTCCACGATACCTTAGTGAAGCTCACGTAGTCTTGTGGCAATACCATATAAAGCGCTGGTGGTACTTCTATCTCAATTGATTTGTCTTGAGGCAATGTATCAAAGCTAAATTCTTGTATAGCTCTCTGTGCCCAGTAAGCTACATCTGTTCTTTTTACTTTTGTTATTAATTTATCTTGCCCAACGTAAGCTACTATAAAATTGTTTATAATATCTTTAATGCTAACAAATTGATAGCTACCATAATCCTCGTCATTACTATTCCATTCATCGTCTGGACCTAAGTAATATTGCTGTGGTGTATTATTTATTAATGCCATCTATTATTGCTTTTCTTGTTGGTTAGTTTGATTTTCGATCTGGTTAGCTACTTGGTACATACCAATGTCTTGAACAGCTAATCCTGCGAATGCTAGTATTTTTATTACTAACTCTGTTTCTTCTGACTCATGCAATTCAAAGTCAACTGAATCTGCACTGTTATATAACGCTTCTCCGAATACCATTTGGTAATTCCAGGAAACTTCAGAAGGTATTTTTATATAATTACATGATACACCAGATGTTAATAGTGCATTACCATACACTTTATACCCAGCATCACTAGCTACAAACACAGGTCTTGAATCGACTGGCTTAGTATATCTAGATTGATTAATGTAAAGAAATTCGTTAAAGTTTATTCGTTCTGCTTCTGTAATTGTTTCGACAGCCACTCCAAATCTATCATTAACTGTAGAGGTAGAAAAGATCGTACCTATTCTGTAAAGATCTGCAGGTGCAGTCCAGTAAGGTGTTGCAAAAGTCATAACATCCGTCTTTTCAAAGATGTTTATTTTTTCATTAAGCATATTAAGCATGTCTGAAAACTCAGTATCATTACCGGGTAATCTGCTAAACTGATTAATATCATAAAAGTATTGCTCGAATATATCCAGCATTGCTTGATTGGCAAAAAGATTAAATTCTTGAGGTGTGACATATCCTCTTTGTTCCTTACTAAGGATTGCCAACACTCTTTGATAAACAGTATCTACGCTTACAGCCATAATTTGTTATTTGTTTAATATAGTTATAGGCCACCTCTCGGCAGCCTATTACCATAAAGGTGACTATTTAAGTCTCTTTTCTATTGCTTTGTAAAGTTCCATACCTTCGTCTGTTTTAAAGAACAATGATAAAGCAGAATATGGGTGCTCATCAAATGGTACAGTCATTACTTTTCGACCTCCTTTACCGTAAGTAAAAGTTCTTTGGTCTTGTGATAAATTTAATATTCCTTTCTCAACCGCATTAGCTCCAAAACTTCTTAATAAAGTATTTTCGTCTGTTGCTAATTGCATGAATAAATTAGGATTTCTTTTAGCGAAAATTAGTATATCTCTTTTTAATTCAGATGATGATAATTCTGTTACGCCTGCTCCAACTTCAACTCTTAGTATAGCTTCTGATTGTTCTAAATCTAATCCTTTAGCCATGTTTAAAGCCTCTAATTCAAATTCAATCCAATCTACTTCATTACTTGCATTTTCAGCTGGTTTGTATTCTGTATATATACCATCTTTTAATGCAGGATGATATAAAGATAATAGTTTTTGTAAAGCCACTTCTTCCTTAGGAACTCTAAGTATTCCGTTTCTAAATATAATTCTACCCATTATGCATTGTCCAACCTGTTCGTCTAAAAAGACTGACCTTTGATTTGTTGCATATCTAAGTTCTCTTTCGTAACCTAAATCTTTATCAAAGTATAACATTTTTGCCTTCGAACTATGTGATGTAGGTAGTGTGAATATAATTGGCGTCCCTCTTTCGGGTGCTAATTCGTATAGCCGAGATTTAATTTCCCATGCTTGTTCTACTTTTGGTGCTTGCTTTTGTGCTTTTGTAGCCATAATATAATATAATATAATTGTTAATTAGTGTGACGATAGCCTGCTACTATTAGTATATATAGGCTATTGTCGTAGTTTTTAAGAGTAATAATTACCCCCGTAATTTTAACGAGGGTAACATTACAATAATATAATCTTATAGAGCCTTCAACAATACAAAGTTGTTTGCTGCTTGTGTACATAAAGTTCTTTCTGATAAGAAATGAACATTCATAACATCGGCATCACTTGTATAATTTCCTCCAACTGAACCAGTTACCCAAGATTTCAAACGTCTGTCATCAGCCTCTGAAGCTCTATAACGGATATGTAAGAATGGTCTTGAAATGTTCTGTCCTAATTGTTGATCATATACAGTTGAAGTTCCAGCTGGAACAATAACTCCTTTAATATCAGCAATTAATCCACGAGTTGTAGAATCATTTAAGTATTTCCAATCAGTTTTATAGAAGTCATAAGAACCTCTTCTGAATCCAGAAAATCCTAAGTTTAAAGCCATTTCTTCTGAGTTATCAAACACACCGTAAGACGTACCTCCTGCTCCATAAGAGTTTTGGTTAGCTAGCATGTTATCAATAGATAATGAAGTAGATCTATCTAAGAACATCATGTTCTCTTCAATTGCTCCCTGCTTATCTAACTCTTCTAAAATTACATCGAATTCATCTAGTCCTTTACCTGCTGCTGTAGAACCAAAGTCTGGATTGTTATACACTAATCCTCTTTCTTCTAAAGCTCCAAATAAACCTTGCATACCTTCAATAGTAGCTCCAGCTGCATCGGTAAAAACACTTTTAGCATTCGTTGCTTCAACCATACTCATCTCTAAGTAGTCTTCAAAACGAATTCTAGATTCATGCTCTGATTTTAAATACCATAAGTATCCTCCACCACCAACTTCGGTAGTAACTTCAACCCATCCAATTTGAGCAACGTCTGAACCGTTAACTTCATACTTGTCTCTTAAGATAATTGGCTTATTACTGAAAGTAGTAAAAGATGCATCAACTGAATTACCAGCTAAACTAGATCCTTTTCCATATTCAGAACCAAAAACGAATAAGCTAAGTGGAGCACCTGCTACTGCACCTGTTAAGGCTGCTGGCAATTGTCCATTTGCTGTATCGTATACTTCAATGTTATAAGCTTGAATTACAGCCGCTCCAATTGGAACTAAAGACTTAATAAATGCTTTTACTGTAACATTACCTTTTGCAATAACTACTGTCATTCCAGGTCCTAATAAAGGTACTTTTCCATCTGCTCCTGGAGAAGGTAATGAAATTGTTTTAGCCGCTGCTCCTGCAGAAAGTACAGTATCATAAGCGATATGTAATCTTCCTTGCTCAGACCAAACTACTTGATCAGATGCCATTGGCATTTCTGCTCCTACCATACGTAAAAATCCAGTGATTGTTCTGTTTCCAAAACGCTCAATTTCTTTTTCGTATACCTCTGGTAAAAATTGTTGTGTAAAATCCATATCTGCTACTGACAGATAGTTGTCTCCGAATAAACCTTTTACAGGTCTCGGTGTTAAATGTGCTAAATTAGCTAATGTAGTGGGGGTTGTTGCAAATGCCATAATTTGTTATTTAATGTGTTTAAAACTTTTAATCTTTAATTTTGAATCACTCCCTCCTGAATCAACTGCTCTCATAGTCCATCCTCCTGTTTGCGCAACTTCTTCATGGACACCTCTCGCGCCCATCTGCACATTTTTAGATTTTGAAATACTTGTTTTCATGGCGTCGGCTTTACCTTGCTCATAAAAGTGTTCTGCGATTGCATCTGAATTCATAGCCGTGAATAATCCCTTATGATAACCTTTAGCATCTGACATTTGATTATCTTTCCCCAAGAACTTCCCGATGAAATTGTTAATGTCGCTTTGGTTCTCTTTAGTGGACGCTGCATCTTTTACTTTAAAACGGAATTTCTTTTCTCCAACTTGATAATCAAAACCTTTGAAATCATTATTGAAAACATTATCTGTTTTATTTAAAAATGTTTGCGTTGTCTTCTCAGCTAATTGAGTCGCTTCTTCATTTTCTTTTGTATAGCGATTGAAAAAATCTACCGCTTTCTTTTGTTCGGGAGCTAACTTAGATCCTCCTTTAATTTCTTCGTAATATTTAGACTTCATACCGTCTAAATGATTTTTTGCTTTTGCAAGCTCTTCTCTATGTGCAAGCTTTTTACGTCTTACATCTCTCTCATCATCTATGTCTTCATCATAAGAAAAGTTATCTTCCATCATGAAATCTACATCGTCTCTATCTAAATGAGGTCTTGTATTTTCATAATATTCTCTTAGCAACTGAGTCTCGTTTAATTGACTATAGTCTTGATTAAGCTTTACATAATCTTCTAATGATCCATTTGTTTCATTCATAAAATCTACAACTTTCTGTATATTCTCTGGTAATGGAACTCCAAGATCTTGCTCAACAACAGCTTGCTGAATTTCTTCTGCTATTGTCTCTGCTTTTTCTTCTACTTCTTCGTCTGTTATTTCTTCAAGAAAGGATTCAGGCTCATCTTGAACGGGCTCTGGTTGTTGTGGTATTTCTTTTTCCACTTCTTGTACAGGCTCGGTTGGTTTATCTGCAACCACGTTTGTTGTTTCTTGCTCTTGATTGGCATCCTTTATTGGTTTTTCTTGATTAGGATTTTGTAACATTCCTAAATCCATCTTAATGTCACCATCTTCGTTCAGGGACATTGGTTTTGGTTGGTCTTTAGTTTCTTCAACTACAGGCTCTTGATTTGTTTCTGGCATGATAAAATATTATAAAATTAGTATTACTTGTATTATTACCTAGGTTCAAACGCACCTAAGTCAAACCCTCCTCCTATTACGTCGTTACCAGACGATTCAAAGTTAGTGGCAGGAGAATCGTTTTGTCTCTGTGAAATCATTTCACTTTGCTGCGATCCCTGTATTCTTGTTCTTTGATCTTTACGATCTTCTATTTCTTTTTCTTTAGACTTCATGTTATCAACCTCAATACCTTTGAGTTTCATGTTGTATTGAAATTCAATTTCCATTAAATCTTTTTTAGCTTGCACTTCAATACCTATTCGTTTAGCCTCAATATCTCCTTTTAATGTTTCTAGTTGAGCCTTCGTAGCAAACAACGCTTGATCCTTTTGAATCTCAGCCTGAGCAGCTACTTGTTGAGCTTGAGCATTTGCTTGCGCTTGTGCTTGTATATTAGCCTGTTGCTCTGCTTGTAGTCTTTCTTGACGTTTCTTTTGCTTTATTTTTAGCAATTGATTAGCTAATTTCAAATTGTGAACTTGTCTAATATCGATTGCATCAGATAAATCTATTAACCCACCACTTAAAGCTACTTGAATATTGTTTTCTAAAATACCTTTTTCTTCATCATCTGGTTGTAAATTTATAGATATACCAAAGTCATGAAGATGTAAGTCTTTTAATTCATCTAAAACAGCTACATTGAATCCTCCTATTTTTTGAATAAAGGCTTCTTTGGCTGGATGATATTCTAAAATATCTGATATTCTTAAAGATAAACATTCAGCAGTTTCTCTTGTTAAATATAAACCTGAGTCTAATATATGTCTTGTCGCTGTGTTTGAGTTGGCAGCAGCTAATTTTTGCACGCCTACTAATGCTCTAGAATCTGGCGTTGAACCATCTCTAGCTTCATTTAATCCAGTTACATCTCTTATCATTTGTAGATAATAATTGTAAGTAGAAATTAAAGTTTGTAATTTTTGACCACCACTACCTGTTGGAACTTCTTGAATAGGTACTTTACCTGGATTCATATCTCCTTCTTGTGTAAATGATCTACCTATTATAGAACCTGTCTGAAAAAACATGTTTAATGCTTCCTGAGGATTATAGTTTGTACCATTACCTAAGTCAACTTCATTTATACCGTCTGCATCTAAATAAACACCATCAGGTATCATTCTTTGTAATACTTGTTGTAACTTTAAATGTGTTAACTGTATCATGTCTGCAAAGCCCGTACATTTGCTAACTAAAGACTCTATCCTACCCTGATACATTCTAGGAGCAGTTATAGCGTAATTCATTTTAACCTTAGTAGAATCACTTTTAGGACGCATCATATTTTTTGCCATCTCCCACTTTAATAAAATATCTGTTCCTAGTACTAATACACCTTCGTATAATACTTCTAAGGATCTTGACACTTTACCGAATTGTTCTTCAAACATTTCAATAGGTGGATCAAATTGATCGTCTCTTAATATAATCTTACTTGCACCTGTAGCAGTTTCTTTTACTTTATAAACCTCATTCATGTAAGTTTTATAATTAAAATATAAAACCTGTATAACGTTGGAATCTCTATTACCTCTATTGTTAGATAAGTTACCATCAAACGATCCGTAACTTTGAGTTCCTTGTTGTTGTATGCTTGCTAATTGTTCTTCTGTTAAATCTGGAAATTGTTTCTTAAGATCATTTATAGGTATAAACTTAACTTCCCCTGCGTAGTATATATCTTGAAAGTAAGGATCTTCTGTATAAGAATAAACTAAATAAGCTGGATCTACATATTCAACGCCTACTCCGGTTGCTTCTGTAAAGTTATTTTTAACGGCTCCTATACCTATTGTAGTTAAATCGTAGTAAGTTCTTTTCTTGGTTAAATCATACCTGTTTTCATCAAACATAGTATTTAAAGCCTCTTCTTCAGCAATTTCAATACCTTGCTTATAACTTAGTTGCATGTGAATATCCAATTCTTCTTCTGAATCAGGTAGTTTATCAGGAGCGTTTTCAAACAAATTAATACCAAATTGCTCTTGTGCAAAGTTGTTTAATTCTTCTGTTTGTAAATCTCTGATTATAGAATCCATATAAGCAGTTCTTTTACTAACTCCGTAAGGATCCTGCGAATAACAATTTATATCAAACGTTCTGTCTGCTACTCCGTTAACTACAATATCAACAAACTTAGATAATATAGGTACTGGTTTCCAATCTAAATTAAGATAAGATAAGTCTCCGTTTATAGAAAGCTCATCTTTATATTTTTGCACAGGCTGTTCACCTCTTGCATATAATCTTAAATTATGAAAAGTGCTTTGATTACTTTGGTAACGAGATGTTCCTGAGTTACTAGACCACCATTCACTTTGAATCGCTCTACCCACTTGAAGACCATAAGTACGTGACATTTTTTCAGCATCAGGTACTACTTGACTTGGGAAAAAACTATTTACTACGTTTGCCATATTATCCTTTTATTATTTTTGATGAGTTACCCTCATGCGTATATTTAGCAAATCTTAAGCTAACTGGTTGTTTATTTAATTTTGCGCTTGGCCTATATAAATCTTTATGACATGCCATGATAGCTAGTCCTGAACTTATTGCCGCATCAAACTTAGTCCTATTGTTAATATCAAATTTAGACCAATCATTTAATGTTTCGTTGAAATACATTGTTCCGTAATTACCTGTTTCGTTATTAAGACCGACGTGACTATCTATATACATTTCAATAGCAGCAGCGTGGGCTTGTTTAATATCTTCACTTGAATTAGGTATTCCTCCAATTTCTTTTTCGGTTATCGATAGTTTATTCCAAAGCTTGTCTGGTCTATTCATTGAGTAACCTCTGTATCCTCTTCTTTTAAAATAATATAAAAGTCTAGGCTTATTATTTTCACATAGTATAGGCATCCCATAAAATACACAAGCCATTAATACATCTTCAAAAAACATCTCAGCTGTTTGTGGTCTTGCTACATATTCTAAAAAGAAAGTACTCGGTGGAGCATCTTCCATACTAAACTTAGTTAAACCGTGTAATGCACCTTTAGATCCTCTTCCGTCTACAGTTCCTGATATATCATAACTGTCACATCCGAAAGCACCCATATGCTCATTACCTGGCCATCTAACTCCGTTCTTTATTAATTGTTTATTCTGTAGATTAAAACTAGGTGTCCAAGTTACTAAGAATCTTCCCTGTTCGTTAGGCATAAAAATAACTTTTGTATCTTTAATACCTTGTTCCCATTGAAAGCTACCTCTTGTAACTACATTACTGTTAGCCAAATCTTCATTGTAATCTATTTGCTCGTATATTTTAGCTAAATTAAATATACTGTTTTTTGTTTCGTCCCTGAAAGCATGTTCCTCTGTTCTTGGGAACTGTCTGTAGAACTCATTTAAAGCGTCCTGGTCGCCTTTTAATCCGTCTACCTCATTACTCCAGTGTTCTATAACTCCAACCTCTATGATCTCTCCCTGTGGCCCCGTGGTCTCTGTTGAGGGCGTATTGAATACAGGTAATCCATAAGAATCAATGAATCCCTCGTAGTTCCACTCCATAGGTATGAACAAAGAATAGAGTCCTGAACGAGTCTGCCCATTGGCATTTCTCTTTGTAGCGTCTGATCCATTGTATAATTTTTTAAAATTCTCTCCACCTTTATCTAAAGCATTTGATGTTGATCCCATCATACACTTTCCAATAATTCTAGAACCTAATCTTAATGTTGTTTTTGTAACTCTCCAATTGTTAAGTATGTTGTTTGGTCTTTCCCATTTACCTGATTCATCATGAACTAGTAATTTAAGTTTTTCACCATCATAAGCATTGTCTCCTGTATTTTTCCAATCAATTGTAGTGTCAAGACCAGCTAAAGCTACCTGGGAAGTATTCGAGTCAAGTTTTCTTCTGGTAAGTTTGGAAGCAGGTACACGGTAGGCGAGTTCGGTCTTTGGCCTGTCCATACCGTCTTGGATTGGTTTAAAGAAGAACGGGAAATTGACGCTAATGGGTACAACTTTATCTGTAAACATTTTCTTCGCGTCGGAGCCAGATTTGGACAAAATTCCAAACCGTGAATCGCTTGATATGGTGGCCATATTGACCGTCTCCCCAGACGCCATGAATGAAAATCCTGAACGTCTATTCTTGAGATATGACATACCATAACATCTTTTGTCTGCTTTACAAGCTTCCCAGAAGATGTAAAATAACCTGTTTGATTCTCGAAAGTCTGGCTTCCCAACATCAATCTTGGACCACTGCAAGTACATAAAATGAGTACCAGTGATGTAAGTATCCACGCTCTTATTATTAAACCAGTGACCTTCGTCCCTTTTGCTAAATTGTTCATCTATATAGTCCTCCCATTTTGTTTTAAAACCTTCAGGATATTCTTTCCAATCAAAAATGCTTTTTATAGCTTTTAATTCTTTAGGATATTCATCAGGTGTCCACTTGTTAGTACTCTTATTAATTTTCGAAGGAGCTAAGGGCAATGCTATTTTAAGATTTTGAATTTTATATATTTCGCCTATCTTTCCTGTCTTACTTATTACAATTATATCATGTTCTTTGTTATAACCGTATTCCCATTTTTTTCCTTTGTTTAATCTAGATATGGTTGTTTTCTTAACGGGTTCAATAATCTGGTATAAAGTTTGTTTATACATTCTTTGAAAATTTTTCCGCAAACCCACCAAATTCTTCTACGACAACTTCTTGCTTAGGTTTATTATCTAACAACCTTTGTTCTTCATCTATACGATTAAGTATTTCAAAAGCATCGAATATAGCTAGTTTCTTGGTCGCTGCTGCGTTCTTAAGTTTATCTGCTGTCAAATCATCATCTGAATCAACGATAGCTTCTTTAGCAACCTTTATAAGCTCCTCAACGGCTTTGTGCCCAGCTTGGATTATACTCTTCTTCGTTTCCTTTATGTCCATATTTGATTGTAATTGAAGTGGTGGGAACTCGGTATAACCTTTGCCCGTCTATAACAAACTCATATTCACTGTTCGGTCTAAACCCAACTAAAGTATCAGTTTCTATATCTTTATTTCCATGCTTCACTATACCTTTAAGAGGTTTTTCAAAGTCCACGGAAAACATTTTTGTTTCTTTTATAGGCATTACAAAACAGAAACCTTCCAAAGCCATCCACTCACCTTTTCTGCGGTAAGCATATATTTGATCTGGTTGAACTAAATAAACGTTTTCGCTTAAATAGTTTTTACTGTTTTTTTCTAAACCTTTAATATCTCTAAATCTTCTAAAAATATTGTGATGAACTATTACGTCATCACCTTCTTTTAGTTCTTTATAATTATTAGCTAAAGGAAGACTAAGTATTGAACCAATTCTATTTGTATATTCATGATTCTGTAAGTCTGTGTTTAGTAATAACTCTTGTCCATCGATTGTTTTCTTTCCAGTTGTTCTATTACCTTTCGGCGCAACTAAATAATTAAATACACTATGCATCTAATAAGATAAATCGTATTCTACGGATATAGACATGTTCTTGTTAAAATCTTTCCAAGGCATTATTAAATCTTTCTTGGAAATATAAATAGAGTACTTGTCTTGCTCTTCTAAAATGTGAGCTATAGTATGACCGCCATACACTTCCTGTCCAACAGCATAGTGCATAGCGTCATTCTTATAATCCTTACCTATACTTATTTTTCTAATTTGATTCTTCGACATCGCTGATTTCTCCGCTGTTTAGATCAATGTTTACAGAGCCGTAAATCTCTTCCAAATTTCCTTGAATTGCAATAACCGCATCAGCTGCTTTTTTAGCCTCTTCTAAATAAATAAGTTTTTGTAATTCAAACCCTCCTAATCTAATTTGCGCTTGATTTTGCGATGATACACCTTGCTGCAATGTAGAAAGCTCTTCTGCTGTTATAGATTTAACTTCTTTTGACTGTACTTCTAACGTTTTTAATTTGCTCATAATGATTTAATTTAATTACTGTTTATATGGAAATGCTTTATTTAACATTTCTTTTCTTTTGTTACAATTGCAATCTCCAGGAATTAGTTCAACTAATTTTTTAATCCCCGTAGTTTCGGTTATTTTTTC
>RCNA010000101.1_pt1 | contig 12046 bp, 10 predicted proteins | sample 2041331 | NCBI WGS metagenome assembly RCNA01 (sample SAMN09708233, study PRJNA481090) | Marine sediment metagenome, whole genome shotgun sequencing project. | reverse complement strand
TATATGATTCCGAAACGGATGACCTGTTGGCGAAAGCGCTTGATCCTACGCACGACCGCGATAACGGATATATGCAATGGCAAACAAAAGTATCAAACCGCGCGGCAGCAAAACGTATGATGCAACCATGGGCAGAAGCGCTACGTAAGGGACTGGACGAAGCACACGCGGCAACAGCAAAGAAGGAAGAGTAGAACCACAGGTTGACACCGGACCCTCACTGAATAGATAATCCGCTGCCCTTTTTCCCAGCGCAAACTATCCTGATTCACATCTATCAGGTTTGACTTGCACATAGCTGCTAAAATGGCGATCGATTCCGGAGAGGTGTCCGAGTGGCTGAAGGAGCACGCCTGGAAAGTGTGTATACGTTTATAGCGTATCGAGGGTTCGAATCCCTCTCTCTCCGCCAATTATAGTCATAAGTGATTGTTTTATAAACTATTTAAAATAATTCAGGAATTTGTCTCATACTTGTTACCATACTTGCATGAGGCAATTTCCTACACTTACAAAATAAATGGAATACAGACAAGTCTGGGTGATACCTTACTGCCGATCTGACTGACACTGTCAGGCCACATTAAAACGAATAACCACTTTGAGAACGACTCCGGACGGCCACTCTCAGTTATGTACGAATAACCGAGATCGGCCAATAGCAGCATGGCAGAAAATTAGATATGGGGCGCCTACGCTTGGCTCACCAGGGAATAACTGGAGAACTAAGTAAGTTTCGTTCTGCAATGATAAACTGGGCTTATCAATTTGGGAGCAAATTCAATGAAACTAGTAATTCACCTGGCAATCCTATCGGGCTTGGTACTTTTCTCCACGGCATCATTTTCTTCCAACCCTCAGGCCGAAATTAGCCAGATGTTGCACTATTTCGCGGATGAGTGGAATGGAGGTGAATTGGATAGTCTGAAAAGTCATTACCACCCAGATTTTGTGCTTATCTCATCCAATTCAGTTCAGACAAAGAAACAGCGACTGGATGACCTTGAAATGATTTTGGCACCTGGTAAAGACCAAGGTGAAATGAGTATTGCGGATATCCAAGTTGAGATGCTTGGAGAAAAGCACGCAATGGCATACGGTCGAAGCCGCCTAAAGTTCAAGGATGGTACTGAACTCGGGTCGATGTTCAGTTCCGTCTATGTTAAAACACCATTTGGATGGAAAGCTATTTTGACCCATGAATAACTCGTCACTGGCTTCAAAGCAAGGTTAACCAAAACCGTGGAAATGTCATTAGCTATTGAATTGTTCGGATATGTTTTCAGTGTCGTTTTGGGAATTGTCCCCATCGTCAATCCGTTTAGCACCGCACCGGTATTCATAGCGATGACTGCTCATGTAAGCTCGGATGAACGACACAAGACCGCGACACTCGCTTGTATCTACATGTGCGTTTTGCTGATCGTATTCTTACTTCTTGGCTCGTTCATTCTCCAGTTTTTTGGAATCAGCTTGAAGTCACTACGCCTGGCAGGAGGACTGGTCATTGCCTACATGGGATTCCGCATGCTATTTCCGCCGGAACTTAACTCCGCCGAATCAAGCAGCCAACCTGAGAAAGACCCCCGTGAACTAGCATTTACCCCACTCGCACTGCCGATGCTTTGTGGGCCGGGTTCAATTTCTGTCGTGCTGGCGATGGCGACTGTTGTTTCACAACAGGAAGACACACTAAATATGACAATCGGCTACGGTGTCGTTGCTGTCGGAATCATAATAGCTTCTTTCATTTGTTGGCTTGTCCTGTGGAGTTCCGGCGCTGTGGTGCGTTTCCTTGGCAAAACCGGCATTGATGCAACGACAAAATTGATGGGGTTTCTTCTTATATGTATCGGCGCAGAGTTTGTTTTGTCTGGGTGGGCTATGGCATGACCTGATAACTGCTACTTTTTCCAACTTCCACTCGGCGGCAGATTCAAATTGATACGATGTTCAAGTAAGGGTCACTCCACACTTAACCGTTTGCTCCTGGCACTCACCAGCACAGTTGGATGCCATCGAGTTCAACGTGACTTTACCCAAATAGAGTGCGGCAGTCGGGTACAAACAACTTGCTCTGAAGGACTCCCTTACCGGGCATTGGGTACAGAAAAGCACATGAAATACCCAACAAGATTTGTAGGATAGCCATCTTTTGGAAGTAATTTTGCACATAGCCCAAAAGGAAAGCCGCAAGAAGTTGACCGTAAACTCCATCGTCTATCGCCTTGCCGATCCGTGCGTTTCTACCACTCGCCGCCGAGAGATAAATACAGATTGATGCGTTGCTCCAACTGCAGGCGCTTGATTGACAGCAAATTACTCTCCGCTGATATGGCTTGCTGTTGGATCTGAAGCGTATCCAACAACTCTGTTTCACCCTCTTTGTATCGCAACTCCGCAATTCGATACGCTTTTTCGCTTTGCTCCAGCGCCTCGCTCAACGCGTCCCGTCGGCGGACCAACACAGTCCCCTGATCGAGATTCGTCTCTACTTCTGAGAAAGCAACCAGCGCCGTATGCGCATAACTAGAAATGGCCTGGCGCTGTTCTACATTGGCTATCTCGATGTCTATCTTGCGCCGCCCACCATCGAATAACGGTGCAACCAGGTTAGCAGCGAGCTGCCAGCCCACATTTGCAGGATCGAGTACGTCCGATAGAGAACCTGAAGCGCCGCTGGCTGAACTCGTCAGCGAAAATCTTGGTAGACGCGCCGCTTCGGCCTGTTCTGTCGCGTTGAACGCGGCTGCTACCCTTCTTTCAGCCGAGACAATATCAGGGCGCCGTTCCAACACTTCCGAGGGGACGCCCGCGGGCGGCGGTTGCGGCAATTTGGGCAGGACGCCCGGAATATCCAGCGCCGCTTCAGGATAGCGCCCCAATAGGACTTCCAACGCTCTGGTCGCATCGCGTTGTGAACCTTCGATCGTAATCAGTTGCTCTTTCGCCGACGCCAGGTTCGCACGATTCAACGCAATGTCCTGTCCTGACGAAACGCCGTTGTCATACTGGACTTGTGCAACGCGCATCGTCTTGCCAAGAATCGAAAGATTTTTGCGCGTAATGTCGGCCTGTAGCTTGGCCTCAATCACCTTAAAATACGTTTTCGCAATGTTGGCACTTAAGGAGTGTAGCGCGAACACATAGTCAGCTTTGGCAGCTTGCGCACTTGCCTGTGCTGCGCTAACACCGGCCCGCATGCGCCCCCACACGTCAGCTTCCCAACTCACCGTCAGCCCTACATTAATGTTGCCGCTTGATGAGCCACTATTTGCATTACCGGTCTGGGCTCTACCCAACGATAAGTCGGCAGTGGGCTTTAACGTCGCTCCTGATTGCTCTGCCAGTAGCCACGCCTTGTCCATGTTGCCCGCTGCCACCTGTAAGTCGAGGTTATTCGCTTTGCCTTCATCGATGAGCTTGAGCAGGACAGGGTCCTTAAACGACTCTATCCAACGCAACGATAAGTCCTCGTACTTTTCTGCCTTGGTTACCCAAGTTTCTGGCGAATCAGTCGCTGTCTCAACGGCTTGCTGAACTTTCGATCCCGTGCCGCCTGCACAAGCTCCAATCAGCAAGACGACGACCGGTACAATTGTGAACTTGGTTACTTTCATACCTTGACTTCCTTGGGGTGCACATTCATGAATATGGCATATAGGACCGGTACGATTAGCAGTGTTAGCAAGGTCGCAAATGTCAGACCAAATACGATAACCACGGCCATGGACTGAAAGAAGGCATCGAAAAACAATGGAATGACACCGAGTACGGTAGTTAACGTGCCCATCATTACCGGGCGGACCCTGCTTGTGGCGGCATCAACCACAGACTCGTATTTTGGTTTGCCATTACGAATCTCAAAGTCCATCTGATCGACCAGAACAATTGCATTCTTGATAAGCAATCCCGACAACGACAATATGCCAAGAATACCCATGAACTCTAGGGGAATACCGGTCACGACCAGTCCAAATACGACGCCGATAAACAAGCCGGGCACCACCAGCCAAATAACCAGCGGCTGACGGACCTTGCCAAACAGGATAAAGACAACGAGCACCATGGCCAGCAAGCCCATTGGAATCGTTGACATTAGATCTGCATTCGACTCTTTCGAGTCGCCCTCTTCACCGCCCCACTCCAGCGTGTAGCCGTTAGGCAAGTCAATGGCCGCGATTGCTGGACGAATTCGATTGAGCACAGACGCGGCCAGTTCGTCGGGGTAAGGATCGCACTGCGCTTTGATGACGAATTCGCGGTTCTCGGAGCGTATTTGACCATCGCGCCAAATTGTTCTGAAACCATTGGTCACTTGACCAATCGGCAGCATTCTTCCAGTACCTGAACTTAATATCTGCAGGTTCTTTATGTCGTTGATTGATGCGGACGCTGTACTGGGATTTCGCGCAATAATTGGTATCAACGTGTCTCCCTCTCTATACACACCCACACGTTTACCCACGTAATGGCCCACCAAAGCATCTGCGAGATCTACTCTGGACACACCTGCCCGGCGCCCCTTGTTTTCTGAAAACGCGGGTTCAATGACGCTCACTTGCTCACGCCAGTCGTTCTTGATCGATAAAGTGCGATCAGCCCGCATAATATCTGTTGCCTGATTCGCAAGCTGGCGTAACACTTTCGGATCGGGTCCGCGAAATTCCGCCTCGATCGCCGAGCCACCACCCGGTCCGAGGATAAATCGCCACACTTTCGCGGCAGCGTCCGGATAATTTTCTCCGATATACGATTGAACCACGGGCATCATGTCATCCAGTTGCTTGTAGTCATCCACGCGAACGAGAAACTGGCCGTAGGAACCGTTCGGCGATTCGGGTGCGTAGGTGAGCATATATCGAATACCGCCCTGGCCAATTAACGTCTGCACCGCATTCACGTTATCCATGCCACGTATGAATGCTTCGATTTCCGTCATGTCGCGCTCAGTTCGCTCAATACGGGTGCCCTCGGGTAACCAGTAGTCAACCACCAATTGCGGCGTTGTTGAACGCGGGAAAAACCCCTGGGTCATAAATTGCGCGCCCCAGACAGCGACAATGAACAGACTTAAGGCGCCGCCAATCATCAACCACCGGCGACGCAGAGCAGCACGCATCAGCGCCTTGTAGTTGCGGTAAAAGGAGCTCTCCTGTTGCTCGTCCTCACTATCGGTTGCTTCCGGAAATAGCCAATAACAACCGAGTGGTGTGATTGTTATCGCAAACACCCAACTGTACATCAACGAAATCAACACCACCCAGAACAGGTGACCGGTATACTCCGCCGTTTGTCCCGGTGCAAAGCCAATCGGTGCGAACGCAATGACACCAACCAAAGTGCCACCCAATAGTGGCCACTTTGTTTGCGTGACGATCTCTTTGGCGATGTCGAGTTTCTTTATCCCCTTTTGGACACCTACTAAAATGCCTTCGGTTACTACGATAGCATTGTCCACCATCATCCCCAGCGCAATGATAAGTGCTCCGAGGGAAATTCGGTGCATGGGGATATTTATTAAGTTCATCGTTAACAACGTTGCCGCAATGGTTAGAATCAAGATAAAGCCAATGACCAGAGCGGAACGAAACCCCATGAAGATGAACAAGGTTACAATAACGATTAACAATGCGGCTATTACGTTGACAACGAAACTATCAACGGATGCCTCTACAATTTTTCCTTGGTGATAATACTCGGAAACTTCGATGCCCACTGGTCGGCGACTTTCGGCGTCCCGAATTTTCGCATTGACCGCATTGCCAACTACCACAACATTACCACCCGCAACGTTTGACACACCCAAAGCTATCGCTGGCTTGCCGTCGTAGCGAATAATTTGCTGCGCCGGTGTTTGATAACCTCGATAAATATTGGCGATATCGCCAAGATAAGTAAGTTTTCCGTCTGCAGCGGTAGAGACCAACAGATTTTTTATGGACTCAACGGTGTCAATTGCACCCGTCGGGTCAATGGTAAGGCGCTGATCGCCGATGATTACGCTGCCTGATGAGACCACCGAGTTTTGCTGGCTGAGAATATCGTACACCGCCGACACAGAGCCACCCAGTACGACTGATTGCTCGCGAGTCATTTCGACGAAGATCGCTTCCTGCTGTACACCCGCTATCTGGACCTTGCCAACACCCTCGACCTGCAATATCTCTTTCTGCAATGCTCTCGCGTACGTTCGCAGTTCCGCAGGGCTGTAGTCGTCGCCTGTAATAAAATAGTACAAACCGAATAGATCACCAAAGTCGTCATTAACGACAGGCACGGCTGCGGCAGGTGGCAGCGAGTTTTGCGCGTCATCGATCTTGTTACGCATTTTCGACCAAACCGATTGCAGCGCAGCCTTGTCTTTCGAAAATTCGTACTTTACTTCTACCGAGATTTCGGACAGTCCGGCGGTAGATTTGGAACTGACTTTTTTGACCTCCTGTAATTGCTGCAGGATGGTTTCTAGCGGTTCCGATACCTCCCGTGCGACTTCCTCAGGACTGGCCCCGGGGTAAGACGTGAAGATCAGCGCTTGTCGAATCGTAAATTCCGGGTCTTCGAACCTCGCCATGTTCTCGTAAGCATTCCACCCACCAAACATGCATAGCAAAATCACGATGACGCTAAGCACTTTATTTCTGATCGAAAACTCCGCAATGTTCATGTTCGAACCCTGAATGATCGAAATTTTTTATTGCCTATTTTGACCATGAAGCAACCTTCATCCCTTCGGAAAGTGCAGAGACTCCCGCCGCAACTATGGTCTCTCCGGGCGTCAAACCGCTTACCACGTTAACAGCCGTCCCAACTCCAACACCGATTGTGACCACTCGCTTTGAGACCGTCATCGTGTTTTCGTCAAGCACCCAGACGTACTTTTGGTCGCCATCCGTAGCAATGGCTGTCAGTGGAATGCTTACGTCGTCGGAACCCCCGGCTGAAACTCGTGAGTCCTCGACCCATACGATGCCGTTCATCCCAGGCAAAATGATCAGATCGCCGGGAGAAGAAAATGTAAAGGTGACTTCATAGGTCTGTGACGCTGCATCCGCTTCCAGGGACGCCTCCTTGAACACAATTGGAATACGGCGATCCGGCGCCGCATCCAGCACAACATAAGCCTCCAGTTGCGGCCGTTCCTTGCGGTCCGCCGCAGCAACAACACTCGATGGCACATTGATAACGGCCTCCAAACCTGCATTTCCAAGAATGTCGATAGCCTCTTCCCCGCGCGACACGACTTGGCTGACTTCGACCGCCACTCTCGATACAGCACCAGAGTGAGGTGCAACAAGAGACGAGTCCTGCAGCGCCTTTTCTGCGGTTTCCAGTTGGGCTTTGTTAACGTCGTGCTGGGATTTTCGTTGTTCCAGCTCGCTACGCGAGATCGCATCTTCTGCAATCAGGCGCAACGCTCGCTGATAAACTGTATCCGCATTCTCGAACTGCGCACGCGCCGAATCGCGTTGCGAAACCAGGTCGCGTTGATCCAGTCTTGCAAGCACCTCTCCTTTCGTCACTTGCTGTGCCGCTACAACCAATACTTCACTGAGCGTTCCACCGACCTCGAAGCTCAACCGCGACAATTGTTGCGCCTGGATAACTGCGGGGTAATTCAATAGATCACTACTGCTCGTGTTGCCTACTAATAGAAGTTTTGCAGGCCGCGTTGAAACCTCCCACTCCTGCACATCCGGTGCTGACCCGGAATCGCAGGCAGTCATCAGAAACAGGCAAGATACGGTTACAGTTAGATGACTAAAATACGATTGAATGCTGCCCATTGGATATCCTCGGGAATGACAGGTGGCTTGGTTTGACGCTCGGTGTTCAAATAAGTATAAGAACAAACTGCAACCGCGTCATCGCACCTATTCGATTTAATGACTGTTACCGGCACGCCGAACATTTCGGAGTGGAGTATAACGCTTAACTCAAACGGGTGACGGTGCATCGTGAATTCGCGTTCCGTCTTGATACGGATGGCATGCGCGACACTTCTAACGTTGGTGCTGCCGCTGCACGCTGATGAAGATCGCTACGACTATTTGCCGTGATAAGGCGCAAACCATATCGGGCAATTTTGGTCTCGTAACGGTCCGCCGACAATTTGACCGCAATTGGCCGAGGGTGTGTGAAAACTCAAAACCAGAAATCCCAAGTGGGAATTGCCCTATTTTTTCTTGGTCGTAGGCGCTTAATGTGGGATTTCTATACATAAACAAGCCATTAAATGACCCAGATGCTGGGTGTCATCCCAATAATGAAGACCGCCGAATAGTTTTCACACAGTCTCGGCCGATCTCGGCTATTCAGGTTGCTGTAATTTATGTCTGATGAGTAACTGCTTTGCGTTCAACAGCGGATGATTAAACCAGACTTAACCAAACACAGTTACTGGTTATGACGACACGCCCATCAGAAAAGCAACTCAAACAGATCAAAGCTGAGTGCGATCGCATTCATGACTACAAGATCGAACTAGCACCGATCGGCAAGCTGACAGCAAAACCCATCGTTCGGGTTTCTCAGTTGTTGCTATATGTGCCGAGGGAGTTGCGGGTCTCGACACGGCAGCCATAAGTGCCGAAAACCGGGTACACGGGTGGCGGTTGTGACGCTCCCCACACTGCTAAAGAGACGGCCAGGACAAGATCATCATGCTGACCTTGCCGTGCGTTGAATATCGCATTGCCGGCACTGGTAAAGGTGACGCGGAAGTCCTGAAATTCTTTGAGCAGGACCGGCGCGTCCAGAAGGCCGGCGGCAACTTTCAATTGTCCGGTGTGTAGCTTGGCTTGTACTCCAGATACAAGGATGTTTTTCGGCACACTCCATCCTGTGTTTGTCCTTTGCGGGTCTTTGCCGGCGGTGATGCTGATACCAACAATACCGGGTACTCTGGCAGCTTTAAACAGGTCATATACGGGTCTGCCAACGCCGGTATAGTCGATGTAAATACCAGGTGATTTAAGCGGCTCACGGGCTATTAATGACGCTACAAACAGCACCTGCTCAGGGTATGACATCCCCAACGGCAACCGCTCCAAATGCACCACGTTAAATGGTTTCTGGTATTCCTCTACCTTTTTTCTCCAGTACGGGACATGGTGCGGGAGGGTCATACCAGGAATGTCTGCGGTTTTAGTTTCAAGTACACAAATGGCGGTTGGATCATGACTCTGACCCAGATCCACGCCAACGTGCCAGTGTGAGGTAATTTCTAATTCCATAATGGTTTTAACTCCGGTGATAAAGCGGCCTCGATCAGTTCAGTTGAAAAGAATTGTTCTTCGGTATCGACAAACTCACACAGATATTCCTGCCGGTATTGCCACGGTCCGAGAATGCTTTCCTGTTCTTTGAGAAACTCTGCCGGGATACGATCACAAGCATCTGCCTTGACCATCGTGCGTGACCATTCGGGTCCACCATGCTCCCAAGATTCATAGAACCAGCCTCTACGCCCGTAAGGTGTCGTCAATGCAACCAGGACGCCTTGTGAGACTGCCAACATGGGCATGACAGCGGTGATGAGGGCATCCTCTACCCTGGAGGCCTCATCCAATAACACCAGCTTAGGCGCTGAGAATCCGCGAATGTTCTGTTCGGTTCCCGGCAACGCTATCAGGCGAGATCCGTTGTCCAGTTCCATGCTTTTGGTACTTTCCTGGATGATTGCTGGCACGTTTTCGAGGCTTAAGTAAATGTCTTTGGCTTTCAAGTAGAGTTCTTTTGATTGCCTTTCCGATGGCGCAACCGCCAGGACTAAGCCGGGATTGAATAACATGGTCTGCACTGCTAACGCTGCGGTTGTTGTGCTTTTTCCTGATTGACGGCTACAGCAAAGCAAATGCCTGGGATGCTCAGATACCATCAGATCCGCTTGCCATGTGTCGGGTGTGAAACCAGCCTCTATCATTATGCTTGCGGGTGTTAATGCTCTACGTAGATCACGCGCAAGATTCATGACTCATGCTCGATCAATGCCGGTTCAGCTTCGAGGTTTTGCAGTAGCTTGGTCACTGCCACTCTGGCTTTAGGGAATGGCCTTAATGCCAACACCAGGCCGGTGCGCAGTTGATGGTATTCGCCGCTCAATATGAGCGTGTTATTGACAGTGGTACCGGTTTTCAGATCACCCACCAGCTTGCCGGTCAATTCAATGTTGCGGTGGATCTGTGCTGACATCTTGCACAGGTCGGACAGGTTGCCGAATGTCTCAGCGGAATCAATGCCACGGTAGAGCCGCGCCCGCACTGCCCGTAAATGATTTAGCAGGCTTTCGCTTTCTTCAATGCGGATTTCATTCAGGTCCACCTCACCATCAAAAGCAGCAGCCTTCAGCCTGGCTTTAAGCTTGTCAGACATATGATTGTGACCATGACGCCAAACAGCATCCCGGTGTAGGTCGTAGCGACTGCCCAAGATTCGGCAGGATGTGCCATTGGCCAGGCCTAACTCAACCGCTGCCCTGTCGGGTGATCGGCATACCTGGCAGGATGATTCTCTCTTGGCCATGTTTATGCGGCGGCTGCTTCGTTCTCGATAACCAGTTGCTTAATACCTTCAGACATAATGGTCAGGATGTTTAGCGTTTCATCCAAGCGGCCACGTTGCACCGTCTCGGATGGTGAGAGCGCTTCCTGAAGGGTGCTACGTGCATGGTCAATGATGTCGGACGGTAGGCCGGTTAAATAGGCTGGACCATCAAGTAAAGAGCGAATGGTAAGCATGTCACCGGTTTTCTGGGCTTGACCCAATAGGCCTAGACGTTCACCCGTTGGTAGTGATTTACAGTGGTTGCGAATCTCTGCACCCAGGGCTTTCTCATCGGCTGTCAGATCCGGCAACTGGTTGATGTTTGATACTACCCTGGCACTCTGTTCCTTAATTCGTGCATGGGCTTTTAATAGGTCTTCCAGCACAGGTTGGGCATACAGGCTGATAGTCTTGGCTCGTTGTTTGGCCTTGCCAAGGTCTGAGATGTCTACATCGGCATTTATCTTGTCACAGGCTTCAGCTATCTTGGTGCATACATGCCCAACTCGGCCTACAACGTGACGAGCATTATCAGTGTCTGTTTCATTTGCTCCAGATTCCGGTATTCGTCCTTTCAGGCTGTTCGCTGTGCTTGCTAATGGTTCTGGTCTTAGTGCTGCCATGATCGTTTTCCTCTATTTGCAAATTGACGTTGTGACGGTGTTTTCATGAGACAAGTATAGTACAAAGTATGATACAAAGACTATCGGTCATCTACGAAACTTGCATAAACAATAGGTTATAGCTATAAATGGCGGATGGTATAGCAGTAATCGACTTGGAAACGTAGCAAAATGGCCTACAAACAGACCTAAAAACAGTTGTGCAGGCTTTGAGCGGAAATGTGTAACTTTTCACCTGATTTTTCACCTCGCTCTCCCTTTTGAAAGATTGTTTCCCTTGCTTGTAGTCCTGCTATCCCTTGGTAGATTAGTAGGTGTACTGTTTTGGGACACAGTGGAATGGCTCTCCGGTCCCATTTTGAGGTCGGAGGGTTTTCCCTTTGTCCTGTTTTGAGGTCGGAGAGAGTTTCTCTTTGTCCCATTTTGAGGTCGGACTGTGTCCCGTTTTGGGACAGGGTGATTTATTGTTTCAATGCTGAACTTTCGCGCAGGCTGGATTGTTGATTTACTGTTCAATCGTTTACCTGGGCATTCATCAATTGGTTTCCAGGTAACGGCATACAAGGCACATTGGTTATTCGGGTGTTGAAAGTATGAGTCCCGCGTTCTAGTGATTAGGTTCGCGTCCAGTAGCGCATTGATTGAACGGTTTAGTGTGCCTTTGCTTTTGAATCCGTATACGCTCATGGTGGACCAGGCGGCGCTCAGATCACCGTTGTTGTTGCCGTTGTACTGCATCAGCATCAGAGTCAGTAATTTAGCTGCATAGGGCTTCAGGCTGCGGTAGCTATCCGATTTAAGCACTACGAAAGGGATCGCTATAAACCGGCCTCCTGACTTTTTTAGTGTACTTTTAGCCATCTGCTACTTGTTTCCTG
>RCNA010000100.1_pt1 | contig 12085 bp, 14 predicted proteins | sample 2041331 | NCBI WGS metagenome assembly RCNA01 (sample SAMN09708233, study PRJNA481090) | Marine sediment metagenome, whole genome shotgun sequencing project. | reverse complement strand
TTGGATTGAATATGCTTTTGTGGTGATCGCATATTCTAACAACTGTTCATTTTTTTAGCTCAGCAATTCATTTTGGCGAAGGTATTGGTAGACCAAGGTAATTCCTAATCCAGAGAGCATGCCGCAAATTGCCCCGATATTATTCACCCGCTTGACAAAAATACCCATCATCAAAGCCGGGAAAATAGATGATGCCGCCAAACCGAAGGCCAAGGCGACAACCTGAGCCGCAAATCCCGGAGGGTGTAGACCGAACCATCCAGCCACAGCAATGGCAGCGGCCATAGCGATACGACCGGCCAACAGTTCCGACTTATCACTCATGTTTTTCATGATGATACCTTTCAGTAAATCATGAGAGATAGAGGACGAAATGGCCAACAACAGCCCGGCGGCTGTGGACAAAGCGGCGGCGATACCACCAGCCGCAACCAAAGCGATTACCCAGTTGGGCAGTTGGGCGATTTCTGGGTTGGCGAGAACTATGATGTCACGGTCAACCTTGACCATTTCATTTTGATCCTTATCAGCGACATACTGGATTCTGCCGTCGCCGTTCTTATCTTCAAACTTCAGTAATCCTGTTTTTTCCCAATTTTTGAACCATTGAGGACGCTTTTCATACTGGAGCCACTCATCCTGCTGATCACCGCTGGTCGGACGGATGGTTTCTATCAGATTCAAGCGGGCCATAGCACCGACCGCAGGAGCGGTGGTGTAGAGAATAGCGATGAACAACAAAGACCAACCAACAGAGGAACGTGCGTCTTTTACCTTGGGAACGGTAAAAAAACGAGTGATAACATGGGGTAAGCCGGCTGTGCCGATCATTAACGTCATGGTAAACAGAAAAATATTTAGGGTGCTGCCGTTCTGCTTTGTATACTCATTAAAACCTAGATCAATTAAGGTTTTATCGAGTTTCTCCAGGAGAAACATACCTGAACCGTCATTCAACTGAGCACCCAAGCCAAGCTGGGGTATCGGGTTGTCCGTCAGTTGCAGGGAAATAAAGACCGCAGGTACGGTATAGGCGAAAATAAGGACACAGTATTGGGCGATCTGCGTATAGGTAACGCCTTTCATGCCGCCGAGAACAGCATAAATAAAGACGATAAACATACCAACATAGAGACCTATCTCGTAATCCAGCTCCAGAAAGCGGGAAAAAGCCACGCCGATACCCTTCATTTGGCCGATAACATAGGTCAGCGAGGCCACGATCAGACAGATTACCGCCACCACTCGGGCAATATTGGAGTAATATCGATCGCCGATGAACTCTGGCACAGTAAATTTGCCATATTTACGAAGATAAGGGGCCAACAGCATGGCCAGCAGGCAATAGCCGCCAGTCCAGCCCATCAGAAATACGGAGCCATCATAGCCCCCGAATGCGATCATTCCCGCCATGGAAATAAACGAAGCCGCAGACATCCAATCCGCACCGGTCGCCATGCCGTTCAGCACCGGATGCACACCCTTGCCAGCGACATAAAATTCACCAGTGGTTCCGGCTCTGGCCTTGATCGCAATGAAAATATAAAGAGCAAAGGTCGCTCCCACCACAAGATATGTCAGTAATTGTAAGCTCATCAATTCTCTCCTCTAATCTTCCTGAACGCCAAATTTACGGTCAAGCTGATTCATACGCCACGCATAAAAGAAGACGAGTATGACAAAGCTATAAATTGACCCCTGTTGGGCAAACCAAAACCCAAGCGGATATCCACCCAATATTTTAATACTGTTTAATACCGGGGCAAAAAGTATCCCGCAACCGTAGGACACGATAAACCAGACAACGAGACATCCGAGCACCAACCGGATATTCGCCTTCCAGTATTCTTGCGAATCACTGCTCATACAACCTCCTTATGTTAAGATGTTAACCAATTTTTATGGGCAAGCCACATTGCTTGCAATGGGATTATTCCCGCATTGCCTTTTGTTTTCTTTCACGCCGGACTCCTGACTGTAAGAAAAAACCACATCGTAGGATTATTTTTCCATTCAACTCGCCTTCCTCTTTTGGCACAGTCTCCCATAATAAACGGAAAAACATAATTTCGCAAAGATAATTATCAGCAGAAAAAATTGATTATTTTCATATGTTTGGCAAGAGCGGGTAACAGGCGAATGGGAGGATCAGTTGTGAATCCGACCGGCACGGTATAATCCCTTCAGGCTGTTAATCCCCCCATGCTTAAATTTTTTCAGCAGGTATAAAAAGAGATATGCTGTTTGGAGCGCATCTTCAAGAGCATCATGGGGTTTAAAGACCGGCAGGCCGAATTCCTCCGTCAGTGCGTCAAGATTATAAGAAGAAGACTGATCATTATGCCCGTAAAAATCGGTATTGCCAGCCTCCTTATAAGCACGGGCGAGTCGCATGGTATCAACACAGGGATTGGAAAATGTCCCACCCAGAACTTTGCGGGCTGTTTTATTGAGAAAGTGCATATCCAAGCCGATAAAATGTCCGACTATCAGTCCGTCGCCGCAGAATGCAATAAATTCCGGCAGAACCTCTTCCGCTGTTTCCGCCTTTTTCAGTTGCTCTGGAGTAATTCGGTGAATCAGGGTCGCCTTATTGGGGTTGATGTCAGCAGGTTGAATATAGCGATGAAATGTCTGAGAGAGCTCAATCTGAAGATTGACAATGCGGACGGCTCCAATAGAAATAATTTCGTCTTTGCGCTTGTTGAGACCGGTCAGTTCCGTATCGCAGACCACAAAATTATATTTATGTAAAGGGCCGCCCTGATCAAAATCGACAAATCGTTCTCTGTTCTTTAACAGGACGGGATGGGGAGCAGGCAACGAAAATATTCGCCAGAAAAAGCTAAATAAATTAAACATGGATCAGGATGTCGGAAACATTCTTCTTAAGACACTATGCAACCGATCAATAACCTCAAAGGCATCCCGGAGCATCCGTTTTTCCAACTCAGACAGTTCACCCGGGGAGATATGGTTATCCGGTTGAATATCCGCTTCAAGTTGATGCAACTGATGAATAAGCCGGAGCTGCATCTGCATTTCATAGGCATCAACCGCCTTGGCCCATAACTCTTCATGAATAAGATGCTCGGTGACAAGCACATGCAACCGGGTCAGCGTGTTGGTTTCTCTGATTCCATGCTTCAAAGCGAGGACTCTGGCAAAATTAACAAAGGACACTATCCCCTGACGCTTTATGTCCATTTTATTTTTGTGTTCACCGTCTTTTTCCACAATAAAATTTTTGAAGAAAGAAAGCGGAGCCCTGCCAGACAGGCATTGATTGGCAAGATGCAAAAGATACAGCTCCTGCCTCTCAGTAAGCGTGTTCAGGTGCTGGCGTAATGCATCAGCAAGTATTGCCTTGCCGTATCCGGCCCGGAAATCAAAAAATATGCTGGCGTGCAATAACTTCTGCGGATCTGGAGAGCCTATCCAAGCTTCAAAATACCCTTTCCAGACCGAAATCGGCTGACACCATTTGGGGTTGATTGCCATGATTTCTCCGGGACAAAGCGGGTAGCCGCATTCCACAAGATGATCAATCGCCTTGCGTGCGAAGAGAGCAAAATATTTTCCAGCGGCCTGACGCTGTTGCTCGTTTGCCGGATCTTCATAAATAATAGCATTATCCTGATCTGTCTTAAAGGTTTGCTCCCGCCGGCCTTCGGAGCCCATAAGCAACCAACAGTAGGGCAGGGGAGGCGGCCCCATTTCCTCTTCCAGCAGGGAAAGTAGGCGTTCCAAAATATGATCATTGAGGATTGAAATCATACGGGAAATATTACCAGCCTTGGCCCCTTCCTTAATCAGGTTGCGGATCATTTCTGGAATTTTTTTGGAAAGAGGATAGAGCCCTCTTATTTTTCTTTGCTTACCTATCTCTTTAAACAAGGAGTAGGGAGAATTACCCTGGATCAGGGTGATATCATGCGAAGTGATGACACCGATAATTTTCCCGCGCCGTTCCACGGCAAGATGATGAATGGAACTGGACATCATTTTGATCAGAGCGTCAAAACAAATCGCCTGTGACAGAACCGTCGCCACAGGTGAAGACATAATTTGATGAACAGGCTTATTATAATCTAGTCCGGGAGCGAGAACTTTGTTGCGCAGATCTCGATCCGTAACAATCCCGACGATATTTTCTTCGTCACCGGGCTGATGGATAAGCAGGGACGCTATCCGAAAATCAGCCATGTTTTTCGCCGCCTGCTGCACAGTGCTGTTAGAGCAAATTTTACGGGGGGCCTGCTTGACAATATCACCGACCTGCATGGAAAACAGATACAGGTTTTCGTCACCGCGACGGGTCATTTTATGCCTGCGTAATTCGGTATAGGCGGTAGCCACAACCTTTTCAGAAAAACTTTTCAGGTAAAATTGAGAAAAACCGGGCTGATTATTAATCAGGTCAAGGAAAATCGCCTTGGGCAGGAGAAAGCAGAAGGTGTCTTCCACCGTTTCAACATTAAGATTGGCTTTGGTGCCGCGAATAATCCCTAGGGCACCTATATAAGCCCCTTCTCCTCGGTAATCCTTGAGAGTGACCTCGCCCTCATCATCAACAATGAAGGTTTTTACGCCCCCTTGCTGAATAAGGTAGAGATAATTGATCTCCGTTTCATGAGCATGGAGCAGCCGGGTTCCTTGCGGGAAGAAATCGACCTTTATATGCCGGGCGACTTTATTGATGCTTTCATCATCCAGCTCGTTAAACGGCATGATGTCGCTCAGGAATTCCTTCACGATTTGCGGTGCCACCGAATGTACATCACGACCTGTAGCCATTACTGCCCCTGTAAAAAATTCTTTATCCTTGATGCGCAACCCTCGCAAATGATACCTGTATCAGATAAATCAATCAAACATAAAAAATAGATACAAAAAGTGAAGATATCAAATCGTACAATAAAACCGACCTCAAACCTTCATTCGCACCAAGGTTATTCTTTCTTTTTTCACTCCCTGCTGCGATTCTGTTCTTTTTTTCTTGTCATGGATTGGTTTTTTTGTGTATGTTTGCTATTCTTGCGGAAGCAGTGCATTGTATAATTAGCTGGCCGGGCATAAAAATGAAGGTTCTATTTACAGATATTTGCAAATCAGGCAACCGCTACAATATTACTGACGACGCTTGGTTCGCCGAGACTGGCCTGTTGAGAAAGGCTCCGGTACAGGCTGAACTTGAGCTCAATCGTAAAGGCGATAGCCGGGTTGAGTTGCGGGGATTTTTGCATACCGGGGTGTCGCTTGCATGTGACCGCTGTCTTGCTGACTATAATTTCGACGTAAAAGTTGATTTTCATTTTGTCTTGACAGTGCCAAATGAAGAGAGCTGGCGTGTTAAAGAAGTAAAATGCACCAAGGCGGACATCGACATTGTCCAACTCAAAGAGCCGGTGATTGATTTTTCGGATATTCTTCGGCAACAATTATATTTGAGTCTGCCTTTTAGAAAAATTTGTTCCGGCGACTGCAAGGGATTATGTTCAGAATGCGGTGTCAACCTGAACAGCGGCCAATGCGATTGCGCAAAGGAGCCGAAAAATTCTCCTTTCGCTGTACTGGCCTTACTGAAGCGGGACTGATATGCGGCACAAATTATAGCAATATACTTACCCACAAGTTTTAAAAATTTAAATTTTTATCGACAAGATTATTTATAATCAGGAGAAAAACCATGGCATTACCTAAAAGACGACATTCGCATTCCCGCACCCGTAAACGCAGATCACATGATTTTTTGACCGGCCCCAGCGTAGGCCGCTGTTCCGAATGCGGTGAGCCCAAGATGCCCCATCAGTTATGCGCCGGTTGCGGAAGCTATAAGGGGAAATCCTTCTATCAATTCGGAGACGACCTAGATTAGGCTGACCTGTGAAAATAGCCCTTGATGCCATGGGCGGGGATCAGGGTTCTGAACTTCTGATTGACGGTGCGTTGCAGGCGATCAGCAAGAATCCTCAACTTGCGGTAATCCTGCTCGGCCCTGAAAAGTTGCTTGCAGAACAGGTCAATCAGCGTGTCGGTTCTGGCAACCGCACAGATCGCCTGTTTATTGAGCATGCCCCGCAAACCGTGTCTATGGATGAATCTCCTGTGGACGCGATACGCAAAAAAAAAGATTCAACCATTATGCGAGGTTTTGACCTTGTCAAAAATGGTCAAGCAAATGCCATGGTGTCAGCCGGTCATTCCGGTGCGACCATGGCCGCTGCTATCCGTAAACTCGGTCGCCTGCCGGGCGTTTCCCGACCAGGTATCGCCGGACTGTTTCCCACCCAAAAAGCACCGGTTATGCTGATGGATATCGGTGCGAATGTGGACTGCCGTCCCCAACATCTCCTTCAATTCGCTATTATGGGATCATCCTGTTGCGGTCTGCTTCTGAATCGGAAGCAACCACGCATTGGTCTGCTCAGTATCGGATCGGAGCCGGGCAAAGGAAATAGCTTGGTCAAAGAAACCCACGAACTGCTCAGCAACAGCACCCTTAATTTTGTCGGCAATGTGGAAGGTCGTGATGTCTACGGTGGAGACCTTGACCTTGTTGTCTGCGACGGCTTTGTCGGTAATATTTCTTTAAAGATCAGTGAAGGATTGGCCGAGGCGGCCATGCAGATGCTCAAGGACGAAATTATGAAATCTATTCGGGCGAAAATAGGATATATGTTCATCCGAAAGGCCTTTGCCGCCTTCCGTAAACGGGTGGATTATGCTGAATATGGCGGTGCTCCGCTGTTAGGTATTAACGGAGTCGGCATCATCTGTCACGGCGCATCCTCCTCCGTCGCTATCTGTAATGCTATTGGTGAGGCCGCCAGAATGGTTGAAAGCAGAGTGAACGACTCTATTATTCAGTCTCTGCGGCAGCACACTGTTTCGAGGTAAATTATGCACCGTGCTGTTGTTCTTGGAACCGGTTCCTGCCTGCCTGATCGGGTTTTGACTAATGATGAGCTTGAACGGATGGTGGACACTTCGGACGAGTGGATAACTAGTCGAACCGGAATCCGAACCCGACATATTGCCGGTAAGGATGAACAAAATTACCAACTGGCATCCCGTGCCGCTGAAAGAGCTCTCATCGCGGCCGGAATCAGTGCCGAAGAAATTGATCTGGTTATTGTCGCCACGCTGACCCCGCACATGATGATGCCCTCCTGCGCCTGCTTTGTCCAGGCTGAGATCGGGGCGAAAAAGGCCTTTGCCTTTGATCTGAATGCGGCTTGTTCCGGCTTTCTCTACGGGCTTGATATGGCGGATAAATACATCGCCAGCAGACCGAACATGAAGGTATTACTGATCGGCTCAGAGACTTTGTCCGCAAGGGTGAATTGGGAAGATAGAAACACCTGTATTCTCTTCGGAGACGGGGCCGGAGCTTGTGTGCTCACAGGTTCAGAAGAGCGGGGAATTGTGGACTGCAACCTCTTTTCTGACGGCAGCCTCTGGAAATTATTATACATGGACAGTCCGGCCAGTCGTAATCCGGCTCTGCTGAACAAGGAGCGCACCGGCTGTTTTTTACAGATGACCGGGCGGGATGTGTTCAAATATGCTGTTCGAGCTATGGAAAATGCGGTTGTTGAGCTACTTGATCGCCAACAGGTTTCAATAGATGATATTTCCTTGATCATTCCACATCAGGCAAACGTAAGAATTCTTGGTAAGTTGACGGAACGCCTTGGAGCTGATCAGAAAAAAGTGTTCATAAACGTTGATAAATATGGTAATACTTCCGCCGCCAGCATCCCGATAGCGCTTGACGAGGCGAATCGTCAGAATCGCCTGCGAGAGGGAGATACTGTTCTTTTTTGTTCGTTCGGCGGCGGTTTCACATGGGGTTCCATGCTCATGCACTGGTAGAAAAAGGAGAAAGGAGACAAGTGTGGATTATTTTCTGACGGAAGAACAACAGATGATCAAAGATACCGCCCGTGAACTTACGGAGGAAAAAATTATTCCCAAGCGGGCGGAGCTTGATGAAAAAAATGAATTTGCAGGTGAACTCCTGAAAGACATCGCCAAGGCGGATCTGTTTTCCATTTTTGTCCCGGAAGAATACGGCGGCATCGGCGGCGGTTGTTTTGAAATAGCCATAGCTCTGGAAGAGCTGGCCCGTGGTTGCGTAGGCGTGGCCACCAGTTTCGCCGCAAACGCTCTGGGGATCTTTCCGGTGCTTATCGCTGGCAGCGAAGAAATGAAACAGAAATATTTGCCCGCTGTCGCTGACGGTTCACGTTGGGCCGCCTTCGGTCTCACCGAGGCTGGCGCAGGTTCCGATGCCGCCGGGATCAAGACCACAGCAGTGCTTGACGGTGACGAATGGGTGCTCAACGGCACCAAGCAATGGATCACCAATGGCGGTGAAGCGGAAATTTACAGCATCATAGCCCTGACCAATCCAGAGAAGGGCATTCGGGGTGCATCCCTTTTTGTAGTTGAAGACGGAGATCCCGGTTTTTCCTACGGTAAAAAGGAAGATAAGATGGGCATTCGCTCTTCAGCCACCCGTGAACTAATCATGAAGGACTGCCGCATTCCCAAAGATCGGCTGATTGGCAGAAAAGGCACCGGCTTTATTACGGTTATGAAAACCTTGGATGTTTCCCGGCCCGGTATCGCCTCCCTTGGAGTGGGGCTCGGTCAGGCGGCTCTGGATGAATCGGCGACCTATGCCAAACAGCGAGTTCAGTTCAACAAGCCGATCATCAGTTTTCAGGCGGTGCAACACATGCTGGCTGATATGGCCATCCAAGTTGAAGCGGCCAGAGGGCTGGTTTACGGAGCGGCTCGCCATATTGATGCCCATCCCAAGGATATGAGCAAGGTTTCCTCCATGTGCAAGGTCTTCGCCACAGATATGGCCATGAAGGTGACCACGGATGCGGTGCAGGTCATGGGCGGCTATGGCTACATGAAAGAATATCCAGTGGAAAAAATGATGCGTGATGCCAAGATCCTCCAGATCTACGAGGGCACCAATCAGATTCAGCGCAATGTCATTGGTCAAGAACTCAACAAAGAGTACGCATAATGGACATAATCGTTTGTATCAAACAGGTTCCTGATGCCAAGGATGTCCGGCTAGATCCCAAGACCAACACCTTGGCCAGAGAAGGGGTGGAATCCATCATGAATCCCTTTGATCGCCATGCGCTGGAAGAGGCGGTCTGCTTCAAGGAGCAACTTGGCGGCAAGGTAACGGTGCTCTCCATGGGGCCGCCCCAAGCGGAAGAGGTTCTGCGTGAGGCCATCGCCTGCGGTGCGGATGAAGGGGTGCTGGTTTCCGACCGGGCCTTTGCCGGGGCTGATACTTGGGCAACATCTTACACCCTTGCCAAGGCTGTTGAAACCATCGGAAATGCTGATTTGATCCTCTGCGGCAAGCAGGCCATTGACGGTGACACGGCGCAGGTCGGGCCGGGCTTGGCCGCTCAATTGAATATTCCCTATGTTACCTGTGTCCAGAAAACCCGTGAGGTCAGCGAGACCGGCATCCAGGTGGAACGGATGATGGATGACGGCTATGATGTGGTGCAACTGCCCCTCCCTGCCCTGCTCACTGTGGTTAAGGATATCAATGATCCCAGAGTTCCCTCGCTGAAAGGCAAAATGAAGGCCAAGAAGGCGCAGATCAAGATGCTGTCTGCGGCTGATATCGGTGCGGCAGAAGATTGCATCGGGCTGGCCGGTTCACCGACCCAGGTGGTCAATGTCTTTTCACCTGAGCCTCGTGGTGATCGTCGAGTTTTTTCCGGTACGACTGAGGAACAGGTTGGGCAGTTGGTGGAGGAGATTCGGGGATATTTGTAGCCATAAAGATAATAATCTTGAGTTGTTGATTTGCCTCGTCAGCTGTAAAATATCGGAGAGTTAATTATGAATACTCATTTAGCGGAACGTAAATTTAATACCTTACCAAACGATTTAAAAAAAGAAGTCTTGAATTATATGGACTTTCTGCTGGCAAAAAGAAAGAAGGGGCAAAAAATACGCACGGGTAAATTTGATTTTTCTTGGGAAGGCGGGCTGGCCAATTTAAAAGATAATTCTGTAGACTTGCAGCATCAATCAATGGATTGGCGATAATGTACTTATTTGATACCAATATATTTTTAGAAATATTGCTCTCTCAAGAAAAATCCGCTGATTGCAAGCAAGCCTTGGTTGATAATGCGGACTGTATATCTATTTCAGATTTTTCGCTGCATTCTATTGGAGTGATTCTTTTTCGCCATAAAAAAGAAGATGTATTTAATATATTTACAAAAGATATCCTTCCTAACGTTGATATTGTTTCACTGTCAACGGGATCATATAGAAAATTATCAGTATTGAAAGATAAATACAATTTAGACTTTGACGACTCTTATCAATACAAAGTTGCGAAAGAGAATGGTCTTGCGATTGTAACAATGGACAAAGATTTTAAGCGGGTTGAAGAGAAAATCAACGTCAAGTTTATTTAAATGATTTTCATTTGAACCTCGCGGTGATCGTCGGATCTTCTCCGGGATTCTGCTGAAGGGCAGGTTGAACAGTTGGTGAAGGAGAGCAGCTTTTATGTCCAATCTTACTATATCAGAAAAGCGAAAATTAGAGATAATTCTACGAATGAGAGGAGGATATGTGTTGAATTTCTCCAATCATAGTATGGCAGAATTATTTTTTGATAGTGTACAGATTGATATTTATGATGAAAAATACAACAACAAATCAAGTGGATCAAAAGCTAACAGGTTGAGATCATTCTGGGAACAGGAGCCAAGCCATATCGTAGGAAAATTGTTGCTTGATATCTTTAAGAACTGGCCTAGCGTTAACTCATTTGGAAATCCATTTGGAAGCCCAGATGCACCTCCCGATGAACTTGCTCAAATAGCCAATAGGTTAATGGATACAGCTTCTGTTCCTGAAATTAATGCGATTAAACCAATAACAGACGAGAAAGATTTTGAAGGAATTGCTAAATCAGTTCGAGAATCAATTGAAAGAAATGAACCAGAAAATGGCCTTGATCGACTTCATACGTACCTAGTTAAATATTTCCGAACAAGGATTGGAAATTATGGGGGAAATATCAAAAAGAACAAACCCCTCCATAGCTTGGCAGGTGAGTACATTAAGATAATAAAGCAGGCAGGCTTGATAGAGTCAGAAATGACTGAACGTATATTGAAAAGCAACATTTCGATAATGGAAGCTTTCAACGATATAAGAAACAACAGAAGCTATGCTCATGACAATTCCATTTTGAATTACGACGAAAGTATCTTGATTTTTGGGCATGTGACAAATACGATACGTTTTATTGAACAGATAGAAGCTAAAGAACAGTTGCCGGAACCGCCAGAACCTTTTGAAGTTTTTCATAACGCACCGCCTTTTTAAGAATCTTATATAATCTCATGCTTATAGTTGAAACCACTTTATGTATTGGCTGCGGAGTCTGTGAAGCCAACTGCGCCTTCGTGCTGCACGGTAACCAGGGCATCGGCTACACCGATGTGCTGCATGGCCGCAGTGATGACCTGGCCGGTTCCTCCGGCCATATAGCCATTCCCAAAGGAGGCTTTTAGGGCGGCAATGGATTTATCGCCGGTGCAGTGGGTGGGACAGATTTTCTTAATTCCCTAAATTCAATATTTTTATCAGTTGCTGGTATTAAAATTCCTTTTCCGTCTGAAAACCATTCTACGTTTTTAAATTCAATTTGTATTGGTTTTTTCAGAGAGATTGATTTAATCCGCTCAACTATACTTTTGATTGACCCTATTTCATCTTCTCGACAAAGCGTAATGTGAGCAGAAATCAAATTGTACTGTTTGGGATTGTTGAGCCGTATCCAGGCCACGAAAAGCCCCTCGACCACGTTGCCCTTGGGGTCGGTCAGCGGCCTTTTATCAAACACGACGCAGGGGGCGTCGGCGTCGGTTCCCCAATTGGCGTCGGTATGAAGTGCGTGGTCCTTTTTCCCGTCTTCTCTGGGCATCCATTCTAGTGCCATCTTTTCCTCCTTTACGGGTTACATCCATATTGTTTTTTTGCAGGGCTTTTTCCACATTCTCCC
>RCNA010000099.1_pt1 | contig 12094 bp, 16 predicted proteins | sample 2041331 | NCBI WGS metagenome assembly RCNA01 (sample SAMN09708233, study PRJNA481090) | Marine sediment metagenome, whole genome shotgun sequencing project. | reverse complement strand
ATCAGCCGTCATAATAGACTGAACCAAGCAATTTGTCCCAACTTTATGAATGATTTTTTGGAAAAGTGTCAACCGGGATATGAAGCATGACGAATTATTTTCTGAAAACATGGAGCTGATGAATTTTACCCCGGTTCATTCTCCGATAAAAAAGCCTCACATTTACAGACGCTATTGCACAGGCCGATTTTATTACACCGGTCAGTAAATAAAAACTTTTTTTCACCGCTGATACAAAATCCGCCGCATCCGCCGCTACAGATACATTTGGTACTTTCTTCAACGAAGTCAACCTGAATGGCACCGCATTCGGTTAGGAGTTTCCGATTGATAATAAACTGGATATCCTGATAAACAGCAATATGATCATCTTCTCTCGCCTGATCTGCACTGATCCGCAGATTGGGCCCGGAACAACTACCGTGCATAACACTTATCCGGATAGAGGAGGACATCTCCTGTTGTAGCATATGCTCTCTTATTGCCTCAACAGCTTTTTCTGTCACGTTAAGCATTCTTTATACCTCTTATCAAACAGCGGGGGATTAAGCTTCCCCCACCGATCCGCAATGAAAAAAAGCTGGTCAGGACGCGCTCACACCAAATTTAGTGCAGACTTGGGAAAGCCCTTCAGCCGATCCCTGCCCAACCGCTTTAAATTTCCACTCACCGTTTTTGAGATAGACTTCACCGAAGACCACTGCGGTTTCAACGGCGTAATCCTCGCTCAGGTCATAACGCGCAATTTCCACATCAGTGGCCGCATTGACAATGCGGATGAAGGCGTTTTCCACCATGCCGAAATTCTGGCTGCGAGTTGCGGCTTCATGAATAGTAACCACCACAGCCGCCTTGACCAGTTCCGGGGGCATATTCTTCAGGGACACCATGATAACTTCGTCATCGCCTTCGCCCTGACCGGTCAGGTTGTCCCCGGTATGCACAACAGCACCGCCAGCACCTTCCAAGTTACCGTAGAAGATAAAATCCCCCTCTTTGGTAACCTTACCGTCTGCGCCGCAAAGAAATACCGAGGCATCAAGATCAAACGCCGCTCCGCCCAAAGCTTGGGCATCCCATCCGCACCCGATTTTGATCGCCTCAAGCCCTGGTACTTCCTTGCTTAAAGAAATATTACCGCCTTTCTTTAATGAAATCGCCATTGTTATTCTCCCTTGTTCATTAAGTTTTCAATTACCAGTGATGGGCCTGTTATTGCCCAAACCGTATTTAACGCTTATTTTATTCCTGTTCCCTTGCAGAACACGCAACTTCCGCCCGCACCTTTGCACATGGGGCAGGGTGTGCCTGTAGCCGTAGTTCCTGTAGCCGCAGCACCTCCAACGGGTGGAGCGGGAGCGGCGGGAACAGGATGCGGCTTCGGAGGCGGCGCAATCTGTTGCGGCGGAGGTACAGCCGGGGGCGCAATCTGCGGTTTTGGAGTGGCTTCAAAATCCAAATTAAACTGCCCGGCCAATGAACGCACATCAACCCGCATATTCCGGGCATGTTGTTCAATGCAGTCTCGCTCCTTAGTATCACAGTCTCCGTCGGCAAAAGCCACGGACAAGGCGCAGAGGATCACTAAATCGGCCAACTCCGGGTCTTCGATCTTTTTGACCGCCAGCAGAACCGTTTCCTCATCGCAAAGAAAGGCCGACACCGCATAATGTTTTACCTTGATGACCAGTTCATCAATCTCGAACATATCCAAAATAGGAGTATCACGGCAATTCTGCAATAAAAATTTACGAAATTCCTCAAGTTCTGCCCTGTACAGGCGGCCATTTTGAGAAGCAACATCGCCGACCACGGCGCAAAGCGCTTCGGCGAACGGTTCAAATTTTTTCCGTTTAAAACGATTGCCGATCCCTTTAAACGCACCTCCGACCCCGCCGATAAAATCAGCGGACGAATTGACGATACCTTCACCGGTACGGCTCCAGTTTCTTTCAGCCATATCACACCTCCTCCCTTGTAACGTAACGATTATTTCAAAATTCAGGGCAACGAAGATCGTTGCACTGTAAACCCCATCTCCCGCAACGCTACAAGATCCTCAGCAATGGAACTGCCCGTTGTGGTCAGGTAGTTGCCGACAATGGCCCCGTTGGCCCCGGCGGAAAAGCAACGGTATTGGTCAGCGCCCAGCTGTTGCCGTCCCCCGGCAATGCGGATCACCGCATCAGGATTAATAAAGCGAAACAGGGCTATGGTGGTCAGTACCTCCTCTACAGATAGAGGCTCCAGCTCGGCATAGGGGGTTCCGGCAATGGGGGTCAGGATATTGAGAGGGATGGACTGGACACCGATTTCCCGCAGTTCAAGGGCGAGCGCAATTCGGTCATCCATAGTTTCACCCATGCCAATGATACCGCCTGAGCAGACCGACATACCAGCCTCTGCCGCGATGATCAGGGTATCCATCTTGTCCTGCCAGCTATGGGTGGAGCAGATTTCCGCAAATCGCTCTTTATTGGTTTCCAGATTACAGTGGTAACGGCTGACCCCGGCAGCTACTAGCTGATCCGCCCGTTTTTGATCCAGAAAACCCATCGAAGCGCACAGCTCCATATTTGTTTGCTCACTGATCTGATGATACAATTTCACCAGCTGTTTCAGCGTCGCTGTATCCACGGAATGGCCGCTGGTGACCAAAGAAAGGCGATGTACTCCGTGGGCCTCGTTATCCAAGGCTACGGTCATAGCTTGTTCGCTGTCAATCAGGGCATAGGTCGCAGCACCGGTTTGATATCGTGCGGACTGGGCGCAAAATCGACAATTCTCCGTACAATTGCCACTGCGGGCATTGATAATGGAGCAAAGGTGAAACTGATCGCCCATGAAATGACGACGAAGCGTATCCGCTGCATCCCAAAGGGGTTTGGGATCAGGACAGCGGGCAAGCTGCTGAGCGGTTTCGTTATCAACCGCACCACCATCTTTTACCTGTTTACAGACGGTATGGATAAATTCTGACATCGCTTTTCCCTTTTCCTATTGGCCGTTCCGCTCGCAATGGGCATTTTTTTTGGTCGGCGGCCCATCAACAATCATTTCTGCAATGGTCTTTCTTACTTTGGGATAGATATGGCGGCGTTCACTCATGAGTCTGGATTCCAAAGCTGCTAATCGGCGAAAAAGCAGACTCCTGTCCATAGCCGGAGCATCGGTTTCCTCAGCATATTTTTCTTTGACTATATCCTGACAGCGAAAACAGCCGGGAAAACGCATAAACTGCCCGTCAGGCCTAGTCAATACCGCCGGAATGCCGTGCATTCTGCAAATCAGCATTCGGTGCTGATAAAGACAGCATAAGCCGTTGTCATGCAGAGGACACATGATTTGAGGACGTTTTCCCCGGATTAGCGACTGTGTGCTTTGCTTGATATATTCCTCAGCCCGTGTAACGATCCGTTCAATGGTCTGGTCGTCAAGCCGCCTGATTCCCTGCCAGAGATAGGCCCACTCGCTGTAGGTGTAATGGAGGAAATAGGAATCACAGCAGTTATCCGAGCAACCCTGACAGGTCAGCGTTACCTCTTGGGCTAGCTGGTCATATTCTTCCTGCATGACTTCATAAATCTCTCCGATTTCCTTTGACAATTGAGGGGACAGCATTATTTCTTTCATGACTTTTTCTGTAACTCCTGTTTGTCAGAATGTGCAGGTCGAATACAAAGTTCGTCCTCAGCGCTCATCTATAGATTTATTCTCTTTGGGCAGGCGAAAACCGTTTGCCCAGGAGATCAAAAGAATGGCCAGAGTAAGATCATCCAGAATGCCTATGACGGGTATCCAATCGAGAATAAAATCCCAAGGAGAGACAATATAGATTAAGCCCAGACTGAGCAGAATTTTGACATAGAGCGGTGTCTCTTTTGCCCTGAACACAGCGACGGTGTGTCGGGCCATCGTCAACAGGCGGGAAAAAATATTCAAGGAATTGGCCGCCATTAGCCCACCACCTTGCTGATAAGCTTTTGATCAAACAGATTGAATCCCATCCCCGCATCAACCACGACGGTCTGACCGGTGATCCCGGACGAACGTCCAGAGAGCAGAAAGGCCGCAGTGTTGGCGGCCTCAATGGTTTTCAGGGCTTTTTTGCGGGGAATTGCCTGCTCAGCGAATAAATAGGAGTCGATGTAACCGGGGATGCCCGCCGAGGCCGAGGTCTTGAGCAGACTGGGGCAAACCGCGTTAAAGCGTACTCTGGAAGAAGCGGAAAAAGATTTGGCGAGAAAGCAAAGGGAGGAATCCAAGGCCGCCTTGACCGGGGCCATGTACCCGTAATTTTCCGCAGCCATCCGGGTGGAGGAAATGGAAATGGTAACCATAGAGGCATCAGTATCCATTAAATCTTTGAAATAGTTCGCAATAGAAATAAAGGAAAAGCAGGAGATATCCATAGCCTGAAGGAAGTCCTTTTTCACGGTGCCGTGAAAAGGCTTCATCCCCTCAGAATAGTTGGCAAAGGCGATAGAATGAACAATGCCAGTAAAGGGGCCGCCGACCTGCTCGGCAATTTCATCACGCACCCGGATAATATTCTCCTCTTCCTCCACATCACAGCAAAAAATCGGGCTGTCCGGGAAGAGCTTGCGGCAGGCCGTTGCCCGCTCCTCGTTGCGCACTACATGGATGACCTCAGCCCCAGCCTCAATCAGCACTTTGCCGATAGCGCAGGCCACTGATTTTTTATTGGCCAAGCCGAAAATCACGATTTTTTTGTTTTCAAGTTGGAGAAAATCCATGCTGTTCACCTGTTCATCCTTTTAATGCGCAGGCGAATTCAACCTGCACGGCGATCTTGCCGTTGAGCCGCACACTGCCTTTAAGAAACCAAGCAGGCCCAAGTTGCTCTTTCAATATGGCCTGAATTTCAATGGTATCACCGGGCCGGATCTCCCGTTTAAATTTTGCGCTGAGAATGCGGGTCAGTACCGGTACTCCGGTTATTTCTTTTTCCCCTTGAAGCATCTCACTGATCAATAAAGCTCCGGCCTGAAAAACAGCCTCGCAGAGCAACACGCCGGGCATGATCGGATAATCAGGATAATGTCCCTGAAAAATATCGAGATCAGCCGGAAGTGTTTTTTCCGCCCGAATCGCTCCGTTGCCGAGATCCAGATCCAACACCCGATCAAGCCAGAGAAATGGGGCACGATGGGGAATTCGTTCCTGGATAAATTCCTGATCCATGTCCTCCATTACAGCCCCCCTGTCACTTCCAGCACCGAGCCGTTGATATAGGCCGCTTTTTTATCGACCAGAAAAAGTACTGCATCAGCCACCTCAGCCGGGGTGCCGAAGCGTCGTGCTGGCACCATCTTTTTATATACCTTGACCTGTTCTTCGGAAAGGTCTTCTATAAAATCCGTACTAATAAAACCGGGCGACACGCAATTTACCGTAATTTTTCGTTTCGCCACCTCCTTGGACAAGGATTTCATCAGGCCGACCTGCCCTGCCTTAGAGGCCGCATAATTGGCCTGACCGGCAAAACCCAAATGGCCCATGGGTGAGGTGATAAAGATAATCCGCCCGTATTTTTGCTTCATCATCAGCTGCACCGCAAACTTCGTCATATTATAACCGCCACTGAGGTTAACATCAATGACCTGATTCCAGTCTTCCTGTCGCATCATAGCCAGTGCGGCATCACGGCGTATACCTGCATTATTGATCAAAATATCAATAGTGTCAAACTGTTCTTCCACCTGCCGGTAGAAAGCCTCCACGGACTGATAATCACTGATATCAACTTTATGCAGATGCAGTCTTTCTTTGACCGCAACGCAGGAGGCGGTAAACTCTTCCGCTGCCGCATCATCGCCGCTGTACAAGCCGATCACGGATGCGCCTTCGGCTAACAGGGCTTCAGTGATAGCTCTGCCGATGCCTTTGGTGGCTCCGCTGACCACCGCTTTCTGTTCTTTTAAGGTATTCAAGGGTATCCTATTATTCTATTCTTAATGAGAGCAGAAAACGCTCAATGAAGTCTCGGTGTCTTTCAGCGCATAGATCACAATATTTAACCATAATAGTCTGTCACTGAGGCTGAGTCAAAAATAATTCGTGCCGGCACCCTATAAAATACTTATGGAGCAAGGGGTTTTTTTGCTCTTCAGTTTATGGTATATAGGTTTATCCATCATTCAAAATGATTGTTTATATCTATTTAACCGTGCAGGTGACTCCCTATGGGAACGATGACTCAACATAAAAAACGTATCCTTATTCTTTATTATTCTTTCAGTTCTCAGACCAAGAATCTTGTTCAGTCAATGAGCGATGGTATGGCTGAATATCAGGTTGCAGTGGTGCGGGAGCGGATTGATCCGGTCACCCCGCAGCACTTCCCCATCGGCACCGTTCCAAAAACGGTGAAAAAGATGATTGTGACCTCTTTTCGACAGCGTATCCCGATTCAGCCCCTGCCACAACATTGTTTTGAACCCTATGATCTCATTATTTTGGCTGGCCCGACTTGGTCTTATAATCCCAGCGGCCCTGTACTTTATCTTATGGATCGGGACGGCAAACGGCTTTTCGGGCAGAAGACAGTGATTCCCTTGATTTCCTGCCGGGGCTTCTGGCGGCTCCATTGGTGGGGGATAAAATCTCTCCTGAAAAAAGCCGGGGCTGTTGTGCCCAACGGTATTATTTTCACCCATACCAGCAAAGAACCCTGGCGGACAATCGGCGTGTTCCTCAAGCTGGCCGGTGAAGTACCTGAACGGATGTCCTGGATGCGGGAGCATTATCCAAAATACGGCCATACCCAACAGCAATTGACCGAGGCTCGAAAATTCGGTGAGCGGATTGCCAGAGCGGTGAGCCAAGGAGAGGAGCTGGAGCAGCTCGAATTTAGAACCGGGTTGGCTATTTACGAGGCGTAGAGGCAAAAAAACAGCAAAAAAAGTCCGGCCCGGCCCGCCGGAGGCCGGTTCGCATCCAAAACCTGACCGATCATTTTTGTTTCTTCCATATTTGTGCTGAATTGGATAAACTACGAATATGCGGGGAGGATACCTCCACGAATATTTTCCTCTTCCAAGGCATAGCTGTTATCTTGTCTTATCAATCGATCATATGGAAAATAAAAACAGGCGGCAATTTTCCCGAGTACCTATCCAATGGGCGGCGCAGCTTGATTTCGGTGCAAGGGAATACAAACATTTTGTGGATAACGTCAGCCTTGGCGGCATTTACGTCAAGGGCCGTTTCGATCAAGTTATTAGTGACGTATGCGTAATCAAGTTGAAGCAGTCAAGCCTGTATTCATCCATTGTCGTCAACGCCGTCGGTTCAATCGCCAGAATTAATGACGACGGCATTGCGCTTCAATTTGTCTCAATGAAACTGGACAGTTTTTTTTTCCTACAGACATCATTGATGTACAAAGCTGTCAATCCTATGGCTATAGGGCGCGAATTCATCAAAAACAACATTTTTGAAATTGACAACGACCTTGTCTTATACCAAACAGCAAAAGCAAAAGAACAGCAAGGTTTTATCGATTTCCCGCCGCCCCCTGAACAGCTATAATTTTTTAAACAGCTATCACTTCCCAGCCCTTTACAGGCTCATCTCACCCAAAAGCAGAAACATACCAATACCAAACTGAAAAAATAGTATCCTGAAAAAAGAGCCAGGATATCGCGGCTAACGATAAAAAAGGCCCATAGGGTATCCGGGCCTTCCACCCCTTTTTCGCAGCAATACCCACAACCGAACCAGTCAACGAGCTGAAAAAAACCACAAAAAGCAGGCATTGCCAACCGAGAAAGGCCCCGATCATGGCAAGCAGCTTGACATCTCCCATTCCCATGCCGTCACGCTTGGCAATCAGGAAATAGCACTGGGCAACCCCATAAAGTATGCCGCCTCCGATAAGAACCCCTAAGCCGGACTGTTGCCAAGTCACCAGCGGATTGAAAAAAGATCCGGCAAAACCGATGACAATCCCAGGTATGCTGATGCTGTCCGGGATGATCTGGAGGTGAATATCAATAAAAATGATGACCAGCAGAGCTGCCAAAAAGAGAAAATAGAGCGGAAAAGCTAAAGAAAAACCGACTTGATTATAGAGGGCCAAAGAGAGAACAGCCATGCACAACTCCACAGACGGGTACTGGAGCGAGATTCCAACCTTGCAAGTTCTGCATTTTCCTCGCAGCGCAAGATAGCTAAAGATAGGTATATTTTCATACCAGCGCAGATTGGTGCCGCATTTGGGACAGTGCGAGGCCGGAAAGACCACGGACTGCTTCTCCGGCAGGCGGAAAATAACAACATTGAGAAAGGAGCCGACAAGGGCGCCAAAGATAAAGCTGTAGATAAGCTGGATTGTTTCCATAACTGCCTCGGGTTGTTTGTTCTTCAGAATACAATGTTTCCTTGAACGGAAAGCCTGTGCCGGTTATTATATGTGAATCGGCAGGTGATAGACCCGCCTTTACCGTTTATTTTTTTCTTTTAATATATAATGTTACGTGTCCAGTGATGTGAAATAAACAGGTTGTACGTATTTTATTTTTTATAACGTATTAATCTTTTATTTGCCTGCATAATATTAATTAATGTTTACTTGTAACCCCTTCCATGCCTGAATTCCAGCAAAAATGCACAATTATCGCCCTTGACCGGCTGGCGACCGATGTTTTTCGTCTGACCGTTCAAGCCCCTCGGATTGCCGAAGTCGCTCTTCCGGGCCAATTCGTCATGGTGCGGACGGCTGACAGCCTTGACCCCCTGCTGCGTCGACCCTTTTCCATTCACCGTTGTTCAGCCGACGGCGGCATTAGCCTGCTCTTCAAAGTGATCGGCAAGGGAACCGAAATGCTGGCCAAATATACGGTTGGCGAAAAACTTGATCTGATCGGCCCGTTGGGTAAAGGCTTTGATCTATCTTCTAACCTGCCGGTCTGCCTGATTGGGGGCGGCATGGGGATCGCCCCGCTTTTATTTCTGGCTGAACAATTGCGGAACAACGGGAGGCTGGTGGAGAAGGATTATATCCTCCTTGGTGCTCGAAATAAAGACGAACTTACCCCGTTGGTGGATGACTTTGCCGCTTTAGGATATGCGGTTCAGTGCGCCACGGATGACGGCAGTATGGGGCATCACGGTTTTATTCCAGATCTACTGGATTTTGTTTTGCCAAACGTGGATCGGGTCTATACCTGCGGCCCCCATCTGATGATGGAAAATATTGTCAGAAAATGTCAACAGGCCGAGGTGCGCTGTCAGGTCTCCCTGGAAACGCACATGGCCTGCGGCATGGGAGCCTGTCTCGGTTGCACGGTGCAGGGTAAAGAGGGATTGGTTCATGTTTGCAAGCAGGGGCCTATTTTTAATGCTGATGAGCTTGGGTGGGATGTATAATGGAATCCACTAATAATTCTATAGAAAATGCTGTTGATAACAACCCGCCTGACCTGCGGGTGCAGATAGGTTCCCTTGAATTACGCAATCCTGTGATGACCGCCTCGGGCACCTTCGGCTATGCGCAAGAGTTCAGCAATCTAGTCCAACTGGATCAACTGGGCGGCATCATTGTTAAAGGGATTTCTTTGGAACCGAGGCCGGGCAATCCACCGCCCAGGATTATTGAAACGGCCTGCGGCATGCTTAATGCCATCGGCTTGGAAAATGTCGGGGTTGATCGCTTTGTCGAGGAAAAAATGCCTTATCTGCGAACCCTTGCCGCTCCGGTAATGGTGAATATCCTCGGTGACTCGGTGGAGGAATACAGCGAGCTCGCCCGTAGGCTCGACGAAGTGCAAGGAATTGCAGCCTTGGAGGTGAATATCTCCTGTCCGAATGTAAAAAAAGGCGGAGTCGCCTTTGGCACAGTGCCGGAGATGGCGGCACGGGTGACAGAGGCGGTGCGCAAAGCCACGGCTCTGCCCGTACTTGTCAAGCTCTCGCCCAATGTTACCGATATCGCCCTCATGGCTAGAGCGGTCGCCGAGGCCGGAGCGGATGCGGTTTCCCTAATCAACACCCTGATCGGCATGGCCATAGATCCGATTAGCCGAAGACCGAGGCTGGCCAATGTCATCGGTGGCCTGTCCGGCCCTGCTATCAAACCGGTGGCCTTGCGTATGGTCTGGCAGGTCGCACAGGCGGTTTCCATCCCGGTGATCGGTATCGGCGGCATCACCACCGCTGATGACGCTCTGGAATTTTTACTGGCCGGGGCCACAGCTGTTCAGGTGGGGACGGCGAATTTTTATGATCCGTCCGCCGCTGAAAACATCATTCAGGGGCTGGAAGCCTACCTGATTGAGCAAGGTGAGGTTCGTTTAACAGATATTATCGGAACCCTGAAGACAGGAACAGATTGATGCGAATTGGAAAAATTTGTGTTGCGTTGGCCGGGCTTGATGTTGCGGCAGTGTATGATCAGGCCCGCCAAGTGCTCAATAAGGTTGATGTCATTGAGGTTCGCCTTGATAGCATGACCAGCCCTGATGTGGAAAAATGTTCTTCCCTGCTGCGCAAACCGCTGCTTTTCACCAATCGACCGACCTGGGAAGGCGGAGCCTTTGACGGTTCGGAAGAAGAGCGAGTTGAACCGCTCTTGCAGGCGGTACAGCTACAGGCCGCCTATGTTGATTTTGAACTGCGGGCTGATGTGCCGTTGCGTAATCGACTGCTTGCGGCCATGCGGGATCAGGCATCTCAGCAAACGACCCGTATGATCCTTTCCTGGCATGATTTTGAAACAACCCCGTCGAATGCGGAGCTGGAGGATGTCCTTGCCCGTATGATAGACAGCGGTGCCCATATCGGTAAGATGGTCACCACCGCCCACAGCTCGGAGGATGTGTTACGAGTGCTCCAACTTCAGGAGCGGGCCAAGGCTGCGAATTTCCCTCTGAGTTGCTTTTGTATGGGAGAACCGGGTCGGATCAGTCGGCTCGCCACCCTCTATCTTGGCGGCTACATGACCTATGCCTGCCTGACAGACGAGATGGCCACCGCCTCTGGCCAGATGTCGTTGGAACGATTAAATAAATTAACCTCTCTCCTTGCTTCTACCTGAGCATTTCGCTCTTTTTTAGGATTTTTTATGGTTATTAATGGAAAAACAGAGCTGTATGGAATAATCGGCAACCCGGTTCGCCATTCCCTGAGTCCGGCCATGCATAATGCCGCTTTCGCGGCGATAGAGATGAACAGTGCCTATGTGCCCTTGGAGGTGACGGATATCGAGCAGGGTATACTTGGTCTGCGAGCCTTGGGCCTCAAAGGTGTCAGCGTCACGATACCTCACAAAGAGGCGGTCATCCCTTTTCTTGATGAAATCGACCCGGTGGCGGAAAAGATCGGCGCAGTCAACACCCTCCTTTTTCGTAAGGATGGCGGCAAAGAAAATAAGGGCCGGGTGATTGTCTGCGGTTATAATACGGACTGGTTGGGAGCCAATACAGCCCTTGCTGAAAAGGTCAATTTGCAGAAAAGCCGTGTGCTGGTTATCGGCGCAGGCGGTTCCGCTAAAGCGGTCGGGTTCGGTCTTCTTCAGGCGGGTGCAGAGGTTATTATTGCTAACAGGACAGCAAAAACCGGTCAGGCCCTTGCTGACTGGCTCGACTGCCCTTTTGTTCCCTTGGAAGATGTCGCTGGCATTTCAGCGGATGTGCTTATCAACACCACCTCAGTAGGCATGGAGCCTGACAATGAGGGCATTGTGGTGTCACCCTCTATCTTGTCCGGGTTTTCCGTTGTCATGGACATTGTTTACGCTCCGTTGGAAACCCGGTTGCTCCGTGAGGCAAAAGCGGCGGGCTGCCAAACCATTGACGGGCTCTCCATGCTGTTGTACCAGGGAATAGCCCAGTTTGAGATATGGACAGGCGGTAGACCACCCCAGCATATTATGCGTTCCGCTTTAGAAGAAGAGTTGCGTATACGGGCCGAAATTTAACGGCTCCTGATTATTCCCACATTCCCGCAAGAAAATTACAATGATTGAAATAACTCAGGTAGACACCCTTGACGCAGTTGTGGAAGTACCCGGCTCAAAAAGCCTTACCCAGCGGGCCTTGATCGCCGCCGCCCTGGCTCAGGGCGAATCTAC
>RCNA010000098.1_pt1 | contig 12136 bp, 11 predicted proteins | sample 2041331 | NCBI WGS metagenome assembly RCNA01 (sample SAMN09708233, study PRJNA481090) | Marine sediment metagenome, whole genome shotgun sequencing project. | reverse complement strand
ATCTGCTGCCTGATTGATTTATTAAATTTCTTTTTGAGGCAGCAGGTTATAAAATATTTTTTTATCTGTCAACGTGCGGAATGTGGGATATACCATTAATTCCGCACACTTTTTGTTTAACCTTCTTGATTAACGCAGAAAGGCTATGCAAGCCAGTTCCGCGAGCCAAACCGGTGAGCGGTTCTTGTAGTCCCGCAAGCGAGCAGTTATTTCAACAGGTGTAATCCCTAACATTTCAGCCGCTTTACCCAGCCATTTTTTTCATGATCAACATGAACCAGCGTACCCAGCTCAATAATTTTTATTAATTCATAGTCTGTTTTGTCGATGAGACGCTGAGACTTTATGTGACTGGTAAAATCGGACTCAATTTGTCGCCAGCTATCCCCTCGGCTTCTGCGTAACGAGACAGGAGCCGAGGCTAGCTGCTGGAGCACTAGTTCGCAGGGATTGTCAGTGAGCAAAAAAATGGACTTTAAAAAAACAAGTAGTCTTTGAGCACTACACTGATATTCCTTTAGTATTATGTCATTAATAGCACCGGTATCGCTGGTGGCCAGCCTGCCCTCGTTATTGCTGATCATGTCCATGAGTTCCTGATTTCTTTTTGTGAAACCAGCTTTGTTCGAGGTGAGAAGTCCGAATTTAGAAATTTCCACTGCCTTCAGCAACATGAAGAGGAATAAAAACGTCTTGGCTGTGATTGAAACTGGACAAAGATCTCCATCCGGGAAACGAAGTTCAATATGGAAATTTGTCAAATTGCCAGCTTCGTTGAAACGAACGTGTTCCAGATTGAAAAAATTTTGATGTTCCGGCACCAACAGACTTTTTTTCAAAATATTCTGGATTTCCGACATGGAATACTCTTCCGGCGAAAGGCGCATGAATTCCTGATGGGCGTTGTGCTGGCGCCGCCTGCATACCCCCTGCCGATTTGCGCCGCATGAGGTGATAAATTTGAGACCAGGAGCGAAGATACGGGTCAGGTTCCATAAGTTCGCCAGGATAATTTCTGGAATTTCCTCAGCAAGCCCGGTGCTGAGTATGTGAAAATGAAGGCCGCAGGTGGCCCGCATCCTGATTTTTTCCGTTAGCAAAGGCTGGATAATACGTTGGTACTGCTTCAACAGAGCATCCCAGTGGGGATGTCGACCGATGACTAAAATTTCAATTCCGCAGTGTTCTTTTATCACGTCATAAACACCGAAAGCGCCCAGCTGATTCATGTCTTTGGAAGGGCGTAGAGCCTGCTCTATACGAGGATGCAGATCTTCACGCAACACACCCTTGGGCAGGGCGAATTCTATTTCTGTGCCGATTTTTATGGTGCGGTAAAGAAGATCCTGAAAATAACGGGCCTCGTGCATGGTCAGGCTGTCTGAACGGCTGAGGAAGGACGGAGATTCGCCGCCGGAAAGGAAATTTTGCATACAATATTCACGGGGCGAAAGTAGTCTTGTTCACAGGTGTTCTCGTAACTGGCTGATATAGCGTTGTGCGACAAGTCGCATATTACCCAGCGTTCCATCCCTCCTCGTGACTATACCGATATAGTATTGCGGCGTGATAAATTTGGTCAGTATCCAAAAGTTTTCAGCCTGCACTAAATTTTCTTCAAAATTACCTATTTCATTCAAAAAAAAGACTGATTTCTCCACCAGCTTCATTACCATAGCGAATTTTGCGGAAAACGCTTCAATATCAATATCTGTAGGATTATAAAGAGCTATGGTGACACCGTCCATTCCCGTCACTTGGATTGCCAGCACGCCGTCCAGCTCATCCGCCATTTGCCAAATCAACTCTTTTATACCGTGTTTGTTCTTCGCTTTGCTTTTCTGCTTAACCACATTTTTTGTCGCAACCGTTTTTTTCGGTATAGTCTTCCTTATACGATTAAATTCTTTTTTCACCGTATCCAACGGCTGTTCCGTTTTGTTCGGACGCATGTCTTGGCTTTGCAGAGCTTTGAAAATAATCGAAAGAAGGCCGGATTTCATTTTGGATCGAGGAAAGGGGCCAGCGAATTCTTTGATACTCACCCTCACATTTTCCCAGTCCAACATTTTAAAAACAGCCTCATCACCGGTCAGATCATTATACTCAGCATCAATCAAATCTCCCTCGTGAAAAAAAAGGCTACCGCATTGCCCTGCTATATGAAAAATTTTCAGATGCGCTGTTTTCCGTTCCACGGAAACGAGCTGGAGAAAACTGCTCAGAGGAAGCCCGGCAAGACTGCAATTCTGTTCCTCATGGAGATCCAGCGCCTTATTGATAGCCTCTTCAAGTGATTCAATATCAATTGGTTTTTCCAAAAAATTAAGCGATCCAGCCTGTTGCAAGTGCTCCTCTATAACGGCATTTCCAAAAGCGGTCATCACAATATATGGCACTTCCGAAAAGGATTCACTCATCACCGCAAGGAGTTCAACACCGTCCATCACCGGCATGTGCAAATCGGTTACGACAAGATCCGGTTGATTGCTGTTGAGAATATCAAGCGCTTCTCTGCCGTTCTCGGCGGTCAAAAGACGGAAGCGATCATTATTTGCAAAACCGAATTGTATGCTCTGGATCAACTCCCGATTATCATCAACTATCAGCACTTGCCGTTTCATAGATACTCTGAATGCGGTTTCATCGCATGAAATTGAATGATGCCGATTCTTGACAATCTACTGCTCAATCAATGTGAAGGTGATCGTTGAGCCGTGGGTTTCAGGAATAGGTAAAATGGACTTTTGAGCTGGCTTTCCCATGCGGATCAGGGCGGCTTGGCAGACATTCATAATCGGACAGGTGAAAGGAATTTCGACGCCTGTCTTCATGATGGACTGGGTCAAGTTCCAGCCCTGGCAATGATGCACTGTCAAAGCGATTTTATTCCCGTCCTGCTCTGCGCTGAAGGATTCAATAAATCCCATCTCATCGACGAAAATACGACCTATCTCGATAATCACATCTTTGGGATCTTCTCCGTCCACTTCCAGCCCCATCTCCTTTTCCATGATTTCCAGCGTGGTTTTTCCAACCTCGCTCATGGTGGCGAAGGCTGTTTCGCCGAATAAATCATACAAGGCTTTGGCCATGCCTGAAATCATCAACGTCATCAAACGCATCATGTTTCTTTTCTTTTGCTCTTCGGTAACCATAACTTATCCTTTTTTTTGTAAAGTTTACGCCTGCAATGACTTGCGTAGCTGATCAAGATAACGCAGGGCGACCAGCCGCACATTGCCGAGGGTTCCGTCCCTGCTCACAGCGATACCTACATAATACTGCGGCGTGATAAATCGGGTCAATATCCAAGCGTTTTGAGACTGTACCAAATTCTCCTCAAAGTCTCCCATCCCCTTCAAGGAATCAATAGATTTTTCCACCAGCTTCATCACCATGGCGAACTTTGCCGAAAACGCTTCCACATCCGTGCCTGTGGGGTTATGGAGTGCTATGGTGATACCGTCCATACCGGTCACCTGAATCGCCAGCACACCGTCCATTTCATCTGCCATTTCTTTCAGTAAATCTTTTATTCCGGCCATGTCGCCTCCTGTTGCAATTTTTTGTTTTTTTATTTTTTTCCGTTGTATACGAATAAATTCCCGCTTCACCACGTCCAAAGGTTTTGCTCCCTCAGCTATGTCTTTGCGGTGTGCGGCCTCAAGAAGAATCTGCATGAGTTCAGATTTAATTCTGGGTTTTGGAAAAGGCTTTGAGAGCGGCTTCATGCTCAGGCTACCGTTTTTCCATCCTAACATTTCAAACGCTGCGTCCACACCGATCAGATCATCGGTTTCCGCATCAAACAATCTGCCTTTATAAAAAAAAAGGTCTCCGTGTTTTCCCGATGGATGTGCCACCTTTAAGTGCGTTGTTGTTTGCTCCATAGCGATGATTTGGAGGAAGCTGTCAAGGGCTATGCCGGTAAGACCGCTGTTCTGCTTATCATGATCATCCAAGGCTTTCATCACAGCCTGCTCAAGCCCTTCAATATCAAGGGGTTTTTCAAGCACTCTCAAAGTTCCGGCCTTTTTCAGCTGCTGTTCCATCACGGATGTTCCAAAAGCCGTCATGACGATATTGGGAACTTCGGGAAAAGATTCACTCATAAGGGCGAGAAGTTCCACCCCGTCCATCACCGGCATTCTCAGATCCGTGACCACGAGATCCAGTTTGTTCTTAGAGAGAATGTTAAGGGCTTCTTTGCCGTTCGCCGCTGTCATGAGACGGAAACGATCATTATTTTCAAAACCGGAGCGGATACTGAGGAGCAGCTCCGGCTCATCATCAACTATCAATACCTGTTTCATGGATGATTCCGATATAATCTTACCGACCTGATTCTTCCAACTCCTTGATGGTGCCGTTTTATTACGGGACAATAAATTCCTACGGAATGATTATCTTATTTTTTAGGCATTTTTTTTGTAGATGGTTGAATTCTCGCCGAACTTTGTCAAACGGATTACCCATGCCGTATTGCTCCCTGCGATACGAAATCCTGGGAAGAAAGGAAGCCAGACCGGATTGGGCATCAGATTGAGCATCAGGTTCGGAGCAGGAGGAGGTGAATTCCTTCATGCCCAACTTGATTTTTTTCCATTCCAACATCGAGAGTACCGCCTCTTCACCGATTAAATCCCCCTGCTCGGCATCCACGAGAAATCCTTTACGGAAAAAGAAACTGCCGTGTTCGCCCTCAGGATTGAACACTTTCAAATGGACTGTCTTTTTTTCCATAGCCACAAGCTGAAGAAAAATATCAAGTTCAGCACCGCTGTCGTGGTCAGTATAAAAATCCAATGCCCTCTCTATCTCCTGTTCCAATGTGTCAATATCAAGAGGCTTTTCGATGAGATTCAGGGTTCCGACTTTTTGCAGACGTTGCTCCATAGCGGAAGTGCCAAAGGCGGTCATGACAATACTTGGAATTTCCGGAAAAGATTCGCTCATAGCGGCGAGCAGTTCTACTCCGTCCATTTCTGGCATTCTCAAATCGGTCACCACCAAATCAATTTTGTTGTTTTCTATAATATCAAGGGCTTCTCTGCCGTTTTTTGCCGTCATGATTTGAAAATCATCATAATGTGTAAAACCAGCCCGAATGCTGAGAAGCAGTTCCGCTTCATCGTCAACTATAAGCACCTGTCTTGTATACGGCTTATCTGATTTTTGCTGCGGCATATTTTTTTATCATTAAAGATATTTTTCATAAAAGAGATGATGTGTTAATTTTTATGTTTTCCCGCTGAGATATCAGCCTGTCGGTTTTATTTCCGCATCAGGAAGCTGAGGAATACATCTTGTTTCTCCAAGTGTTCCATGTTAGCAATAACGGTGCCTGAAATAAACAAAAAAATATATACTGTCCCGTTTGGTGAGTGACGTTCAGCCGCTTCTCAAAAAACAGTGACATGATTTTTTTCGAATGATTCTTTGTTTAATATCATGTTGTTTTTACGTTTTTTTATAAAAAACATTCCTCCCTAAAGGAGGAAGTTGAATGACTATATTACGACTATGGATACAGTGATTGCCCGCATACTGCTGATTGATGACGACCCGATGATTCTCGGTATCCTGCGTTATGTCTTGGAGAACGAGCGCTACGAGGTGCTGGACGCTGAAAACGGCGAAACAGGGTTGTGTCTTGCGGAAAAAGAACTCCCTGATCTGATCCTGCTTGATATAAATATGCCGGACATTATCGGGTTTGAGGTGTGCAAGCGGCTCAAGTCACAGGAGACCACACGAAGTATACCTGTCATTTTTCTCACCGCTACCGGACAGGAAAGCAATGAACATCGTGGGTTTAAAGAAGGGGCTGCGGATTTCTTGCACAAGCCGATCAACAAGGCCCGGCTCTGCGTCAGGGTCAAAAATGCGTTGGAGATGCAGGCCGCCAGAAAAAAACTTGAACAGCAGGCCCTTGATCTGGAAAAAACAAACACCTTGCTGAAAGAATCCCTTTTTGTGCAAAGGGAGACCAGTCGCAATTTATTGCAGCGGGATCATATCCTCAGTTCAGTCAATTACGTCGCCAAATCATTTTTACAGACCGGAAATTGGGAAGGCATCATCCAAGATGTTCTTAAATACTTAGGGGAAAATATAGACAGCGAACATGTCTACCTCAAGACCTTTGAATCCTACATTGCCAAACGACGACATTACACTTGGTATAGAACTAATAATACCATCACTTGTTCAAGTATTGATTTGTTAGCGGTTTGGAAATTCCCAGAAAATTTGCTGGCCGCTGGTGCGATAACAGGACCGGACGGCGATATCCCTTCTTTTCTCTGGGGAGAATTGGAGAACAACAATATACGCACCTATCTTATATTGCCGATCTATGTGCACAAAAAATTATGGGGATGCATAGGGTTTGATTGCGGCGACTCTAAGAGATCATGGAATGAGCGGCTGATTCAGGCGATGATGACATCAGCTGATATAATAGGCAGCGCAATTCAAAGGACCATTGAATCCGGGGAGCGTATCCGCTTGGCTGCGGCGATTAACGCATTCGCTGACAGCGTTCTCATGACGGACAAAGTCGGTCGTATACTGTATGCCAATCCGGCCAGCGCGGATATTACTGGATATGCACCGAAAGAGCTGGTCGATCGCACATTGAGTCAAGTGCAGCTTGATGAACGGAACCGGTTTGACTGTCAAAAAGTATTAGATACCGTGTCAATTGGAGAGGCGTGGCATGGCGAGATGCGTAATTATCATAAAGATGGCACCTTATATGACGAGGATGTCGCTATTATTCCGGTTAAAGAAATTAATGACCTGGTAAGCAGTTTTTGTATCATCAAGCGTGACAAGACGGAAAAAAAACGTTTTGAGGCCATTGCCGAAGCCGCCAACCTTATGGATAACGTGGGATTTGTTTTTTCTGGAATTCGGCACGAGCTTGGTAATCCTTTAAATTCTCTGAAGATGGCTATCAGCGTTCTGCTCAGACAGTTAGACACCCTCAACGTGGAAAAAATCAGAGAGTTTCTTGATCGTTCCATGGGGGAAATTAAACGGATGGAGTACCTGCTGTATTCCTTGAAAAATTTTAATCTTTTTGAAGAACAACATCTTGTGCCGACCGATCTTGCGACCTTTCTTGAACATTTTCAGAGACTGCACAAAAAAGACCTGCTGACGAAGGGCATCAACCTGCATTTGATTATAGAGACGGAGGCTGTCAGTATGATTGATGAGCGGGCCTTGCATCAGGTCATGTTAAATCTGGTGACCAATGCGGTCAATGCTCTCAAAGAGGTTTCCGCCCCGCTTATTTCCATTCATCTTATTCAAAAAAATCGTAATTTTGTCAAGATATGTTTTCAGGACAACGGTTGCGGTTTTTCCGAGCAGACGAGAGAGCAGCTTTTTAAGCCTTTTTTCACCACACGGGCTGAAGGCACGGGACTCGGACTTACTATTGTCAAAAAAACGATTACTTCCATGAACTGCACTGTGAATATTGAAGGAAAAGCAGGGGAGGGTGCCTGTATCATCATCACCTTGCCGATAGCGGAAAGCTGAATAAAATAGCCGCAAGCTCTTTTTTTTATTTGGAAAAAATGGTTATTTCATATATAATCTCATGATTATTCGGCGGTGGTCTTATGTTGTTTCAACATATCAAAATGAACAGAATACCGATTCATGTCTTCGGAAATTTTTTCCCCTGCCTATGAGCGTCTCAACCGTATTGTACTTTCACTGGGTATGGAAATATCTGATCCGATTTTTTCGGCTCTGCGCGGAGAAGTTGAACAGTGCCGTCAGGAAAATAAGGAAATACTGGTGGTTGTTGATCCGGTACTGCTTGGCATTGAAGCCGTGATCATGCATATTGAGGCGATGCGTGCTGTTTCTGATTTCCGTGCATTCAACCTGTTGACCGAACTTGTCGAGGCGTACAGGCGGATTACAGAGGCGGCGGATCAGGAAAAAGCGCAACTCATATCTTCGGCGGCTTTGAAACAAGTGCTTAACTGGCAGCATGATTGTATGCTGGCGCAGCCCGCTGAACCGGTGCGCATAGATGCCGACTTGCTCATGACCATACGGCAGGAAATCACGGCAACAGGCATGATGGTTGTCCGGGAGGCTATCGCTTTGCTGGAACTGGTGCATATCCAAAAAACAAAGAAAAAGGCATCCGCCAATATGGCAAAACATGCTGCTTGAAAAATGTTGATCCATGAGAATATGTTTTCATTGATCAAAGATTTTCAGCGGGAGATGAGTAGGTTGCGTGATGATTTGAAATAAATCAAAATAATCAGGATAATGTTGACAGCTAATTTCTAAAAAATATTACAGGAAGTTTTATAAGGTTCGCAAAATTTATGTTCTCCAATAGACCAACTGTTCGATCAAAAACACGGCGTAAAAAACGAAAACCGTACAATTTTGTCGCCACCTGCGGCGCAGGACTTGAAAATATGGTGAAGGAGGAAATTCTTTCATTCGGCGGCGACGAGCCGGTGACTACTCCCGGGGCCGTCAGGTGGCAGGCTACCGGCTTGGCTTCAGCCTATCGGGCCTGCCTGTGGTCGAGATTCAGCTCGAAGATTTTGCTGGAAATGGCGCAATTTGAAGCGGCGACCCCGGAAGTCCTCTATGACGAGGTCGGCAAAATTGACTGGGGCAAACATTTCAGCGGCAACACCACCTTCGCTGTCCACTGCACCTTGGTCAACGCTGAGCTGACCCACAGTCATTACGCCTCCCTCAAAGTGAAGGACGCCGTGGTTGATCAGTTCCGTGACCGAACGGGCGAACGACCGGATGTTGATGTGCGCAAACCGGGCATCCGTATCAATCTGCATGTGGAGGAAACTGCGGCGACGCTGGCTCTGGATTTGTCCGGCGACAGCCTGCACCGACGGGGATACCGAACAGGCACGGGGGAGGCTCCGCTGAAAGAGACCCTTGCCGCCGTCATCGCCCATCTTTCCGGGGTGCGTGCGGATATGTCCGCTGATCTCTGTCTGCTTGATCCCATGTGCGGTTCCGGCACCCTGCTCATCGAGGCAGCCTTGATTATCGGTGATTCAGCACCGGGTTTACTGCGTGATAATTTTGGTTTCATGTATTGGCATGGGCATAACGTCAAAATGTGGGAAAAGCTGGTGGCTGAAGCCTTGGATCGGGAGGATGAGCTGACGGAGAATCCTTGGCCGTCGCTTATCGGCTATGATGCCGACCCAAAGGTCGTGGCTGTGGCCCGAAAAAATATTATTAACGCCGGATTGAGTGATCGGATCACGATCAAGCAACGTCAGCTCAACCACTTACAGCCTCCGGCGGCCAAAGGGATTCTCCTTTCCAATCCTCCTTACGGGGAGCGGTTGGCTGAAAAAGAAGCGGTGAAATACCTGTATCGCGCTTTAGGACGAATTTTTCGCCATAATTTTTCCGGCTGGCAATTGGGGCTTTTTACCGCCAATCCCGATCTTGCTGACATGCTCGGTGTTTCCTGGCTGGAGCGGCATCGACTTTATAACGGCCCCATTAAGTGCCGTTTGTTCACAGCGGTCTCTCCGGGCGGGACAGAGCCTGATCCCCATGTTTGGAATGTAGGAGAAACAGACAGCGCTCTACCAGCTGAGGACTTCAGTAATCGACTGATCAAAAATTGCCAAACGCTTTTGCCTTGGGCTGAAAAAAACAAAATCACCTGCTTTCGGATCTATGATGCTGATCTCCCGGAATTCAACATCGCTGTTGATATCTATGAACAGTGGGTTCATGTGCGGGAGTATGCGCCGCCAGCGACCGTGGCCCCGGAAGAGGCGGAAGAGCGGTTCAGTCAAGCTTTGCAGGTAATTCGCCACCTGTTGGCTGTTCCTCATTCCAATCTGTTTGTCAAGACAGGGCGTAAACAAGAGAGGAAAGAGCAGCGGAGTAGAGAAGGGGAACAGCAATCTTCAGGTCAAGCCAAGCTGTACGAGGTGCATGAAAGAGATTGCCGTTTTTTGGTCAATTTTACAGATTATCAGGATACAGGCCTTGCTCTTGATGGTCGCAAAATCAGGGAAATGCTTGCCGAGCTTGCCGACGGCAGAACCTTTCTCAATCTGTTCGGGGGGATAGGTGCGGAAACTGTGTGTGCTGCCATGGGTGGGGCTGTTTCCACCAAAACCGTGGATCGTTCAGAAAAAAATCTTATCCAAGCCCAAGCTAATCTCTGTGTCAATGGACTTGGCGGTTCTTTGCATCAGTTCAAGGAAGCTGATCCTGTACAATGGCTCCGGTCGTGTCGAGAATATTACAGCGTGATTTTTATCGCTCCTTCTTTTGATATACAACGGGATCATGTCGAATTGCTGAGGCTTGCCATGCAACGGTTGACACAGGACGGGGTGCTTGTCCTGCTTACCGGCTCCAATACCTTCACCTTGGATGCGGCCTTGACGGAGGAATTCGATGTCAAGGATATAACGAATCAGATTGTTCCTGAAGATTTCAAAGGCGGGGAAAATACCCGTGCTTGCTGGCGGTTTCGCCATCGTTCTGAAGAGGAGTAAAACTATTGTACTCTCCGGGAGAAGATATCGTTCAGATTGTTGATCGGGACAACAGAGAAATAGCCGTGATCTCCCGAAGGTTGATGCGGCGACAGCGGCTTATCCACAGGGCCAGCTATATCCTTGTTTTTAATACTGCGGGAGAGCTGTTTGTACAAAAGTGAACCGTGAGCAAGGATGTTTATCCCGGATATTGGGATGTCGCCGCCGGAGGAGTTGTCCAAGCCGGGGAGAATTACGAACAATCAGCGAAACGGGAACTTGCCGAGGAGCTGGGGGTGAGCAGAGTGTCGTTCCGCTTTCTTTTTGATCAGTATTACGAGGATCAGGAAAATCGTGTCTGGGGCAGAATCTTTAGCTGTGTGCATGACGGACCTTTCAGCCTTCAGGCGAAAAATTTGGAATCAGGACGTTTTATGTCGCCGGACACTGTTTTGGATTGCGGAGACGCTGCATTGTTCACCCCGGACGGACTCATTTTGTTGCAAAAAATCCGGGAGCGGAAATAGAGGCGTTCAACGAGGTGATTGATGGGAAGAAAGTTGAGTATTCCTCTGAAATTCTTTATCGTTTTTACGTTGACCATATTGCTGATCCTCGGAGTATTTATGGCGAGTCTGTTGTCTTTACGAACGTATACGGCGCGGCATGAAGCTGGTGCGGTGGCTGGGTGATAGCGTTTCGCTCTTGGGTCGCTCAAACCGGTATGATTTGGGTGCGGAAGCTGGCGCCTAGATATCATGATTTCCTCGCTGAGGAGGATTGCGTTTCCGGTGGCACCTTTTATGGGAAAAATCCGGCATTGGCCACCAGAGAACTCTCCATGATCGCCGATAAGGAGGCGACCCGCGCCATTTTTCGGGTGACCAGCGATGAATATCGTCAGGAGGAGAATGCGCCGGATACTTTTGAAGCCGCAGCCATCAGGCAGTTTAAACAGGATAAAAAAATTGAATTTGTTGAAAAGTACGAAGATGGAACATATAGATACGCCCGTCCCATTTTTGTACAGCAGGAGTGCTTGAAATGCCATGGTAATCCGCAGGACGCGCCTGCCGCTGTTATAGAAAAATGATCCGATTGACCAGAAGCGCTGAGGCCATCGCGGCGGGTAAACTTGATACCGAGCTTATTTATACAAACCCCTCAGAGTCCAATGATGAGTTGGATCATCTCTATCATGCCACCAATCTGCTTAAGGAACAGAAATTAAATAACTGTCATATTTCGTACAGGCGACACGGTCACCGTGTGTTGCCCGGTTAGACAAATGGAGCAGTTATTAAATTCTCATTCCTAAGCGGAGTTTGATTATTCTGTTCAAGAGAATTAATAATCAGGAATATAATTAGTGATGCAAGTGGGATATGCAATTCAATGTTTCGTTTATCGTGTTATTATCATTCAAGTCAGATGACCAAAAAGAGGAGAAAATGGGGCATGCTTCATATCCACCCAAAAGTAGTTGACACTTTTTTGAATACAGCACGGCGAAGGCGCACCGGTACATATCACCAGAGCCCGCTTTCGCAGCAGTCGTTGTGAACGGTTCCTGACTGAAGTACGGGAACCGCCACTCTATT
>RCNA010000119.1_pt1 | contig 12163 bp, 10 predicted proteins | sample 2041331 | NCBI WGS metagenome assembly RCNA01 (sample SAMN09708233, study PRJNA481090) | Marine sediment metagenome, whole genome shotgun sequencing project. | reverse complement strand
TTACCACCTTTGTCCTGTGACAATAACTTGGCACAGTTCTTGCGGAAAGTGTCAACTACTTTTGGGTGCATATGAAGCATGCCCTTTTTTATCCACAGAAGCAGTCAAAAAAAATATTTCCACCGGTTTTTTCCAAGATTGCGCAACTGTAAAACAGTCAGCAAAGGAAGCATGTCATGAAAGCGCAACAGTTCTATTCTCTCAAACGGCTGATTCAGGAAGGCGAAAAGATCAGCGGATCTTACGAGACGGTTTCCTTTGATCTTTTTGACACCCTGCTGATCCGCCGTATCCATGATCCAGACATGATCAAGCCTGCGGTGGCCCGTTATATCAGCAACAGAGCGGTGGGATGTGGGATAAAACGGAGTTGGTCGCAGGTACAGAAACTGCGTGATACCTTTGAGCAGGAGCAGCGTCAAGAGACTGGACAGCGGTTTGATGATTTTGAGGCATGTTATCCTGACTATATGCGCCGGGTCATTGATGCGGTGTTCGGTGCGCAGGAGGATCAGCGGCTGCTGAATGAGGTCACGGATTACGAACTGAAATTAGAAAACGCTGTCCTTGTCCCGCGCAGTGAGCTGGTTGCCTGGCTCAGGGAACTGAAAGGGCAAGGAAAAAAGATTTTGGTTGTTTCGGATGTCTATCTGCCCGCCGCACATTTAGAAAGATTGATCAGCCATGCCGGTTTTCTAGATCAGGTGGATGCGGTGGTCTCCTCGGCGGATACCTTTTTGGCCAAGGCATCGGGTAAGGCCTTCCCTATGCTCCTTGAGCGATTCGCCTTAAACTATGATCGTTGGTTGCATGTCGGGGATAATTCGGTTTCCGACGGTTTTCGTCCAGCTGAAAGAGGAATCCAGGCACTTGTCCTCCGGGACGGTTTGGAAAAAATGCGCAAGTCATTGGCCCGGCGGTACTATAATTACTCTCTGGGGCAACCCTTTTACCGAGGGCGTGCGTTGCAGCAGGTTATGCTGCCGCTGGAAGCGGAAAACATACCGCAACATCCCCTGTACGTCAAAGGCTTTAACGTGCTTTCCCCCTTACTGTCCGCCTTCATCCAGGGAGTTGCAGAATACTGTCTACAAGCTGGTATCCAACGGCTTTATTTTTTTTCCCGGGAGGGCTGGTTGTTTGAACAACTCTGGAACAAAGTGATCCCGGAAATGTATGCCGGGGTCGACAACCTGCCTGTCACCTCCTACCTGTACGTCAGCCGGATGGCACTTGCCCCAGCAAGTTGCGGTCACGCCGGACTTGACCGGGAGCATGCGGATATTGTTTTTCTGCCAGCGGGCAATAAAGATTTCCGTGATGTCTGTCGGGTGTTCGGCTTAGAGGCCGAGACCTTCACCTCCCTGCTGGCGCAACATGAGATCAATCAGGAAACCGTGCTTTCTCCGGCCTATGAAGGCTTTGATCCTGATAATCGTATTCGCTTTAACGAGATGCTGGAAGATGAGGAATTTCAGCAAGAAGTGAAACAGCAGACACTGCCAGCCAATCAGGCATTACAGCTTTATCTGGAAGAACAGGGATTTTTTGATCACCCTGATGTGGCTTTGGTGGATATAGGCTGGTTGGGAACCATTCAGCGTTTTCTTCATCGGGCTGTTGAACACTGCAGTGATGCTCCACGCTGTCATGGTTTGCTTTTCGGGGCGACCCGAGGTATTCGCTATCCCTCAACCCTGCATAACCTGATTACGGGCATCCTCTATGACCATGATCGTTTTGATCTGGCTGGCTCAACCCTGCTCTACAATCGTGATCTTTTTGAGGAGGTCTGTCGCGCTCCCCATCCCACCTTAAACGGCTATCATTTGACAGAAGACAACAAAGGGTATGCATTGATTTTTCGCCGGGAGGATGATGCAATGGGGCGGGCGGAAAAAGAACAGGACAGCTACTTCAAGCCTCTTCAGCAGGGCATTTTGGCTGGAGCCGAGCAATATGCCGTGGCCGCCTCGCTTCTTGGTTATTCCCTTGAGGATGATCTCAGACCTTGGCTGAATTACCTCTTGGTCAGCAGAATGGCTTTTCCTAAAACCCAAGAAATTAGGGAGATCTGTCAACGTCATCATCTTGATGATTTTCATGGACAGCACAAGGCTGATAAATTCGCACCGGAGAGGACATTATGGAACTGTTCGAGCTGGATGCTGCGCTGGTGGCCTCTGTTGCGCACAGAATTCTTTCTGCGTCTGATCAGGGATCGTTTACGATCATAGAATTTTTTAAAAAAAGAAGCATCATGAAAAAACAGTATATTACCGGAAAAAATTACGACTTGGGCAAGGGTGAAATAGGGAGAATGACGGTTATGCTCCTGCGAGGTAAAATCATTCCTCTCGGCAATCTCGGTGGCGGCGCCCGGCTTAAAGGCCTGCTAGTGCTTCTGCTGTCCCATTTCTTGGGCAGGATCATTTTCCCTTGGATAACTCCTTTTGAACATCATCTACATCGGTTGTATTTACGGTTAAAATGATAACGGAGTGGCGGAACAAAGCGTAAAATAAAAAAAACAAGTAATTACATGTAGTCAAAGTTGCTGAAACAGTATAAAATAAACAAATGATTATTTTTATATTGACACACCGATGAAAATAATGATATAAGTATCTGCTCTCAACAATAAAGGGTCGTTAACTCAGCTGGTAGAGTATCTGCCTTTTAAGCAGAGAGTCGCGCGTTCGAGCCGCGCACGACCCACCAAAAAATATGTCCCCATCGTCTAGTCGGGTCCAGGACACCGGCCTTTCACGCCGGCAACACCGGTTCAAATCCGGTTGGGGACGCCAGTACATAGAAGGGCTTAACGTTTTTTACGTTAAGCCCTTTTTTTATTGCCGTACCGGTGTGACCTGTCGATATATCCATAGGCCGTAATGCGGGAACGTTGAACGAACAACAAGAGCAATGTAATTTGTTGATTGACAAATACCTTGAAATGCGATTAATTATCGAGTTTTTATTTTTGGCTTCTGTTGAAAAAATAACAGAATCAAAAGCGGACACAACCGCTACATAATCCGTATCGCATTTTTTGCAGACAAGGCAGGCCAGTTTATCGGTTACCGCAGTCATTCGACATGAGGATATAATCCTGCTTATATTAAAAAATACTCACGTTATAAATTAATCCAATCAAGGAGAACGCAAATGGCAATGACGGTAAAAGCTATAGCAGAAAGTATCAATATCATGGGCAAAAGAAGCGGTACTGCCATGAAAGAGCGCAATCAGGCCCCTGTGCAGGAAATGGCGAAAGAAGAGACTGATGCTGGCGCATCGTATCTTGACCTGAATATCGGTCCGGCGCGAAAAGACGGTACGGAACTGATGCCTTGGGTTGTTGAGACTGCACAGGCGGCGGTTGATCTTCCGCTTTGTCTTGACACCACAAATACCGACGCTATGGCGGCTGGTTTTAAGGTGGTGAAAAATAAGGCTGACGCTATTATGAATTCCATTTCCGCTCAACCTGAGCGTATGGAAAAATTAATTCCGGTAGCCGCCGAGGCCGGGTGTAATGTTATCGCTCTGCTCTGGGGCCCAGAAGGAATGCCCCGTGACTCTGCTGAACGTGCGGCCATGTCTGTTGATCTGATGATGGCTCTCAACGAAGCTGGCATTCCCAATGAAAAAATTCTGTTTGATCCCATTGGAACCCCGATCACTCTCGGTGCTGATCAGATCGCTGCAGGCCTTGAATTTATGATGATGCTGCCGGATATCGCTCCGGGCTCAGGTTCAACGGTCGGACTGTCCAATGTTTCCAACGGTGTGGCTGAGAATTTGCGTAAATACTTGGATCGAACTTACCTAATCATGCTCATGAAATACGGCATTTCCACCGCAATTGTCAATGCTTATGATGAAGAATTGATGGCGATTTGTCGTGGCGAGCGTCAGGATTTGGTGGATATGGTGCATGGTATGATGGATGGCAACGATCCAGACCCTTCCACCCTGGAAGGATTAGCCATTGAGCATTATAAGACCTACAAAGCTCTATCTGGGCAGACTGTGTTCTCTGAATCCTGGTTGGAATTATAACAGGATAAGTTGGTTACAGAAATAATGCCGAGGAAGGCTCTTTTTAAAAAGATATACCCTTCCTTGGTAACTACCAAGGCACCACACACAAGCCTGAACCCGTTGAAAAATATTAAGGAAAAATAAAGGCATCTTGATTTTTAACATCTTCAAAATTTAACCTGCTGCTGATCAGATTATGACAACTGAAAATAATTGGACAAAATCATCCTGGCAAAATTTTCCTGTCCTACAACAGCCTAACTGGCCGGATGAAAGCAAACTCAATGAAGTGCTTCAGACGATTTCCAACCTGCCCCCTTTGGTTTTTGCCGGTGAGATTCGTGACCTTAAGAGCAATTTAGCCAAAGCCATGCAGGGCGAGGCATTCTTGTTACAAGGCGGTGACTGTTCTGAAGAATTTTCTCGTTGTACAGCTCCAAATATCAGAGACACCCTGAAAGTTCTGTTACAGATGGCTGTAACATTGACCTATGCCGGTGAAAAACCCGTTATCAAGGTTGGTCGTATCGCCGGTCAATATGCCAAACCGCGTTCCAGTGACACGGAAATGATCGACGGCGTGGAACTGCCTAGTTATCGGGGTGATATGTGCAATTCGCAGCATCCGGATCCTGAAGCCCGTATACCTGATCCCCAGCGTCTTTTGCAGGGATATAATATGTCCGCTGCCAGTCTGAACCTGCTGCGCGCCTTCACTCGAGGCGGTTTTGGAGCTTTGGATAAAGTGCAGGCTTGGAATCAGGAATTTGTCAAAGAATCGCCCATGGGACAGTCTTATGAACGATTGGCAAAACAGATTAGCCGGGCTATGAAGTTCATGGAAAATGTCGGTATTAATACTGAAATGCCGGAGCTCAACCAAGCAAATTTTTTCACTTCTCACGAGGCTTTATTTCTCGGTTATGAGGAGGCGCTTACCCGTGAGGATTCTCTTGAGGGCGGCTGGTACAACTGTTCTGGCCATATGCTCTGGATCGGTGACCGTACCCGGCAGATCGATGGGGCGCATATTGAATTCCTGCGTGGCGTACTCAATCCGCTGGGCATGAAAGTGGGGCCGAATCATGACATTGACGACATCCTCTCTATTATTGAACGGCTGAATCCTGAAAATGAAGCGGGCAGAATAACGCTGATCGCCCGTTTCGGAGCCAAAGATATTGAAAAACATCTGCCGCCCTTGCTCAGGGCCGTGAAAAAAGAAGGAATGAACGTCCTCTGGAGTTGTGACCCCATGCATGCCAATATCCGAAAAACGGAAGGAGGCCATAAGACCCGGAGATTTGACGACATATTATCTGAATTACGTCAATTTTTCGAGCTGAATTGGGCAGAGGGAACAATACCCGGAGGAGTACATTTTGAGCTGACCGGAGCTGATGTTACTGAATGTACAGGCGGCGCCCGACAGCTAGGTGATGAACAGTTGAGCCAAAACTATCTCACCACCTGCGATCCCAGGCTGAATGCGGAACAATCATTGGAAATGGCGTTCAAGATTGCCGAAATGATCAAAAACTGATCATAAACTGCATTGGGAGGGGGGAATATCGAAGACGCTGAGTTTCTCTTCTATATTCCCTTAAAGTTTGCTCAAAGAGAGGGCTGATTAAATAGCTGTTGAATCGTTTTTTTGCTGGCCGCTTGGAGAAATTTATTTCTGTTGCTTTCATTATTCAGCAACCTGCTTACCCTGCCTAAAGTTTGCAGATACTCTTCAGCCATACTCATTGGTGAAAGAATCATGACAAAAAGATGAACCGGTCTATTGTCCTTGGCCTCAAAACCTATTCCCCGCATTGATCTGCCGAAACAGAGCAGGCATTGTTCCAGACCCGGCAATTTTCCATGCGGAATTGCCACACCGTTGCCGACACCGGTGGATCCCAACTGCTCACGCTCCATCAATACCTGTTTAATGGTCTCAGAGTCGATGGCTGGATATTTTTTTTGAACGGTTCCTGCCAGCTCAGCGAGCAACTCCTCTTTATTGGTGGATTTCAGCTCAAGAAGTATACATTGTTCTTTTAACTGTATCATATGTTCTTCGCCCGCAACCTTACCTGTTAATTATCAAGATTTATTCACTGCCTCTCTTTTTATCCATCCCGCTCAATGCATCAATCCATCAACGATTTTTTCGGCGATGCTTGATCGGCAAAATTTTCATTTGATCCCTGTATTTCGCAACAGTACGACGTGCGACCTGAATACCTTCCTCCAGCAAAAGTTTGGAAATTGCATTATCACTGAGCGGCTTTTCCGGGGCTTCTTTCTGAATAAATTGTCTGATGCGACTCTTAATCACTTCGGCGGCCACTGTATGTCCGTCAGTTGTGGAGACAGAGCTGGAAAAAAAATATTTCAGCTCATAAATTCCCTGCGGCGTATGCACATATTTATTGGAGGTGACCCGACTGATGGTGGATTCGTGCATGCCGATGTCTTGAGCCACATCATGAAGAACAAGTGGTTTAAGGTAACCAGGGCCTTTTTCAAAAAAATCATGCTGAAACTTGAGCAGACTTTTCATGACCTTGTAAATGGAGTTCTGTCTATAATGGATTGAATTAATAAAATTTTGCGCATGACGTTTTTTCTCTAATAAATATCCTTTGGACTCAGGGTTGAGTTTTTTCTTTTCCTGAATCAATTCTTGATAGTCGGCGGAAAGTTGCAACTGGGGCAGGTCATCGTTGTTGATTTGAATAATGAATTCATCATCCAGCTTGTACAGATACACATCAGGAGTGATATAGTTGATTTGTTCGTTGCTGTGCTCGTTGCCCGGATAGGGGATAAGGGTGGCAATAATTCCGGCGGCTTTTTGCACCTCACGGGCTGTAAAATTTGTTTTTTGAGCGATCTTCGAAAAGTTATGCGTTTGTAACTCATCTATATATTGAGACACGATAAGGTAGGCCAGATCTTCCTCCATTCCTTGCCGTTCTAATTGCAAGAGCAGAGATTCACGGATGTCCCGTGCCGAAATTCCCGGAGGATCAAGGCTTTGCACCAGCCTCAGCATTCCTTCCGCTTCGTCTTCTGTGCAGCCCGCATAAGCACAAATGTCCGCAATAGAGGCTTTCAAGAAACCGTGCCCGTCAAGATTACCGAGAATAAACCAAGATATTTCCCGATCAGATGCATCAAGCTGAATATGGGTAAGTTGCCATTCTAAATAGGAGAGCAGGCCAGGAGTGGCTGAGATAAAATCAAATTGGGAAGGAGCGTCAGCCGGGGGAGTTTCTCTGGCAAAGGATAAATCAGCGTCAAAATTATTGGCGTAGTCTTCCCAGTTGACCTCAGCCACAGTTTTCGGATCATCTCCGGCGACTTGGGAAGTCGCAACCGGCTCGGCAATATCTTTCACTTCTTCGGCTGTCAATGATTCAGGATTACTGATAATTTCCTGATCGTTGTCAACCTCCTCGAGCATGGGATTCTGCGTCATTTCCGCTTGCAGGGCATTGCTCAACTCCAGCCGGTTCAACTGCAACAGCTTAATGGCCTGACGCAATTGTTGCGTCATAACCAATTTTTGGGAAAATTTTACCTGTTGTCGGAGTTCAAGGCTCATAGCTCAAAAACGGGAATGGGGAACAGCATAGTATTTTTTTGTTCACATTGTAAAATTTTCGCCGAGATACATTTTTTTCGCCAATTCACTCTGGATGATATCACTGGCCGCACCGCTGGTGAGAATCTCTCCGTTATTCATTATATAGGCGAAATCACAGACCTGCAATGTTTCTCGAACATTATGATCTGAAATTAAAACACCCAGCCCTTTGGCCTTTAGCCCTCGGATAATCTGTTGCAGGTCGGCGACAGAGAGAGGATCGACCCCGGCAAAGGGTTCATCCAGCAGGATAAAACGGGGGCGAACAGCCAAGGCCCGCATAATTTCCACACGTCGTCGTTCACCGCCGGAAAGGGCGTGGCCTTTGTTTTGGGCCAAATGCTCGATTTTGAGCTCCGCCATTAATTCTTGAATGCGGTTGTTAATTTCATTTCGGCTCAACCCCAAGGGCTCAAGAACAATGCGGACGTTTTCCTCAACAGTCAGCTTTTTAAAGACAGACGGCTCCTGAGCCAGATAGGTTATTCCTTTGGAAGCGCGCTGATGAATGGGCAGGTTTTTAATTTCTTTTTTATCCAAAAAAATAGAACCTGATGTCGGACGGACAAAGCCGACAATGGAATAAAAAGTAGTTGTTTTTCCCGCTCCGTTCGGCCCTAACAAGCCGACAATGGAACCGTTTTTAACTTGCAGATTAACCCTGTCCACCACCCTGCGGGAGCGATACTCCTTAACCAGATTTTTGGTCTCCAGGATTGAAATATCTACCATTATTTTTTATCGGAACTGGACTTCGGGATAATGGTCGCTCTGACCCGTGTCGGCTTTTTAGATCCTCCTGTGGCGGCGGCTCGATCAACAATGGACCTTTTTTCATCAAGATAATAGGTAATGGTTGTGCCGGACACCATATTTTTTCCCTGCCAAGCCTTGGCATCTCCGTGCAAAATTATTTTGCGCTCATCCGAGAAATAATCCATCCGTTCACCAGTGCCAAGCCAATTTTCCTGGGTGATCTCTACGTTGCCTATGCAACTCATTTTTTTAACTTTACGAGACTGATTTCCCGTATTTTTCGGATCATTCGGCTGATAATAAATGGTCATCTCGTCAGTACGGATAGTAACTTTGCCTTGGCTGGCATCCACATTACCGGTAAAAACAACAGAATTTTTCGCTTCCTGAGAAATCATCCGGTCAGCTTCAATATTAATCGGCGCATCGTTCTGACAGACACCTGTGCTGACGGTCAACAGAATAATGCTGAAAATGGTCAAAGCCTGTTGTAGTAACGTCCCGCGAGCTGAAGATAGAAAAAAATACATTGTTATCCCCTTCTGAAGTATGTTTTATAGGTGTGTTCTATAAACATGTATAGTTTGATTTTTGCAAAGGTTTACAAGAATACATTTTTCTCTGGTAAATGTAAAGAAGTATGCGGGACGGTCGGTTCCGTATATTGTTCAGTTGAAATAGAGGAGCATAAGATGGAAAATGCAATTTCAAAGGCCAAGGTTTTGATCGAGTCCTTGCCCTATATTAGAGAGTTTAATCATAAAACAGTGGTCATAAAGTACGGCGGGCACGCCATGGTGGACGAGGAACTGAAAAAGAATTTTGCGCTGGATGTCATTCTGCTTAAGTACATAGGAATGAATCCGGTGATCGTTCATGGCGGCGGGCCGCAAATTAATCTCTTTTTAGAGAAGATGCAGATCACCTCAAACCGTATTCAGGGGATGCGGGTCACGGATGGGCAGACTATGGATGTGGTTGAGATGGTGCTGGCAGGCAAGGTCAATAAAGAAATTGTCGGCTTGATCAATCATTGCGGCGGCAAGGCGGTGGGTCTTTCAGGGCGAGATGGTGATCTTGTCCAAGCTAAAAAAATGAAAATCCTCGGTAAACCGGAGGCGGAAAACGCTCCACCGGAACTTATTGATCTTGGTCGGGTGGGCGAGGTCACCAAAATTAATCCTGAAATTCTCAACACTCTGGATGCACAGGATTTTATTCCGGTGATAGCTCCAGTCGGGGTCGGTGAGGACGGTCAGGCCTATAATATCAACGCAGATCTGGTGGCGGGTGCCATCGCCGCTGAACTTAACGCAGTTAAGCTGATCCTTCTGACGGATGTGGAAGGCGTGCTGGACAAGCAAGGGAACCTGCTCTCCTCAATCAACAAGGATTCCATTGAGCAAATGATTGATGACGGTGTGATCAGCGGCGGCATGATTCCCAAGCTTCGTTGTTGCGCCTCAGCCATCAATGGCGGGATCGGCAAGGCCCATATTGTTGACGGTCGCCAAGAACATGCTATTTTGTTAGAAATTTTTACCCACAAGGGTATAGGCACGGAGATTGCGTAATGAAAAACGTAACGACAAAAAGTCAAACAGGAAAAAATTCAGAGTGGATTGAACGAGGTGACTCAGTGTTTGTTGGAACCTACAGCCGATTTCCGGCCGCTATGATACGGGGTGAAGGATGCAGACTCTGGGATGCGAATGGCAAGGAATATTTGGATTTTTTAGCGGGAATTGCGGTGTGTTCCTTGGGGCATTGTCAGCCGGCGGTCACTGAAGCGGTCTGCGCCCAGGCGAACAAGCTGATGCATGTCTCCAATCTTTTTTATACTGAGCCGCAAACAGAGCTGGCTGAGCTGCTGACAGCCAACAGCTTTGCTGATCGGGTGTTCATGGCCAATTCTGGTGCTGAGGCCAATGAGGCGGCGATCAAGCTAGCCAGAATTCACAGCGGCGAGGGCCGATATGAGGTGATTTCTCTATCCGGTTCCTTTCATGGTCGAACCTTAGCCACGGTCGCAGCAACAGGACAGCCAAAATTCCATCAAGGATTTGAGCCGTTGCCCGCCGGGTTTGTTCATGCCGAGTTCGGAGATCCTCAGGAATTGGAAAGCATGATCAACGAAAAAACCTGCGCGGTTCTTTGCGAACCTTTACAGGGGGAGAGCGGTGTTCGTCCGCTTACGACGGAGTATTTACAAGCAATACGCAGTCTCTGCGATAAGCATGATTTGTTGCTTATTTTCGATGAGGTGCAGACCGGGATAGGACGAACCGGCAGTTTGTTCGCTTATGAGCAACTTGGGGTTGTTCCCGATATCATGACCTTGGCCAAGGCCTTAGGCAATGGCCTGCCCATCGGTGCTATGTTGACCCGTGCGGAAATCGCCGCTTCCTTTACTGTGGGCACCCATGCCTCCACCTTTGGTGGCAATCCGGTGGCCGCAGCCGCCGGGGTCGCGGTGATGAAGACTATGTTGGCGGATGGTTTCTTCACCTCTGTGCAGGAACGAAGTGCATATTTTGTCCAACGGTTGGAAGAGATTGCGGAAAAGTTTTCTCAGCTTGCCAGCGAAGTGCGTGGTTGCGGCATGCTTCTTGGCCTAGTGCTGACAGAAAAAGGTATTGAGCACGGCTTGGACATTGTTCAGCGATTGTTTGAACAGGGATGTTTGATCAATTTTGCCGGGATGCGGGTGCTTCGTTTTATCCCGCCGCTGACGGTGAGCAAAGAGGAGATTGATCTTCTTATTAAGCGGCTTGGATTGGTTTTGTCTGAAATTAGTTAATTTTTATTGTTTTTTTGCTGTAAGGAATGAAATAACTGCTCCATTTGTCTAACCGGGCAACACACGGTGACCGTGTCGCCTGTACGGAATATGGCAGTTATTTAATTTCTGTTCCTAAGGGGTGAATTTCTGTGTTCGTCCTGATTTCAATCCGACTGTTGACCAATTGAGAAAAATAATGCCTGAAAAACTACCGAGAGTTCTTCCCAGCCTTGATATTCAAGCAGGAATCAGACAGCTTGAAGGAAACAAAAAATTATACCTCAAGCTGCTTAAAAAGTTTGCTGAATGCAACGTTGATCTATCCTGCAAGATAGAAAAACATCTTAATAAAAATGAACAAGATACGGCCAAAAGATTGATTCACTCCACAAAAGGGGTTTCCGGCAGTATCGGAGCTATGGATCTGTATTTAGCATCTGTAACTCTTGAATCCGCCATTATACGAGGTGATTATACAGATGCTTTGCGGCATTTCACCCTCACATTGCGGACAGTTCTGCAATCCATCGCCGCTCTCCTGCATGATCAGGAAGAGAAGAAGATCGCCTTATCGGATACTCCTTCATCATTAGGAAAAAAAATGGATATCGCAACCCTGATTCCCATGATTGAGGAGCTTGATCACTATCTCAAAGCAGGTGATTTTAAAGCGTTACAGAGTTATACGGCGTTACAGCACTATGTCGTTGATTCCGTTCTGGAAGATGAAATAAACCTGCTTGAATCTCATATTACTCTTTTTGACTATAAGACGGTCGCTGAAAAACTGGCAATGATTCACATTAAACTGCGTAACCGGCAACTGTAGTTTTCTTTTGTCTTAGAAACAGAATTCAATGTACTACCGGCTAAAGCCGGTAGATTGCTTTGCGCGTAAACGCATTTTAAGGCTAAAGCCATCTGAACTGACCGGA
>RCNA010000097.1_pt1 | contig 12200 bp, 12 predicted proteins | sample 2041331 | NCBI WGS metagenome assembly RCNA01 (sample SAMN09708233, study PRJNA481090) | Marine sediment metagenome, whole genome shotgun sequencing project. | reverse complement strand
CGTCAGGCGTGAAGGTATCGGTGGTATATGTTCCGGGAATCGGAGCGCCAATGTTTGAAAGAGAGTAGCCGATAGTGACAGCCTCATTCAATGGCTGAGATTCATTTCCACCACCAACAAATCCAACTGCAAAGATCGCAGGGACAGCGGTTCCGGTGAGGATGTTTCCGTCAGCAATGACAAACTCTATACTTTCGTCAGAATCAAAGGCGGCCTCTATCAAAGCGATACCAGCATTGGCGGTAACACCAAGAGCGGCCTTATTAGCATCAAATGTGACCTTGAATTCCTTGAGCCCTTGAGCTTTGGCTGTATAACCAGCGCGCGCAGATTCACGGTTTGTTACGTCGATTTCTGCCTTTGTCCGGTCCTTATTGAGGTCTTTGGCCAGGTCTACCTCGACCCAGGTCCCAGAACCATTTCCAGCTTTAACGCCAGTGTTCACATATAAATATGTGTCTTTGCCCATTAGTACTTCTGTAGCCATTTTTCGTTCTCCTTTAAATGGTTTATTATAAAATATCTCTAAACTGCTTTGGTATTCTCGGCATTGCTTTTTTAAGAGCAGGCTGCATAAAAGGTCTCTTCGGAAACTTGGTCCCCTTGTAGTTCATTCCCAGCTCGTGAGCCCCTGCGAATCCGTCCGAGTCACTGTTGCGTACTCCGATAAATACATTAGGGGCGATCTTGTCCACCTCAAAGCGTATCATTCTACGAAGGGCGAATCTTGGGGCGTGAGAGAAGGGAGGCTTTCCGATAGGTGAGGCTTTTTTCTTTTGTTTCTTGCCGCTCTTAAGCACTCTCGGAGCTGCCTTTTTTCTCAGGCTCCTTGAGCTGGTCCTTTTTATAAAAGCCCCGATCTGAAACATTGAGCGAACACTTCCCGCATGGGCAGCCTTGGCCACCTTGTCGAACTCTAAAAATGATTCAAACTTAACGGTTAGCATCTGCGTATCCCTGTATACCCACGAGAATCAAGCTCTGAAATATACCATGCTCTGCCAACTTCTGAAAATCGTACACTGCTGCGTTTTGGACTGATAGAGTGGTGAAGTCGCTGTAGCGCTTATCCCGCAAACTGTCCATCATTGCCGACACAACGCTCAACGGTTCGTCAAGGTTAGTCTCAAAGTCTTCGCGCTTAACATCAACTTTTTGAGTGACGAAAACAGCAACCAGTCGATCAACTTGATGCTGTGCCCTATTCATCAATTCACGCTCATCTGTAGACGGCATGACGTAGGAGGTTAAAGGCAACGCTATAAGCTCATTCTTCGGCAAATAAGAACGCGAAACAGTCAACGCTGGCGTATAGGTCTCAGAATTGAGAAAGTCCCGTATCTCTGTCAGTATAGTGCTCCAGTTTTGCATTATTCTAAAATCAGGTTATCCCCGCCCTCAGTAGTGAGTGAATCCCCGCCCTCAGTCAACAATACTTGAGCAACCACGGTGCCACCTGAGAAGAAATTGCGTATGTAATGTATGCCAGCTCCGACAGTCTTTGCAGGGTGCAGCAGGCTCCTCAGTCGGTATGAGACCGAATAGTTAGCTCCTGTGCCTTCGTGTTCTACTACGCTACTCATTACAGTATAGCCTGTGTGGACTGGCCAGAGAGTATCGATTCAACGCCATTGACACCCTGCATTTTCAAGACAAGATCATTCCCCGCCGGTTGCCCAGATACATCCGCGCTACCGCTCCAATACTCTTGAGCATCAATGAAAATCCCCTCAAGTGTCATGGTTACGGGAGAGAAGTTTGCCCCGCCATCCCTCGATACTGATACAATTAAATCGGTGTTCATTGTTCCAGTGGTTCCCCAATCGTGCACCATTAAAATATCTGCGGTGTCTGGGTCGGTTAGTACGACGAAGTCGGTGGATTGCACAACGCCATCGTTGGTGGCATCGTGTCCATATCGCGTGTCGATGGCATCTGAAAAGGTAACGTCTGTTCCCGTTCCATCAATTGCAATTCCGTTGTTAGCATCCCCAACCGCGTCATACGTGATGACAACATCACCAGTTGCCCCTGCCACGGCTGTAGAGGCCGTGACCGATCCTGACAGCGGTCCGGCATTTATTGAATCGACCAATCCCGGCAACCCGCCTAGAGTAAAAAATTCAATCTCCAGCATCGCAATCCAGTTGGTGGCTCCAATGGTGAAAAGTAGGCGGTGGTATCTGTATGCTGTTGTTATAATAACTCCGGTATCAACGGTTATAGTTTCGCCGACTGAATATACTTGTGAAGCCTTAGTGTGTAACGTGTCCCAATCAGATGCGTTGTCACTGCCCTGCAACTTGATTTCAACACTTCGACCCTCTGATAGTGCGAAATCACTTGGCGTATAGACAACATACTTACCCACAAAGCTTGAGTTACCAGAGCCCCAATCTTTGCCTGATTCAAGCGTTGTTGAATCAGACGTGCCTATAGTCGCATTTGCTGCAAGTGCTCCAACTTTTACACCGTCAAAAAATACGGCATTCGATTGAGCACCACCAGTGTTTGGATTTTTGTACGTTCCCGTGCCGTACACTGTACCTGCGGCAGCGGGTATCAATGCACCTGAAACGATGTCTACTGGGGCAGATATTGCAGCAGCACCACCAACAGTGAAAGTGCTCACCACTGGAGAGCTTGTTGAGGTTATTTTGACCGATCCGACTGATTCTGCCCCAGTTGATATTGTTGAAAAGCTCTTTGTCACTGAGCTGTAGTCTGCATTTGTTACTGGGAGGTTGATCTTGGATAGGGTCTCAAACATGTCGGCATTCCAATCAGCCCCGCTCGCTGGTCCGTCAATGCTATCTTCATACATCTGTCTCAGTGTAGTATATCCAAGACGCGATATCATAGAGTGATACATAGCTTCAGTAACAAATCCAGAGCCACCGCCACTATTATCATCAACATACTTCTTGTTTGCAAGTTGGTAGTCTGTGGTAGGTGCAGCAGATGGGCCAACAGGGAAAGATAAGAATGTTTTTATTCCCTTAATACTCTGTGCTATAATGTTCATTAAACCCTTTGCCGTTCCGCTTGCGTCATGTATATCGTCGTCCCCATTGGTGTGACTGTCTGTATGTGCGGTTGGTGTGCGAGAATCCGAAAGTCTTGAATCATTGCCTTGACATACCGTGCCGACAGTGATACCGAAAGCCTTGTTGAATGCCGTACCCTCTGCGAAGTCTGCTTTTTTTGCGTCGAGTGCACTCTGTAGGTCGGTCTGATTCGCAAGTATGCCACCTATCCCGCCCCATACTATAGCAATGGTGGAGTTATCTATTTTCACCCATCCTGTAGCGCTCTTTACCGCCCAGTCGTTTACGCCCCATGTAGTGATCCCGCCAAGATTAGTGGCCCCAGCTACACTCACGCGCCAGGCAAAGCCCGTGGTTGATTCCGAAGTGATGTCTGGAGTATTGGTGTCTGCGTCCCAATCTCCCTGTAGGATTATTGAGCCCTGTACTATACCTGAAACGTATGCTTTGATACTCTGCTGGCTGGCAACCTTTGTGGGGTCGTCGCTCGTCATGCCGTCCTCATCCAAAAAATACCCATTCGTAGAAAGGTCGGTGTCAGCGTTCATGGTTGCGCCTGCAGCGTCAACCTTTGTGCTGTCAACGATCTCAGAGAGAGCCACCTTGCTGGTCACTCCGCCCTGGACGATAGGCGTCACATCTGCGGCATCTGCCCCGGTTGCATCTGGTAGTGCGGATATTTTTACGTCAGACATCTATTTTACCTTCAAAATTGTTTCAATCTGACATACACGGTCAGCCACTTTCCTAAGCTCTCTTTGGATAGTTTCGTTTTTGATTTCGCCCTTGTTGCCATGGTCTGCAAGCTGAGTAACTTTCGCCTCTATCACAATCATGCTCTTTGACATTTCGCGGATCTGAGAGACCTCTGATGCTACATAAAGGAAGATCAACCCAACAAAAAAAGCAGAGACATAAGCCCCGGTTTTTATGCTCTTAAATTCACCCTTCATTGCTACTAGCCCCGTGCATGGTGCTTGGCATTCTTCTTCGCTCAATTCTTCCCCCTGTTGTTTTGTTTTGCTCATATTATAATAACTCTCTAAAACCAAGAGATCCAAGAAATGTCTTACCGGGATCGTCTGAATCTACAGCCAACACCAGCTCATCCCTCACCCCTGCGATAGTAGAGCCTATTCTAAGGGCTGTTTGCAGTGAATCCCCAGCCTCTCTAGTTTTGTCAGATACATAGCCGGAACCGATAACGAGCCCTTGATCCGTTATCGTCTGGGCTCCTGTGCCCACCGCGCTCTGCACTGAGCTATTATCAACGTCAGCATAGGACAATGCCGTTCCCGTGATGGTTGGGTTTAGTAATAGCGCCCACCTAAAGTCTCCCTTGTCGCTATTCATAGCGCTAAAGTTCTCAGGCGTAACCGTTATGTCGAGATACGCGGCCTTTAATCGTATTGCAAGTAGTGGATATAGAGTGTCCACCAGTGTAGCAACGACGTCTGTCTTGCCATTGTCTACCGATCGCAGTATGCCAGTTTTCTCAACCCCTCCCTCACTAATTACAGTTGAGCATATATGGCTGAGATGACTTGCCGTGGTGCCGTCAGTCTCAATCTGATACCTGAGAGGAAGATTTGGAGAGCTCATGTATACAGTGTCAAACCCCGCTTTGTTTGCGTGATTGAAATAATGGACGTAATAGATTAGCCCGTCAATTACAAATCCTACTCGCACTCGGCCAACTCCGAGCCACTCAAAATCAATTATTAGTATTTGCGCTTGCGACAAGTCAAGGGTTATTCCGCTCGCTCCTGTGCCGTCTAGCTTATCAACGTTCCAGTTATCCATAGTTGCGGTCTCAGCTGTAGCTCCATCCTTTGATATATTCCAAGATACTGCGCCATCTGCCTCAAAATAAATGCCGTTGTTTGGCGTTAGGTTATTCGCTCCAGTCCCATCAAAAAGGCCGACCTTTGAAGTCATACCTGTTGACTGGGGGCTATGGAAAGTCATAAAGGACAATTGCGACTTCCCCGGCTGATAATTAAATCTCTGCTTGGTTTGTCTGATAACATAATCAGCCGCACTCGTAGTCACGTTCATTCTGGTTTCTGCGTTGACTTCACTGTGAACGCTGGTAGCTGCCCCTCCTATCTCCTCGTCCCAAAAAAGCGGTTGTTTATCGTGTAATTGTTTGCTGTCAAATAGCGTGAATGGCTCTGATGTTCTCAACCTTGCAAATGCGTCAATGGATGGTGTGTCTCCATACTCTTGTACCGAGACCTTCAGATTATCATTTCTTGTAGCGCCAATCGTTGTGAATGTGCCGTCTGGTTTCCGCCCCTGTATTCTGGCAACGCTTGCCACAACTCTGGGCATAAACACATTAGATAGAGACACCGTGTCTGCCGTGTGAAACTGGACTTTGATAGAGTTGAATCCAACTATAGGCAACTCATAACTTTTAGATGTGTATTTTGTACTGTCGGCAGTGTCGTCTTGAATAGTTATCTCTGTCCCGCCGCTTGTCACAATGATTATTTTCACGTTTGAAAAATCACCAGAGAATGCCCCGATAGACAGGGAGCTAATAACGGTTGTGCGGTTGAAGTGAATTAGAATCTCCTTTGGGTCTGTGGCTGTTACGTTGGTCATAACGGAATGCAGATTGTTCACTAAATCAATCACCTCCCCCGAAAAACCTACGCTGGTTGACTGAGCCGCCCATATATCTTTCTCATAGACTGAGTCTCCATCTGTCGGTAATGGGTTCTGTGCTGTAGCCTCTTTATCGAGAGTGTTTAGTGACACACTGCCTAGAGCGTTTGATCCAGCGGGGAGAGCTGAAACAATGTCTACCTGTTGCCGCAGCGCTGTTACCGTTGCGGCCAGCGTCTCGGCTGCTGTCTTGATTGTTAATAGAGTGGCCTCAGTGGCCGACAGTGCTGCACTTGTGGCGGTGGCTTCTGTCGCTGTTTTTACCTCTTCAAGGGTGGCCTCAGTGGCCGATAACGCAACGATAGCCGCCGTCGCCTCTGCCGCTGTCTTAATGTCGTTAGAGTTGGTCTCTAGCACCTTCGCCTCATTGGCTGCGGTGATCTCAAGATCCTTTCCGGTGGATTTGTCTACAATAGATTGTTCTCTCAAGCTCATGATAATTCTATGTATTGGCTCCCATTATACTCTACTGAGATACTTTCCTCGGCCTTCAACGGAAAATTCGCAGAGCTTCCGTATATCTTCCTTCCATTCCAGTCTATTAGCACAAGGTTGTCACTGTTTAAGCACGCGACGGTGAAGCCTTGCCCAGTGACCGGGGAGGCTGGCATTGTGATAGTTACGGCTTCTGCGGTACCATCTGCCGTGATAGTCTTGTCTAGGGATGTTACCTGATAGTCGGCAATTTTTATGGCTGTGTTTTTTTTGTGTACAGCGTCTCCACCGTCAGTGTATGCCTTGCTAACGTCCTCCAGCCAATCGGTATTTTCAATACCACCTGTGAGAGTATACCATAGCCCTGTCTCTCTTACGTATGTCTTTAGGCCGTCTGTCCTGTATGCAGCTGGTATAGCGTCACGCAAGACGATAGTGTCTCTTTCTGACCTACTGTCAAGAGGGAGTGCACTCTGTAGAGCGAATGATGATGATAGGGGTATCGGCATTAGAAGTTGTAACTCAATGCGAAAGATGTTTGTGTGGTGTCATGCCCGTACTCGTAAATATTGTAGTCCACGCCTGAGAAATCCTCTACCCGGAAAGTATAATCACTGATAAGGTCAAACCCGTTGGGGTCGAGTATCTTGTCGAGTGTGCCAAACGATGCTTGATATGCATAATAAAATCTGTTCACTGTTGGGCTCTCGGAGACTGTCTTGTTTGCCTTTTCGCTCGTAAAGTTGCTGAGAGCCATGATCTGTGCAGGGGTCAAACCTGCGGCGCCAACGCCATGGTACCAAGTGGGAGAGACTGAGCCCTCCCCAGTAAGTTGCGCGTGGATGCGAAAGGAAAGTCGGTAGTTGTCGTTCTCGTAGACATCTGTGCCGGCTGGTGCCTTGACTTCAAAAACAAGTTTTTCCTCACCTTCAGTCAGTTCAATGAGGTCTCCCTCTTTTGGTTTTTCGAAAGTTGCGACGAAGTCGGCCTGTGTAATGATGAAATCTCTCGTCCTGGTATCGGTGATTACATCGTCAGAATCTTGCTCTTGAAAATTGGAACTCCCAAAAGTAGCATCGAGTGTGAGGGTCATAGGGGATCGCCTATAGACGATTGAGTTGGATAAATAATCCTTCCGCTTGCCCTCCAGCCACTCGTTACTACTCCTGAGAATATCCATTTTTCGTGGTGCTTAAATCAAGCGTCCCAGTTTTGCTTCAACGATAGCAACACCGTCAGCAGAAGCAGTGGTGGCATATCCTAGCTGTTCGTGAGTTGAGGCAACCTTTGTAGCCCATTCGTTTGACGCGTCCCAGTATAGTGGGTCTCCAATCGCAACCACATCACTTTCAAGACAGGCAAATTCGAAGATCCCCTCGATGTCGAGGGATCCAAGTGCACCTGAAACGATGTCTACGGGCGAAATGCCCACGATGGAGTTCTGAACAATTACGTCTCCACCAGTCACAGCAGCGCCGGGGGTGTAAGGCATTGAGTTACCTTCATACTTTCTAGTTGACATTGCAGCCATTTTATAAATCTCCTTTTTTGTTGTTGTTTAATGGGGAGGCCCGGAGACCTCCCCGTTGGTTTAGGCGGTGTTTTTAACTACGCCTTTGGGATCGACTAGGCTTGAGCCAAAGTCGAAAACAGAATCAGTCGCAACTCCCAACGATCCAACAGGCAAAATTTCCTGGCGTACGGTTGGTTGTGGAGCACTGGACAGCTTGGCCGAAGCGAAAGCGGGAACATCAGCAGGGTCAGCAACAAGGAACCAAGTCGTTGCAGATCCACCGGATGCTACATTGGCATTGTTCAGGTATGGAGACATCACAGTCTTGAAACGGCCAACCCAAGGGTTACTTGCGGGTTTTGGTTTGTTGGAAGTAGTGGTCTCATTCACCATCATCTCTTTCTCAAGCTGTAGTGCATAAGTGTAGAGTGCAGGAGGAACAACGACATTTACACCATTGATGAAGATGGGGTCGCCATTACTGTCAGTCTGTGCCCAAATCTTAGCAAAAGCAGCGGTCAGGCCGTCAATGCTCAAAGCGTTGGTAGTAACAAGGTTATTGTTGTCAGCGTGATAGAAAGATCCTGCACCGGTTACCATGGTACCGAAAAAGTTCTGATTCTCAGCAGTTGCAGCGCCTTTACCGTAACGAGCGAAAAGCCTTTGAAAAGCTCCAAGGTCGTCATTAATAAGGGTTTTCCGGTCAACAGTGTACTGTCTCGCGTACTGGTCGATACTGATAGAGGAGCTCTCTTCTCCGCTTTCGCCGTGCTGTATTTCGCCAGAAGCGCCAACAGCTTTAAGGACAAGGTCTTCAGTCAGGTTCAGCAGGGTAGTAGGCTTAAAATCGTTTACAGTTACCTGTAGTGCGATTTGGTCTATTACGCTGACAGCCTGAGCATAGCCATTTCTGAGCACCTTGTTTGCTGTGTTGCCTAGAATAGTGGGCAGCGAAGTTGTCGAGAAAGCAGCGCGAAGCATGTCTTCAGAATTGTCACGGGGATTGTATACACCGGCTGACATCAGCAGCAGTTCAGCAGCTTTCATGAAAGAAACATTTTTGAGGCTTGACGCTTCGTTCATGTCTTCGTCACTGAGACCATCTTTGGAGGCTTCAACCGAAACGCCAGCAGATGCACAAAGAGCAGCTTCGATAGCACCCTGAGTAGTGTTGCCGTCTTTAATGTGAACGGCAGGAGCAGCGCGGCCACCCTGTACTTTTTCGATCTCAACCACAGCAGCCTCAACGGCTTCAACGGTCATTTTCTTTTCAATAGCGGTTTTGCACAAGTCCGAGTGTTTACCGGCAGCGGCTTTGATAGCGCTTACACGGGTCATTTCTGCCATGCCTGCTTTCAAATCGGCAATCTCTTGGTCTTGAGCTTTACCAGCCTCAATGCCTTGAACGCCTTCTTTTGATGCCTTTATCTCTGCATCGTGCATTTCCTTCAGACTTGCCTTGACTTCTTCAGTGAGGTCGGCAAGTTTGAAACCTTTGGCTAATAGCCACTGCTCAAACTTTTTCATGTTCTCTCCTTGGTTAACATGAGTTGACAAAATTGGCGTCTTCTTTGCCGCCACACTAGTTGAGGTCGAACTATCGGCCCCGAGAGGCAAAATGCTTGCCTCAAAAATATTTGATTCTCGAGCGATCATCATGGGCCCCTCAACCTTTTCACCGTTGATTACTTCGCTTGCCCCTGCTTCAATAAAATCTTTTTTCAGAATATCCGCCCCCATGCTTGCCTGCCACGGAAATCCGTTCTTTGCCATTTTAATAATTCTGGCAACCTGTGGATCGTCACGGCCAGCCGATAGCACACCGGAAACCATGACAGAACTCCCACCGACCAAATCAGTAGAGGTACTGTGTCCGATTGGTTCATCGGTATCATGCGCCCAAAGAATGACCAGCGTTGGTGAAAATTTTACCCCTGCAACGTCAATAATGATACGTCCATACCATTGCTCAATCGGTTTTCCATTGTAGAGTTCGATTTCCACTGTCGGCAATTTAGCGCTGTCGCCGTTTTCTTGAGCTAATTTTAGTTGGCCACCTCTGTGAATGGCCTGTATCTGGGAGCTGTTCCCATGTTCTTTTTGCAGAGCGTCAAATTGCTCCATTGCTTCTTTTGATGCCTCGATCCCCTGCATCAATAGATATTGTTCGTAGTTCATTCATCTTCTCCTGCTGGTTTGGTTGGTTTCTCGTCCTCTTCCTCTTCAACAGGTACGGGCTCGACATTTTCCAATATCGCAGGAGGAAGGCCCAGAGCCTCACGCCTTTCCTTTTCCCTCACTTCATACTCTAGATTTTGGTCCTGGATGATCTCCCAATCAGTCCCGTCTTTCGCACACTCGCGGGGAATGGAACTCACACCGGTTTCAAGGGCAATCTTTTGGGAGTTGCGATACTTCACTGGGTCAATGTGCTCTCTGCCATCGTAAACCCAATTATGGGAGCGGTCGAAGTCGTCGGGGTTTATTCCGTTTATCGGCATCCATTCAGAAGTGAAATCATAGAAGACATCGTCGTTCACAATCAAATCGGCGTCTTCTCGCTCTACTCCGATTGCTTTACTGTAGTTAACCTCGTCAAGGCGTCCACCAGCATAAGAATAGCCAGAGCTGTTTCCAAGAGCAATATTAAAGGGTATCTCCATACACCTCGCAACTTCATTGAGCACACTGTCCCGATATTCCTTGTACGTGGTGATTGGCTGTTCCGGCTTGAGCTGCGCCATTTTCCAACCAAATGGTAGGGCCTTCATTGTGTTCCGCTCAATCTCTACTTCGTAATACGGCTCTACTTCATCAGCAAGAGCTTCTGCAGAAGCGTCAGTATAAAGCAGGCCGGCATGATTTGCGGCAGTCTCAGCAGCAGCAAGCACAGATAATGAGAATGATCTCAAATTGACGAATAGGTTCAAACATGGTGCCAGCTCAGAAACGCCTCTCACCTGGCCTGCTCGTTCAATATTCGCGTACTGAATCATCTGCTCAGCGGGAATTTTGCGTCCCTTGCTTATAGTGGTACCGTTACCAGGGTGAGCGGAGAGTAGGTTGAAATATTCAGCTTCCCCGAATTCGTCAGCCCATACGCCATCGACGTCAGTCTTTGAGTTGTAGTGTGACATAATCTGGTCGGGTTCAAAAATCTGCAGGTACAATTTCACCTTGCTCCTGAGTTTTTTCTTTGAGACCTTCAGGGCGAAAGATTCCCCGTCCTTCATCTTTCCCGCTCGCATCAAGCGCAACTTCTTGCCGTACTTGACCTCGTCGCACCATGCCTGCCAGTCTCTTTCAAGCTGTTTGTGCTCTGCGCCCTTGCCCACCATCTGGAGCCTTGGGCCTCTTCCGATAGTGTCTTTGGACAGCGTACGAATCATGCCCTTCAAAAACGAGTTGTTATCGCTCTCGTACCTGGCCCGTTGCCAGATTGTCCTACGCACTTCAAGCGAGTTCGCCTCATTTGCGCTCAGGCCGTCAGTGTAAGCCCATTTGCGTTGGTTGGCAGTGGTATGGGCGGCAGCGTCATAGCTTGCCCGGATCTCTCGCACGTCGTTCTGCGTGACATGTACTTTGACCATTCTGGCCTGAGATTTAGCTTTTGCCGCCATTAATTACGGCCACCGGGGCCAAATGCTTTCGCGCAGCCCATGGTGAAGGGATTCTTTGAGGAGCTGGCTCCTGATACTGAACCGTCGGATTTTGCAGCACGTTCAGCGGCAATCAACTCTTCGAGGGAGTGGTTTGTGACGCTTCCGTTTTGGTTACTTGCGGACTTCGGAGTAGTCGCAGCGGTTTCGATATCAATTGCCATGGGCTACATGATAGAGGCAATTGCGGTGGAGACTACAAAATAATGCAGCCTTGGGACGGTTGGTCCTAGATGTAGGACGGCTGAGACAGTATTGGATTAATCTGCCGCAGTTTCAATAGTGGTGCGCTTCCTTCCGCAATGCCTGCAAATCTTAAATCTCTTTATGCAGTTCGGTTTTGGCCTTGTGCTCGTAACAAACCAAAGCCGTGAGCCGCACTTGTCGCAAGCTATCCCCTCGCGGTTGTTGCTCTTGATCTTGCGAGGGATTCTTGGTTGTTGGCCTTCCGTCATGCTTCTCCTATCGTAGCCACGCTGGGAGGCTCTCAGGTGGGTCTATCCTGTTCCGTGCGATCTCAAAGTATTTGTCATCTCGCTCAATTCCTATAAAATTACGACTGAGATTTTTACACGCGACGCCTGTTGTCCCGCTGCCCATAGTGAAGTCAAGAACAGTCTCGCCCTCATTGGTGTAGGTTTTTATTAGGTATTCCATTAGCTTGACGGGTTTTTGGGTTGGGTGTAGTCTATCCTTTTTTTGGTTATGGTTTGAAAATTTTTGTATTGTTAAAGGGTATCTTTTTGAGGGGTCGTAATCTTTAGAATATCCAACTTTCAAACTTTTTCCTCCGTTATAAACAATTTCATCAGGCGATTTATTATGACTTCCTCTTATTTTGTAAGTTTCTCCCTCTGTCATTTGTGGGTTGTA
>RCNA010000096.1_pt1 | contig 12231 bp, 13 predicted proteins | sample 2041331 | NCBI WGS metagenome assembly RCNA01 (sample SAMN09708233, study PRJNA481090) | Marine sediment metagenome, whole genome shotgun sequencing project. | reverse complement strand
CTGGGGTGGTGTCTCTGCGGGTTGTGCCGAGGGCTGTTGGGCTTGTGGCTGATCTTGTGCTTGTGGTTGTCCTTGTGCTTGCGGGGCAGGCTGGTCTTTTAATTGCTCTTGTAACAAGTCATTTATAATGGCCATCGTCTATGCCCTCATTGCGCTGTTAATTATTCCAGGCTGTGCGGGTGCCTGTGGGGGTGGTTGCTGTGTTGGAGTGGTGGCCCCAAGATTTGTTCGATATGCGTTCATTGATGAAGAGATAAAATCTTCTGCCCGTTGTGCCAGATTAGCCTTGGTCGATGCCACACTTTCGGCGCCTGTCTTAGATTTTGTGAATGTTGGGGTGTTTATCCCGAGATTACCCGCGACCTTTGGCCTGGTGCGTTCTGTTTCTTTATCTCTGGCTGCTTGCAGTTCTTCGGCTGCTTTCCCTGCTTGATATGATTTGGCGGCTCCTCCCACTGCTGATAGCCCCGTGGTTGCCATTAAAGTTTCACCTGTTGTCAACCCTTCGGCTGCGGCCACTGGTGCAACTTCACTTGCCAGCCCAGCGACAGTAGTGCCAGCAACTTCGGCCCCTGCTGTTCCTGTGGTCAAAGCGCCACCGGCTCCAAAATTTGCCTCTAAGGTGGCCGCTGACGTTAATCCCGTCCCGGCCCCAGTTGCCGCCCCTGTAGAGACTAGCCCTGTCCCAATACCTATGGCTGCACCACCAGCACCGGCAAGCCCACCGATTAACATTCCTTCCAGTATATTGCCTCCGGTTGCCGCCGCAACAACTCCTCCCGTGACGGCTCCAACTACAGCGGCCCCCACAACAATAGTTGCTGCAGTTGACGCCCCTGCTCCGAGCAGTGCCGCTCCTATCGGTGCAAAAATCATATCTTATTCCTCTCCGTAAAGTTCTATAAATCTTTCATAAGTTGCGCCAACACTGATCATGTTTCTTAGAATACCGTCTTGGAGAACCGATTTAACATGGGTTCCTTCGTATTTCATTCCTGCCTGATAAGCAAACGCCAAAGCCGCCTTATGATTAGCCGCGATAAATGATATTACCTTTCTACATGGTGTATTCTTGAATAACCACCTTGACGCTTTAATCGAAGACCTTACCCCTCTACTCCGAGCAGGCCCATCAACGATTGCAACGTGCATCTGGTATGTGACATGGTTGAGGGCATGGAATAGAAAAACCGTATTCTTAAGTGGCCTTAAAACGATAAACCTCTTGTCAGATAATACCGCCTCTGCTGCACCTTCAGGAGATACCATGCCATCGTCTTTACCCGTCCAGAATACAGACTCATGAGACATTATTCTCTGAATGTCTTTAAGGTCTTTCATGGTGCATCGTATCGACTTAGGCTTTTGTAATTTTATCTTTGCCATTGTTTATATTGTATCAACCGTTTCCCGGTGCTGTTGATAGGTATGGAAATATTGAGCTTTGCCAACCATCTTGTGGGCCTGTTGGAGTTGGTATAGTTGCTGGGTCTAGCGCCACACTTCCAGTATTATCGGTATTGCCACCGGCTGCAGGAACTATTTCGTCTGATGTCCAATCGGTGGCATAATCGTAAATGTCAGAGATGAAGTTAATTTGTGGCCGATAGACTGTGTTCAAGTTGGAAATAGCGATTCTCTGTTCTTCTGGGGTCTTCCCTGATGTCTGGATGGTCGTTAAGTCTCGATTGTAATTCGTCATTATTGTTGATGTAGCGCTTGAGAATGCCTCCTTGTCCGCTGAGTCCAACCTCAACATATCAAGAGATACCTGGTCATGCAAGTTTTGAGACTTCGCCGCTGTATCGTGGAGGGCTAGTCTGTCGATCTCGTTCAGTTTATTCCATGCCGCCTGGGATTGCAACCCTGAGTCAATATCCCCTCTCAGCCTTAGTGCCGCTGAATCGTGGAAAGCCTTTTGGTCAATGGCTGTCAGATTATTCCATGCTGTTTGATTGTTTAACCCTGAATCAATAGATCCTCTTAGGTTTAGTTCAGCGGAGGTAAGGGCCGCATTGATCGCCCCTTGAGTTCCTAGAGTATTAAGTTCATTGCCCGCCTGCTGTGTTGTTAATCCAGCCGAAATATCACCTTGATACCCTGTCCTGGTAAGGTCTTGTCCTGCTTCTTGTGCCGATAACCCTGCTCTTTCATAAGCCGAAGCGTCTGCCGTTGCAACTGGAGTTGCGTATTCTGCCCTGGCTTTTTGTGCTACACCTTCAGCGCCTCCCCATCCCCCAAGCCCTTGCGCTGCAAGCCGAGCATTCACGTCACTTGTTGCTGCCTGCATCCCAACACTATTACCAGAAAGCATCTCGTCAAGGATGCCTCTGGTTGTCTGTTCGTATGGGATATCTCTTGCTACTGGGGCTGTTGGTGCCTCTGGCGCTGTGTATCCCACGGGACCAGGGGCATTTGCGACTATATCGTTGACTATCCCGGTTGTCGCCGCTGTCGTGTCAGTTGGCGTAAATGATGGAGCCGTTGTTTGTGATGGTGGTGGTGTCTGCGGTGGTGGCTCTGGTGTCTGTTGGGCGACAGGTGGGATTACGTCTGCCGTGTTCGTGATAGGCGGGAATGTTGGCCCAAGGCCATCATCGAACGGCGTGGGGACTATTTTTATTTGATTTCCTTGTGCGTCTGTTGCCATTTCCCTATATCTCCTCTATTCCAATTACCATTTAAAACTTATTAGACTGGCGCCTAGGTATATGCCGTATTCTGCTTTGCTTATTGAACTTAGGTCTCCGTTGCTCCACCCGCTACGCATCGGGTATGTGCTTATCTCAAGAAAACTCCCTACCTTGTAGCCTGTCAGGAAATCTTCGCTTATCTTATTACTCGTGCTTAGCAATGCGCCTACGGTTAATTGCGCCACATACCCTGCTCGATCTATGTTCGCCTCAGCTCTCTTGCTCTCAGGAGTTGGGTATGAAAACCGCCCATCTCTCGGATGGAACGAGTAACTTGTGTTGGTCAACTCCAAAGCGACAGCGTGCCCAAGCTCATGCACAACTGGCGATGCTACCATTCCAGCCCAGAACATCGGTTTATTTGCTGGAATGCTTACACAACTGGGTAAGAGCAGGAGTGTTATGACTAATATTTTATTCATATTAATTTAGCTATGTAGCTGAGAAGGTTATGCCAATTGCGTGGCTTTGTCCGCTAACATACCAATTAGTCCCATCGCTTTCCAAGTCTACAATATTACCCATGCTTGCAGTAGTAAAAGTGAAGGATATCGTATCTTCTTCCGTTGCGACAGCATAACTACTACCGAGCAGTACTTGGCCGTAGATGATATTTGCGCTAGAGTTTGTGGTTATACTTGGGACTGTCGCGCTAGTAATGTCAGATATTATAAATCTAATCTGCAAGCCTATCGCCGGGGCAGGCAGGGTCACAACAAATGAACCTGTTGTTGATTTCCCAAGAAAGAATGTGGCCCTTGACCCATCCACAACTATAGTCTCATCTGTTGTTAATATTTCTGATGTGGGCGCAAGTGCGGTATTCATTGCACCAAAAGCATTATCAATCGCAGTGTTTATTGCGTTTATGTCGGTATCCTCGGCCAGCGTGAAAGGAGTTATTACAAGGGGAGTTGGGTCGTAATATGTGCTTGATCCTGCCATGGTTGTCTCCTACGGCCTAAAGCCTATGACTGCGTAATCGACTAATACACTATGGATTGTGTGTGGTTTGTCGTATGTGGATTCAGAATATATAAGAAGGCTCATGTTTTTGCCTTGTCCGTCGATATCTGCCTCAACTTCCCCAACTGCTGAGCCGCTGTTCCAATAGAACTGGTTCCATACTGCTATGCCCCAGAAACCACTTGCCCCAGATATTGTTGAATCTGCGACTTCTGCTCTCGGAGAATCTGCTCTATTTGCATATGAGTAGTCCGGAGAGACGTTAAGCGTTGTCTCTGGTGCTGTTTGGGTATCAAGCTCTGCAATAACCTTGTAAAACTCTTTATCATTTCTTGGTGTGCCGTACGGGTAGAACGCCGTTCTAATGTAACCAGCTATTTTTGCCCCATCAAAGTTCGTCCCAGAATCCATCTGGTAAACATATCCTGTATCTGATCCAAAGAATAATATTTCGTTTCCAGCCGAGTCTTCACCTGTGCATGTGCATAGAACCTCAACAGGGTAAACTATGGGAAGTGCCCCTATCAGTTTTTTCCTCCTGAAAGTGAGGTTCATGCACGTTTTGTCACTGAAGAATATTCTGTACTGGGATTTACTCTTTACTCTGATTGAGTCTGTGGCGAGTGTAACCCTTGCGTCAAAATACGGTTGGATCCGTGGGGCTATGTTATTGTCTGAAAAATCCCCAAATTCTTGCACTGCTGTAAGGTTGGTCAACCCTCTGTCGTCTAGGTAGACTGCTGTATTTATTTGCTGTAGTGTCCATTCTATTGCCCCTGCTTCCTCTGACAACATATCAATACCAAACCCTGTTACTCCAGGGTAATTGTTGACGATATGGGTAGAGTTCCTTGCGAAGATGGCGAATGTTGCGCCGGGTGTCGTTGCAAATCCTGTGATTTCATCCCCTATGCTTAGGACATTAGCCCCGGCCAATGGTGTAAAACTTGTTGGATCAAATGGTGCAGAGTATTCAACTACTCCATATGGGAATGCCATCCACAACCTATTCCCGTATTGTGCAAGATGGCTCGGGGTATCGGCGGTCATTCCGGTTGTCACTTCAACTAATGTGGTGCCGTCCCATGTTCTGAGTTTTCCTGTTCCATTGACGAAGTGCATCTTTTGGACTCCGCCAGCATTATCAAAAGTGTAGTTAAGGAACTCGTATTTCCCGCCTGCGGTTAACGCTGTTGAGACTGCTACCCATCCAGCGGCAGACGATTTATACATCCCAGCCGTGGCCCCTCCGACTGCATTTCTGAAAGCATAAATAACATTCTTATAAACCCATACCCCAAGGATATTACCCTCTCCTGGGACAACAGTTATCAATGCTCTTTGTATTTCTTGTGCCGCTGATGTCGATTCGGCTGACGGGCTGTCCTGTCCGTCATACCTTTCATAACCATCTATTCTGCGATACCCTGAAAGTAACCCTTGCTCATAATTCTGTGCTGCTATAAGCTGACCAGGCTTTAACTGAAGTGGAGATGTCATATAATCAACTCCCCCGGTCAACTCGATATATTTTGTTTGTACCTTAGCCATGATTAACTTCCTAACCCGCCAATTGGTGCGCTCTCTGCACTCATTTGATTTCTTTGATCACGGTTTGTCTTGTTCATGATAATGTCATACTGTGCTTCTGCAAATTGGCGCCTCTCAAGGAATAGCTTATCTTCAGCGAAGTACATTACTGCTTTCCAAACTATTGCCATGTGAAGATCTACCGGCATCTCTGGGATATCTGCGTCATCCGTCATTATCTGAAGGTCACGCTGGTAATCGCAGAGAATTGTGTAGGCATCGTCAGGTGTTGGGGTAAAGACAAGGCTCTTGTTCGGGGAGACAGTGACTATCCGTGGTTCATCGTTCTCAGTTACTCCGACACCGTGAGAATATTGCCACTGGTCGTATTCCTGGTACTCAAGGAAAACTTCGCTTGTTTTTCCTTCGCTGTACCAAAGAACATCGTCTCCTCCAATACCATCCCAAGACCAACTACCTCCAGCAGGCAACAGCATGGTGTCACCTTTATATATCCTGGCTGTTGCTGGCCACCAATTGCCCCAATCTGTGAGCCCTGTGTCTGTTGCTGAATATGCGGTACATCCTGCGGTAGTCTCGAATGAAACTACTTTTCTCATCCAATCCCAGTCTGGACGATCTCGCTGAATCTCGTCCCATGCCTCTTGGACCCATTCAACCACCTTCTCGTACATTCCTGTTTGAGAGATGACAGTGGTTGGCCCTGTGCCTGCAATTCTGCACTTCTTCCTGGTCTTCTGGCATAGTTCAAGATAATTCATAATTTATTCCGCAAATTTTTGGTAAGCGTAAGTTGGTGTGTCCATCGGAACCATTGTTTTTGGGTCGTAATCCCGTCTGACAGCTTCCGCCAATATTCCTTCAACACCAGGAGGAACTTGCAATTTAACACCTCTTGGTATGGTATATCCTGTCCCATTAAGCCCAACATAAACTGGTTGGGTGTCTTCTTTGTCTCTTGGAATAAGTATCCAAGGCCAGTCGTCTTTACGGCCCTTGACTGGTTCCGATGGCCGTGTGCTTCCGTTTGGAGAACTGGTCAACGTCTTTTCTGGAGCGGTATTCTCCCCAGTATTCGCAGCGTCCAAGTGTTCTTTGATCTGTGTCCTCATTGTTTCAAGAAGCGCGTTGTGCCTCAAGTTCATGCCCAATTCTTCTCTGGCCCATACTCTCAATTCTGCTGGCTCGGTAATTTCTAAATAACTCTTTCCTGACATTTTGATACTCCTTCAAGTGGGTTGTTGTAACGCCTTGGTTAAATTGAGCCACCACCCGTCTATAGGGTAGTGGCCCGTTAGTTTTTCTCTTATACTACGAGGCCAATGTTCCTGAAGGTGGCTGCAAGATGTTCTGGAAAGTTTCAGTAACACCACTTGTGCCAAGGTCAGTCGTTCCGCATGTGTAGGCAACGGTCGTGACAATCTTCATTGCTGAGATCATACAAGTCCCAGCTGTCGCTTCAGGATACTCCATGCTTTCTGATGCCTGAGTTGCCGATGCTGTACCCTTCTCTACGCCCTTAACGATGGAAATTGTCCCGGAAGAATTGGCGCAGATAGCATACAAACAGGTTGTGTCTGCTGCTTGAGCTGCGAGGGCTGTCATTGCGATGTTATCGGTGATTGCCTTGGCGTAGATGATACCGTCAATGGCAAAAGTGGTAGCAACGGTTGATTTAATAGTGTTGGCGTTCGTCCCTTCCAACATGGTTGGCCCGACTGTTGCCGCACCAAGATTCATTGTCCCGCCTCTGGAACCGTTCAAATTTGTAATACTAGGCATTTTAATTCTCCTTCGTTGATTTTAAGATTAGGGGCCACTGCTGACCCCGTTAATCGTTTGGCCTGCTACTAGCTCACTGTAGCGAGTGCGGAAACACCTACCTCAATCTTGACCATCCAGGACTGATTAAGGATAACTGCCGTGAAGTAAGCTTTCCAGGAAACCATGCCAAGTTGACCCATAGGATCTGACTTGCTCGGTGTTCCAGGGTTAAGAACCATAGGCTTGATCGCGTTCTCCCCTTTCAGAGGAACAAGGCCATAGCTATCTTTGGAGATCATAATCATCGGATATACATCACAAGCGCTGGTGGCTGAGGTGTATTTGAGATCGTTTGTTACCGCAGTTCCACCGGCGTCTGCCCAAGACTCAAGCAATGGGGAGGTGATAAACCGAACATTTTCAACTGACCCACACTCTTCCGGGCATAATGGCTTACGAGAACCGTATTCAGAGGTAGGCACAAACCCAGTCAAGTTACGAATATCTGGCTCGGCATCGGTGTGAGTAAAGCAGATAAATCCGCCCTCTACGGGGTTGGTATTATAATCAGAACTTCCGCTCATCATCTTTGTTACCGCTTTACCACGATTCGCCTTGATGGTTCGGACTGCAAGGCGGACATCATTTAGCGAGACAACATTGATAATTGAAGTACGGCCTGCGACACTCGAAGCGTATACTACGTTGGTTCCTGCCTTGATCACGCCGTAAGTGACCATTTCAATAGTCTCTGCGGCCTGCTCACCGGAAAGCTCAGAAGCATCTTGGAGGACTGGATCTTCTGACAAATCCTGAACCTGGTCCGTGATTTCACACACTGCGCCGTACTGACCCATTGTTGCTGGAACATCTTCATACTGCATTTGCTGTGCGGTTGGGGTTACGCCCTCAGTAAGTTGCGTGGTCGATACGGTGAATGGGATGGGCCGTCTGAACTTCAGGGGCTTGGCCGTATTCTTCGGGAGAGGTTTGGTCTTACCGAATTTAGATAAGACGAGGATTGGTTCTGCATGGGCAAGCATTTCAGTTGCGGCCCATGCTGCTGTACGCTGGCTGATATCGCCATAAGTTGTAGTTGCCATGGTTGGCTATCTCCTTGATTCTTTTTCTTTCTTTTTTGCGAAGAACTTAAAGGCTGCGCTAAACTCGTCACCGCCTCCTTTGCCAGATTTAGCGATTTCTGCCGGACTGGATGGGATATCGGTTGTCCCTTTCTCAAGTTGCTTCACTCTTCGTGCTTCTATTTTCTCCACATCCCCTGGGGCGGCATTGTCATCGTCTTTAACAACTGTGGTTGGGTCGGCTCCGAGAGCAGCCCTTGTTGCTTTGTACGATTGAACTAATGCGGCGGCGTCATTGACATCTTCACTCACTGCCAAGCCCTTGGTCGATTGTGGTTGTGCATCCAGCCAAGTGGTAAACGTGGGGCTTTTCACAACTTCTTCGAAATCCTCATGCCCGTAACCGCCTTTATCTATGGGGGTTGTTAGGGCTTCAAGGACTATATCTCGGTTGGTGCGTTTAGCCGCCGCCTCAAAAGGCTTTACTGCGGTTTGTATCTGTGTGTTTAATGTTTCGTTTGTTCTGGTTGTCTCCTGAGAGAACCGTGCGTCCATTGCTTTTGCTATATCTGGGTAATCTTTTTGAAAGTCTTCCCATGATACATCGTCGTCCGCTAATGCCTCGGCTGCGCTTCCTGTTGCTGCCGTAGGCTTTGCAAGTTCAGCCTCAAGGTCATTTATCTTTTTCTGCAAACCACCTACCCTGCCGTGGTTGCTTCGTATTGTCTGGTCAAGGTTGGCGTTTGTTTCCACCAGTGCCTCGTATTTAGCCTTGATGTCTTCCTGTGAGTCTGGGACAACATCAGGCTCTTTCTCCGGGTCATTCTCAGGCTTTGGTTCCTTTTCTGTCTCCACCTCTGGATCTGGTTCTTCCTCCCCAATAGGAGCAGCTACTTCTTCAATCTCTTCGAGTTCTGGTTTATCGTCATTATCACCGCCATCTCTTGCTGAAGAGAACTCGGCAAATGCGCTTGAAAATTCTTCGTTGCCTTCTACTGCTGCTGGTTCTGCGGCTTCTACTGTCATGTTGTTCTCCAGGCGCACCTAACTACGGTCGGGCCTCGGTTAAGGTTTTTGGCAGGTCAAGGAGTTCTTCTAGTTCCGAGATTCGGCCACGGTATGTTTGTGTCTTATCGAAATTTGTCCGCTCTGATTTCAAATAGCCCATGTGTTTTTCTAGCTGGTCCTCTGCCCATTCGACTACTGCAAGCCATTCCGGTGATTGTTCGCTGAAGCTCAAGCCGTAACCTCAGGGGTAAGCACCATTATTTCCATCCTCTTGCCCTTCATCACCTTCACAGCGACTACCATTAATTTTTCTCCGAACCGGTATTCAATCTGGTTTGCCCCTTCGGCGATCTCTACTGGTTGTGGTTCGACCCCGAGATTTGCAAACTGGGAATCAAGTGCCTGTGTGATATTAAGGGCTACATTCTTTTGGAAGTCCTTAGTGTCTTGCTTTTGTTTTTCTCGTTTAATACAACGCATTGTATGTTGCCTTATTATAGTCTTCTTGTTCCCAATCATTTCTCATAGGGTCTGACATCGGATGCCATTTTTTATCCCCAGACGGTCCTGCGTTCTGTCTCTCAGATATTTTGCAGTGGGCGCATTCTCGGCAGTAATAAACTAGCGAAGCAGAAGTCTTAGCGAACCTGCGCCATGAATGCCGTCCGTTCTTGCAATTAAACTCTGCCACTTTGGCTGAAATGTACGCACACACCCTGTTGGCTATATTTTTCATTACATCCCCGGCTTTCCAGTAGTTTCCTTATAGGACATCTCTCTACGCCCCAGCATCCTTTCCGCCTCTGCTCCCATTTCTTTAACGATGTCGAGGTTCAGTTTCTTATTCTCCAAAACAAGCTTTTCGCTGTCGTTAAGTCCATCAGCCGCCATGTCAGCTTCGATCTTGTAGTAATCTTTCTGTATGGTCTGCTTGAAGGTGGCCATGTCAAGTCGTGTTGTGATGTCGAAATGTTCTCCGTCCTGCGCCAGCTTCGCCATTTTATACTGAGTATCAGGGTCAGTCTGCTTGTTCTGAGCTGCCAACTCCTGCTCTTTCTTGATCTCATCGTCACTCTTGATTATCTCGTCAGTGTTCAACTGTAGCGATGTGACAAGTTTCTCGTATGTTTCTTTGAGCTTGGTAAACGGTGCAAGTGCAGGACTGAAGGCAAATTGCATCAACTGGAGCATGTTCCGGGCCTGTGTTTCCTTGACCAGAAGACTACTTGACCCTCTGGCATCCACCATGTAATCTCCCTTGATCTCTTCTTTAGGGTTAAATTGCATGTTCCAATCGTAGAATCTTGTGATGAGAGGAGATGTCACGTTATCGTCATACATTTTGACACCACGCCTCTTGACTACCGAAGCACTGTTCATTAACAATTCAACTTCACGCCCTGTCTGCTGCCCTGCGTTTCCCTTCTCGCCTTGTGCAAGTGCCGGGAGGCCGGACTCTTCGTCTGCGAGTTGCCTGGCCATAACAAACAATTCTTTCAGTTGCGTGAGGTTTATATTGATGTGGAAGGCACCGAAAGCGTCTCGAACTTTTTGGGTGGCATCTTTTAGTCTCCACACCTTACGGCTTTCAATGGTCCACGAAATTTCCCCATCTACCGCAACTGGCTCTATTATCTTGTCATTAACAACGATCTGGGGGCCAACACTCAGTGCGGCATTGTCGAGCATCATGCGCCATGTGGCATTTACTATCTTCTGAGGACTCCTGAGAAGGTCTGGCACTCCATAACCGAAGATACCGGCCTCATCTTCTTCAAGGTTCCAGACTGAATATGGCTGCTCCTCGGTGTCCATTGGGTTGATATTGGCCTTGATCACCTTTCCCGCCACTACCCAAATATTTCCTTCGTATGAATCAAGCTCATCTTCAAGCTCGTCTTCTTCGCACCCACACGCAATCAGGTCGTCACGGTCAATTGGCCCTGTGTACTCCCAGATTCTATATTTTGAATCAGCATTGACAGACTCAAGCCCTGCAAGTTCTCTAATCTCAGTGAGATGAAGAGGTGGAGTATCTTGCGGAATTCCTTCTCTTAATACGTCAGCGATAACCTCTTTGAAGAAGCCTGGATTCTTCATCAATTTTCTGAGCTGTTTCTTTGTGTAATAATGGAGCTCAAAGAAGAACTCTGAATTTTCTACCGTGGAGGCCGTCATGTCTGGATACCAGTAGAACGGATTCACCGATTTAACCGTGGCCGTCTTATCTTCGACCATATTGATCTGGTGTGCGGTCTTTCCTGTCTCTTGATCTGTTATCTTCTTCCAAGACTTTTTGGCTCTACCAACAATAACAGGCCCCTTAAGGATACCTGTTCCTACTAAACACCCTTGCCTGATACATTCACGGCCCTGGGAGTTGTATTTTGCTTCGTTTAGTTGATCGTCAATCTCATCCTGCATCAACTCTGCTTTCTTCTCGGCACTACGAACCGCAAGCTCTCTCCGTGTTACTGGGTTCTGGTTCTCGTCTCTGCCAACAATCTGATCGTCTTCGGCTGTTTCTGGAACTGGGGTAGGCTGGACTGAGAAATTCCTATCGTCTGTAGGGAAGAGCATGTCAGAAAACGAGCTGATCGCTGCGTTTGTCTTCTGTCTGGTTATATTTACAAAGGCTTTTGACCCTTTTTGACTGCCTAATTTTGTGAGCGTTGCCTGATCATATTTTCCGTTGAACTGTGTTACCGCATCAACCATGCGGTCTTCGATGGTTTCTCGGAGCCATGCGTTATTCTCTGCCTTCTTCTCAAGTCCAACGGCGAAGATTTGGGCCGTCTCTTGCATCTTGAGCTTGATCTCGGCTTCGTCCATCTCTTCTTGTTCGGAGTCGATTTCTTCGTTGTCGTTGCTGTAGTTGTCGTATGCCATCTAATAACCTATGTCGCTGTCTGCTGTTGAGTATCCTTGAATTGAAGCCATCCCTATAGTGGAATGGATTGGAAATTCAATGACCCAATCTGGATGAGCAATCCGGGCCAAGTTGTCCAGCATATCGTCATGGCTCATTACTGGAAATGGTGTGTACTCTGAATCAATAAAAACTGTGATAAGATCGCTGACGTTTCCTTCGTAGTCTACCTGGGTGATTTTCCTTGGAAGCTATATCTTCCCTTGCTCAAACATAGGGATTAACCGTCTAATCCTGT